>Ga0105243_10003947_pt1 | contig 11840 bp, 10 predicted proteins | sample KBSM34metaG_FD_81525 | JGI IMG/M metagenome (GOLD analysis project Ga0105243, IMG submission 81525) | Miscanthus rhizosphere microbial communities from Kellogg Biological Station, Michigan, USA - KBS M3-4 metaG | ecosystem: Host-associated > Plants > Roots > Rhizosphere > Soil | place...
CAGCGGCCCAACCAGCTTGGCGACTGCGGCGACGAGATGCTCGCAGTTGTCCAAGATCAAGAGTGCTCGCCGAGCCCGTAGCTGCAGGACGATCGCCTCGTAAGTCGTGCTCGCCGGTGCGTCGGTTGTGGTTGTCATGGGCCGGCCAGGCTCCCGTACGGCCAGGGCAGAGCTCAGACCCGAGATCACGTCGGCGTCGGCGCCGAGCGCACCCAACTCCACCAGCCAGACGCCGTCCGGGAAATCCTCCCGGACCGTGCGGCCGAGCTCGACTGCCAGTCGGGTCTTGCCGACGCCCGGCGGTCCGGTGAGAGTCACCAGTCGGTATTCCCGCACCACTCGGCCTACCTCGGTGAGCTGATCTTGACGCCCGATGAAGCTCGTGAGCGGCGCCGGCAGGTTGCCCGTCGGACGCGACGGCGCCGTGGCCAGAGTGGCGGTGGCTGTTCTGGCGTATCCGGCGGCCAACGACGGATCATGAGCCAAGATCGCGGCTTGAAGTTGCTGCAACCCCGGACCCGGGTCCAGCCCATGCCCGTCCGCGAGAGCCCGAGCAGCTGCCTGATAGGACTCCAACGCGTCGGTCTGCCGGCCGGACCGGTAGAGCGCCAGCATGAGGTAACCCCAGAGTCGTTCCCGGAAGGGATGGTTGACGACCAGGGCTTCCAGCTCGGGGAGAAGCTCGGCATGCAGTCCGAGGGCAAGCTCCGCCTCCAGCCTGTCCTCGATCACATCTAGCCGAAGATTCTCCAGCCGGGCAGACTCGGCCAGTACCCACGGGTAGCTGGTGAGTCCGCCCAGCGGCGGCCCACGCCACAGACTGAGAGCCGAGCGCAGGGTCGTCGCGGCCGCTTGGCTGTCCCCTAGCCGTAGCCCAGTACGTCCTTCCCTAGCAAGGTGCTCGAACCGCCTGACGTCCACAGCATCGGCTGGTATCTGCAGCGAGTAGCCAGATCCGTGGAAGCTGACCTGCTCCCGGCCGATCGCTGCTCGAAGCCTGGATATCTGGTGCTGCAGGGCGTTGATTGCGTCGCCTGGTTCGTCGTCCCCCCACAAAGCGTCGACGATGTGGTCTGCCGAGAGCAGTCGATCAGCGTTGAGCGCGAGAAGTGCCAGCAGCGCAAGCTGTTTGGACCCGTTGAGCCGAACCCGTTGCCCGTCTTGGCTCAGCTCCACGGGACCCAGCAGCGCGATCCTCATGCCCAGCGACGAGAGCTACGTGATCACTACGGAGAGATGATCGTGGGCTGCTTGAGATCGAAGTATTCGGGCTCTCCGACACTGAGCTTGCCCATTTCCTCCATCTGCGCCTGCATCTCTGGCGGAGGTACTTTGCGTTCGCCGTCGCGAGCCTCAGCTTCGGAGGTGAAGTACATGACCATGGTGTAGCGGCCGTCTTCGTGGCCGATGCCCACGCTGCCCAGCATGTCGGGACGGAACGCTGCCCACTTGTCAGCGTCTTGGTCCATCAGCTGACGGGCCCGTACCGGATCGCTGCTCTGGCCCTGCATGATCTGGACGAATCCGGCTTGATCTGGATCGCCCTGTACGTCGACCGTCACGTCGGTGCTGTCCTGGAAAGTGGCGTCACCGTCAAAAAGCTTTGCTGTCTCCGACCACCATTGATCCTGCTCAGGTCGGTTGCTGTTGCGGCGCGCGTCATCTTCGGAATCGAAGCGAACCACCGCGATGGCCCGTCCGTCCTCGGTGACCCCGCTGGTACTGCCAAGCCAGCCAGTCGCGCCCGGCGCAAGATTCTGCACCCACGTATTGAGAGCGGTGTCCAGCGCTTGCGCATTGGACGTCTTGCCCTGGATGACCTGAACGAACATGACGAAGTCTCCGATCATGGGGTTGGGAAGGTGGAAATGCTCTTCTCTGGGGACGTTACGACCGCAGTAAGTCAGCGTCAATAACCAGGAATGCTGAATCTTTTGATGTCCGCGACAACAGGGTGGTGTTCCGGCAGGCGGCCTACGAGATTGCCGTCCGCGCTGATGATTTCAGTCGAGGGGGAGGTTGCGCTCGACCCGGCCCAGCAGCGTGATCAGGGTTGCGGTCTCCTGGTCAGTCAGATCACTCCGGAGCACGGCGTCAAAAGTCTGCGCAACCACCCGAAGCCGGTCGAAGAGCGCTTCGCCGTCCGCCGTGAGGTGCACAAGCTGGTTGCGCCGGTCCCCTGCCTGTCGCTCCCGGGTCACGAGGCCCCGCTCCTCCATCCCGGCAAGGTGGTGGGTCAGCGTGGCCCCCCGGATGCCAATCTGGTCGGCGAGCCAGGACTGGCCGGGGTCTGTGCCCTGCTTGACGCTCATCAGGATCAGCCACACCGGCCTCGACCCACCCGCAGCGGCGAGTGCCGCTTCGAAGGCTCGAGTCGCCCGGCCAGCCACCGCGGTGAGCCGGACGCCAAGGGGCGGGCCGAATCGTTGGGCACTCATGGCAAGAGTCTAGCAGTATGCTTCGTTATCTAATGATTTGACTTCTATTCATTAGAGTTCTAACGTTCTAGGCGAACTGCGCTGTCGCTAGCCCGTACCACTTGACACCTTGTCCACCTCAAACCACGGAGGAGCAGATGACATCGACCGACACCAACATCCGCGAGGTCCAGGAGCGATTCGACCGCGCCGAGCTCCACGATGACCGGGACACTCTCGGCGAGCTCATCGACCCGGAGTTCCTGTCCATCGGCCCGAAGGGGTTCCTGCTCGACAAGCAGCAGTGGATTGACCGGCACGAATTCTTCACCTACCACAAGCTGGACGTCAGCGAGATCGACATTCGGCACTTCGCCGACACCGCCATCGTCAGAGCTGTGCAGCGCAACCAGGCCACCTCCCACGGCCACGACGTTCAGGTCAGCACACGGGTCAGCCACGTCTGGGTCCGCCGCGCGGACGCCTGGCGCTTGGCCGGGATCCAGTTCAGCCCACTCGCCGAAACCTAGGAAGCCCGAGTGAGTCAGACCGCCGCAACTCATCTACCGGCGTGGGCGGGAGGCATGGGATGAGCAGTCGCACCGCAGAGCTGTTCAACCAAGGACTCGACTTCTTCACCGCCGTCCTCGCCCAAGTCGTCGACGACGACTGGCAGCGCCCCTCGCCGTGCGCCGGCTGGACCGCCCGCGATCTGCTGGGTCACCTCGCAAGCACGGTCTGGTCTGCGATCAGCATGATGCAGGGCATCGAACCCACCTGGCCGGACCCAGCTCGGCCCGGTGACCTCGTCGAAGGTGACCCAGTCGAGTTCTGGCGAGGCACGGTCCTTCGAGCCCGACACGTGCTAGCCGACGCCGACCTGACCCGCTCGATGGAAAGCCCCTTAGGCCGCACCGTCGCCGACGGCCTTGCGATCCCCGTGATCGACCTGTACGTCCATGCGTGGGACCTCGCCGCCACGATCAACCTCGTCATCGAGATCCCGGGCACCGTGATCGCGTATGCCCACGAACAGCTCGATCCGGTCCCCGAGGAGATCATCCGCGGCGAGAACCGGGCATTCGCGACCAAAGCACAAGCACCCGCCAACGCCACACCTACCGAAGAATTCCTCGCTTGGACCGGCCGTCAATTACCCTCAGCGGTTCTGCGGCAGGGTGACTTTCCGCTTGGCCGGTGCTGACGGCGGCGGAACGACTGGGCCGATGTCGCCGTCGGGAGCCTCATCCAGGTCGACCATCACCGGGGCATGGTCGCTCGGTCCGGAACCCTTACGCGCCTGCCGGTCCACCCACGCCGCACGCACTCGATCAGAGACCGGAGCCGTGGCAAGCACCAGATCGATGCGCATGCCTAAGTCCTGGTGGAACATTCCGGCGCGGTAGTCCCAGTACGTGAACACTCTCTTCCCTGGCCAGCGATCTCTGACGACGTCGCGCAGCCCAACTGCCTGCAGCTGCGCCAGAGCCTCGCGCTCCGGCGCTGTGACATGGGTCTGACCGATGTACGCCTCGGGATCGAAGACGTCCTCGTCTGTCGGTGCAATATTCATGTCGCCGCACACCACGGTCTCCGAAGGACCACTCCGAACCTGCTCGGCCAATGCGGCCAGCCACTCCAGCTTGTATCGGTAGTGGTCCGAGTCCGGCACCCGGCCATTCGGCACATACACCGAGGTCACTCTGATACCCCCGCAGGTCGCTGACACTGCGCGCGCCTCTGGCAGTGGAAATCCAGGCGCTCCGGCTACGCCAGGCACGACATCGTCCAAACCAACCTTGGACAGGATCGCTACGCCGTTCCACTGCACTTCACCGTGCAAGGCAACCTCGTAGCCACGGCTCACCAGCTGCTCGCCCAGCAGATCGGTGAAGGCTTCGTCCGCAAGCTTCGTCTCCTGAAGACACACCACATCGGGTCGCCGCTGGTCCAACCACGGGAGCAGCCGCGGCACGCGTTGCTTGATCGAGTTCACATTCCAGGTAGCCAACCGCACGGACCCACGCTAGCCGTTGGCTAGGACACCCCGAGCAGACCGAGCTCGCTTGCGCGCCGAGCCGCATCGGCGCGCGAGCGGCAGTCAAGTTTCAGCAAGATGCTGGCGACGTGTGATTCGACCGTACGGGGGCTGAGGAACAGCTCGCGCGCAATCTCTCGGCTGGTGTGTCCGATGGCTACCAGCCGCACGACCTCGATCTCCCGCCGCGTCAGGCTCCCGTTAGTGGCCTTGGCCAGTGCTCTCGGGCCGAGACGCCGCTCGGCTTGCTCACCCAATGCGCTGAGACTCCTGGTGATACGTTCCACCGTCGGCTTTGCACCCAGCCGCCGGGCGGTGCGGTGGGCGGCAATCAGCTGCTCGACAGCCTCCTCCCGCCGACCGAGTACGGCCAAAGCGGCTGCAGCGCGGCGTTGGGACTCGGCACGATCGAAAGGAGCATCGACGCCCTCGAGCAGCACCAGCGCCCGGGCGAAATGTCCGGCCGCCTGTTCCGCGCTGCCGTCCAGCAGCGCGGTCTCACCAAGAGCATGCGACAACGCTGACATGGACTCGTCCTGACCGGAGTCGGTGACAATCTCGGCCAGTGCCGCCGCGCACGTTCGAGCCCCACTGCTGTCACCCGCGTCAGCGAAAAACGTGGTTGCCCAACGCAGCGGCGAGATCGCGTAATGGCGATCCTCCGTCTGCTTCCAGCGCTCCAAGATCGACCAGCACTGGCTCGCCGCCGACTCGATATTTCCTTCGGCTTCGTCGACGATGGCGAGCCCCCACATGGACATCAGCTCCATCGCCGCCAGCTCGATGCGCCGGGCCATGGTGAGGGATTCGAGCAGCAATGGCCGAGCTCGTTTGGTCTGCCCGCGGAAGCCGAGAATCGAGCCGAGGATGCCCGTAGCGACGGCACTGGCATGCAGTGTCGCATCGCCTGAGGCGATGACCTGGCGGCAAAGCGTGACTGCGCGCTCCCAGTCACCCGACTGGCGCAAGACGGCAGTCAGACAGGCCAGACAAAGTTGCGCGGTTGGCTGCAGCGCATTGGCGGCACAGAAGCTGAATGCCTCGTCGTAGGTTTCCTTGGCCGCCGTGTAGTCCCCGGTGTGCTCGAGTGCGTCGGCTAGCCGCTGGTAGATCTCGGCAGCGGGCCCGGTCAGACCGTGTTCCAGAGCCAAGGACAGCCCGGACTTGGTCAGATCTACCGCGGCTGGACCTTCGCCCATTCGGGCCCGGGCATTTCCCTCATGCCCCATGATCCGGGCCTGAAGGTCGATCCGGCCCGCCTCCCGCGCCTGTTCACCAGCGATCTGGAGCAGGGCGATGGCCGCGCGAAAGCTGCCTGCCGATCGGAGATGAGCTGCCGAGGCGAGCCTTTCCGTGGCCGCGTCCGCCGGCAGACCCGCTGTGGTAAGGGCAACGGCAGCCAGTTCCCGGCTCGCCAACGCCTCCTGCCAGCGGCCCTGCAGCTCGAGCACCGCAGCTAGCCGACGATGAGCGATTCCGAGCCGCGACAGATCGCCGTCACGCCGCCGTCCGTCGGCAACCTCACGCCATGTCGGGACGGCTTCGGCCAAGTCGCCAGCCAGCTCCGCATAACCGGCCAGGCGCTCCAGTATGTCGAGGCGGGCGGCCTCGTCGTGCCCATCGGGCCAAAGCTCCAAAGCACGCCGGATGGCCCGCTCGGCATCGCGATAGGCGTGTACGGCGCCAGATGCCTCGGCAGCCCCGAGCAATGCCGCGCGCGCAGGCTCCGGCCGCCGTCCCCGCACCCAGTGCTCGGCGACGAGAACGGGAGTGGCTCGGGCAGCCTCGAGCCGCTCAGCCACCGCCCGGTGCAATGCGACTCGCCGAGTCCACGGGAGTTCACCGTAGAAGGCGTCGCGTACCAAGGCATGCCGAAATGCCATGCGTCCGGCCTCGACCTCGATCACCAGGCCGCGGCGCATCAACTCATCGGGCCACTCCGACAACCCGGCAACCGCCATGACCAACTCAGGATCAAACATCTGGCCGGCTACCGCAGCAGTGCTGATGGCATCACGAGCCTCGTCGGACAGGCGGGCCGCCCGCAGCAGCACAGCGTCACGGACGCTGTCCGGCAACGGAACATCCTCACCCTTGAGCAACTCCAGCCCGGCGGCGCTCGATACCAGACGGCCGCTCGCTGCCAGTGCCGAACCCAGCTCACGTACGAAGAACGGAACTCCATCTGTCCGGTCGAAGACTTCCTGGCGCAATGACGGCGCGACCATCCCGAGGGTCTGCTCCAGAAGCGCGGCGCTGGGCTCGGCACCTAGCGGTTCAAGAGTGATCTGGCGCAGCCTGCCCGCGCGACGCAGCTCGCTGCGTAGCCGCCGGATCGCGTGCCCACGCGGCAATTCATCGCTTCGGAACCCACCAAGCAGTACCAGCGGTTCGGAGTCCACCGAACGCGCCAGTGCACTCAGTAACTCCGGCGTGGCATCGTCCGCCCATTGAAGATCATCCAGAAACAGCACGGTGGGACGGCGCCGAGCGATAGCGACCAGTGCCTGCCGAATGGCCTCGAAAAGCGTCGCGCGATCACTGGTCGGAGCCGGCGGACCAAGCTCGGGCAAGAGCAAGGCCAGGTGCGTAGCGAGCGGCCCATTGGTGAGCGCCTTCACGCCTGCTCCGCGGAGATAGGACCGCAGGGCCTCGGCAATCGGTCCGAATGCAGAGGTGCCGCCTTGTACGGCCATGCCCTCCAGCACATCAAGATCCGAGCCGTCCAGAGTGCGCTGAGCCAAGGTCGTCTTGCCGACGCCCGCCTCGCCGGCGAGCAAGATCACCGACCCGTGGCCGGACGCGGCCTCGCCCAGCCAGGTGTTGAGCTGCGCCTGCTCGGACTCCCTGCCGATCAACTCCTCACCGACTAGCTCTGAGTCCACGCCTCATTCTGCGGCGCAACGCAGGATCGCCGCCACCGACCTATCCACGTCGGCTTCATCGGTGGACCAGTTGGAGACCGAGATACGCATGGCCGCCTGGCCGCGCCATGTCGTACCGCTCATCCAGCACGTACCGTCGTGCTGTACGCGTTCGATCACCCGGCGAGTCCGGGCATCATGATCACCGTCGGTTGCCAGGAAGCGCACCAACACCTGGTTGAGCACTACCTCGTTGAGCACCTCCACGCCTTCGGCGTCGGCCAGTCGTACTGCGAAGCGGCGGGCTAGCGCAGCGCACCGCTCCACCAGCTCCGCAATACCCTCCCTGCCCAATGCCCGGATCGCCGCATAGATCGCAAACCCGCGGGCCCGCCGGGAGTGCTCCGGCCCGTAATCCAACGCATCGCGTTCATCGCCAGCGCTATGCATGAGGTATCCGGCGCGTATTCCCATCGCCGCTCGATGTGCGTCGGGATGCGCGCAGAAGACCAACCCGGAGTCGTACGGAACATTCAGCCACTTGTGTGCATCGGTGGCCCATGAATCGGCCAGTTCCATCCCGGCGACAAGCGGTCGCAGTCGCGGGCTGGCGGCTGCCCAGAGTCCGAATGCGCCGTCTACGTGCACCCAAGCATCGTGTTCGTGCGCCAGCGCGGAGATTTCTGCAACGGGGTCGATTGCACCACTGTTCACGTTGCCCACCTGGGCGCAGACGATCGCCGGTCCGCTGGTTTGGTCAAGTGCTACGGCCAATGCCTCGGCTCGCATGCGACCCTGCTCGTCGGCATCGACTTCGACGATTGCTTCCGTACCAACACCGAGGAAACGGAGTGCCCGGTCGATGGTCCCGTGGCGACCCGCGCCGGCAAGAATCCGTACTCGAGGTGCGCCCCAGAGCCCTCCTGCGGCCAAGTTCCACCCGGCCCGACGCAGGACCTCCTGCAGGCCAGCAGCCAGACCGGTGAAGTTGGCCATCTGCCCGCCGGTCACAAAGCCGACGGACACTCCGGCAGGCAGGCCGAACAACTCAGCTAGCCACTCCCCCGCTACCTCTTCCACGACGCTCGCCGCCGGGCCCAGAACGTAGAGGCCAGCATTCTGGTCCCAGACCGACGTCAACCAGTCGGCTGCCAGCGCGGCTGGATTAGCACCGCCAATCACAAAGCCAAAGAATCGCCCGCTGCCGGAGGCGACGACTCCTGCATCCGCAGCTGCGACAAGATCAGCGACTACTTCTCGGGGATCCACTGGCCGTTCTGGCACGGCGCCACCCAAAGCCGCTCGAAGCGTCGAGAGCTCGACATAACTCGGGATCGGACGCGTAGACAGACCTTGTAGATAGGCAACCGCCTCCTCGAAAGCTTCGCCGAGCGCTCCCTTCCAGTCCGGCTCGTTCACTACTCAACCTCCTACGGGTCCTGGTCCTCAATCGCAGGTTATGAGTGACCGGTAGGCTCAACATCCGCAAAACCACGTAGTTTTCCTACTTCGACAGCGACCCGTCTTTATGAATCACAACCACGACCGCCTCATCCATTGGGCCCGGGCGTACGACTTGGTCAACGGCCTGTTCGGCAGACGTGGAAAGCGGCTCCGCGAGACCTTTGCCGATGATCTTGGACTGCGGGCCGGTGATCGGGTTCTCGATGTGGGATGCGGCACCGGCCGGTTGGCGATGACGTTCGCCGAGCGGGTCGCACCTACGGGATCGGTCGCCGGTGTCGATGCAGCTGCCGAGATGATCGAACGTGCGACCTCCAGAGCGCGCAAGCAGCAGGTCCCAGTCGCTTTTCAGGTGGCTTTCGCGCAGCGGCTCCCCTTTCCCAATGCCACATTCGACGCCGTCGCCTGCACGCTGGCCCTGCACCACGTCGCCGAAGGTGATCAACAATCCGCCGTGCAGGAGATGCATCGGGTGCTCAAGCCGGAGGGCAGACTGCTGATCGCCGAGTTCGATCAGCGACACGGACCGCATGCGCTGCCACGATGGCTGCGCCCATCTGCCCCCGGGCACATGGCCGAGAAGGCACGCCAGCTGGTCGATGCCGCCGGCTTTACCGCTGTCACGAGCATGCCGACCACTCTCTCCTGGCTGCGTACGATCACCGCTCGCAAGGAGCCAGTGCCCTGAGCCTGTCGATCTGTGCCCTGAGCCTGTCGATCTGTGCCCTGAGCCTGTCGAAGGGCGCTACGGGGGAAGTAGATGCTCGGCTCGCGGCGCCGGATCAGACATGGCCAGTGCGGCCTCTTCAATGTCTTGATCCGTGCCTGTCATCCGCCCCTCATGCTGGCGTACGTGCTCCTGCCACGAGGGCACGCTGAATAGTTCAAGGAACCTGTTGGGGTGATCACCGTCCCGATAGAGCTCCCACCGAGTAGCGCCGGTTCTGCGCCGAGACTGGCCAAGGTGCTCCATGGCCTCTAGGAAGGCCTGCTCACGGTCCGCAGCGATCGTGTATTCGACGGTCACCAGTACAGCGCCGCCATTCGGCTCGGGATCGAAAGCCAGCCGTGGCTCCGGCCAATAGATGGCCGGCTCACGGTCGAGATGGGCGATCTCCGGCACTCGCCAGAACAATCCAGCCACCACCCCTGCCACCATCACTGCGGCCGCAACGAAGAACGTCACCCGGAGGCCGACGCTCTGCGCGACCAACCCCCAGATCAGCGATCCGACGGTCATCGAGCCGGTAAAGGTGATCATGTAGATGGCGAGGCCGCGAGCCCGGACCCAGACCGGCAAGAACAGCTGCAGTTCGGCGTTCAGCGTGGAGATCACGGCCGTCCAGGCCAGCCCGGCGAAAACCAGAGTGACGAGGGCGGCAAGGAAGTTCGAGACGAGCACGATGATCACCAAAGCCGCGGAAAAGATCAGCGCGGCTGGAGTGAGCAGGCCGTTGGTCGTCAGTCGGGTTCGCAGCCGGCCAAGGATGAGAACGGCGAGAATTGCGCCGACTCCCAACGCGCCGAATAGGGCGCCATAGCCGGCGGGTCCCAGTCCCAATCGTCGATTGGCGATCAGCGGTAACAGTGCCCACAGGGCCATACCTGGCATCACGAAGAGCATTGCTCTGAGCAGCAGGCGGCGCACCACCGGGCTGTGCGAGACGTAGCGCCCGCCGGCGCGGAGTGCGGGGATGAATCGCTCTCGCTGACCTTCGGACCCCGGCCGTCGGCGCCACAAATGCAGGTTGATTGCGACGACGACCACCGAGAGGGCGTTCAGCGCAAATACGGCCGCCACGCCAAACCCTGCGATCACTAATCCGGCCAGCGCAGGCCCGGCAGAACGGGCCAAATTGATGCTGACGCCTTCTAACCTTGTTGCCGCGCGCAACTGACTCCTCGGCACAAGGTCAGGAATCGTGCTCTGCCAAGTCGGGAGTTGCACTGCCGCGCCGATGGCAAGCGCGAAAGTAAAGGCAAGGAGCAAGGACGGCGGCATGAATCCGAGAGCCGTCAATGTCGTCAGGGAAATCCCGACGATGAAGAAGTAGACCTGAACCGTAAACAGCAGCCAGCGCCGATCAAAGGAGTCAGCTAGCACTCCCCCGGGAAGCGCCAACAGCATGACGGGAAGGGTGTTCGCGGCCTGGACCAGCGAGACCAGCGTGGCAGCATTCGGAGCGTCCACCACCAGCCATTGGGCGCCAACGGTCTGCATCCAGGTGCCGAAGTAGCCGAGAAATACCCCGATCCAGAGCCAGCGAAAGGCGCGCTGTCTGAACGGTGCCCAGGGTGAGGACTCCCCAGCGCTGGTCGCCCCAACTGAGGTTTCAGCGGCGATGGGGTCTGCTGCGCCCTCGTCCTCACGCTGGTCGGTCATTGATTGTTGGGGACGAGTTGGAGCGTCGCGGCGCGCGCCTGCGGGGTCAGGACGGAATTGATGATGCCTGCCGGGTAGCGGTGGTATTTGGCGCGGTACGCCGCATCGATCTCCTCCCCTGCGTCAGCGGGGTCGACGGACACAAAGCTCACGTCCTTCGCCACACCGCCGGCTCGAATATGGCCCCGATGGCGCGTCCGGGTGCCACGAAACCACCCGCCGTTGGGGCCGCCTACCGATCTCACGTAAATCTGGTCGCCATGCCGTACGACCCAAATCGTGACCGGCTTGCGGAGCGTGCCGTCGCGTCCCATGGACGCAATCTTCAGCTCCTCGGCTGCTTCGATCTTGCTCAGCTCTTCGGTAGTCCACTCACTCATCGGCGCACCGCTCCTTCCGGAGGGAACTACCCTCCTGTCGAGCATCGAAGCGTCGTAGGAGCAATTCAAAGTTTCAGGCATCTCCAGATCGTCTCCCCGACCTCGGACGAGGGCTTTGGCCGCCAGCTACAGGTCGCCTCCCCCGACGGCCTGCTTGTCAAGATCAACGAGCTGGATCCCGAGCTGTACGGCTGAGTGCGCGGCCGCCATGACGTATCAGCAGTTCTTGTAGCCGATGCCGTCTCCCCACGTGCAGGTGTCTTTGAGCGTGCCGCTGCTAGTGCGCAAGATGGC
>Ga0105243_10003949_pt1 | contig 11834 bp, 8 predicted proteins | sample KBSM34metaG_FD_81525 | JGI IMG/M metagenome (GOLD analysis project Ga0105243, IMG submission 81525) | Miscanthus rhizosphere microbial communities from Kellogg Biological Station, Michigan, USA - KBS M3-4 metaG | ecosystem: Host-associated > Plants > Roots > Rhizosphere > Soil | place: Michigan...
CGTCGCGTTCTGCGCGCCACGGCTGTCCTTGCCGCGCGTGTGCACCAGGAAGTCGAAGATGTAGGCCGAGTCATAGGTGGGCACGCCCCAGCCGTACAGGTAGAAGTCGCTGTCCGCCTTGGTGAGCGACACGCTGTGCATGGCAATCGGCCGGGCCGAGACTTCGGTCTTGATGCCGATGCGGCCCAGGAAGCCCGCGACTGCCGTGGCAATGGCCTCGTCGTTCACATAGCGGTCATTGGGCGTGTTCAGCGTGATGGTGAAGCCGCTGGGGTAGCCCGCCTCGGCCAGCAGCTGCTTGGCCTTGGTGGCATCCGCCTTGGGATAGGCCGCAAAGGCCTTGTCGTAGCCGTTGACGAACGACGGCGCGATCACGCCCGTGGGAATCGACAGGCCGCGCATCACCGAGCGCTTGATCGCGTCGCGGTCAATGGCCAGCTCGATGGCCTGGCGCACCTTGGGATCGGCCAGCGGATTCTTGCCCTTGACGTTGCTGCTCTTGAGCTCGGCCGCACCCACGTTCAGGCCCAGGAAGATGGAGCGGTTCTCAGGGCCTTCATTGATGCGCAGGCGCTTGTCCTGCTTCAGGCGCGCCACGTCCTGCGCGGGAATGTCCTGTGCGAAGTCCACCTCGCCCGACAGCAGTGCCGCCACGCGCGTGGCCGGGGACTTGATGGGCAGGTAGATCAGCTCGGTCACCTGCAGCGGGAACTGGCCCTTGCCCCAGTAATCGGGGTTGAGCTTCATCACCGTCTTCGAATCGACCTCGCGGCTGGCCAGCACATAGGCGCCCGTGCCGTTGGCCGCGCGCGTGGCGCCGTTCTCGGTCTTGCTGGCCGTGTCCTGCGTGGTCTCGGCGCCGTTGGCCTTGGACCACTTCTCGCTCATGATGAAGAGGTTGGTCAGGTTGTCCGGGAAGATCAGGTTCGGGCCCTTGGTCTTCACCTGCACCGTGAGATCGTCCACGGCCTTGGCCTCCTCCATCGAGGACAGCAGGGACTTGACCTGGGCGTTCTCGCCCTTGGCGCGGTTCAGCGAGAAGACCACGTCGCGCGCCGTGAACGGCGTGCCGTCATGGAACTTGACGTTGGGACGCAGCTTGAACTCCCAGACCGACGGGTCGGAGGTCATCTTCCACGAGGTGGCCAGCGTGGGCACCAGCTTGCCGTCGGCCGAGCGGATGACCAGGGTTTCGTAGATCTGGTGCAGCAGCACGAAATTGGTGCCCACGTTGAAGGCATGCGGGTCCAGCGAAGTCGGATCGGAGCCCCGCGCCCAGCGCACGGTCTCGGCCTGGGCCAGCGCGGCCGAGGTCAACAGGCCTGCGGCCAGCAAAGAACTGCCCAGAATCTTCATGATCATTTGTCTGCTCCCCTGTGGATTGATTGGAAGGGCGGCGGTCATGCGACGCAGCAGCCCGGGCGCCGCAAGAAGCGGGCCATATAGGTGCGCCCCACTGTAAATAACTTTTACAGCTTGTTGAATTGATTTTTATACTTAAAAGCCATTTCCAAATAACAAGACCGCCGCCTGCGGCCCGCCATTGGCGTGCGGCCATCATGGACAGGCCAACGGCTTTGACAGCTAGTGAAAACGCGAAAGACCGACACGGCCCGCTCTGGCAAAGGTTTGCAATCGGGCACAGGTCTGCGCCGCACGGCGTGCTAATTTCAGGCCCTGTATCGAGCCTGCGGGTTGCCGCGGAAAGGAAGCATCCATGAAGACATCCATTGCCAGCGCACTGCTGTGCGCCATGCTGGGCCTGGGCGCCCTGCCTGCCCAGGCGTCGGGCCTGGGCGACTCGCTGCGCCAGGCCTCGGGCCTTGGCGGGGACAAGGCCGCCGCCAGCAGCGAAGGCGCTGGCTCCGGCCTCGGCGGCATGCTGGGTGCGGGGGCAGGCGGTGCGGGTGCGCTGTCCGCCCTGGGCCTGAGCCCCTCGGCCACGGCCGGCAATGCGGCAGGCGTCATCTCCTACTGCATGAAGAACAACTACCTCAATGCCGACAAGGCGGCCCAGGTCAAGGACCAGTTGCTGGGCAAGCTGGGCATGCAAAAGCAGGAAGAGCCCAAGGACACGGGATTCCAGAACGGCCTGGGCGGCCTGGTCACCGGCTCCAACGGCAAGAGCTTCAGCATCGACAAGCTCAAGGGCGACCTCAAGGAAAAGGCCTGCGACTTCGTGCTGAACAACGCAAAATCGCTGATCTGACCCCCTGAGCGGCTGCGCCGCTTCCCCTTCTCGCTTCGCGGAGGGGGACGACGCCTTCGGCTGGGCGCCCCCGCCGCGAGGCAGCTCTTGCTCGGCGTCCCTGAGTTGGGCCGCGCCAGTTTCAACGGTGGCGCGCGATGCAGGCTTGCCTGGCTTGGGGGACAATGCCTGCTCTTTTTGCAGCACCCCACGCCAGCCCCTCATGCAAGCCACGCGCATCATTGCCATCCGCCACGGAGAAACCGCCTGGAATGTGGACGCCCGCATCCAGGGCCATCTGGACATTCCTCTGAACGACATGGGACTTTGGCAGGCCGCCCAGGCCGGCAAGGCCCTGGCGGGTGAGCCGGTGGCCGCCATCTACAGCAGCGACCTTCTGCGTGCCTATGTCACGGCCGAGGCCGTGGCCGCAAGCACGGGGGCGACGCTGACGGCCGACAAGGGCCTGCGCGAGCGCTGCTTCGGCAGCTTCGAGGGCCAGACCTTCAACGATATCGAGGCATCCCACCCGGAAGATGCGCTGCGCTGGCGCAAGCGCGATCCCGAGTTCGTGCCCGCAGGCGGCGGCGAGTCGCTGCTGATGCTGCGCGACCGCATCTCGGCCACGGTGAACCGGCTGGCCAGTGGCCATCCCGGCGAGCAGATCGTGATCGTGGCGCATGGCGGCGTGATGGATGTGCTCTACCGCCTGGCCACGCACCAGGAAGTGCAGGCGCCCCGCACCTGGGCGCTGGGCAACGCGGCCATCAACCGCCTGCTGTGGACGCCCCAGGGCCTGGGCCTGGTCGGCTGGGGCGATGTGCAGCACCTGGAAGGCGGTGCGCGCGACGAGGTTTTCAGCTGAACGCCCGCACTGCAGCGCAGTCCCTCATTCCACCTGGATATTGGCGGACTTGACGATCTGCGTGTAGCTCGCCTTTTCCTTCTTCAGGAATTGTGCGAACGTGGCCGGCGTGCCCGAGCCGGGCGTGGCGCCACTGTCCTGCAGGCGCTTGCGGACCTCGGGCAGCTTCAGCACCTCGGCCAGTTCGGCGGCCAGGCGGCTGACCACGGGTTCGGGCGTGCGGGCGGGGGCGAACAGGCCGGTCCAGGCTTCCAGCTCGAAGCCCTTCAAATCAGGCGCCTCCGCAAAGCTCATGACCTCGGGAATCACGTCGATGCGCTGTGCCGAGGTCACGCCCACGCCTTCCAGCTTTTTCTGCTGCACCAGCGGCGTGGCGCCGGTGGTCATCAGAATGCCCAGATCGACCTGGCCGCCCATGACCTCGCTGGTCACCTGGGCCACGCCGCGATAGGGCACATGGACCAGGCGGATGCGGGCGCGCTCCTGCAGCCGTTCCATGGCCAGGTGCAGCACCGTGCCCACACCCGGCGTGGCATAGGTCAGCGCGCCGGGCCGGGCGCGGGCCATGCTGATCAGCTCGTTGAGGTTGTGCACCGGCAGGCCCGGGCGGGCCACGATCACCATGGGCGCCGCGGTGACCAGACCCACGGGAGCCAGATCACGCTCGGCGTCATAGCGCACCGAGGAGTTCACCAGTTGCGCAATGCTCACCGGCCCGTCAAAGCCCAGCAGCAGCGTATAGCCATCGGCGTGCGAGCGCGCCACCTTGCTCACACCCAGCACGCCGCCGAAGGCCGGCACGTTGTCCACCACGACCGACTGGTGCAGCCGCGCACCCAGCTTTTCGGCGATCAGCCGCGCCGTGGCGTCCACATCGCTGCCCGCGCCAAAGGGCACGATCAGGGTGATGGGCCCGGCTGCCGGCCAGGGCTTGCCCGCGCCCGGCGCGGCATGGGCGGCGGGTGCAGCGGCAAGGGCCGCAGCCAGTGAGGCGGCAGCCGATAGCAGGGAGCGGCGGGACAAGGGCATGGGGCTTGGGCATGCAAGGCGCATGCCGGCAAAGGCGGTGCGGGCTGGCGATGGCCTGCAGGGCAAGCACGTCCAGCGCGTGGAAAGCGGGCGATTCTGCCATAGGGCGCAATTTTCCTGCCACGCGCCTGCCATGAAGCCCCATTTATTGCAATCCGTTTCAACCCTTGTGATTCCGTGTCCTAGGGTTCACGCCTAAGGCGCCGCACAACGGCCCTGTCCAGAATTGGCAGGCCATGATGCCCTCACCCAGCCAAATCATCGTCTTCGCCACGCCGGCCTTTTTGCTGCTGATCGCGCTGGAATGGGGCGTGAGCCTGTGGCGCGGGCGCAATGCCTACCGGCTGGCCGATGCCGTCAGCTCCATCAGCCTGGGCATGCTCAGCCAGACCAGCGCCGTCTTCACCCAGCTGCTGCGCATAGGGCTGTACACACTGGCCTTCGATCATGTGGCGCTGTGGCGCAACGATGCCTTCTGGACCAGCATTCCCGGCTGGCTGCTGGCCCTGCTGCTCTACGACTTTTGCTACTACTGGCTGCACCGCATGGGCCATGAGGTGGCCGTGCTGTGGGCAGCCCACGCCGTGCACCACCAGAGCCAGGACTACAACCTGTCGACGGCGCTGCGCCAGACCAGCTCGGGCGCGCTGCTGGGCTGGCTGTTCTACCTGCCCATGGCGCTGGCCGGCGTGCCGCCGCTGGTGTTTGCCATCGTGGGCCTGATTGATCTGCTCTACCAGTTCTGGGTCCATACCGAGCAGGTGCGGCGCCTGGGCTGGTTCGACCGCTGGTTCTGCGCGCCCAGCAACCACCGCGTGCACCACGCCGTCAATGACTGCTACCTGGACAGGAACTACGGCGGCATCCTCATCGTCTGGGACCGCCTGTTCGGCACCTTCAAGCCCGAGGACGACAGCGAGCCCTGTGTCTACGGCACGCGCGGCCTGCTGCAAAGCTGGGACCCGCTGTGGGCCAACGCCGTGGTGTACCGGCAACTCATCCATGACAGCTGGCATGCGCGGCGCTGGGGCGACAAGCTGCGCGTCTGGCTCAAGCCGCCCGGATGGCGCCCCGCCGATGTGGCGCAGCGCTTTCCCAGGCCGGCCTTCGACCTGGACGCGCATCGCGTGCTCTACGCACCGGGGATGGAGCGCGGCCTGCGCTGGTTTGCGGGACTGCAGTTCGTGGCGCTGATCGCCGGGGTGTCGCTGTTTCTCTGGCATGCCGACCAGTCCTCGACGGCCCGCAATGCACTGTGGTTTGCCGTGCTGCTGGCCTGCCAATGGGCGCTGGGCGCAGCCATGCAGGCGCGCATCAGCCTGTGGCTGGCACTGGCCATCGAGGCCGGCGCACTGGCCACCGCCACCGCCACCGCCACCGCCGCGCTGGACATGCTGCACTGGCACTGGCTGTTCAAGCCGCTGACCATGGTCTTTGCGCTGATCGCCGTCATGCAGCTGTGGCGCGGCAGCACGGCCTTCTCGGCACTAGCGAAACCCGCGCGCGGCGCCTGCTGGCTGGCCGCGGCACTGGCGGCATCCCTGGCGGGCGACGTGTTCCTGATGCTGCCCGATCTGTTCATCCCGGGCCTTGCCAGCTTTCTGCTGGCCCACCTGGCCTATGTCGTGCTGCTGCGCCAGGACGCACCCTGGTTTGCGCACCGGCCCTCGCTGGCCGCCACGCTGGCCCTGGGCGCGGGAATGTATGCCGTGCTCTGGCAGGGCGGCCTGCCCGCCGCGCTGCGCCTGCCCGTGGCCGCCTATGTGCTGGTCATTGCGCTGATGGCGGCGCAGGCCCTGGGCCGCGCTCGGCATCTGGGCGGCAAGGCGGCCTGGCAGGTGGCCATGGGTGCCTGCTTCTTCATGGCCAGCGACTCGCTGCTGGCCATCAACCGATTTGTGCAGCCCTTCGACGGTGCGCAAGCCGGCGTGCTGTCCACCTACTACGCGGCGCAACTGCTGATCGTGCAGGGCTGGCTGGCCCGTGGCGCATCGACATCAGGGTTGACCCGAAGCAGCTCGCAAGGCACAATCGAGGGATCGCATTTTCAGGAGTCCTCCGTGGACAGTGCCAGTTCAACCAGTGACAAACAGCGCGCCGCAATGGCTTCGCTGCTGGCTGACTGACCGACTCCTGTGATGGGAGCGGCCATGTCGGTCGGCTTCCATCCATTGCTGCGTTTCCCCTTGGATCTTCGCGCCGCCCGGCGCTGCAGTGGCGCTTGCGTGCATCAGGCACGCCGCTCCTGCACCGAAGATTCCAATGGCTGTTGATCACTGACCGCGTGCCCGTGTGGCTGCCATCGAGCAGCGCCCGGCCCACGCTGCTTGACGGCCCTGCCTACGGCGGTCTTCCTGGTTCGCCAAGGAGAAAGCCATGTCCACACCGTTCGTCCGCCCCGCAATGCAACGCCTGCAGCCTGCCACTGCCGCGCCCTGCCCCGGCGCCACCGGCACGCGCGTGGCCGCCTCCCAGGCAGCAATGCAGGCCAAGGCACAGGCACAGATGCAAGCCCAGGCCCCTTCGGCCATGGAGCACGCCATGCACCTGGACCTGCAGACCCACTGGCCCACGCACCGCATCCGCAGCTTTCTGAGCCTGCAGCCGCGCTGAACGCGCGCCGCAGCCTTGTCCGCCCCATCGTCAGAAAGGAGCTCCCCCATGGACCCCGATCCGAGTCGATCTTGCCCTGACCCCTCCGACACGGTCCGGCCGCACATGCCTGCGGCCCTTCCGCACCTTCCCAAGGCCCCGGCCGGGAGACCCGCGCACGTCCATTGATGGACAGATGCCGGGCTTCTTCCGCCGCAACGAAAGAAGCCCGCCATGCAACACGTCATCACCGCGCTGCGCACCCTGCCGGCAACCACGCCCGCCACAGCACCCGTCTCCGCGCGCGCCAGCCACACCTCCCGCGCCAGCACCCTGCAGCTGGCCCTGCAAGCCGCCATTGCGGCACGCCACACCGGACAACTGCACGCCCTGCTGCAGCAACACGGCCCCGATCTCTTCGCCCATGCCCTCGTGGCGCTCACGCAGCGCCAGCAGGCCGACGTTCTGTCCCTGCTGGCGGCGCAGGAGCGCGCCGAGGTCTACCGCCATCTGCCTGCCCATGCGCGGCGCCAATGGCTGCAGTCGGCCACCGTGACCCGCCCGCCGCTGCGCCGCCGCCTGCTGTGCGCCTGCCAGCGCAACTGGCACTGGCTGCGCGCCACCCTTCGTTCGAGCCAGGCCTGAGCCGCCAGGGAGGTCACCATGAAAAGCCTCAAGCACCTGTTCCAGGCGTTTTTGCGCAGCCGCCATGCCCTGGGGCTGTTCCGGCGCAATGCCCTGCCCTCGGGCACGGCCGTGCACCACTCGCGCTCGGTATCGCCGACCCTCACGCGCGAGCTGCTGCGCGCCTCGCGCGATGACATCGCCGCCGTGCTGGCGCGCACCGGCTCCAGCGACGACGGCCTGACCCGCGAGCAGGCCCGCGCCGCACTCACGCGTTTCGGCCCCAACGAGGTCGAGCACGAAAAGCCGCTGCCCGGCTGGCTGCACCTGTGGTACTGCTACCGCAATCCCTTCAACCTGCTGCTGACGCTGCTGGCCGTGGTCTCCTACGCCACAGAGGACATGAAGGCCACGGTCGTCATCGCCTCCATGGTGCTGCTGTCCACGCTGCTGCGCTTTGTGCAGGAAGGCCGCTCCAACCGCGCCGCCGCACGGCTCAAGGCCATGGTCAGCAGCACGGCCACGGTGCTGCGCCGCAATGGCGGCCCACCGGCCCCTGCAGATGCCGACTCCGCAGATGCCCCGCACAGCGGCTTCGGCCAGCAGGCGCGCCGCTACGAGGTGCCGCTGCGCGAGGTCGTGCCCGGCGATTTCGTGGTGCTGTCGGCCGGGGACATGATTCCTGCCGACTGCCGCGTGCTCAGCGCCAAGGACCTGTTCGTGAGCCAGTCCGCCATGACCGGCGAATCCCTGCCCGTGGAAAAGCGCGCCGACGCCAGTGCATCGAATGGCACCGGCGTGCTGGATGCCAGCAACCTGCTGTTCATGGGCACCAACGTGGTCTCGGGCACGGCGCTGGCCGTGGTGCTGGCCACGGGCAACCGCAGCTATTTCGGCACCATTGCCACGCGGGTGACCTCCAACGACCGCGCACCCACGGCCTTCGAGACCGGGGTCAACAGCGTCAGCTGGCTGCTGATCCGCTTTGCGGCGGTGATGGTGCCCGTGGTGCTGTTCATCAACGGCTACACCAAGGGCGACTGGGCCGAGGCCTTCCTGTTCGCGCTGTCCGTGGCCGTGGGCCTGACGCCCGAGATGCTGCCCATGATCGTGACCTCCACCCTGGCCAAGGGCGCCGTGGTGCTGTCGCGCCGCAAGGTCGTGGTCAAGCGGCTGGACGCCATCCAGAACTTTGGTGCCATGGACGTGCTGTGCACCGACAAGACCGGCACGCTGACCCAGGACCGCATCGTGCTGGAGCGCCACACCGACGCCTTCGGCCAGCCCTGCGACGAGACGCTGCGCTTCGCCTACCTCAACAGCCACTACCAGACGGGCCTGAAGAACCTGCTCGACCATGCCGTGCTGGAACACGTGGAGCTGCACACCCAGATGCGCCTGGCCGAGGACTACCTCAAGGTCGATGAGATCCCCTTCGACTTCGAGCGCCGCCGCATGTCCGTGGTGGTGGCCGAACGCGACCACCACCACGAGCTGATCTGCAAGGGCGCGGTCGAGGAAATCCTGGGCGCCTGCACCCGCCTGCGCGAAGGCGACGGCACGCGCCCGCTGGACGAGGAGCAACTGGCCCGCGTGCGCCGCGTGACGCGCGAGCTCAACCGCGAGGGCCTGCGCGTGGTCGCCGTGGCCATGAAGGAAGTGCCGCCGCACAAGAGTGACTACGGCGTGGCCGACGAGTCGGAGCTGACCCTGATCGGCTACATCGCCTTCCTGGACCCACCGAAGGAAACCACGGCCGAGGCGCTGGCCGCCCTGGCCGCGCACGGCGTGGCCGTCAAGCTGCTGACCGGCGACAACGAACTGGTGGCCGCCAAGGTCTGCCGCGATGTGGGGCTGCCCGCAGACCACATCATCCTGGGCACGCAGATCGAGCACATGAACGACGAGATGCTGCGCCAGACCGTGGAACGGCACCAGCTGTTCGCCCGGCTCACGCCGCTGCACAAGGAGCGCATCGTGCATGCGCTGCGCGCCAACGGCCACATCACCGGCTTCATGGGCGACGGCATCAACGACGCCCCGGCCCTGCGTGCGGCCGACATCGGCATCAGCGTGGACAGCGCCGTGGACATCGCCAAGGAAGCGGCCGACATCATCCTGCTGGAAAAAAGCCTGATGGTGCTGGAGCAGGGCGTGATCGAGGGCCGGCGCACCTTCAGCAACATGCTGAAGTACATCCGCATGACGGCCAGCTCCAACTTCGGCAACGTGTTCTCGGTGATGGTGGCCTCGGCCTTCATCCCCTTCCTGCCCATGCTGCCGCTGCACCTGCTGGTGCAGAACCTGCTGTACGACCTCTCGCAGATCGCCATCCCCTTCGACAACGTGGACGACGAACTGGTGCGCCAGCCGCTGCGTTGGAACCCGGCCGACCTGGGCCGCTTCATGGTGTTCTTCGGGCCCATCAGCTCGCTGTTCGACATCCTGACCTTCGCGCTGATGTGGTTCGTCTTCGCCGCCAACACGCCCGAGCAGCAGACGCTGTTCCAGTCGGGCTGGTTCGTCATCGGGCTGCTCACGCAGACGCTGATCGTGCACATGATCCGCACGCCCAAGATCCCCTTCCTGCAAAGCCGCCCGTCCTGGCCGCTGCTGCTGGCCACGGCGGCCGTGATGGCGGCCGGCATCTTCCTGCCGATGGGGCCGCTGGCCGGCTACTTCAAGCTGCAGGCGCTGCCGGCGGCCTACTTCCCGTGGATGATTGCCATATTGCTGGGCTACGCTTGCCTGGCCACGCTGCTCAAGCGCGTCTACATCCGCCGCTACGGCTGGCAGTGACGCACCCTTCAGCGCCTCTTTCAACGCCCCTTCAACCCATTCACCAGGAAAGCCCGGAACCCATGCAGGCCCTGCAGAACCTCAACCCCGGCGCCATGCTGGACACCTTCGTCAGCCTGACCACGGCCTTCGTGTTCGGCGCCCTCATCGGCCTGGAGCGCCAGGTGCGCCAGCGCACGGCGGGGCTGCGCACCAATACCCTGGTCGCCGTGGGCGCGGCCGTCTTCGTGGACCTGGCCGTGCGCCTGGGCGGGGCCGAGGGCGCCACGCGCGTGGTGGCCTACGTGGTCTCGGGCGTGGGCTTCCTGGGCGCGGGCGCCATCATGAAGGAAGGGGCCAACATCACCGGGCTGAACACCGCGGCCACGCTGTGGGGCTCGGCCGCCGTGGGCGCCTGCGCGGGCGCCAGCCTGGTGGCCGAGGCCGGCCTGGCCACGCTCTTCGTGCTGGCCAGCAACACCTTGCTGCGCCCCGTGGTCAACCGCATCAACCGCCGCCCGGTGGATGACGAATCCACGGAGTCGACCTACTACGTCTACGCCATCTGCCACCGCGGCGCCCAGGGGGATGTGCGCGAGCAGATGCTGGAGCTGCTGGAGAACGCCAGCTACCCCGTGCGCGGCGTGGAAACCCATGCCTTCGGCCCGCAGGACACCGAGATCGAGGCCATGCTCTACGCCACCTCGGTGGACTCCGACGAGCTGGACCGCGTGATCGCCGCCATCGAGGCCCTGCCCGGCGTGCTGCAGGCCTTCTGGAACGCCGGCACGGAGGAGTGAGACTGCGTCAGCTGGCGTCGTCGCCCGGCACGGGAAGGCCCAGGTGGCGGTACGCCGCCTGGGTCGCCATGCGCCCGCGCGGCGTGCGCTGCAAAAAGCCCTGCTGGATCAGGTAGGGCTCGATCACATCCTCGATGGTGCCCGCTTCCTCGCCGATGCTGGCCGCGATGTTGTCCAGGCCGACGGGGCCGCCGTCGAAGCGGTGCACCACGGCCTCCAGCAGCTTGCGGTCCATGATGTCGAAGCCCTGGGGATCGACATCGAGCATGGCCAGCGCACGGTCGGCCAGCTCGCGCGTGATGCTGCCGTCGCCGCGCACATCGGCATAGTCGCGCACGCGGCGCAGCAGGCGGTTGGCAATGCGTGGCGTGCCACGCGAGCGGCGCGCGATCTCGAAGGCGCCCTCGTCGTCAATGGGCGCGTTCAACAGGCCTGCACTGCGCCGCACGATGCGCGCCAGCTCCTCGGCCGTATAGAACTCCAGCCGGGCCACGATGCCGAAGCGGTCGCGCAGCGGGTTGGTCAGCATGCCCGCGCGCGTGGTCGCGCCCACCAGCGTGAACGGCTGCAGGTCCAGCTTGATGGAGCGCGCCGCCGGGCCCTCGCCGATCATGATGTCGATCTGGTAGTCCTCCAGCGCCGGGTAGAGGATTTCCTCGACCACGGGCGACAGGCGGTGGATCTCGTCGATGAACAGCACATCGTTGGCTTCGAGGTTGGTCAGCAGCGCCGCCAAGTCCTTGGGCTTTTCCAGCACGGGGCCGCTGGTCTGGCGCAGGTTCACGCCCAGCTCGGCCGCGATGATGTGCGACAGCGTGGTCTTGCCCAGGCCCGGGGGGCCGAACAGCAGCACATGGTCCAGCGCCTCATTGCGCTTTCGGGCCGCGCCGATGAAGATCTCCAGCTGCTCGCGCGCCTTGGCCTGGCCCACGTACTCCTGCAGCAGCTTGGGGCGCAG
>Ga0105243_10003951_pt1 | contig 11833 bp, 9 predicted proteins | sample KBSM34metaG_FD_81525 | JGI IMG/M metagenome (GOLD analysis project Ga0105243, IMG submission 81525) | Miscanthus rhizosphere microbial communities from Kellogg Biological Station, Michigan, USA - KBS M3-4 metaG | ecosystem: Host-associated > Plants > Roots > Rhizosphere > Soil | place: Michigan...
TCCGGATCCGGCAAGAGCGTCGCGAACATGACGATCCTCGGGCTGACCCGGGCGTCGAACGCCGACATCACCGGGCGGATCTCCTTCGAAGGCGAGGACCTGCTCGAGATGGACGACGAGGAGCTGCAGCGGATCCGCGGCAACGGGATCTCGATGATCTTCCAGGACCCGCTCTCGGCCCTGCATCCGTTCTTCAAGATCGGCAGTCAGCTCGTCGAGGCGATCCAGATCCACCAGGACATGGACGACGGAGCCGCGCGCGCCCACGCGATCGACCTGCTCGAGCTGGTCGGGATTCCCGACGCCGATCGCCGGATGGGCGAGTACCCGCACGAGTTCTCGGGCGGCATGCGGCAGCGCGTGATGATCGCGATGGCGCTCACGAACGACCCGAAGCTGCTGATCGCCGACGAGCCGACGACGGCGCTCGACGTGACCACGCAGGCGCAGATCCTCCGCCTGATCGAGCGGCTCCGCAAGGAACTCGGGATGGCGGTGATCATGATCACCCACGACCTCGGTGTGATCGCCGAGGTGGCCGACCGGGTGATGGTCATGTACGCCGGCGAGGTCGTCGAGTCCGGCACCCTCGACCAGATCTTCTACGACCCCCAGCACCCCTACACCTGGGGCCTGCTCGGCTCGCTGACCCGGGTCGATCAGCCGCGGCTGGCCCGGCTCGCGCAGATCGCCGGGCAGCCGCCGTCGCTGATCAACCCGCCGAGCGGCTGCCACTTCCGGAACCGCTGCCCGCACGAGTTCGCGAAGTGCACCGAGCATCCGCTGCTCGAGCAGCGCGCCGAGGGCGGGCACAGCGACCGCTGCTGGCTGCCCCCCGATCGCAAGAAGGAGCTGCGGGTGGTCGAGACAGGTGAGATCGGCCTCGAGGCCAAGGAGTCGGCGGCATGAGCGGGGCGACCGAGGCGAGCACGGTCCCGTCGGGGGAGGAACTCGCCGGCGAGGACCCGATCCTCGTCGTCGATCATCTCGTCAAGCACTTCCCGATCAAGGCCGGGATCCTGTTCGACCGCCAGATCGGCGCCGTCCAGGCCGTCGACGACGTCTCCTTCGCGGTCAACCGCGGCGAGACGCTCGGGCTCGTCGGCGAGTCGGGCTGCGGCAAGTCGACGCTGGCACGTTCGATCCTGCAGCTGATCGAACCGACCTCCGGCTCGGTCCGGTTCGAGGGCCGCGAGATCGCCGGCCTCGGCCGCCGCCAGTCGCGCGAGCTCCGCTCCGATATGCAGATGGTCTTCCAGGACCCTTACGCGTCGCTGAACCCGCGCAAGCGGATCGCCCAGATCGTCGGCGACCCGATGGTCATGCACGGGATCGCCAAGCGGGACGAGGTCAAGGGCGTGGTCCAGGACCTGCTCGAGACGGTCGGCCTCAACCCCGAGCACTACAACCGCTTCCCGCACGAGTTCTCGGGCGGCCAGCGGCAGCGGATCGGGATCGCGCGGGCGCTCGGCCTGCGGCCGAAGCTGATCATCGCCGACGAGCCCGTCTCGGCCCTCGACGTCTCGATCCAGGCGCAGATCATCAACCTGCTCGAGGACCTCCAGGAGGAGTACCGGCTCACCTTCATCTTCGTCGCCCACGACCTCTCGGTCGTCCGCCACGTCGCCGACCGGATCGCGGTCATGTATCTCGGCAAGATCGTCGAGATCGGTCCCGCCGAGGCCGTCTACAACACCCCGATCCATCCCTACACCCACGCGCTGCTCTCGGCCGTGCCGATCCCCGACCCGCGCGCCAACGCGAACCGCAAGCAGGTCATCCTCGAAGGCGACGTCCCGAGCCCCGCCAACCCGCCCTCGGCCTGCCGCTTCCACACCCGCTGCCCCCGCGCGACCGAGATCTGCTCGCAGGAGGAGCCGCCGCTGATCGACCACGGCAACGCGCACTTCGCCGCCTGTCACCATCCGTTGGACCGAGACTGACCGGCCGGTCCCCGGCAAGCGCATAGGCTTCGGCGCGATGGGGCCGCTGCACGGAGTCAAGGTCGTCGAGATCGCCTCGATCGGGCCCGGGCCGTTCGCGGTGATGATGCTCGCCGACATGGGGGCGGACGTGATCAGGCTCGAGCGCTCCGATGGGGGAGGCGGGCTCGGATCGGGCTCTTGGAACTTCATGCATCGCGGGCGTCCGTCGGTCGCATGCGACCTCAAGTCGCCGACCGGGCGGGAGCTCGCGTTGCGGCTCTGCGAGGAGGCCGACGTGCTCGTCGAGGGGTTCCGGCCGGGGGTCATGGAGCGGCTCGGCCTCGGCCCCGACGACGTCGCGGCGCGCAACGAGCGACTCGTCTACGGGCGGATGACCGGTTACGGCCAGCAGGGGCCGATGGCGGCGGTCGCCGGCCACGACATCAACTACATCTCGCTCTCGGGGGCGCTCGGGGCGATTGCGCGGGAAGGGGAGCGGCCGCTATTCCCGCTCAACCTCGTCGGCGACTTCGGCGGCGGCGGCATGCTGCTGGCGCTCGGGGTCCTCGCGGCGGTGATCGAGGCACGCGAGTCCGGCCGCGGCCAGGTCGTCGACGCGTCGATGGTCGAAGGCGCCTCGGTGATGATGACCTTGATCCACGCGATGCGGGAGATCGGCATGTGGTCGGAGCCGGCCGGCACCAACCTGCTCGACTCCGGCGCCCACTTCTACGAGGTCTACGAGTGCTCGGACGGCGGCTTCATCGCCGTGGGCGCGCTCGAGCCGCAGTTCTACACGCGGCTGCTCGAGCTGATCGGGCTCGACCCGGACGAGTTTCCGCAGATGGAGCAGGCGCGTTGGCCGGAGCTCAAGGAGCGCTTCGCGGAGGTCTTCCGGACGCGGACGCGCGACGAGTGGGCCGCGATCCTCGAGCCCGCCGAGGCCTGCGCCACCCCGGTGCTCAGCCTCGGCGAGGCTCCGCGCCATCCCCACAACGCCGCCCGCGGGAGCTTCGTCGAGATCGGCGGCAAGCTCCAGCCGGCGCCGGCGCCGCGGTTCAGCGGCACGCCGGCGAGCGTGCCCGAGCCGCCTGCGGAGCCGGGTGCCGACACCGAGCGGGCACTTTCGGCGTGGGGACTCGGGGCCGCCGAGATCGCTCGCCTCGCAGGCGTTAGAGATTGACTTCCCGGGGGAATGGACTCAGACAACCCGAACCGGAAAGGCACCCGATGATCAGAAACCCCTTCGCCAGTCGCAAGTCCCGCGTCGATCAGGCGCTCGACGCCTTCGACGACGTCCGCGCCGAAGCCGCCGACTACGCGGCCGGAATTCGGGACGTCGCCGCCGACGTCGCCGAGACGCTGACCGAGATCGGCCCGTCGGCGCCGAAGCGGAAGCTGCCGATCCTGCTCGCCGCCGCGGCCGCGGGTCTCGGCCTCGCCTACGCCGTCCGCTCCCGGGTCGGCGGCTCCGCGCCCGGACCGGCGCCCGAGGTCCCCGGCCCGCCCGCCGCGGCGACCGAGACCGCCGCGCGCACCACGGCCGAGACCCCCGCAGCGAACTCGACTCCGCCGGCATCGCCGGGCGAGAGCGAGGTGCCGAAGGAGCCGCAGGCGGCGACGAGCGAATCGGCGGCCGGCGCGGGCGAGGCTGCCGAGGCCGCAGGCCGTGATTTCAAGGCCGACGAGGAAGAGGTCGCCGCGGACGAGAGCGAGAAGCCGGGCTGAACCTCACTCCCCCTCGTTGCGGAGGGGGACCTTGAGGATCGGCTCGGCGAGCAGCATCTCCTTGGTGAAGATCAGGTCGTTGCGGTTGTAGTCGGCCATCTCGTACTCGTGCCCCATGGTGATCGCGTCGAACGGGCAGGCGACCTCGCAGTAGCCGCAGAAGATGCAGCGCGCGAGGTTGATCTCGTAGACGGCCGCGTAACGCTCGCCGGCCGAAACGCGGTCGTCGGGGTCGTTCTCGGCGGCGACGACGCGGATGCAGTCGGCCGGGCAGGCAGCGGCGCAGAGCGAGCAGCCGACGCACTTCTCCAGCCCCGTGTCCTCGAATCGATGGAGCTTGTGACGGCCCCGGAAGCGCGGATAGACAGGCGTCTTCTCCTCCGGGTACTCGATCGTCACCGGCCCCTCGGCGACCCGGGCCATCGTCGTCTTCAACCCGCGCAGGGTCTCGCCGAACGCCCGATAGACGCCCTTGATGCCGCCCGGCTCGGGGCCGCGCTGGACGCTCACGATCGAGTCGTCGGGCAGGTAGGGGTAGGGGTCGGCCATCGCTCGCTCTCAGTCTCTCACCAGACGACGACCAGCACGGCCGTCACGAGCACGTTCAGGGTCGCCAGCGGCAGCAGGACCTTCCAGCCGAGGCTCATCAGCTGGTCGTAGCGGAGCCGTGGCAGCGTCGCCCGGACCCAGATGAAGAAGCAGATCAGGATCATGATCTTCGCGAGCATCCAGATCGGCCCGAGCCAGTCCGGCCCGGGGCCGTGCCAGCCGCCGAGGAACATCGCCGCGGCGATCCCGGAGACGACGACCATCTCCATGTACTCGGCCATGAAGTAGGAGCCGAAGCGCATGCCCCCGTACTCGGTGTTGTAGCCGGCGACGAGCTCGGCGTCGGCCTCGGGGAGGTCGAAGGGCGGGCGGTTCGTCTCCGCGAAGCCGGCGACCATGAAGATCAGGAAGCCGACGAACTGCGGGATCACGTACCAGATCGTGTCGGCCTGGGCGTTGGCGATGTCGACGAGGCTGAGCGAGCCGGCCATCATGATCACGCCGAGCAGCGCCAGCCCCATCGAGATCTCGTAGCTGATCAGCTGGGCGGCGGACCGCATCGCCCCCATGAAGCTGTACTTCGAGCCCGATGCCCAGCCGCCGAGGAGGAGGCCGTAGAAGGAGATCGAGCCGAAGGCGAACGCGTAGAGGATGCCGATCGAGACGTCGATCCCGTAGAGGCCGACGTTGCCGTCGACGACGTCGCCGAACGGGATGATCGCCAGCGTCGCGGTGGCGCTGAGGATGACCAGCGCCGGCGCGATCGCCCAGAGGACCGGCACCGCGGCCTCGGGCTTGTAGGCCTCCTTGCTGAGCAGCTTGACGACGTCGGCGAGCGGCTGGAACAACCCCTTCGGGCCGACCCGGTTCGGGCCGTAGCGGGCCTGGAAGCGGCCGAGCAGCTTCCGCTCGAGGAGCAGGATCATCGGCACGATGCCGAGGATCACGGCGAAGATGACGAGCGACTTGACGACCATGATCCAGCTCGCCTCGGCGAACCCGACGTCGGCCGCTACCACGAGACGGGCTCCCGCTTGGTGACGACCAGCGACGGGGCCGACGGTTCGGGCCGCTCCGCGCCATCGGCGTCCCCATCCGGCGGCTCCGCTGCGGGCTCGGGCTCGGGCTCCGGCTCCGGCGCGGGGGCGACGTCGATGCTCTTGGCACCGGCGAGGGCGCCGGCGGGGTCGGTCGCAGTCCCCCGGGTCAGGAACGCCGTTCCGGCCAGCATCCGCTCACGGAGGCCGACCGTGGCGGTGAGCGAGCGGCCGTCGGCGCTGACCTCGACCCGCTGACCGTGCTCGAGGCCGAGCCGCTCCGCGTCATCGGGCCCGAGCTCGAGCGTCTGCCCGACCGCCAGGAATCGCAGCGCCGGGTTGTCCTCGGCCACGTGGTCGGCCCAGAGGTCTGCGTAGGTCCCGAGCCGCAGCTTCCCGTCGGTCGCCGGGGCCGCAGGCGGAGGCGGCTCGGCGGCATCGAGCTCACCGGCCGGCGCGAGCCCGTGGCGGTCCTGCCAGCGCAGTCCCATCCCGCCGATGTCGTCGACGGTGATCCCGGCGTAGAACGGCACCTCTGCGGCGATCAGGTCGAAGACCTCGCCCGCCGTCCCCGCGCCGGGATCGTCGCCGAGCCGTCCCGACAGCTCGCTGAGCGCCTGCCAGACGGGGCGAACCGCGCCGGGGCGGGGGACCGAGGGGCGCACGCGCTGCAGGCGGCCGTCCGGGTGGGTCAGCGTCCCCTCCTTCTCGGCGTGGCTCTCGGCCGGCAGGTGCACGTTCGCGGCACGGCCGGATTCGCCGGGGAGCATCGAGATGTCGAGCGTGAACTTCGCGGCGCTGAGCGCCCGCTTCCAGCCCTCGGGATCGTCGAAGTCGCGGACCGGGTCGACGTCGGCGAGGATCACGGCGTCGAGCTCGCCCGCCTCGAGTGCAGCGCGAATCTCGTCCGCGGAGCGGCCCGGCTCGGTCGCGGCATAGCCGGGACCGGACTCCTCGGCGCAGCCGACCTCGCGGAGGCCGCGGCCGTTCGTCGCCGCGGGGATCTCGTAGAGCCCGGCGCCCTCTCTGCCGTCGAGGCCGAGGACGTCGGCGAGGCCGAGCAGCGCCTCGGCGACCTGCTCGCGATCGCCGCCGGCGAGGATCCCCTCGCCCCAGACGATCACAACCGGCCCGCCGTCGCGGAGCGCGTCGGCGAAGCCGGCAGCGTCGGAGTCGGGGTCGCCGGACGCGATCGCCGCGCGCAGGCCCTCGATGAAGTCGAGCGCCTCCCCGGGCGCGTAGCGCTGCGCCTCGATGCAGCCGGCCGAGCCGATCGCGGCGCCGCCGTCGAGGGCGGTCGGGCGCTCGGTCGCGACGAGCAGCTTCGCGCCGTTGCGGCGGACCGCCTTGCGGATCCGCAACTCGACGATCGGCATCTCGTTCATCGGGTCGCAGCCGAGGACGAGGATCGCGCCGGCGGCGTCGATGTCGGCGGTGGCGACGGCGAGGTCGGGGGATGCGAGCCGGGTCCGGCCCGCGCGGCCGAGCCCGCGGCGGGCGGTCGAGGCGACGTCCTGAGAGCCGAGCACGCCGCGGACCAGCCGCTGGATCAGCCATCCCTCCTCGTTCGACGTGCCGCCGCCGACGATCGCTGCGGTGCGGCCGATCGCCGGGGCGAGGCCGCGGGCAGCCGTCTCGAGCGCCTCCTCCCAGCTCGCCGGCTCGAGGCTGCCGCCGCCGCCGACCCGCGGCGTCAGCGGCCGGTCGGGGCTGGAGAGCATCTGATAGCCGAACCGGCCCTTGTCGCAGAGCCAGCCGTCGTCGACCTGCTCGTTGTCGCGAGCGAGGACGCGGACGACCTTCTCGTCGCGGACGGTGAACTTGACGTTGCACTGGCTCGGGCAGAGCGTGCAGACCGACCCTGCGTCCTCGATGTCCCACGGCCGGGCGCGGAAGCGGTACGACTGCGAGGTCAGAGCGCCAACCGGGCAGAGCTCGATGATGTTGCCGTGGAACGGGCCGATGTAGGGCCGGTCCTCATGGGTCCCGACGTAGGACCGGTCGCCGCGCTCGAGGAGCTGGAGCTGCTCGTCCTCGGAGACCTCCTGGCTGAAGCGGACGCAGCGGTAGCACATGATGCAGCGCTCGCGGCCGATCCTGATCAGCGGCGAGAGCGGGATCGGCTTCTGGAAATGGCGCTTCGGATCGGTGACACGGCTCTTGCCGGCGCCCCAGCCCAGCGCGATGTCCTGAAGCGGGCACTCGCCGCCCTTGTCGCAGACCGGGCAGTCGAGCGGGTGGTTGACGAGCAGGAACTCGACGATCGCGTTCTGGGCCTCCTTGACGCGGTCGTTCTGCGTGTAGACGACCATCCCGTCGCGGACCGGGGTCGAGCACGAGGTCTGCAGTTTCGGGATCCCCTCGACCTCGACCAGGCACATCCGGCAGGCGCCGACCGGGTCGCCGAGCTTCGGCTCGTAGCAGAAGACCGGGATCTCGACGTCGCCGTGCTTGGCGGCATCGACCAGCATCGTCCCCTCGGACGTGTCGATCTCGACGCCGTCGACGACGATCGTGATCGGCTTCGCGTCCCCGCTCACGCGCCGACTCCCGCGGGGGTCATCACGGTCGGCTCGACGTCGAGCGCGGCCGCGCCGGCCTCGCGGGCCCGGGCGATCGTCTCCTCGAACTCGCCGCGCCAGCGGCGGACCATCGCGCCGACCGGCATCGCCATCGAGTCGCCGAGGACGCAGAGGCAATTGCCGATGATGTTCTCCTGGACCGAAGCGATGATGTCGAGGTCCATCGGCGTCGCCTCGCCGCGGACGACGCGTTCGAGCATCTTCACCGTCCAGTTCGTCCCCTCCCGGCAGGGGGTGCACTTGCCACACGACTCGTGCCGGTAGAAGCGCGCCGTGCGCAGCGCCATCTCCGGGATCGAGACGGTGTCGTCGGCGACGATGATCGATCCCGAGCCGAGCATCGAGCCGGCCTCGGCGAGCGCCTCGAACGAGTAGGGAACGTCGAGCTCCTCGGGACCGAGGACCGGAGCCGACGACCCGCCCGGGTACCAGGCCTTGAGCTCGCGTCCGTCGGGCGGTCCGCCGGCGAGTCCGAAGATGATGTCGCGGGCGGGGATCCCGAGCTCGATCTCGTAGTTGCCGGGACGTTGCACGCAGCCCGACACGGAGACCACCTTCGTCCCGGTCGACTGCTCGGTCCCAAAGCTCTTGAACCAATCGGGGCCGCGGTTGACGATGTTGGGGAGGTTGCTGAGCGTTTCGACGTTGTTGATCAGCGTCGGGCCGCCGTAGAGGCCCTGGATGGCCGGGAACGGCGGCTTCAGACGCGGATTGCCCCGCTTGCCCTCGAGCGAGTCGAGCAGGGCGGTCTCCTCGCCGCAGATGTAGGCGCCGGCGCCGCGATGAACGACGATGTCCACGTCGACCTTGGTCCCGAGGACGCCGGCGCCGAGATAGCCGGCTTCGTAGGCCTCCGCGACGGCCGCATCGAGCCGGTCGGCGACTTCCGCGTACTCGCCGCGGATGAAGATGAAGGCCCGCGTCGCGCCCGCCGCCATCGCCCCGATCGCGACGCCCTCGACGAGCTGGTGCGGGTTCTTGAACATCAGCTCGCGGTCCTTGAAGGCACCGGGCTCGGACTCGTCGGCGTTGCAGCACAGGTACTTGTCCATGTCGCCCTGCGGCAGGAAGCTCGCCTTCTTGCCCATCGAGAAGCCGGCGCCGCCGCGCCCGCGCAGGCCCGACGCCTCGAACTCGCTGACCAGCTCTCCGGGCTCGCAGTCGCGGAACGCGCGCTTCAGCGCCGTGTATCCGCCGAGCTGCTCGTAGGTCTCGATCCGGTGCAGTCCGGGTTCGTCGATGTGGCGGAGCAGGACCCTGGTCTCGAGCTGTTCACCCGCTGTCGGCACCTCGCGAAACCTACCGGAACGCGCCTCCGGCGCCACTTGGTGCGAATCGGCGCTATCCCGCAGCGCCATGGGCTATCCGGCGCGTCGGCCGGGCCCTGTCCTCGGCAGCCGGGAGGCGAGGTCGGCGGTCAGCTCCGCCCGGTCCCGGGTAAGGCGGCGGTGGGTGACGCGCAGGAACGGGATGCCGGCCCGCAGGAGCCTCGCGTCGCGGGCCCGGTCGCGCTCCTGTGCCTGCCAGCCGGCGTGAAACCGGCGGCTGTCGAGCTCGACGACGAAGTTGTGTTCGGGCCACCAGCAATCGACCTCGTGACCGGCGACGAGCACGTTGGTCTGCGGCTGCGGAAAGCCCTGCTCGGCGATGAAGCGCTGAAAGAGGCGCTCGAGCCCTGTGTTGGCGCCGAGCACCGGAAGGTAATCGTCGAGGAGGCGATTGAGCGGGGCCAGCCCGCGCCGGCCGGGGTTGCGATCCATGCACGCCCTGACCGCAGCGAGGTCGAGCGCCTCGCGGCGGTCGGCCTCCTCGGCGATCGCCTCCAGCCGGTGGAAGGGCTCGGTCTCCGCGAGATCGAGGAAGGTGCGGGGGAGGCTGGTGACCGGCAGTCCATCGATCCGCTCCACATCGGCAGGATGAAGCCGGCGGACGCGATGGACGGTGACGCCGATGAGCCGGCGGCCCGAGCGCCTCGCCGTGGTGATGTGGACGCCGTTCCGCTCCCTCGCCAGCTCGCGCTTGGCCGCCGAGCTGAGATGGCTCAGAACGGGGTCGGGACGAGTGGCGAGCAGCGCTGCGTACCAGCGGCCATGCTCGACCGGTGGCTGGGAGCCGACCACATAGACCTGAGGGTGGATGAGGTGTAGACGGCCGCACTCGAGGCGATAGCGGATGGCAGGCGGGCTGAATCCGATCCTGAGCAGTTGATCGCGGGCGATCACCCCGTACTGCCTGCGGGCCAGGAGCGCCAGACGGTTCTCCCGCTCGACCGGACCTGGGTCGCTGCGGTGATGCTCTACGTGATCTGAGCGACCCACGTCGGACATGCGCCCGAGGGTGGCGCATGAAAGCGCGCGCGTGGGGCACGCAATGCCACCGTCTCAGCCGATTTCGTGACGAAGCGCCCGCAGGCGAGCGGCTCAGCCCGCGCCCGCCACCCGCGGGTCGGGCTCGCCGTCGGGGCCGCCGGCGAGCGGGCGGATCGCCATCGCCTTGCCGGCGAGGACCTCGTCGCCGCTGTGGAGGGCTTCGATCGCCGCAGCGGCGTCCTCGCCGTCGAGCGGGCCGTAGAAGCGCTCGTCGATCGACGCCATCGGGGCGAGGTCGCAGGCGCCGAGACACTCGAAGCCGCTGACGTAGACCTCGCCGTCGGCGGAGACCGCACCGCCGTGGCCGGCCGCGTGGCGGTCGGCGCCGGCCGCGGCGCAGAAGGAGTCGAGCAGCTCGTCGCCGCCGCGCATCCAGCAGGAGATGTTCGTGCAGACGAGGACGCGGTGGTGGCCGGCCGGCTCGAGGTGGAAGAGGTCGTAGAAGCTCGCGACCGACTCGAGGTAGGCGGCGGTGACGCCCATCACCGCGGCGCCCTGGCGGATCCCCTCGGGGGTGCACCAGCCGTAGCGGCGCTGGATCGCGAACAGGGTCGGGATCGAGGCCGAGCGCACCTGCGGGTAGCGGGCGATGATCTCCTCGATCTCCTCCCGGAGGTCGTCGGGAACGTCGACCTCGTGACCGGCCGGCACCTGGACGGCGGCCGACTCCTCGACGCCGGGATGGGCGGCGCCCTCGGTCGCTGCGGCCCCGCCGCGGTCGCCGCCGACCTCCTCGCCGGCCTGCGCCGGCTCGCCGGAGCCCGGCTTGCTCTCGGCGTCGGGAACCGGCGGCTCCCCCGACTCGCCAGGTGCCTGCTCGCGCTCGTCCCCGGTCGGCGTCTCGTCGCTCACCGGTCGATCCCTCCGAGGATCGGGTCGAGCATCGCCAGGTTGGCGATCAGGTCGGCGACGTAGCCGCCGACGCACATCTCGCGCAGCGCCTGGAGGTTGACGAACGAGGGATCGCGCATGTGGACTCGAACCGGCTTCGCCGAGCCGTCGGCGACGAGGAATACCCCGTACTCGCCGCGCGGCCCCTCGATCGGGTAGTAGACCTCGCCCGGCGGCACCCGGAAGCCCTCGGTGACGAGCTTGAAGTGGTGGATCAGCGCCTCCATCGAGGTGCCGAGCTCGTGGCGCGGCGGCAGCACGACCTTGCGGTCGTCGGCGATCCAGGGACCATCGGGCAGCCCCTCGATCGCCTGCTCGATGATCCGCACCGACTCACGCATCTCGGTGAGGCGGACGCGATAGCGGTCGTAGTTGTCGCCGACGGTCCCGATCGGGACGTTGAAGTCGAACTCCGAGTACGGCAGGTAGCCGGAGACCTTGCGGAGGTCCCACGGCTCGCCGGCGGCGCGCAGCAGCGGTCCGGTGACACCGAGCTCGAGCAGACGCTCCCTGCTCACCACGCCGACGTTCTTCGTCCTCTGCAGGAAGATCTCGTTCTGGTCGATCAGGTCGACGTACTGGTCGATCCGCTCCGGCATGTCGGCACAGAACGCGAGGACCCGTTCGGCGAAGCCGACCGGGATGTCCTCGGCGACGCCGCCGACCTGGAAGTAGCGCGTGTGCATGCGCTGTCCCGACGACATCTCGAACAGGTCGAGGACCTTGTCGCGCTCGCGGAAGCAGTACCAGAA
>Ga0105243_10003953_pt1 | contig 11830 bp, 11 predicted proteins | sample KBSM34metaG_FD_81525 | JGI IMG/M metagenome (GOLD analysis project Ga0105243, IMG submission 81525) | Miscanthus rhizosphere microbial communities from Kellogg Biological Station, Michigan, USA - KBS M3-4 metaG | ecosystem: Host-associated > Plants > Roots > Rhizosphere > Soil | place...
GCCGACGGGATTGCCGCCCTTGAAAGCCCGGCTTGGCCATCAAATGAACAGCAAGCTCAACGAGGCCAACTGCAAATGGGCTTCGCGTTACGGCCTGGAAGCGATCTGCGCCAGCCCCGATATCAAGGACCCCGAGCGTCTCTATCCCACAGTCGAGGAGTTGAACCAGATGCTCGACTTGGCCCGCAAGCATAGGTTGAAGGTAGAGATCATCGATTCCCCCCTGCTCCAGTCGACCTATATCGACCGCGAGAAGCATGCCGCGATCATGTTGGGCCAGTCGCCCGAACGCGACCGTGAAATCGAGGCGATCCAGACCACCATCAAGAATTGCGCAGCCACGGGGATTCGCACCTTGAAGTACAATTTGAGCATCCTGGGCGTGCCGCGCAATCCGGAACCGGTGCCGGGACGCGGCGACACCATCTACGCCAAGTGGAATCTCAAGCAAGGACTAGCCGAGAACAGGCCTCTGACACGGGCCGGCCGGGTCGATGAAAGCGAGTATTGGAGCCGCATCGAATATTTCCTGGCCCGCGTCGTGCCGGTCGCCCATGACCACAAAGTGCGCATCGCCTGCCATCCCGAGGATCCGGGAATGCCGCGGGATGGCTTCCAAGGCATTCAGAACCCGCTATGCCATATCGACGGGTTGCAGAAATTCGTCGCCATGCATGAGAGCCCTTATCATGGCCTGAATTTCTGCCAGGGCACGATCTCGGAAGACCTTTATCATCCCAACGACGAACTGCCCGAAGTCATCCGCTGGTTCGGCAGCCGCAAGAAAATCTTCAATGTCCATTTCCGCAACATTCGCGGCGGCCGCGACGATTTCGTCGCCGAAATGTTTCCCGACGAAGGCGATGTGGATTTCGTCAAGATGCTGAAAGTCTATCGCGAGGTCGGTTATGAGGACCTCTTGATGCCCGACCACGCCCCGCGCGTGCCGGGTGACGAGCAGGCGGGCAGCCGTGAGAATTTCGCCTTCGAATTCGGCTATATTCGCGGCCTGATTCAGGCCGAGCAGCATCTGGTCTGATCCTGTTGGAGACGCTCGATGTGGAATGACGCCGGCCTGGCTGGAAAGCGTGTCGTGGTGACGGCCGGGGGTGACGGCATCGGGCTGGAAACCGCGCGGGCCTTTGCGGCGGCGGGCGCCAAGGTGCTGGTCTGCGACATCCGATCCGACACTCTTGAACGCCTCGGCAAGGAATTGCCGGCGGTGTACAGCTGCATCGCCGACGTGTCGCGTGAGCAGGACGTCGCCGCGATGTTCGACCTCGTCGACAAGACGTTGGGCGGGCTTGACGTGCTGGTCAACAATGCCGGCATGGCGGGGCCCACGGGCGGTGTCGAAACCCTGTCCCTGGCCGATTGGGAACGCACCTTGGCCGTCAATCTCACGGGCCAGTTTCTGTGCGTGCGGCAGGCGGTGCCGCGCCTGCGCAAGGGCCGCGATCCGTCGATCGTCAATTTGGCGTCCGTCGCCGGTCACCTCGGCATGCCGGGCCGGGCGCCCTACTCCGCCTCCAAATGGGGCGTCATCGGCTTCACCAAAACGCTGGCGATCGAACTGGGTGGCGACGGCATCCGGGTCAATGCCATTTTACCGGGCGCGGTCGATGGTCCGCGCATCCAAGCTGTCATCGCCGCCAAGGCAAAGGCCCGCGGCAAATCGGTCGAGGAGATGACCCGGATCTACACCCAGCAGGCGGCGCTGGGCCGCATGGTCAGCAGCCGCGACGTGGCCAACATGGTTCTGTTCGCTGCCAGCGACCTGGCGCGCAACGTCACCGGACAAGAACTTGTCGTGGATGGCCTGACCCAGTCGCTTAGTTGATCGCGATCTCGAGTTACTTTCGGGGCAGTCTTTTGGCGATCAGGCTGGCCAGGGCTTCCGCCTGAGACTGGCGCGTGGCCTTGTCGCCAAATTGCGCCACGGAAACCCCAAAACTAATGCCGTTCTTGCGCGCCGCCACACCGTCACCCCACCACAGCGAGTCGTCGGCCCCGATCTGAACTTGAACAGGCTTGGAATCGATGTCGTGCTGCTGGAATGCCTTCTGGAAATCATCCAAGAACTTGCGCGCAGCATTGGCGCCGCCAGCCCAATTCATCACGCTGAGGATGACGAAACCGCGTCCCCCCAACCGCTTGGTCGTGTCCGGCTCGACACCCGGCGGCAAGGGCGCGGCCCAGATGCAGGTGGTGGAATAGGCGTCCTGAGCGGTCACGCCATTGTCAAAGGGCTGCACGCTATCCACATTTTTTCCGACCACAGTCGAAATCTCGTCCGGCGTCAGCAGCGCGCAAGCATCGATCGCAGCCGGGGCGGCATGAAGCGGGGGCGAGATTAAAACGGCAGCACACAATGCGGCCGGAAGAATCCAAACCCCGCGATTGGTTCTTAGGTGCATCTTCAAAGCCTGCGTAACCACTCCAAATCTCGTTCCGGCAGTCTATCTCCGGAGCTTGCGGCAAAGTGAGGGAATAAGCAGCAGAATTGCGGCCAGGGCTCATGGTGCGGTGCCGCAATGCCGCAGATTGCAGATTGCAAATGAGAGTACTTCGCGACATGCGAAATGGCCTCTCAGTCTATGAGACACTTCGGCGCCGGGTTGTTGCCTCGGGCGGCTAACCGTACGACCATAAAAGAAAAGTAATAAGGGGGAACGCCATGCGGCTTTGAGGCTGCTCCAAAGGGCAGCCCCGCGCAGCTCGCGCGAGACAATCCGAAAGCACGATCCATGAAATCTTTCCCTATCGGGACGGTGGTGATTGCCACCGTCGGATTCTTCGGCATCGCCTTGGCGCGAGACGTGCCGCAAAGCGGTCCTGCTGCCGATGGATCGCCGGCTTGGTCTTTGGAACAAGCAGCGGACATCCATGTCCATGATTATGCCGCGATGTGCACCAGCGACATCGCGAAGTTTTGCACCGGAAAGAGCGGGCAGCCGCTGCGTGTCTGCCTTTCCGCCAACAAAAAAAAGGTGAGTGAGAGCTGCCAAACCGCATTGGCCATGCCCTGGCAGGAAGGCGGATTTGACACCTCGCGCACGCCGCAATGCGCCCATTCCGTTGTTTGCGTGGCCCGGCCGGCAAACAATCCCGGCGGCCTGACTCATCCCTCGGGTGTGGTGGAACGGGTGCAATGGAAATCGGACCCGCCGAACCTGGGCTACAAGGCGATCTATCCCTACGAATTGCCGCCGGGCGGCGGCGGCGCCACCTCGGTCAGCATGGATTCCAAAGGCAATTTGTGGGTGCTTCAGCGTGTTCCGCCCGGCATGCCGGAGCTGTTCAAGTTCGGCCCCGATCGCAAACTGTTGCTGTCACTCGGCGACAAGGAGCTTGGTTCTCATCAGGACAAGGCGCATGGCATCCGTGTCGATGCCCAGGACAACGTCTGGGTTTGCGACGCCAACGGCGCGACGGTGAAGAAGATCAGCCCTGATGGAAAACTGCTCCTGACGATCGGCGTTTACGGTCATCGGGGCGACTGGAACGAAGCCCTTGGGCAACGCTTTCTGTGGCAACCGCTCGCGGTCGCCTTCGCCAAAGATGGCTCGGTCTACATCGCTCAGGGCCATGCCAATGAAAGCCCCAACGACGTTGGTTCGCCTGATCCGGCAAATCATTCGGGCGCGGCACGCATCCTTCACCTTACCAGCGATGGAAAATTCATCGCCCAATGGTACGGCAACAATGTCGGACCTGGAAAATTCTTCCAGGCCCATGACGTGGCAGTCGACCCCGAGAATGGCGATGTCTGGATCGGCGACCGCGAGGAATATCGTCTGGTCGTCTACACGGCGGAAGGCCGTTTCGTTAAAACCGTACAGATGCGCAATCTCACCTGCAACGTCGCCTTCGATGCGCGGGGGAATTTGTGGATCGGCACCGGCCAGGATGGCCAACTCCTGCGCATCGACCGCAACGGAAAAGTGCTCGGAGCCGTCGGCAATGGCCGCGGCTGGGGTTATGGCCAGGTCAGCGAGACCGGATACATCACTTGGGACAAGCAGGGCAACATGTACACCGGCGCGACCGGCCAGGACCGAATTACGGAGTGGGTGATGCCGAAGAACTGATCAGCAGCTGATGCATTGGTCGTTTGATCTGGAAGCTGCGGCAGGGGCAGGGTCCAGGATCACAAAAAATACGAGGTGAAACGGATTTAGCCATAGTCACAAACACATCGGGGAGGACTTCATGCGCAATCTCGTTCAGACACTGAAGCTGAGCGGTTCCACCGCCGCGCTCGTCGCAGCCACGATCTCCTTCGGCACTGCGCCTCAGGCCCAGGCCCAGAACGCGGCACCCGTCGAGCAGGTCCAGGTCACGGCCTCGCGCATTTCGGTTGCCGGCTATCAGGCTCCGACGCCGGTCACAGTGGTGAATGCGGAGACCATCGCCCGCGATGCGCATATGGATTTGGGTACCCAGATTCGCCAACTTCCCGCAGTCGGCCAGTCCTGGTCGCCCGATACCGGCAGCAACTCGGGCCAAGGCTCGCAAGGCAATGCGGATCTTTCCACCATCGAGCTGCGCAATCTCGGCAACATCCGCACTCTCGTCCTGTTCGACGGTCAGCGCATCACCATGTCCAACCCGAATGCCGGCACACCGCCATTCGCAATCGGCGGCGTCGATCTCAGCACCCTTCCCCAAACCGTTGTTCAGCGCGTCGATGTGGTGACGGGGGGCGCCTCGGCTGCCTGGGGTTCCGACGCCGTGGCCGGTGTCGTCAACCTGGTCATCGACAAGAGGTTTTCCGGCATCAAGGGAATGCTCAATCTCGCCGACACGGAGAAAGACGATCACCGCCAAGTGAAAGCCGAGCTTTTTGTGGGGACCGATGTTCTGGACGGCCGCGGCCATGTCGAGTTCGCCGGCTCGGCGGTATGGAGTCCGGATGCGGTGTTGAACCTCGACCGTGGCTGGTATTGGGCCCGCTCCCAGATCGTCCCGCGTGCCACAATGGGTCTCACCTCAGGGCCGCTCTTTGTCCATGTGTATAACGCCGCTGCCCGTTCCGGCAGCGCCGCGGTGACCAATGGCGGACTTATTGTCGCCAGCACCGCCGGCACCGGCACGGTCGGCGTGAACGGCGTCACGGCGCTGGCCGCGTCCAATGCCCTGCGCGGCATTCAGTTCGTCGGCCCCAACGCCCAGGCGGTGCCGTTCAACTTCGGCAACCTCAACGGCAGCTCCTGCGTCAACTGCGACGCCAGCCCTTTTACCAATACCGGCTTCAGTTTCGTGGCGGTGCCCTATCACAATTTCTCGCTGTTCAATTACGACAGCTTTCGGATCACCGACAACCTCACGGCCTCGATTCAGATCAATTACGGCGAGAACGACGCCGAGAGCACCTCTTCGGGGCGCGGAGGCAATGTCATCATCCGAAACGACAATGCGTTTATTCCTGCGTCCGTCAGGGCGATCATGACCGCGGGTGGGATTCCGTCCTTTACCTTGGGCACCAGCGCGGCGGGAAACATCAACCCCTATCATCCCACGCTGCGCACGGCGAATCTGGCGACCGGCCTGTCGTTGGTACAAGTCCACCGCCAGCTCATGCGCGGGGTGTTTACGCTTGAGGGCGCGTTCAAACTGTTCGACCAGGACTGGACATGGAAAGCCTATGCGCAGAACAGTACCGTGCGCCAGGTCGAGCGCCTGCCCTATAACACCATCGCCCAGAACTATTCCAACGCAACCGATGCGATCGTCGTGACCGCGACAGGCGCGAATTCGCTTGGCGGCGGCAATGCGGCGCTGGCCACCCAGGTGAGGAACGCGCTCACCGCGGCGAACACGCACATTCCCCTGCCAGGCGAAATCGCCTGCCGGTCCTCCCTGACCTCGACCGCCTGGGGAACGACCACGGACCCGGCCACCGGCATTACCAGTGTCCTGCCCGGCGGTCTCACGCCCGGCTGCCAGCCGCTCAATTTGTTCGGCACGGGAATCATGCAGGATGCGGCGCTCAATTACATTGCGCCAGGCCGTGTCAACCGCGCACAAGAGGACCGGGGCTTCTGGTACATGGGCCAAACGGTTTACTCGGTTGCGGCGTCCGGCGAACTGCCCTGGGGGCTGCCGGCCGGCCACATGGCAGCGGCGACAGGCTATGAGCATCGCTTGGAACAGCAGACCAACAAGCGTGATCCCCTCCAGCTCGGCTCCAGTGGCTCCTACCCATCGGGCAATTTTGCCGAATGGTCGGGCCATTACTATGTGGACGAAGGCTTCCTGGAAATAGACGTGCCGCTGCTGAAGAACAATGTCGTCGAGTCGCTGGACTTCAATGCCGCGGGCCGCATCACGAACTATTCGACCAGCGGTCTGGTGGAGACCTGGAAGGTCGGCCTCACCACCCAGCTGACGGAAGACATCCGCCTGCGCGGCACCTTGTCCGCGGACATCCGCGCGCCTGATGTCTCCGAACTTTTCTCCAAGCCTCTGTTCGGCGTGAGCCGGTACAACTATCCGCCGCCCAATGGTCCGCTTTTCACAGCCCATGTCGCCAATTCCGGTAACGCGGCCCTGGTTCCCGAACAGGCGCGCACCACGACGGTGGGCATCGTGCTCACCCCGCACTGGATCGAGAATCTCAGCATTTCCGTCGACTGGTACCGGATCAACATCACCAAGGCGATCTATGCCAATTCGCAAACCGAGATTCTCAACCAGTGCGCCCTGGGGAACAAGGCCTTTTGCTCGGTGGTGTTCTTCGCCAAGGGCTTTCCGGGGAACACCAACATCCCTGTCGCGCAAGAGATCGACGGCAACGGCCTCCCGGCGTCGGGCTTCTTTGCCAGCGTGGGCACGTTCAATGCCGATTGCGAAGGATGCTTCAACCTGGAATTCGTGAGCCCCCTCAATGCCTCTGCAGAGACTACTTCGGGTGTAGACTTCCAGCTCGATTACCGCATGGAGTTGTGGAACAACCCGCTCGACTTTCACTGGATCGGAAATTACACCGACTCCAACACCATCACGGTGTTGGGGGTGAAAACCGACGCCGCCGGCATTTATGGCGGCGCCGGCTACGTCAACCCGCTGGCGGGCCTGACGCTTCCCAAGTTCAACTTCACGCTATCCGCGACCTATGAAGAGGGACCTTACGAGGTCACCGCGCAGACCCGGTACAGAGGCTCCGCGCGCATCAGCCCCTATTATGTGGAAGGGGTCGATATCGACGACAACTGGATCGCCCCGGTCGCCTATCTGGATCTGCGCGCATCCTATCGCTGGAGCGATTCCATCCAGATTTTCGCTGCGGTCGACAATGCTTTCAACACGCCTCCGGCGGAGCTCGGAGGTGCCCAGGTCTATGACCAACTGGGCCGTTCCTTCCGCTTGGGAGTCCGGTTCAGCGAGTAGCGCAAACCTGGTCGAGAAGCCGTGACCTGAAGATGTTTCCCACTTGGCGAGCTATCCATGCCGCATCGCGGCAGGGTTGAAGATGCGCGCCGCATTGAGGAAGAACCCAGTCCAAGCCGGCATTTTTCGGCTATAGTCCGGATGCGAAGCCGTGGTTGGAAATCTTCGGCAGGAGAAGCGGCATGAAAGTACTAGCAGCTCTTGGAATCGCCGTTGCCGTCATAGCTCTGTCGCCCGTCGTATCGGCACAGACGCGTGTCATGACCGAGCACGCCGAAACTGCCGCGGCTTTGGCGTGCCTGCTTGAGCACCGGCACAAGGAATGCAGCCCGCGCTTTGTCGGCAGCGCGACCAAGCCGGCGAAATACTGGTTGTGGTGGACTCCCGACAAGGATATCGCGCTCGGCCCACTGGTGTCGTCGGAGTATGCCGGCACCCAGTCCGCGAACGCCTATCTAACGTCTCACGTAAATGGACGGCCGGCAGATGTCTATGCCGTGAAATTCCGGCATCAGCAGCGGACGTTTTACATTGTGCCACCGGGCCCAGACGGCAAGGTGCATTACTTGTTTACCCGGCAGGGCGGCCCGGATGACGAGAAGGCGAACATGTAAGTGATGGATCCAGTCGGCATCGCAGCTGGCGCGCGCGCGGCCCTGGTATCGGTGCCTCAAGGATTATTGTTGTAGTCGACCTGCTTGTTTTCCACATCGGAATAGCTTGGGCGCTGGATGATCGTGGCCGGGATCTTGGCACAGAAGCGGTCTTTGTCCTGGAGATGCTTCCACAATATGTCGCAACGATAGCGGGTATCCGCCATCTCGCGTGCGGGCGATGGAATCTTCTTGACCCGGTCCAGCATCTCGGCTGAGCGGAAGAAGATTTCCATCAATTTGGAGGCATAGAGGCGCCCCACCAGATAGCCCGATGTGGTCTGGGCGTTGATGACGCGGAACGTATCCTGGATTGGAGTGCGCATTATGGGGACCGCGAAAGTATGGGCAAGCAGGAAAACGTCCCAGAATCCCGGCTGGGCGATCGCCGCTTCAAGGCTGCTGAAGAAATCGGCGGCCGCGCAAATGGAAAAATCGTCTTCCAGGACGAGCAGGAAGGGTTTTTCCTCGGCGAACAGGAAATCGGCAATGACCTTGCCATGGCTGAGCGAACAGCCGCGGGCGCCGGCGCCCGGCATGTCCCGCGCAGTGAAAAAGGCATAATCGTCTTCGCCCCAACCGATCGCCGCCATTTCCTTGCGGCACTCTTCCCTGCGATCCGCCCGGCGCGCCAGGTTGATGATTTTGACGCTGATGCGGTCCTTCATCCGTCGAATCCGATTTGTGGGTTCTCTCCCAATGGATTACCACAAATGACCGCTATTGCCGTCGCGGACCAAGGCTTCACGCAGTTTTGGTTTGGTGCGGTCAAGAAGACTCGAACTTCCACGGGTTGCCCCACTAGCACCTCAAGCTAGCGCGTCTACCGTTCCGCCATGACCGCACGCCGATGGGAAAAATCCCGGTAGGCCCGGGGGTTTAGCAAGCACGGAAGCTTAAAACAAGCCTCAGTCTGACGAGGCTAATTTGGCCGCCCAGCAGAAGCGAGGAGCGATGTGGGCGAAGGAGCCCATGAGCGACGAGCGACGCACTGGGCGGGCAAAAGAGCCCGTCAGATACCGCCACCATCCGTTAAGTGAATTCCGCATTCATCCTTATCCAATCCCGACCAGCGGCCGGCGCGGTAGTCCTCACCCGCCTGGACCCGGCGGGTGCAGGGCATGCATCCGATGGAGGGGTAGCCGTCCTCGACCAGGGGATGGCGAGGCAGGTTGTTGCGCTCGATGTAAGCCTCCAACTGCTGCAGGTCCCATTGCCACAGCGGATTGATGCGATAGCGGCCGTCGAAAAACTCCACCGGCAGCATGTCGGCGCGATCGCGGGTCTGGAACCGCTTGCGTCCGGTGATCTGCGCCTGGAACGGCTCCAGTGCCCTGTTCAAGGGAATGGTCTTGCGGAAATCGCAGCAGGCATCGGCGTTGCGGGACCACAGCGTGCCTTCCGGATCCTTTTGTTGGCGTTCCTCCGTGCTGGGCGCTAGGGAACGCACGTCGCCCAATCCCAGCACGTCCTGAAGCCGGTCGCGATAACGCAGGGTCTCGCCGAACATCTTTCCGGTGTTGAGGAATAAAATCGGCGTATTGGGATCGATGTCGGCGACCAGCTTCAGCAGCACCACCGCTTCCGCGCCAAAGGACGAAACCACGGCAGTCTTGCCGGCGAATTCCTCGACCAAGGCCAATTTCAAGATGCCATGCGCATCGCGACCCTTGGCCTTGTCCTGCAAGGCGGCCAACCGCGCGGCCACCTCGGCGTCGCCGGCCGTGAGGCGCGGCCGAAGCCCGCGCTTGGCGTCAATGACAGTGACGTTGCTCATAACCAACCCATGCGCGAAATCAGCTCGCGTACATTGTGGGAGACTTCCCGCGGCGAAAGACCTTCTGACCGCCATTTCGCACGCGCCAGGCCCAACTCCTTGAGGCGCACGGTCCATTCCGGCCCGAACTGGTCGGCCAGGCTTTCGCGCAAGGCGCGCGCCAGCCCCGGGACCTGCCCGCCGGTGGAGGCCGTCAACAACAAGTCACCCCGGCGAACGATGGCCGGAACATGGAAATCGCAGAGCGGCAGCATGTCTTCCACATTGACCAAAACGCCCAAAGCCCGGGCGCGGGTGGCCAAATCGCGTGCCTCGCCTTCCGGCAAGCCCGCCACAAAGAGAACCTGCAAGGAGCCCAATAGCTCGTCCGAGACGCGTTCCGGCAGCAAACGGGCCTCAACCCCGGCCTCGGCCAACAGCGCAGCCCTGCGCTCGCGCTCGGGCCCCCGGCCAGCCAAGCCGGCCTTGAGGGTCATGGGGTTCAGGACCAGGGGAAGCATCATACCTCTCTGGCCAGAGAGGTATGCCCAAGGGGTCTAAAATGCAAGAATTGGGTGGGGAATAAAATATACTACGGTAAATAAGGTGTATTACTAGTAATTCTTAAGCAGATCGACCACCGAAACAGCGATCTTGTCGCCCTGGATCTGGATTTCCCCCCGGGCCACAGGCTTGTCGTTGGCCAAGATCAACACCGGATCATCCTGGTGGCTGTCCAGTTCGATCACGGCGCCACGGCCCATGCGCAGCAGTTGATGCATGGGGATCACCGAACGGCCCAGCACCACCGAGATTTCGACTTTGACATTATCGACATTGGAAGCCATGGGGGCGCGCCTTACATTGCTGGAAGCACCGGCCAGACTGCCGGAACATGGTTTCGGAAAGCTTAATTTGGACGCCCCTGTCAGAGCCCCGCCCGTTCTAAGTCCTTTAGAATGGAGGATCAGCGACGGTCCGGTCGCCTATCCCGATGCGCTGGCGCATATGGAGGCGCGCGCTCAGGCCATCGCCGAAGGCCAGGCCGGCGAGCAGGTATGGCTGTTGGAGCACCCTCCCATCTACACGGCGGGCACCAGCGCCCAGGACAGCGACCTGATCGATGCGCGCTTTCCGGTCTATCGCACCGGGCGCGGCGGCCAGTTCACTTATCACGGTCCCGGCCAGCGCGTGGGCTATGTGATGCTGGATTTGAAAAGCCGAAAGCCGGACGTGCGCGCCTTTGTCCATGATTTGGAGCAATGGCTGATCGAGACCTTGGCGGAATTCAATGTCAAAGGCGAGCGGCGGCAAGGCCGGGTCGGCATCTGGGTGCAACGGGGAGTGCGCGAGGACAAGATTGCCGCCTTGGGCGTGCGCATCAAGCGCTGGGTCACGCTGCACGGCGTGGCGTTGAATGTCGATCCGGACCTGACCCATTTCGCGGGCATCGTCCCTTGCGGGATACGCGCCCATGGCGTTACGAGTCTGGTCGATCTGGGGATTCCTGCAACTGTGGCCGATGTCGACGTCGCGCTGCAAAAGAGCTTCCGGAAAATATTTGGTTAGAAAGAGGGGGTTGTATTCATGCCGCGTGTCTCTGCCGCTTTTTTTGCGCTTGGTGCCGTCTGTGTGTTCATGGGCATGCTTTGGGGCATGCATATGGGTGAGACCGAGGATTTCACCATGATGCCTGCCCATGCCCATCTGAATTTGCTGGGCTGGGTGACGATGGCGCTCTATGGCACCTTTTATGCGCTCACCCATGCCAGCCTGAAACCGAAATTGGCCTGGGCCAACTTCGCCCTGGCGGCGATCGGCGTGGCGGTGATGATTCCGGCGCTGGCGCTTTACTTGCCGGCGCGTGACGCGAAATACATTCCCGGCATCCTTGTGGGCGAGCTCGCGACCGTGTTGAGCCTGCTGGTGTTCGGCGTTTCCGTGTATCGCGAATTGATGCGCCCTCGCCTAAGCTGATGCCCACCTATGTCTGCAAGCGCTTCCGACGCGGCGCTCCCGGCGCTGCGAC
>Ga0105243_10003959_pt1 | contig 11818 bp, 11 predicted proteins | sample KBSM34metaG_FD_81525 | JGI IMG/M metagenome (GOLD analysis project Ga0105243, IMG submission 81525) | Miscanthus rhizosphere microbial communities from Kellogg Biological Station, Michigan, USA - KBS M3-4 metaG | ecosystem: Host-associated > Plants > Roots > Rhizosphere > Soil | place...
AGGTTCACGGCGGCATGGAAGACCGCTTGTGGTGTCAGTGGAACGGATACGAGGGACCGGACCCCGAACGCTGCGGCGGCGCTGGCGTATCCGGGCCAGCGCCGCTCCAGGGAAGTGTCGCCCACGAACACATATTCGCCGGTTCGGACCGCCGTGCGGGCGGGCCCGTCGTCGAAGGAACGCTGCGCCTCGTCGGCGGCCCGTGCCGGTGCGCTGCCCGCGGTCAGCGTGAGTGCCTCCGCGGACCCGACCAGTGTCACTGCCCAGCTGATCCCACGGCCGGGACCACCGATGTCGTCGACAAACTCACTCACGGCTTCGCTGAGGAAGGCACCGACATCCGGGTCGTTGAAGTGCAGCTCCCAGAAGGAGGCATAACGATCCTGCCGGCCGTCTCTTGCAATTCCTTGGGTCATGTTCCACGCTCGAGATCAAAGCACGCAGCTCACTGCTGAACCGATGAAAACAGCATACGTCCGGGCGGACACCGCCGCGCCTCCCATTTGTCAGAGCCAGGGCCTCTGTCGCATTGGTATGGTTCCGGGCTGTCCCGGCGACCTGTTTCGATGAACTGTTCACGCAGCTTTTCCGGCAGCTGTTCCGCTGAGCTGTTCCCGTGACTGCGGGAAATCCGCTTCAGCGCCGCGGCGGCCCAGGGAAGCTTTTAACATCCGCCCTGGACCACCCGCCCCGGCTTCAACACCAGTCGCGGAGGACCCGTCCCGCCGTGGCACAACCATTAATACCCGCGTTCCGCCGGTCCCAAAAGGGCCTTTGGGCCCGTGCCGGCCGGCCGTGCACTACCGCCCATTTCACCCCCGGCGGATGAGGTCCGCACCCGCGTCCGGGCAGACGATGGATATGCCCTTCGATGCCCCACTGCTCGGGGGCGATCCCAGCTGGGAGAGGAGCCCTCAAATGTCAAGACCGCACGCAATCACCGTGGGATCCATCGCGCTTGCGACCGCCGTCGTACTGCTCACCGGATGCAGCCCCACGAGTCCGCCGGCTGCCACCCCAAGCCCCACCGCGGCCATCTCGAGCCCGCCCGCGAGCGTGTCGGAAATCTGCGCTGCAGCCGATGCCCATGCCGCGGCCCTGGCGAATTTCAAGGCCACGCTCAAGCCGGACGCCACAATCGAGCAGGTGCGCGCGGCCCAAGACCAAGTCTCCAAGACCTATGAAGAGCTGGCCAAGGCAAGCGAGAACCTCGCCCAGCAACGGGCGGAGGCGGTGATGGCCGCCGAAGCCAAGTTCAATGCCGCAGTCGCCGCGGTGCCTGACAACGCCACGTTGACTCAAGCAGCTGATTCCCTCCGGGACGAAGCCTCCAACGTCGAGGCCGCGATTCGCGACCTCAGGACCGAGGTCAAGTGCTGACGGTCCCGTGCGGACCGCCGTGGGCGCGTAGTTGTTCCGGATCCCTCTCGACCACGGACCCTGCAGGCCGGTAGAGTTCCCGAATCTGTTCCGGACACTTCTAGGAGGCCACCGTGCTTAGAGGAATCAGCAGGATGACGGGTGCTGTGGCAGGGCTGGTGCTTTCGCTCGGCATGATCGCACCGTCCGTGACGGCAGTGGCCGCGGCGGGCTACGACTTTGATTCTGCCTCCAGCCTGCAGGTGGTGGTCAACAAGCACCGGCAGCTGAACCCGGCCGCTTATGTACCGGGGCAGCTGGTCAGGGTCCAAGCGGAACGGTTGCGGGCGCCGGCCGCGGACGCCTACAAGCAGTTTGCCAAAGCCGCCAAGGCGGCCGGCGTGAACGTCATGCCGATCAGCGGCTACCGTTCGTTCAGCGAGCAGGCCAGCCTCTATGACAGCTACGTGCGCCAGTACGGACAGGCGACGGCGGACACCCTTGCTGCCCGGCCCGGCTACAGCGAACACCAGACCGGCCTGGCGATGGACATCGGCAATGCCAGCGGAACCTGCGCCCTGCAAGCCTGCTTCGCCAATACCCCGGCAGGGCGGTGGGCGGCCGAGCACGGCTGGGAGTACGGATTCATCATCCGATATCCGGCCGGGGCCGAGGCCACTACCGGCTACACCTACGAGCCATGGCATCTGCGCTATGTGGGAAAGGTTATCGCCGAGGATATGCAAAGCACCGGGATTGCCACCCTTGAGAAGTACTTCGGTCTGGAAGCGGCGCCCGATTATCTCCAATAGAGGGTTCTCTTTCCCGTCGCGGCCGATTGGGCGCCACGGACAGCTCGCCCACGCAGGACCCCCCGGAGACGGGGTTAGGGTTGGGCGGAATCAAAGAAAGCGGTCATCCGAAAGGCCGCCGGCGGCTTCGCGTGCCTTGCCCTGGATGAACTCCCTGTCCTCGTCGCTAAGCACGGCTTCGCCATGGGTGTCGATGTCGGCGTTTTCGCCCGTTTCCTTGTTGAAAATTGCCGTCAGGGTGCGGGGCAGCACCATGCATCCAGGGTTGTCCATCAGCCACTGCTGGGTGGTCGGATCGAGCCGGTTCCATTGTTCCTTGATGTGCATGTTAGTCACTGCTGCCTCTCAGGCATCGGTTCAACGAAAAACCTGTCGGGCTTTTGCTGACAGGGGAATACGTGCGATGCCATCGGGCTGACTGGATATTGACTGCCGATGCTGACAACCCTACGTGTTCCCGGTTCGAATGAACCGTCCGTCAACATGACAAAACTAAAAACTCGTAGCCTCGTTCCCATGGAACCTGGCCCAGGCCTCTTGCCGGTAGCGATAGAGCGGAATTTCATCTCATCGACGTGGATCTCTGTGATCCTCCAAACGGGTGCTGGTCAGTGTGTGGCGGCCAGCTGCCTGGAGCTGAAGGACTTCAGCGTCAGCGTGCCCCCCGCCGTGACGGCCTTGATGTTCGGCGTCCCCGCGGTGGGGAAGACCAGTGACGTCATGGTCTTTTCTCCGCCATTGATGAAAACCTCCACCGAGCTGTAGTCGACGAAAATCGACAGCTCCACTTTCCCGTCTCGCGCTGGGCTGACTGCCCGCCGCGATGCCCGATAGTCCGGACTGAGTTCGGCCTTGCCGGTGGCGGCAGCATCAGCCTCGCGGGAGATGAATGCCGATTCTTCGGAAAAGTCATATCCGACCGTCGCGAACGTTCCGCCGTCGCTTCCGAGCTCGATCCTCGCTTCGGATCCGTCGTCTTCCTCCGTCCGCTCAAGAGTCACATCGAGCCGGTACGCCCGGCCCTCCGGAACCGGCAACTGCCCTGCGCCATCCTGTGTCAATCGACGTTCCCCAGTTGTTGCCGCCGGGCCTTCAATGGACTTCATGGCGGCGGTGGGGTTCGAGACAAGAGTCGGCTCTCCCGCGATTGTTTCCAGCCGAATGTCGCGCACAATGGTGTCGGCACCGCCGTGCCAGTCCTCGGTGGGCAGTTGCCGGGCGTACGCCCAGTTGTTCATCCACCCGAGAGCGTGCCGGGAGGACATCCGCTGGCTTTCGCTAAGCCTCGGATCATCCCACGTCACGGCGGCGTAGAAGTCGGAGCCGGCGTCGAGCCACTGATGCGGTCGGCCGGACGGGGTGAATCGGGTCCCGTCCCACTCGCCAGTCCAGTAGGCAACGCCCGTGGTGAATCCCTCTTCACTCCCGTTGGCGCTGGCGGCAAGGACCCAGGTCCGTTTGGCTGGATCACCGTCGAGATCCAGCTGGAAGAGGTCCGGGCATTCCAGGGTGCCAAGACCGGTGCGTTCGACGCCCGAGGCGTAGCGCCAATTCTTCAGGTCCGGCGAGGTATACATGCCGATTTTGCTGCCTTCGGCCAGGGCCATCACCCATTGGCCGTGGGCTTCATCGCGGATGATCTTAGGGTCCCGCCAGTCCGGTTCGCCAGGATTTTCCATGACCGGATTCTGCGAATACGCGGTGAATGAGTATCCGTTGTCGGTGGAATAGAACAAGGATTGGCGCTGGATGCCCTGGTCCTGCTGCGTCATGACCGCGATGACGGCTCCCTTGCCGAAGCCGGCCGAATTGTCGTGGTCCACCACGGCGCTTCCGGTCTCGATGTCGCCCAGCCCGTTTTTGTACTTGCTGATCGCCACCCCCTCCTCCTTCCAATGCACCAGGTCCGTGCTGGTCAGGTGGTACCACTCGGTGCCGTTCTCCTTCGGGTAACCCGCGTTGTAGAGGTAGTAGTAGTGCCACACGCCGTCGAGCAGGATCGGACGCTGCGGATCATTCATCCAGTGCTTCCCGGGCGTGATGTGATAGCTCGGCCGGAACTCGGATGCTCCCTCGGCCCGGCCGAAAGCTGAAACAGTGGGCGCCGGCTCGGCCTGGCTCTGGGGGCCCGGACGGGATCCCGTCGCAGGGACCAGCGCCACAGCGACAAGAACGGCCACGGCCGTTGCTGCCAGCACAATCCAGATCGTCCGACGGTTTTTCATGATTCAACATTCCTGGTTCTGGCGGAAGCCATCCCGCCCCACCTGTGGCTTGTATATGCGAAGGACGGAAGCACCCGGGATTCCGGGCGCTTCCGCCTCATGACTGCCTAGTGCACTACTTGTAGAGGCCGGCACCGCCGACGTTGAGGTTCGTGGGCAGGTACCCGAACGGGCCCAGACCGTTCTGGCCGAAAGTGCGGTCAACGGCCGAAACTCCGTTGCGGAAGTTGATCTTCACGGTGGGCGAGAGGGAACCGCCGCGTACACCGTTCACGTTGTCGATAAAGGACTGCACCAGCCCGCCCGGCTGCACGTAGTGCGAGTAGGCCTGGAACTGGCGGCCGTTCTGGCGGGGGTCCGGCCCTTCGGGGGCATTGGCCGGCATGTTCAGGTCCGTGGGGGATGCCAGCGTCAGGCCGCTGTTGTTCATGGGCTGGTAGTCGGAACGGACGCCGTCGCCAACAAAGCCGTACACGCCGTCGGGGCCGCGCATTCCATCCGCATAGGTGAACTGGTGGCTGATGGTGAACAGGTAGTACTTGTTCTTGCCGCCCTCGCTCTGGATGAAGATCTGCGGACGCTCGGTCTGGTCGTTGACGCAGTTGGCGGACAGGATCGGCGGCAGGAAGTGCCACTTGGTCAGGTCTTTGTTGTCCGCCACGGCCAGGCCCACGTTGGCGGTCTGGAACCATGCACCGGTGGTGGCGTTGACGGTGTTCGCGGATTCGGCGCGGGGGTCCCCGGGCTGGTAGCCCAGGTCCTGGTCCGTGCACTTGTAATCGCCCCGCTGGCCACCGGTGTTGCCTTCGAAGACCATGAAGGTCTTGCCCGGGTGCGCCGGGTCTGCGAACGTGTAGGGGTCCCGGAAGGCGAACCCTGGGTTCTGGGCCTTGTTCTGGTACATGACGCCGTCCGGCTCAAGGAGTTTGGTGTGCTCGAAGCCGTCGAAGCTCACGCCGTTCTTGTCAGCGTGGATGTTGCCCAGCGCCTTGGCGATCACGGCATCCGGGGCGATTCCGCCGCCGCCGGCGTTGCGCTCGGCAACGTCGTAGAACGTCGTTGCGGTGTAGAAGACGTTGACGTGGTTCCCCTGCATGAGGCGGGTCGAACCGGACCATTCGGTGTTGCCGACGGAGGTGTTGTCCAGGAACAGGTGTCCGCCGTAGTTCCACTTGTCCTTGGCCGGATCGGCGTTGGTCTTGCGGAAGAAATAGCCGATCCGGGCGTTCCAGTGCCGCTGGTCGAAGCCGTAGCCGGCGTGGCGGTCGGCAACGAGTGAGAAGATCACGTCCCAGCCCTTGTAGCTGATCTGGTTTGCATTCTCATCGGTCAGGGACCACGTGTCCCAAACCCAGACGTCGTCGTTCATGGCCGGGAAGTCCTGGGGGATTTCCGGCATGGTGACGTTCGGGCTCATGGAGTTCTGGCCCGGGGTTACGTCTGTGCTGCTTTGGGCCATAATCTGCTTGGCATCGGCACGCGTCCACTTGGAGGTGAAGGCCGCGGCCGGATCGAACGCCTGCTGGGTGTGCTTGGTGGGCAGGGGGAAGCCGGGTGTCGGAGCCGGCAGCTGGCCGCCGCTCGGCGGATCCGAGGGCGTGTTTGCCTGGGCTGACGGAACGGCAAGGAAGACGGAGGCCGCCACGGCCGCCGCCAGTGCGGCGGCGACAGAACGCCACCGCAGCTTCCGGTGTGTATTGGGGTGCTCGTGCATTTTTGCTCTTCTCGCGGAGTTGAGACCATTCGTGGAAGACGGGCATATGCCCTCATTCCCCGAAACTCCGGCAGCCTCGATGACACCGCAGGCGTCATCGGGGACGCCATCGTGTCGAGGGGACGGGACCTCGGTAGGGCCCCGTCGGTGGCCCGGGAGGGTGCTGACCTCCTGGACGTTCATCACCGTAGACAGTGCCGGCGAGGATTCAAAACCACATTTCAGACACCAAAACGGCTCATACCGCGGTCAATGTAAGCGCTTGCACAATCTCTCCGCGCGCGTGCCACGACTCAAATTTTGAGTCAAATGTGTCAAATAAATATGTTTTATTTTGCAAGTTGCCGGCCGTTGCCCGTTTGTTGCTCCGTAGTCGTCCGCCATTCAGTCCACCACGGCGGATTGGCCATCGCGAACCAGAGCCCTCGGCCTAAGCCGAGGGCTCTGGCTGGAAGTCACGTCCAGCCGGTCAGTGTTCTACTGCCACCCGTTTCCGGCTCCGGGAGGGCGCCGCTGCGATCAGCAGGGCTGCAACCGCCACAGCTGCGCTCAGGATCAGGCCGGGGCGATACAGTTCCAGCATGGCCGCCGCATCCAGGCCAGCGCCGCCGTCGGACGCGTTGCCGTGACCGCTGACCATGGCGGTGGTGACGGCGAGAACCAGGGCGGCCCCCACCTGGGTGCTGGTCTGGATCAGGCCGGCTGCCAGGCCCTGTTCAGAATTCCGGATGCCCGCGGTGGCCTGGACGTTGATTGACGGGAACGCCAGGGCGAAGCCGACGCCCAGCAGCAGAACTGAGGGCAGAATGTCCGTCACGTAGTTCGGCGAGGTGCCCACGCGCAGGAACAGGAGATAGCCGAGCGCCAGCGAGGCCAAACCGGTCCGGATCAGCCACGGGGCGCCAAACTTGTCGATGAGCCGGTCCGCGAAAGGTGCGCTCGAGGCCACCAGCAGGCCCGTGGGAAGAAGCGCCAGGGCCATGCCGAGGGGGCTCCATCCCAGCACGGACTGCAGGTACAGCGTGAGGATGAACTGGAAACTCAAATATGAGCCGAACAATCCCACGGCGCTGAGGTTCGCCCGCGCCACCCAACCTTCCCTGAGGATGCTGAACCTGATCAAGGGGTGCCTGACCCGGTTCTCGATCAGGGCGAAGGCCGCCAGCACCGCTGCGGAGGCCACGAATCCGGCGATAGTTGCCACAGATCCCCAACCGTTCCCGGGTGCCGCAACGAGCGTGTAAACGAGCCCCAGCATGCCGGCGGCGAGTGTGACGGCGCCCCAGAGGTCATGCCCGCTGTCCTGATTACTGCCTTCGGCCCTGCCGGCGGCGTTGTCCCGGGGGATGTATTTCAGGCCAAGAATCACGACGGCGACCGCCACCGGCACCGAGACCAGGAACGTCCAGCGCCAGCTCATCGCGGTCATCAGGCCTCCGACGACCAGGCCGAGTGAGAAACCGCTCGCACCGAAAGTGGTGAAGATAGACAAAGCCCGGTTGCGTTCGCGACCTTCCGCGAAGTTGGTGGTGATGATCGAGAAACCGGCAGGAGCGGTGAATGCGGCGGCAAGGCCCTTGAGGAAGCGGGTGCCGATCAGCAGGGCTGGGTCATCCACCAGGCCGCCGAGCAAGGAAGCTGCGGCAAAGACGCTGAGCGCGATCAGGAAGATGCGCCGCCGGCCGAGCAGATCGGCCATCCGGCCGCCGAGCAGAAGAAGACTTCCGTAACCGAGCACGTAGGCAGAGACGATCCACTGGAGGGACTCGGTTCCAAGGTGAAGTTCGGTTCCGATTGAAGGCAGTGCCACACCGACCATGGATACGTCCAGCGCATCGAGCGCCAAAACGGTGCACAGGACCAGGAGAAGCATCCACTGCGCACGGCTCCAGCGGACGGGAGCAAGCCGTTCTCCGGCAGGTCTTTCAAGAGTGGAAGTTGAGGTCATGGCACCAATTTATATGACGCGTCATTGAATGACAAGGAATATTATGACGTGGACTTTTATTTCGTCATGAACTAGAATTTCGGCATGGCAAGACCGCAGGACCGCCAGCTGGTAGAGCAATGGCGCAGCATCCAGACCACGTACTTTCGCACCGCGGGGGCGATCGACCGCGCCCTGGAGTCGCGGTTCAACATCGGCCTGACTGAGTTTGAAATCCTGGATCTCGTGGCCGAAAGCGCAGACTCAGCATGCCGGATGAAACAGCTGGGTGAGCGCACCCCCATGACCCAGAGCGCCATGTCCAAGGTGGTGGATCGGCTCGACAAGGCCGGGCTCATTTCCCGCCACTCCTGCGAAGATGACCGGCGTTCACTCTTTCTGGAACTCACCGACGCCGGCCGCGCACTCCACCGCGAAGCCGCCATCGAGCACCGCGCCCTGCTCAAGGAAAACCTGGCCTGAGCCGCATCGCCAGGATTTGCCGCGACGCGCCACCGCTTTTTACCTCTCCGTGATGCCCTGTCATAGACCGCCCGCATGGGTGGATCAACGCTGAGGCGGTGGCTGGAGGTGGGAGGATCGGGGTATGGAAAACACCCCCGAGGTCCTCCGTTATACGGCTTTTTCCACGACGCCAGACGGCGGTAATCCTGCCGGTCTGGTCCTGGATGCCCGCCATCTCGACGATGCCGGGATGCTGGCGGTGGCGGCCGCCGTCGGGTACGCCGAAACTGCCTTCGTGACGGAGCCGGGTCTCGGCGGGGACCCGCGCCGGAGCCGGGTTCGATACTTCTCGCCGATCGCCGAGGTGCCATTCTGTGGCCATGCGACCATTGCGCTGGCCGTTGCGCTGAGCGCACGCGACGGGGCAGGATCCTTCACCTTCGACACCCCCGTCGGCCCCGTCCTCATCGAAACAGCGGGCGACGGCGACGACATCACGGCATCGTTCACGGGTGTTGAGCCACAGCTGGCCGTCTTCGACGACGACATCCTGGCTGACCTTCTGGGCTTGCTCGGCGTCGGGCTGACCGATCTCGATCCCGCTTATCCGCCGCGGATCGCGTATTCAGGGAACTGGCATCCGGTGCTGGTCGTCGCCGACAGCACCCTTTTCGACTCCTTTGCCTTCGATCCGCAGACGGTGCGCCAGCTCATGGACGCACAGGGCTGGGCCGCAACGGTAGCCGTCCTGCACCGGATTGCAGACGGCGAATTCGAAGCCCGGAACCTGTTCCCGGTGGGAGCAATCACGGAGGACCCCGCAACAGGGGCCGCCGCGGCGGCGGTCGGCGCATACCTGCGCATCCTGGGCCTGGTCGAGCCCCCGTCGAGAGTCTTGATCCACCAGGGACGGCACGTCGGCCGCCCGAGCCTACTCACAGTGGACATTCCCGCTGCCGGCGGAATAGTGGTCAGCGGCAGGGCCGTCCGGATCCCCGCCGGTGCGGGCCACATCTGACTTGGTTAGCTGTTGCCGGTGTAGACGAGGCTGTCCGGGTCGACTTCGTTCGCCGGGGCATCCGCGAGTCCCTGAGGGGACAGATCCATGTCCATCAGCGCGGGTCGTTGGTTGTGGGCCGCGGAGGCTCCGGTGGTGGCAGTGCTGTGGTTGGAAACGGTGTGCCCCTAATACTTTGTTGGATACAGGCCCCGGAGGGTGCTGCCTGTCACGGGCGGGGTATTTCCATCTGGAACCCGCACCGGCACCGGAGAACGCGCGTCCGGAGATAGTCGCCCAGAACATCCGGGCTCCCGGCGTGTGTGGAAACCGCCCGGTGGGCACTTCGCCGCTCGGGGTCCACTGCGGACATCGGCTCCTGGCAGTGGCGGTAGGCGTCCTCCCGGTGCATGGCGCCGCCGCTGTTCCCGTTCCGCGCCGGGATGATTGCGAGAAACGCCGCAGTCGTAGCTACGACGTGCGAGCTGCCGCAGCCGGTGCAGCTGATGGCGGCTGCAGGGTTTCCCGCTGCGGATTCATGGTGGCGACGGAGTCCAGGAGCAGGTGCCGGTCGGTCTCACATGTCGCACACCAAGGCCGGCGCCCTCGGGGCTGGTGGGCATCCCGGGGCAAGTACGTGCTTGACGTGATTGTCATCCGGGTCAGACCAGGCCCGGGTAGCTGGCCAGGATGTAGTCCGCCGCGGCTGGTCCTTTCATGCGGAGGCCGTTGCGCTTGGGATGGACCTGCTTTTCTTTCATGGCCGCCCAGAAGGCATCTTCGGGGCGGGGCGCGGTCTGGCTCAGGAAACACCAGCTGGTGTAGAGCCCGTAGAGGCAGTCCCGGCCCAGGGCGTGGTCGGATGCAGGGTCCCGGGTGGTGGCTTCCTGCAGGAATTTGTCGTATTGGGAAGTTGCCATGAGTGGCTCGTTTCTTCGCGGTGCATTTTGTGCCGCCGTGTGGCTACAGCAGCTGAGCGTCAAGGCCATGCACGGGGCGATGAAGCAAGATCCCGCACTGCTGCGTCACCGCAGATCCGGGGATAAAGCGTTACTGGGCTGGCGGTCCACATCCTTCGGAAACCAGCCAATGCAACTTCTCTACAATGTAGACTGTAGGCGTAGACTACACATTAAGCAACCGGCTTTTCATCCCGGAAATGTAACCACTCTGTATCGACCCGAACGGAATACCATGTCGCCCGAAGAGCATCCGGCGCCCCCTGCGGCTCCCGGCAAGAAAGCTCGCCTCAGCCGGGAGATTGTCCTGTCGACGGCACTGGCACTGGTGGACGCCGAAGGACTCGACGCCCTCACCATGCGCAGGCTCGGGCAGGAGCTCGGCCGGGACCCCATGAGCCTGTACCGCTACGCCGCCAACCGCGCAGCCCTGCTGGACGGCGTCTCAGAACTCGTGCTGGATGAACTGGCCATCATTCCCGATGATCCCGACTGGCAGTCGCAGCTCCGGCGCATTGCCCACGACCTGCGGCTCCTGGCGCTCCGGCACCCCAACGTCGTGCCCCTCCTCGTGACCCGCCCCCTGTCAACGCCCCTGGGCCTGCGGCCGCTGGGAACATTGCGTCCGCTGGAGCAGATCCTGTCCCTGCTGATCGACGCCGGATTCGCCCCCGTTGACGCATTGCACGTCTACCGCGCCTACTACGGATACCTCTACGGGCACATCCTCAACGAACTGCAGGAATTCGTCGTCGACCCCGAGGAAAACGAGGCCCTTCTCCGGCTGGGCCTGCACCGCCTGCCGCCGAAAGACTTCCCCCGACTCCGCGCCCTCGCCCCGGTCCTCGCCGACTACGACGGGATGGCCGAACTGGATGAGGGGATCACCATCCTGCTCTCGGGGCTCGCGGCCCGCCTCCCGCTGCCGGACTCCCCGACCGAACCCTGATCCGGAATTTCCCCCTGGAAAGGCACCGGGCATCTCAGCCCGGGTTGGACAGCCGGTCCTTCGCCTGATGGCTTCCGGGCCCCACGGGCAGAAGCTCTGTGGCCTGCGCGAGACCTTCGGTAGGCATAGAGACATACATACTCTCGGCCCTGCTTACCTGGAAGGTCTCATGCCAGATGCCGACAGCTTTTGGGGCCTTCCTTGCCTGGCGGTTGAAGGCAGCCCAGGCGGGTCTGTGCTCAGACTGGGGCGCGCTGGCGTAGGCATACAGCTTGTCCACCGAGTCCCAGTACTGCACAATGACCGGGCCGCCGGCTCCGAGGGCAAACCGGCAACCAAGGAGGCCCGACCCCGGCTCCCGGAAGAGTTCGGTCAGCATCCGGGGCATCGCAAGGAACACCGGCAGCCAGA
>Ga0105243_10003963_pt1 | contig 11811 bp, 9 predicted proteins | sample KBSM34metaG_FD_81525 | JGI IMG/M metagenome (GOLD analysis project Ga0105243, IMG submission 81525) | Miscanthus rhizosphere microbial communities from Kellogg Biological Station, Michigan, USA - KBS M3-4 metaG | ecosystem: Host-associated > Plants > Roots > Rhizosphere > Soil | place: Michigan...
AGAGATAGCGATCCTGTGTTTACCTTTCCTCCATTGACATCGAGGCGACCTGTCGTAGTGTTCAAGCCAATCTCCAAATCCCTTGCTACTGTCAGATTTCCGCAGGGACCTACCTTCACTGTCCCATTTTTTCTACTCCCAATAAACAGCCTGTCGGATTCGGCTGTACCCCAAATGCGTGCAGTTCCATGATTCCCAATGTATGTCGTACTATGTATCGTTGGGACCGTTTTCCCTGCCCAGCTATCTGGGGATTCCCAGTCCGCAGTGTCCGCACCCCAGTGGCTCTCTTCTGCCCTAGCAATAGGATCCAATAACCCAAATGCCATGGCAACGACAGTGATAACGGTCGGGTAGAACAACCCACGATAATACCACTTCTTCTTCTTCTTCTTTATAGGGAAGTCTTTAGAGCTCTCTTGAAGTGGGGAATTCTGCGAGGAGAGGGGCAGTACATACTTTGCAACACAGCCCCCCTCTAGCCTTTGAGGGAGTGATTTCATATGAGTGGATGATGGTCTGGTTAGCTGCTTTTTTCGGAGAGATATCACTTAGAGGTAAATACAAGCAGGAGGATTTGTTTCGTTTTCCAATTACTCATGTCTCATGAACCCATAAGCTCTTGGAGGAGATCACACCCATAGGCTACCTGCTCTCCTGCTCACTACACTACCGGATTAACGGATCCTAACATGGCTGCCTCATTAACAAAGCCTTGTATTCTACATAGAGAATAGAGAAATAAAAAGAGAGAAGGAGGGTGCGTGTGTAGGCTAATACAGTGTAGGAAGTCAAGCACGGTTTCTAGAAAGAGAGTGCATAGACTTCATCAAAAGGTCTGGTGAAAAGTTGATCACCTACAGTTTGAAAGTATAAACACTAGGATGGGGGATGGGGCATCACCGCAGATTTTCATTCCCAATCTGGGACCAATTTTGGACATAGTTTAATGTAGATGTGAGCAGTGTCGCCAGCCAACTTCCGAGTGGCACAGTGATTTAAAGATAGATAGATGGTGGGAGTCTAAGGGTTCTTCTAAATCTGTCTGGGTCCCCCTTGACTCTCTTACTCTCTTACATAAGAGCTTTTCGGAATCGTCATGGCGGTGTCCACGCTTTGTCTCTTAATCCTCATCGCATGTTTGTTTACCCAAGTCCCACCCACTTTTGGTAATCTATGTAGAAGTTAATTATACCATGCAAGCGCTGGCTTCCCTAGCTAAGTAGTCCGTCCTCAAGAGAAGTGCAACGAGAAGACACTAGTGGTACGGTAAAAAAGTCGCGGGCTTCTGGAATTCTAAGTATGGACTTTCGTGTAGGAAAAGCGAAATCGACTCATTGCTCCAAACTAATTTCCATCTCGAATGAATATTTTTGAGGATAATATATTCAGCCAATACCTCTCTTGGCAAAACAACGTATCTCGTCCTCCCTCCTCCCATATAATCCCAAAACAGGGTTGTGTGATTTCTTAGGGGCCTGAGTAGTAAGAGAGAGGTGATCAGGTTCTCTTGTTCGTTTTTTTGCCAGAAAAGCTTTCTGGCCTCCAAAAACGGTCAGGGTGTAGTATTTCCATCCAAATACACTTGAGCATTGGGAGTGGTGGCAAGTATTGCCGGCATATTGACAAGGACTATTTCCCTTGAAGGGTTGCTGTCCTCGAGGTTATACCGTGCTGTGTGGATGCCTCGTTGTTCCAACAGAAGAGACCAACAAACCATGGCCGAGAACAAACACAACCATAACAAGAACGGTCGTAAGCGATTCAGTAACAATGATAAAGAGCCGCAAGTTAATTGGCGTGGCCTGCTTTTGGTGGTAGTAGCTGTTGCTTTGCTGGGTGGAGCTCTATTGGTTAGAGGAGGAGCCTTTTCCCAGTCGGAGGATATTTCCAATTCTCGCTTTTACCAACTCCTTAAAGAGTCGAGAATTGTCTCCACGCCTGGTCACCAGCTCTCCATTAATGTGGAAGAGGGACGAAAGACAGAGACTATTGTTGGATTCTACCGAAAGGGATCAGCCGCTGGTTCGGACCATGGACTACAGGCTTTTCAGACCACAGCGTTTATTGCCTATGACGGTGATCAGCTAAAGATGGCCCTTCAAGAAGCTGGAATTAGACCAAATATCCGGTCTCAGTCCAACGCTCTATCCAGCACACTGGTTAATGTAGTACCTGTCCTTCTGCTTTTCATTGCCATTTATTTTTTCTTCCGCTCCCAGATCAAGATGGCCGGAAAGGGAGCCCTAAGTTTTGGCAAGAGCAAAGCCCGTATGATGGCCCGTGACAAAAACCGTGCTACCTTCAAAGATGTTGCGGGTATTGAAGAGGCGAAGGAAGATGTTTCTGAGTTGGTAGATTTTCTGAAGGATCCAAAAAAGTTTCAGAAACTTGGCGGCCGCATCCCAAAGGGCGTACTGATGGTGGGACCACCTGGCACAGGGAAGACCCTCCTGGCGCGTGCTATTGCTGGGGAAGCAGAGGTACCTTTTTTTAGCATTAGTGGTTCAGATTTTGTTGAAATGTTCGTAGGAGTGGGGGCCTCCAGGGTGCGGGATATGTTTGAGCAAGGGAAGAAAAGCGCTCCCTGCCTAATGTTCATCGATGAAATCGATGCTGTCGGGCGGCACCGTGGACATGGTTTAGGTGGTGGGCACGACGAACGGGAGCAAACTCTCAACCAACTCCTTGTAGAGATGGATGGATTTGATACTCAGGACGGAGTTATTATCATAGCTGCTACCAATCGTCCCGATGTGTTGGATCCAGCACTGCTGCGACCTGGGCGATTCGATCGGCAGGTCGTTGTTAGTCTCCCAGATGTTAAGGGAAGAGAAGAGATTCTCAAGGTGCATGCAAAGAAAGTCAAACTTGGGGGGAACGTGGATCTTTCTACCTTAGCCCGTGGCACGCCAGGTTACTCTGGTGCAGAGCTTGCTAATGTCATCAATGAAGCAGCTCTTATGGCTGCTAGGAAGGGACTGCCGGCAGTCACGATGCAAGAGCTTGAGGAATCCCGTGACAAAGTACGGTGGGGAAAGGAACGGCGTAGCTTAGCCATGAGCGAGCGGGAAAAAATCTCTACTGCATGGCACGAGTCAGGACATGCTCTACTTAATGTTCTCCTCGAACACACCAATCCGCTGCACAAGGTTACCATCATCCCTCGTGGCCCCTATCTGGGTGCCACTATGCATCTTCCTGAGGGAGACAAGTATTCCACCCAGCAAAAAGAGGCAGCAGCTTCTCTCGTCGTCATGATGGGTGGACGTATCGCTGAGGAGATGTTTACAAATGATATTTCTAATGGTGCTGCTGGAGATATTAAACAGGCAACCCAGCTGACCCGAAAAATGGTATGTGAATGGGGTATGAGCGATCTGGGAATGGTCCGTTACAGCGAGAATAGTGACTATGTCTTTTTTGCACGGGAAATGACGCGTGGCCGTGAGTACAGCGAGGATACCGCGAGGCAAATCGATTCTGAGGTCAAGCGCATCATCAACGATGCCTATGCACGCGCTACCGCGGTACTGAGAAAAAACAGGAGGAAAGTCAAACTCATTGCCAGTGCTCTTCTGGAATACGAAACTTTGAGTGCTATCCACGTCAAGGAAATCATCGAATTTGGCGAATTACGTAACCCTCCTCTTACAGAATCTAAACCACCTCCTCTGCCACCTCCTCCACCAACTTCCACCACTCCATCTGAGCCGAGTGATAAGGAGCAGCGTATCCCGCCGGGGGGCCTTCCTGCTCCGGCTCCTGCTTGTTGACGAAAAAATTCGGCAAGTGTTGTCCACTGTCTGACGATGCCGTTTCTTTTCTCTGGAGGGCATCAAGCCATAATGGAGTGAGAAATTTCTTCCATCCTTTGGTGGCCCATGAGGAGTCTTACCAGGGTAAGACCAAAATCGAGGGCGGTCCCTGCACCTTGGGATGTCACGATGCGCTCATCTACCACTACACGCTCTGTAGCAAAAGAGTAAGGCAATTCTCCAGAGAGGGAAAAGTGCGCTGTGAACCGGCGATGTGCCAGCAGTCCAGCATCAGAGAGAATTATTGGTCCAGCACAAATAGCCGCAACCCAACTTCCCTCTTTTTCATAGGTAGCTGCCAACTGTTGTGCGCGGCCATCCTCCCGCAATCTAGAAATCCCCTCCCGGCCGCCTGGTATCATCAAAACATCAAATTGAGGCTTTCCTTCCCTAGAGAGGGCTGGAGCAGTCTCTGAAAGAAGGGTGTCTACCACTACTGAAATTCCGTTACACCCCCTTATCTCTAGTTCTTTTTCTACCGTGGCAAGCACTACTGTACCGCCTGCACGTCTCAGCACATCCACGGGCACCAGGGCCTCTATCTCCTCGAAGCCACTAGCAAGCAGGCAAAAAACAGATGGCGTTTTCATGATCGAAAGAATAAGTCCCTCTGAAGGGATCGGAATGTTCTCATGGTTCAAAGCGTATAACAAGACTGATAGGAAACGTAATGCCTATTGTCTTCGACCTCGTATTCCCCCCTGCCGGCTTTAACCACATACCCTCCTTTGGGTATGTCTAGAGAAGACTCGACTTAATCACCTGCAAAAGAGGTACTTGCTACGCAAAATCCGTGGCAACCTACAGCATAAGGGCGCATGGCCATCAAAACGCGAAAAGGAAGGAGGCGATCCCCCTTCTTTAGAAGGGCCTCTCTTTGACTGTCATAGCAGATTTACCCTTGCGCTTACGCAGGTAATAGAGCTTAGAACGGCGAACATATCCCCTCTTTTCTACCTGGATCCTAGAAATTCTGGGAGAGTGAAGCGAAAAACTCTTCTCTACCCCCTCTCCGAAAGAAACTCGCCGTACGATAAAACTCGCACTGATCCCTGTACCCCTCCGGGCAATGACAATCCCAGAGTAGATTTGAATACGCTCCCTGTCTCCCTCAATCACGCGTATGTGTACCTTGACACTGTCTCCGACCGCAAATAAGGCGACCTCGGACTTAAGCTGTTCCTTTTCAATCTCCTCAATGATAGCCATGAAGTAACCAACAAAGTTACATCGGCAGTTAATGTCATTTACCCGTAAATGAAAAGAACTAAATGCTGGATGTTATGCTGGGCCCTTTGAAAGGACTGGACCTGCGTTGCTTCCTAGAGCTACCTTATCCTTGCAAAAGTAAGTAAGTATGGCTGCAGCTTTCCAGACTCAGACTTAGTTAGCTCCTTCTTTCGAAGTTCGTTGATGAATCCATTAGAGTTGCAAATCGGATATAAGTTCCAAGATCCTATCCTCCTAGCAGAGGCTCTCACTCACCCTAGTATCTCCTCTGGACATGAAAGTTTTCCGTTTGCCAATCAGCGACTGGAATTTCTTGGAGATTCAGTGTTACAATTGGTGGTTACCGAACGTCTCTTTGCCCTCTTTCCTAACTCTAGCGAGGGACAACTTACCAAGTTACGGGCAGGGATAGTTTCACGCGACAACCTTAAGAATCATGCAGCTGCCATTAGCCTTGGAAGGTACCTCATGATAGGCCATGGGGAGGATATTAATGGGGGGCGTACTCGTGCTTCAACCCTAGCCGATGCTTTTGAAGCTCTAGTCGGTGCAGTTTATCTAGATGGTGGACTGGAGCACTCCCGGAGATTTATCCTCCAACAAATACAGAGTGATTTTGAAAAACTTCTGCAAGACTCTAAAAAGTCTAATCCTAAAGGAGAACTACAGGAGGTCCTGCAGTCTATTTCCCAGACCATACCGGAGTACATCCTTCTCAGCCAGGGCGGTCCGGAACACCGAAAACACTTTCAGTGCAGTGTGATATGGAAGAGGCGAGAACTTGGCCGCGGCACTGGACATAGTAAGAAAATGGCGGAAGTGGCAGCAGCCAATGCGGCATTAGTTAATCGTGCTTGGGAGACCCCACTGACTCCTGCCTCTTGAAGATGGGTTTCCCACCGGAAGCTGTAGGGGCTATAGTAGGCACGTTTCTGTTTCTCCTTCATGCTACAGCATTCCTGAAAAGAGACTTTAGCAGCAAATGGCTACAGAAATTTCCTCGTTCCAGAGCTTGGGGGATCGCTCTTCTATTGACAGCTACTACATGGGCCTTCTTTCTGGTAAAAAAGATGGACCTGGGTGAGTTCACTCACTTACGTACACTTGCACTGGCTTCCGTAGTGGTTGCAGCGTTGCTTACTTGGCTCTTTTTGGAGGAGTTTTTGGCCGCAAGGAGCGTAGGGTTTCTTGTGCTTTTATCTGCTGATCCTGTCCTCAACTCTTGTATTCCTTGGCCCCAAAGTTATCAGTTGCCTCTTGTTGTCCTAATCTACATCTGCATCTTGTGCGCCATTGTCTGGGCCAGCATGCCATATTTGATGCGGGATCAGATTGCGTGGCTCACCGCATCCTCCTGGCGTTGGAATCTTGCTGCGGGAGTAGGCATCGTGGTGGGATGTCTTATCTTAAGTTGCTCTTTTTTCCTAAGAGTCTAAAAACTAAGGAGATAACTAAACTATCCCATGATTTGTTTTAATCCCGCATTGATATCGATGCTGAGCTGGATAGAGTTCCATAACAAACGGAGGTTCCGAGCGATCAAGTTTGGAAGGTCACAAACCCCACTTCCCCTGTAGACTGCCATATGACTAGCTGGAAGAACACTCACCTTACGATAGGTCACACTCCAGACTTAGATGATGCTTTTATGTTCCATGCAATGGTTGAGGAAAAAATTAGCCTAAGGGGCTACCATTTTCTGCACGTGCTGCGGGATATTGAAACGCTCAACAGACAGGCTGTGCTGGGAGAACTGCATGTTTCAGCAATTTCCATTCATGCCTACACTTATCTAAGGGACAAATACCTACTTCTTCCTATCGGAGGAAGCATGGGAGACGGCTATGGTCCTATACTGGTTACCCACTACACAACCTCTGTCCCTTCCTTTTTTTCCGTAGATGAGTGTAGAAAATGGCTTCTTAACCAACGTGTTGCTGTCCCAGGATGTATGACCACCGCCTACCTGAGTGCACGGATTTTTTTGGGGGAGTTCAAACACATTAGCGTTCCGTTCGATGAAATTTTCTCCGCAGTAAAAAGTGGAAGAGCAGATGTTGGCCTGCTTATTCATGAAGGCCAGCTCACTTACCTAAAGCAAGGCTTCAAGAAGGTACTGGATTTGGGGGCATGGTGGAAGTCCTATACGCAACTTCCGCTTCCCCTGGGGGGGAATGTGATCCGGAAGGATATCCCACCCCTTGTCCAAAGGGACATCGTAGAAATTCTCAAGGAGAGCATTCAATATGGACTTCAGCATCAGAGCGTTATTATAGAGCGTAGCTTGCCACACACTCGAGAAATGGAAGCAACGCTTGCACGTCGGTTTATCAAAATGTACGTTAACCACTATACGCTTGACTATGGTAGGAGGGGGCATCAGGCCCTTGAGAGGCTCTTCTCCGAAGCACACAGCAGGGGGGTTTTGTCTTCGATCGTTTTTCCGCAGTTTGCATTTGCTTAGACGGTAGGGGGGCCTACACCTTACAAAGGAGGCCTGGCCTGGACTAATGGGAAATTTGTGGTTTCCATTGGAGTAACTTCGCGTGCCTGGCCGCCTCTTCTATAATAAATCCGAAATAGGCAAGGTTGCTTAGCAGCAAACACTGCTTACCCACACAGTCCAAATTTTGACAAGGTGAGAACACCGGCCCACAGTCAGTTCCAATCATAGAGATTATCAGTTTCTCCGCATGGTGTTCACTCTCTGAGAAGGATTTTCTCAAGATCTAAGAGGAAGGAGGACAAGAAAACTGAGACCGTGGGACGCGGAGCCCATGCGTAGCACATCGTGCCTAATAACTGTCAGAACTCAGTTCTGATAATAAGGCCCCGTCTCTCTCCGTCCTGTACGGGATCTGTTGCTAGAGCCCTCTGCCCTTTTAGACTCCAATCCCCTTATCCCCCCCTTTCCTCATCGGATAGCTCGGCAATAAAAAACCCTCTAACGGGTTCCACTCGACATCACCAAGCTCTATTCTCTTCTTCCAAGAAACATCGACGCAGGAGCGCACCAACCCAGGAATCTCTCCCATGTGGTCCTACCACCACTTGGCTGGGACCCATATCGAAAAAAGGGGCAAGAAGAAAGACAATTCTCCCCTTGGGGAAAACAACGATCCCAATACTCCCACAAGAGGATAGCAAAAGCTTACGACTTGTACCGCAAGCGTTTCTTATGGCGGTTTTGCTTCTTTCTTTTGTGACGCTTGTGCTTCGCAATCTTACTTCTTCTCTTCTTTTTGAGTGAACCCATGTGATTTTCCAGGCAACTTTATTGCCAATGCTTACTCTTCTCGCTAATCCAAACACGACTCCCCTGTCAGTACACTGCCAATCCCTACACGACTTAGTAAACAACTTTATTTAAAGGATATTCAATAATCCCTTCTGCTCCGAGGGCTTTTAGCTTAGCGAGGATTTCTCGGACCACCTTTTCTTCGACAACAGCTTCCACTGCAACCCAATTTGCTTGAGCCAGAGGGGAAACAGTAGGATTCCTTAGCGAAGGTAGTGCTTCCAGCAATTTTTCTAAATTTTCTGATGGGAGATTCATCTTTATCCCAACCAGACTACGGGCATCTAGAGCTCCTCTTAGCAATAAGGCAAGGCTCTCCAGCTTAGCTCTTTTCCATTCATTCTTCCAACTACACTTGTTCGTCACCAGGATGGGGTATGACTCTAACAGGGTATCCACGACCCTTAGCTTGTTAGCCTGAAGCGAAGTACCAGTCTCCGTAATCTCTACGATTGCATCCGCTAAGTCTGGCACCTTAGCTTCGGTAGCGCCCCAGGAGAATTCAACCTGAACATTTATCCCGTACTTCTTAAAAAAATCTTTAGTTAAACTGACTACCTCAGTCGCAATCCGCTTCCCCTCCAAATCGTATACCGAGTGTACTGGAGATTCTTCTGGTACTACCAATACCCAACGTGTTGGGCTCGTGCTAGCCTTACTGTATGGAAGCATTGCTACTTCGAGTACATGAGAACCACTCTCGGCTATCCAGTCCTGTCCAGTAATTCCAGCATCTAAATAACTGTGTTCTACGTAACGGCCAATCTCTTGAGCGCGTAAAATGCTGACCTCCAAATCAGGATCATCTATCACAGGACGATAAGAACGAGTAGAGCCGGAAATACTGAAACCCGCCTTCGCAAAGAGCTGCACTGTAGCCTCCATTAGGCTGCCGGAAGGCAATCCTAACAGTAACTTCTCATCATCTGCTTTCTTCATTTGGCACCTCGAGAGACCTCTCCGACCACTATATTCGGGGATGCAAGGAGAGCGAGAAGAATCTGCGATGCGAATTCTGCAAGACGGAACAAACAACAGGATTTGGTGAGGAAGATATCCTGGTCTCAGGATCTGGCGTTGCCAATCGTCCATCAATGAAATAGTTTACGATTCTGGTCCGGTCTGGCTATACGATACTGGGTCTCTGTGCAGTTGGAAGAGAGTCTGTCCTGGAGAAGAAAAGACACCAGTGGCAACATCCTCTTCTCCCAGAGATGAGCGGTGTTAGCTGGAAACCCTGGCATCCCATGAACACGCACAGGCATTAGTGAATATACCACGCATCTCCTTGGCTATAGGAGTTTGGTCAAGCCAGCCGACGTTTCTGTACAAAACCCGACATTACACTTTAACCAAGCGCAAGGTCAGTTTTATCAGGAGACGTCTGTGTTAGTGACGAGTAGACTACTCAAGGAATGCAGTAAGCGACAGTGAACGACCAAAAATTGCGGCAACATCCTCTCTGTGTCAGAGGATCTTTAGAGGATCGAGAAGTTGGAAGCACAACGGCCCTACGGAATCATCACAGAGGCTATGATATTGACTCGACTACTCAACTATCAGGTGTTTTTGGGATAGAATGCTTCCCTGGGAGGTCATTCTGCTGAGCCTGAAGGTGAATTATGCGAGATGCAGTCGCATAAGTCAGGTAAGAGAATATCCAACTCAGAAACACACGCGCACGTTTTCTAAATCCGATGAGGAAGTAAAGGTGGATAAATGCCCAAGTTATCCAAGCAAAATATCCGCTAAACTTGATCAGATGTAGATCAACTACGGCAGCGTGACGGCCAATAGTAGCCATACTCCCTTTGTCTACATACTTGAAGCACTTCGTAGGCATCCCGTTCAATAGGCGAAGAATATTCCTTGCCACATGACGCCCAGCTTGTACTGCCGCCGGAGAAACACCAGGAACAGGAGTACCGTCGGTCCTTTTGGCAAAAGCCATATCTCCAATTACAAATACTTCCGGACGTCCAGGAATGCTCATGTCTGCATTGACCATCACCCGCCCTTGACGATCTACTCCAACACCAAGTTGACCTCCCAATGGAGAAGCCACATTTCCAGCAGCCCAAATAACAGTACAAGTAGGGATTTTGATTCCATTTACTTCCACGTAGTCCCTTGTAATTCGAGTGACTTTTGCATTAAGACGGACCTCGACACGAAGTTTTTTCAGTTGTTTAAAAGCTTTGCCAGAAAGGACAGGATCAAATGTAGGAAGAATGTGGGAAGCAGCTTCTACGAGGATAATCCGAGCCTCTGATGGATCGATATGTCGAAAGTCCCTTTTTAAGGTACAGTGGGCCAGTTCAGCAATGGCACCCGCAGTTTCCACGCCAGTCGGTCCTCCCCCTACTATCACAAAGGTCATTGCCTGCTTGCGCTCCTCCAGTGTGGAAGTCCTCTCAGCAGTTTCAAACGCCAGGAGGATGCGGTTTCTAACGTCAATAGCATCATCCAAGGTCTTCAGGCCAGGAGCATATTGCTCCCATTCGTCTTTTCCAAAGTACGAGTGGCGTGCACCACAAGCTAGAATGAGATAGTCGTACTGCAGGGTCAGATCTGGCGTTACCACCAGTTTCTTAACCGTGTCAATCCTGGTTACCTCACCGAGAAAGACCTCTACGTTTCTTTGGGTACGTAAGATGGAGCGTATTGGCTCAGCAATGTCCGCTCCTGCCAGGCCAGATGTTGCGACCTGGTAGAGAAGCGGCTGAAAAAGGTGGTGGTTACTCCTGTCGATCAGGATAACACGGACCCCCACATTCGCAAGGGCACGTACGGCAGATAGTCCGCCAAAACCCCCTCCGATAGTAATGACAACTGGTAGGCTTGACTGGTTTCTGATGGTTCCACTTGTATGACTCATAGAGGTCTCATTCTGCCGGATGACGAGCAGTTTTCATACAGAAAATCTGCAGGCGTTTCATTCTTCTTTCTTCTGTGCCAAGCCATCCTTTCTTAGGAGATTCTTTTTAGTTTACTGACTGATTGACATTGAAAAATAGCGGCTACATGTTCCACAATCATGCATCACTTCGCTTTCCGTAATGGATCCCTTTGCTGTGAAAAACAAGAACTCTCTCACTTAGGCGAGCGTTACGGAACTCCCCTCTATGTTTATTCGGCACAGACCATCCGGGACAATTTCCAGAGTCTAAAAGCTGCCTTAGCACCCTTAAACCACCTAATCTGCTATGCGGTTAAGGCCAATTCCAATCTGGCTGTCCTGAACCTCTTGTCTAGGCTTGGGGCTGGGTTTGACATTGTCTCTGGTGGAGAACTCTATCGGGTCCTCCAGGCCGGTGGGCACGCCAGTTGTTGTACCTTTGCGGGAATCGGTAAAACTCGGGAAGAGATCAACTATGCACTTAAGGAAGGCGTCCACTGCTTTATTGTAGAATCCAAGGAAGAACTAGAGACCATCAACGGAATTGCAGGGAAACTGGGAAAAAG
>Ga0105243_10003967_pt1 | contig 11806 bp, 11 predicted proteins | sample KBSM34metaG_FD_81525 | JGI IMG/M metagenome (GOLD analysis project Ga0105243, IMG submission 81525) | Miscanthus rhizosphere microbial communities from Kellogg Biological Station, Michigan, USA - KBS M3-4 metaG | ecosystem: Host-associated > Plants > Roots > Rhizosphere > Soil | place...
CACGCCGGTCTGCAGGTAGTGGTCCGCGCCCCACGGGAACGCCTCGAGGTCGCACTGCCGCCCGAACACGTCGCCGGCCGCACGCACCGCCTTCATTGCCTCGGCTGTCGTTTCGATGCCGATGCCGTCGCCGGGAATCACTGCTATGCGCATTGGGTAATCTGGTAATCGGGTAATCGGGTAATTGATTGAAAGATTGATTGAAAGATTGAGGTCATCATCGTCGGATGCGGTGTCGGCGGGCAATCAGGCAATCAATTACCCGATTACCAGATTACTCAATTACCCGATTCTTTCTATGGCCAACGCCATACCCATGCCGCCGCTGATGCACAGCGTCGCCAGGCCGCGGCGCGCGCCGCGGCGCTCGAGCTCGTGCAGCAGCGTGACCACGATCCGCGCGCCGGTGGCGCCGATCGGGTGCCCGAGCGCGATCGCCCCGCCGTTGACGTTCAGTCGATCGTGCTCGATTGGCACGTCGCGCAGGACGGCGAGCACCTGCGGGGCGAACGCCTCGTTCAGCTCCACCAGATCGAAATCGCCGATGCCGAGGCCGGTCCGCTGCCGGAGCTTCTCGATCGCCGGGACAGGCCCGATGCCCATCACGCGCGGATCGACGCCGGCGCTCGCCCATCCCAGGATTTTCGCGCGCGGGGTGAGGCCGCGGGCGCGCGCGCCCTCAGCCGATGCGAGCACCAGCGCGGCTCCCCCATCCGTAATCCCCGACGAAGTGCCCGCGGTGATGATCCCGGGGCGGCCCTCGACCTCGCCGAAGACCGCGGGCAACCTGCGCAGGCTGTCGAGCGTGGTGTCGCGCGGATGCTCGTCGCGATCGATGGTGGTCCCATGCGCCGGCCCCCTCCCGCCGCGCCCGTCCGACGGGACGGTCACCGCCGCGATCTCGCGTGAAAAATAACCGGCGTCGAGGGCGGCCTTCGCCTTCCGCTGGCTCTCGAGCGCAAAACAGTCGGATTGCTCGCGCGTGATGCCGTACTGCTGCGCCAGGATTTCCGCCGTCTCGCCCATGATGAGATTCGACAGCGGGCACTGGAAGCCGTCGCGATACATCGCGTCGACCAGGGTGAAGTTTCCCATCCGGTGCCCCCAGCGTGCGTCGACGGCATCGATCAGGTACGGCATCCGGCTCATCGACTCGATGCCGCCCGCCAGCACGATGTCCGATTCGCCGAGCATGATCGACTGCGCGCCGGAGGCAATCGCCTGAAGGCCCGAGGCGCACGCTTTGTTGATCGTCTGCGCAGGAGTGGTGTGAGGGACACCCGCCCGATGACCCACCTGACGGCCGGGGTTGGGTCCCGAGCCCCCTTGCCGGCCATGGCCGATCAGGATTTCGTCGACGTCAGCCGCCGTCAACCCCGCGCGCTCGATCGCCGCGCGCGCCGCCACCGCGCCCAGCTCCGCCGGGTGCACGTCCTTGAACGATCCGCCATACCTGCCGATCGGCGTGCGCGCAGCGCTGAGGATGACGACGTCCGAGGGCGGCATAAACCACCATTCTAGTGGCCTCTCCGCGCTAATGAATAGAGGCGGGCCCGGGGAAGCCCGCGCCCGGGAGGGTGAGGCGGAAGCAGCTGCCCGACTCGGTCGGCAGGTGGTCCAGCGTGCCGCGGTGCGCGTTCGCGATACCCAGCGACAGCGACAGCCCGAGGCCCGACCCGCCGCCGGCCGTTTTGGTGGTGAAGAACGGCTCGAAGATGCGTCCTGCCGCCTCGGCGGGAACGCCCGGGCCGGTGTCCCGGACCTCGAGGACCGCGTCGCCGCCAATCATGGACGTCCGGATTGACAAGACGCGCGGGGCTGGCGCGGCCGTCATCGCCTGCTGGGCGTTGATGATGAGGTGCAGGATCACCTGCTGAATCTCTTCGCGATTCGCCAGCACCAGCGGCAGCAGCGTCGAGTATTCCTCGCGCGTCACGATCCCTGCCATCTCGAGCTCATAGGCGCGCACGCTGACGGTCGACTTGACGATCTCGTTCAGATCCGCGAGCAGGCGCTCGTTGGACGAATGCTTCACGAACGTCAGGAGATTGCGGACGATCCGTCCGGCGCGGCCGGCTTCGAAGCGGGTGCGCTCGAGATCCACACGAACCGCCGGATCGTGCGGCTGGTCCAGCAGCAGCTCCAGCGTCCCGATGACCGACTGCAGCGGGTTGTTGATCTCGTGCGCGACGCCCGAGACGAATTCGCCGAGCGCCGACAACCGCTCGCCTCGAACCAGTTGCTCGCGCAGCCGCAGCTCCTCGGTCAGATCGCGGATGACCGCCACGAAATGCGTGACCTCCCCGGCGTCGTCGAGAATCGGCGCGGCGGCGCAGGCCGCCTGAAACGTCGTGCCGTTCTTCCGGGCGAGCGTGATCGAGATGCGGACGACCTGGCGGGCCTTGAGCGTATCGTTCACGGCCGGGATGTCGGCGCGTGATTTCTCGGCGACCAGCGTGGTCGGCGTCAGCGAATCGAGCTCCTCGTGCGTGTACCCTGACGCGCGGCAGAACGCGTCGTTGGCGTACTCGATCCGGTAGTCGCGCCCGACGACGATGATGAGCTCGCCGGCCTGCTCGGCCGCGGTCGCCAGCAGCCGCACCCGCTGGTTCGCCTGCTCGACGGCGCGCTGTTCGACGCGCAGCCGGATCATCACGAGCGCGCCGCCGCAGACCAGCGTGAACGCGGTCGCCAGCTCACGCAGGTCGTCGACCGGCGGGCCGAGCGGCATCAGGTAGCGCTCCGAGTAGCCGACGACCGTCACCGTCAACAGTGCAGCGAACAACAGGACCGGTGACGAATGGCCCGCCGACCAGGCGGCCGGCGTGCGTGCGCGCGCGGGCGAGGCCGGGGCGGTCGCGGCCGCCCAGGCCGCGAAGAAGAACGGCAGCATCCAGCCGGCATCGGTCACCGATCCGGTGCGGTAGTCGCCGCGGAGGCTGGCGAACGACATCGCGACGAGAATCACGAAGGCCACGCCCAGCCCGAGCGCCAGCCGCTGGTAGACCGTCGCCCACGCCCCCTTGCCCGCCGCCCTTGCCGCGAGGAGGAGGCCGGCGACCGCTCCCAGCCTCACGAGCGGGCCGATGATCGCGAGCATGCGCAGCGCGAGCGGCGATTGCGCCGGGTACATGCCGGGGGCGATGATCAGCGACCAGTACAGGAAGCCCGTGAGAAACACGAGCACCGCGATGTCGAGCGCGACGGTCGTCGCCCGTTCGGCGGCGGCGGGACGATGTGGCCAGGCCACCAGCGCGATCAGCGGCAGCGCGGACCCGCTCAGCTGCAGGATGATGTGCCACTTGAACCAGGGCAGCGGCGTCGCGCGGAACACCTCGTCGGCCGCCCAGCCGATCTGCCCGATGAACCAGAGCGCGGCCCATGCGCCGATGGCACCCCAGAACACGGCCTGGCGCCCGTGCCACGCACCGCGGCGCCAGATCAGCACGGCGAGGGGCGCAAGCGGCGGCAGCAACAGACCGATGTTGCCGACGATGACGCGTGCCGGCTCCCGGGTCCCGATCACCACGATGATCGCGGAGTAGAGGGCCACGTAGACCAGGCCCGCGACGGCCCAGTTCATCATGCGATTGCGGAAGTCAGGTGACTCGCTCACCCGCCCCACCTGCCTCCCCCGCCCTCATAGATCCGCAGTGTCGATCTGCGCGCGCTGCAGACGGCCGCTGAAATCGACGTAGATGGACTTCCACTCGGAGAAGACGTCGAGCGCGGCGGTCCCGGCCTCGCGATGTCCGTTGCCCGTCGCCTTCGTCCCGCCGAAGGGAAGATGCACCTCGGCACCGATCGTGGGCGCGTTGACGTAGAAGATGCCGGTGTACATGTCACGCATGGCCGCAAACGCGCGGTTGATGTCCTGAGTGTAGATCGAGGCCGACAACCCGTATTGCACACCATTGCCTATCGCGACTGCCTCGTCGAACGACCTGCACGGAATTACCGAGACCACCGGCCCGAAGATCTCCTCCTGCGCGATCCGCATCGACGGCGCCACGTCCGCGAAGACGGTCGGCTCGTGAAAATACCCCTTCGCGAAGGCGCCGGTGGTCAGCCGGTGGCCGCCGCACGCCAGCCGTGCCCCTTCCCCTCGTCCGATCTCGACGTACTTCATCACCGTCTCGAGCTGGCCCTCGCTCACCGACGGGCCCATCTGCGTCTTCGGGTCGAGGCCGTCGCCGACGCGCAGCGCCTTGGCCCGCGCGACGAACTGCTCCAGGAACTGCGGGTAGACCTTCTCGTGCACGACGACGCGGCTCGCCGCGGTGCAGCGCTGGCCGCTCGTGCCGAAGCCACCCCAGAGGCACCCTTCGACCGCCAGCTCCAGGTTCGCGTCATCCATGATCATGATGACGTTCTTGCCGCCCATCTCGAGGTGCACCTTCTTGAAGGACGGCGAGGCCTGCCCGGACACGGTGCGGCCGACCTCGGTCGACCCGGTGAACGACACGATGCGCACGGCATCGTTCACGAGGAGCGCATTTCCCACGTCGGCGCCGCCGCCGGTCACCAGGTTGACGACGCCGGGCGGGATGCCGGCCTCTTCGAGAATCCGCACGAAGTTCAGCGCCGAGAGCGGCGTCAGCGTCGCGGGCTTGAAGACGACGGTGTTGCCGCAAACGAGCGCGGGGATGATCTTCCACGACGGGATCGCCATCGGAAAATTCCAAGGCGTGATGATCGCGGAGACGCCGACCGATTGCCGGATGGACATCGCGAACTTGTCGCGGAGCTCGGACGGCACGGTCTGTCCGTACTGACGGCGCCCCTCCCCGGCCATGAAGAAGGTCATGTCGATCGCTTCCTGCACGTCGCCGCGGGTCTCGTCGAGCACCTTGCCCATCTCCCGCGTCATGTCGTGGGCCAGCGACTCCTTGCGCTCGGCGAGGAGGTGGGCGGCGTGGAAGAGCAGCTCGGCGCGCTTGGGCGCCGGCACGAGGCGCCAGCGCTCGTAGGCGGTCCGCGCGGCGTCGATGGCCCGCGCGACGTCACCGGCGGTTGACTTCTGGAACACGCCGACCAGGTCGTCCGTGTTGGCCGGGTTCCGGTTCTCGAAGAGGGCCCCTGAAACGGAAGGCACCCAGGACCCGTCAATAAAGTTGTGATAGGTCGTCGTTTTGGCTGTGGTGGTGCTCATAGGGGTGAGAGTGCCGTACTGTGGTTGCCGGCTGCAACTTCGTCGCGAACCACAGAAGACACAGCAGTTTACGGGATGAGCTCGATGCAACCTTTCGGGGTCACCTCCGCCGCGCCGCGGCCGGGGCGCGCAAGAACCCCCGTAAATGACGCCAAATCACGCGCTCGAGCGTGGCACGAATCCTGAATTGACCTGGGTGTGCGAGGAGACGCACTAGCGATGATGACCAACGCAGCGACCACCGAAACGCTCCGACACGCCGCCGCCGCAGCCGCCACCGCCCAGAAGGTGGTGATCGTCAACGGCACGCCGGAGATACTCGACCTGCTCGAAACGGTGCTCGACGCCGGTCACTACGACGTCGTCTTCGTCGAATCGAGTCACCACGCCTATTCGCAGATCAAGCGCGTGCAGCCGAACCTGGTCATCCTCTGCGTCCGGATTGCCGAGGCGGACGGATTCCAGGTGCTGTCGATGCTGAAGCTCGACGCGGAGACGCGCGAGATTCCTGTGCTCACATACACGACCGAATACGACGGGCAGGAGTCGGAAGAGGAAGTGCCGGAGCTGTCCGGCACCGAGATGTTCACCGCCAAGCCGGCGGTTTGGATGAACTAAAGATGCTATAGTCGCGCCGGATGGCGGCGGACGACAAGCGCGACACCGAGCGGATTGAAATTCTCGGCGAGCTCCGCGGCGAAGTCATGGTCTTCCAGCCGATGGCGATCAGAGAGATCAGCCGCGGCGGCGCGCAGGTAGAAACGGCGTTTCCTCTTCAGCTCGATTCTCTTCACGATTTCCGGCTTACCCTTGGGGACAGCTCGGTTGTCCTCAAGGGCAGAGTCGCGCACTGTAGTATTTCCGACGTCGACCAGGAAGTCGTCCTCTACCGTTCCGGCATCGAGTTCATCGAGCCGCCCGACCGCGTCGCCTCGGTCATCGCCCATTTCATCGACGCCATCACCAACGGCCGCCGCGCGCTCTAAGTCCCATCACTTCGCCTTCAGGTGCTCGAGATAATCGCCCGACTCGATGCGCTGGGCCCCGCCGAGCGGCGCGTTGTAGAAGTACGCCCAGGCCTGCGCCTCGCGTCCGTCGTCGAAGGTGACGGTCGTTTCGGCGCGGACATACAGGCTCGAGTCCGGCTCGCTCGGCCGAAAACCCTCGAACTCGTCGAGGACCGCCACCACCTCGGCGGCATCGGCCATCCGGTGCACTTCGCCGTGCACGCGACCGTCCGAGGAAGGGATCGCCGCCGGATAGATGCCCAGGTCGAAGAGCGCCGCCCCAATCGTGCCGCGGCCAACCGGCGTCAGCTTCGCCTCGATGCGCGAACGGCCGTCTCGCTTGAAGGCGGTCATGAGCGTGCCGTAGAAGAACACGAGATCGGTCATGTGTCGCGAAAGTCAGGGCGCAGCAGGAGTGTAGGGGGGCCGGCGGGAGGCGTCAAGAAAGCTGGAGCTCTGACGTCGGGGCGGACCTTCAGGCCCGCCCGACACTTCACAGGCTGGACTACTGCGCTTCCGGCTTGACGGCCTTGTTCGCGACCGCGCCGATCAGATCGAACACCTCGGCGGGCACCGCGAACGAGACCGCCACGGTCTTGCCCGTGCCGGTGAGCTCGAGCGACTGCATCATCAGCTGCAGCTGCGGTTTCGTCCCCGTCTGCAGCTTCGCGAGCGCCAGGAACCCGCGCACGACATCGCGGAGGTTGTTCGCCGCTTCCTCGTCGCGCGCTTCCGCGCGCACGACGCCGCGAATGCCGCCGTTGATGTGGCCGCTGGCCGACACCCACGTGATGGCGGGAATCTGGCGGGACACGGAGTCGGGCAGGTGCGTGTGCGACCCCAGCGCGTCGAATCGGCCGACCGCCCAGGCATTGCCATCGTCCATCGAGCGGACGATGCCCATCAGCTCTTCGTTGCCGGTGACGCTTTCGAGCCCCTTCTGGGGATTGTTGCCGGCGTGGTGCAGATCGATGGCGGAGCGAATCAGCTGGGTGCTCCCGATGGCGACGAGCCCGGGCTCCATGAATGACACGGCGAAGGAGTGGCCTGGCCCACGCTTGGCCACGGCGGCGGCATCGGCGTCGGCGGGGTCGTTATCGAGGTCCCTCATCCGGTTGGAATCGGCCACGACCATACGCTTGCCGTTGTAGGTTTCGACCGCCGCGCCGCGCTCGCGCATCAGCGCTTCGATCTTCACCTCGTCGAAGCGCCCGCGCGCCAGGACCACGCCGGCCCCCTTGGTGTCGCTGTCCGGCGACAGGCAGGCGACGACGCGGTCGATGTCGGTTTCGATATTGATGCCGGTCTGGCTCTCGAGCTCGCGCTGACCGTCTTCCTGCATCGGCAGCGCCCGGCGGATTCTCTGGCGCAGATCGGAGGTCATGATCTCGTGGACGTTGGCGAACCCGATGGCGGTCGCGTTTCGCGGGCAGAAGGCCAGCTCGTCCGGGCCACCCTGACGGCCGAGCGCACCGGCCGGGAACCCGACGAAGTAGGCCGCAAGCCCGCTTCCCAACCCTACGCCGAGCACCGCCAGCGAAACGATCACGAAATTGCGGGTCCGTGTGGTCATGAATAGGGCCTCAAAGAGTAATACGACTTGAGGTTATTTACTGTTCCAGCACATATTCGCGCTGCTCGACCGCACGGCCCGCCAGCCAGAGCGTCACCGCCACGATGACCCCCAGGCAGAGCAGGCTGACCCAGACCGACGGCACCTCGTGGAAGACCTGCAGGAGCATGCTCATCGCAGAATCCTGAGGCATTTCGTGCTTCACCAGCGCCTGCATGTAGTACGCGACGGTCAGCCGTTTCAGGTAGCCCGGGAACAGCAGCACCGACGGCTCCCAGCCGAACGCAAAGACGAGGCCGACGACCAGCGGCCGCTTGAGCCGTGTGCCGACCAGGGCGAAGACGGCGCCGTACGCGGCCAGGCCGACCACCAGCATACCAAGGTCGGCGACGAGCGACGGAAAAGTCTGGGCGATGCTCCCCCCACCGGTCGGCACAATCAGGAAAAAGACCAGCATGACCGACGGCAGCACGAGGAGGGTCGTGCACACCAGATAGGCGAAGAATTTTCCGAGCAGGACCGCACTGCGCTGGATCGGACGCGTGAACAGATAGGTAATGGTCTTGTCGTCCACTTCGTCGGCGATGAGCGCCGTCCCGTAGAACACGCCCAGGACGGGGACGATGAACCGGATGTACAGCAGCCAGATCATCATGCCGAAAATCGCCGACCCGCCGACCTGTGCGCCGTTCACGCGGAACCCCGACGTGTGCAGGGTATCGACGATGCGCAGCGCGACGGCGAGCACGACCGGCCCGCCGAGCAGCACGCCGAGGAAGACCGACCGCCGCGACCACAGCATCAGGCCGAGCGAGAGGTCGAACACGCGCGCGGCGGACGCGAACAGGCTGGGCATCGACGGCGCTGGCCGGACCGGCTCGGTCATGACTTCACCAGGTATTGGAACACGGCCGACAGGTTGTCGTCAGGCGAGGTGACCTCGTGAATGGCGCCGTGGGCGCCCGAGGCGGCCATATCGGTCAGCCGCGCGTAAAAGGCGTCGGGCCTCCCGGTCTGCACCACCACCGCCCCCTCCTCGAACTTGAGGCTCAACACATCGTCGTGCCCGAGGAACTCGCGCGCGAGCGCGCGCGTCTGGTCCGCCCGGATGTGCACGGTGTGGGGATGCTCGTCGATGAGGTCGCGAATCTGGTGGACGTTGCCTTCGGCGAGGATCCGCCCCTGGTTGATCAGCAGGATATTGGCGGTCATCGACTCGATTTCGTGGAGGATGTGGCTCGAAACGATGACGCTCCTGCCGGCGCGGCCCCAGTCCTTGATCATGCGGATGGTCTTGCGGCGCGCGATCGGGTCCATGCCGGACAACGGCTCGTCGAGAATCAGCAGCTCGGGGTCGTGCGCGATCGCCTGGGCCATCTTCACGCGCTGCCGCATGCCTTTGCTGTACGCGCCGATCTTCTTGTCGGCGGCGTCGGTCAGCTCGACCGCCTCGAGCGCGCGCGCCCCCATCGCGCGGGCCTCCTCGTCGCTGACGCCGTTCAACCGGACCAGCGCGGTCACCCATTCGAGCCCGGTCATCCGGTCGTAAAAGGCGTCCTGCTCCGGGCAGAAGCCGATGCGGGTGTAGAGCCGCGGGTTCTGCCAGATCGGCTCGCCGAGGACCGTGATGCTGCCCTTGCTCGGCTTGAGCTGGCCGGTGACGAGCTTCATGAACGTGGACTTGCCGGCGCCGTTGGGGCCGAGCAGCCCGGTGATGCCGGCAGGGACGGTGACCGACACGTCGTTCAGGCCGATGACCTGCCCGTACCATTTCGACAGGTGATCCGTGGTGACCAGGCCCGCCGCCATCACGCCACGACCTCGACGCCACGGACGCGGCGCTCGAGGACCACGCCGGAGAGCACGATCAACCCGACAATCATCATCAGCGAGACCGGCCACGGCGTGTCGTACTTCAGCGGCTGGCGGAAGATCACGTCGCCGATCTGCGTGAGGTTGGCCGAGAAGGAAATCCACGACAGCGACGTGCTGCGCGTCACGGCGTAGAGCACGCCGTAGATCGCCTGCGTGAAGAAGAGCACCGCCGCATACAGGATGCCGACGTAGCGGCTGCTCTTCGACAGCGACGACAGCGCCAGCATCGCGGTGGCGACCGCGGTCACCTGCACGAACGAGAACACCGTGATCGCCGGAAACAGGAACACGTTGTTCCTGAAGAAGGTGAAATTTCCGGCGAACGAAATCTGCACCACGAGCAGCACGATCGCCGGCAGCCAGGTGACCAGCGCCAGGAACGCCATCAGGATCGCCAGCTTGCCGAAGACGTACTCGGCCCGCGTCAGCGGCTTCGACAGGTAGATCTGGAGCGCGTTGGCGCGGCGGTCGTTCGCGATCAGCCCGGCGCCGACGTAGACGGTCACGAAGAAGACGAAGATCTGCTGCTGGTCGAGGAACTGGCGGAAGGTTTCCGGCGTCGGCGCGAGAAACGCGGCCTGCGGCAGGTTCGCCGCCGCGTAGATCTGCACGGCGCGAACGAAGAAGGGGAACCACGACACGAGCAGCAGCCCGAGAAAGGCCCGCTTCGCGAAGAACGTGCGGAGGCCGGCTTTCGTGATCACCATCCAGCCGGTGCCACGCCGCGCCTTGTCGCCGCCGTATCGCCGATACCCCTGGTCGTGGATAGGCATAGATCACATGCAACGCAGAACACGCGGAACACGCAGAATCAGATGTTGCGCTGCGGGTTCTGCGGTCTCTGGGTTGATCGTCGTCGTCACTGTTCCCCCACCGCGTGCGCGAAGACGTCTTCGAGCGTCGGCACGCTGGGCCGCAGGTGGCGCACCTGGACGCGATCGGCCGCGGCGAGGGCGAACAGCTGCTGCGCGCCGCCTTCGCCCGGCACGAACACCCGCATCACGTCTTCGTCGGTCGCGTGGCAGTCGAGCCCGGCCACACGCAGCCGCTCGAGAAAGCCGTCGAGGTCGCCGCTCGGCGTCTTCACCCGGAGCTCGTAGACGCGTCCGCGCGGCTGCTTGAGCGCGGCAATCGGGCCGGAGGCCGCGATCGCGCCCTTGTCCATGACGACGACGTGGTCGCAGGTGTATTCGACGTCGGGCAGCAGATGCGACGAGAGGATCAGGTTCACGCCCTTGTTGTGGGCCAGGTCGCGGACGAGCTCGAGCATCTCGTCGCGCCCTTTCGGGTCCATCCCGTTGGTCGGCTCGTCGAGAAACAGGAGGTCGGGATCGTGGACCAGCGCCTGCGCGAGCTTGATGCGCTGCTTCATGCCGGTCGAGTAGGTTTCCACGTTGCGGTAGCGCGCCTCGCCGAGGCCGACGTAGAACAGGACCTCGTGCGCCCGCTGCATCGCGTCCACGCGCGGCAGCCCGGCCAGCTCGCCGCAGTAGGCGACGAACGACACGGCGTTCATCCCGGGAATGTGGGCATCGCTTTCCGGCATGTAGCCGACGCGGGCGCGGATTTCGAGCGGCGCCACCGCGACGTCGAGGCCGAGCACGTGCATCCGTCCCGCCTCGGGCACGATGAACCCGAGGAGCGTCTTGATCATCGTGCTCTTGCCGGCGCCGTTCGGGCCGAGCAGGCCCACCGCGCCGGCGGCGAACGACGACGTGACGTCCTTCAGCGCGCGATTTTTTCCGTAGACGACGGTCACGCCTTCGAGGGTGACGACCGGGGCTGTCTCAACCATTCAGTGTTGTATACGTATACGGTCCCAACCACGCAAAAGGTCCGACCGACAGCTGAAAGAAAGCCTTAACCGCTGAGACCGCCGAGAACGCGGAGGAGAGCATCCTAAGGATCTCCGCGAGCTCTGCGTCCTCCGCGGTAAAACGTGGCGCTCTACAACGTCCCCCGCAACCCGAGCTCGTCGGCGCGCTCGCGCATGAACCCGATGACGTTGCCGATGTGCTCCTCGAGCGGCAGCCCGAGCAGCGCGGCGCCCTCGTGCAGGTCCTCGCGCTTCACGCCACGCGCGAAGGCCTTGTCCTTCATCCGCTTGACGACCGATTTCGCTTCGAGGTCGAGGACGCTCTTGCTCGGCCGCACGAGCGACGCCGCCGTGACGAACCCGGCGAGCTCGTCGCAGGCGAA
>Ga0105243_10003971_pt1 | contig 11795 bp, 11 predicted proteins | sample KBSM34metaG_FD_81525 | JGI IMG/M metagenome (GOLD analysis project Ga0105243, IMG submission 81525) | Miscanthus rhizosphere microbial communities from Kellogg Biological Station, Michigan, USA - KBS M3-4 metaG | ecosystem: Host-associated > Plants > Roots > Rhizosphere > Soil | place...
ACTGGCTGTTCGGTCTCGACACCGCCGGCGCCACCGGGCTGGTCGTGCTCATCGCGGTGGCCAACGCGGTGCTCGGAGTGGCTCTGGGGCTGCTGTGCAGCGCGTTTGCCCGCACCGAGTTCCAGGCTGTGCAGTTCATGCCGGCGGTGGTGATTCCGCAGATCCTGCTGTGCGGCCTGTTCGTGGCCCGCGACGAGATGCCTGCCGTGCTCGGGTTCATCTCGGACCTGCTCCCGCTGTCGTACGCCGTCGACGCGATGCAGGGTGTCGCCGAGGACATCGCGCTGAGTGAGATCGCGCGCGACCTCGGGATCGTGGTCGCGTTCGCCGTGGCCGGGTTGGCGCTGGGCGCCGTCACGCTGCGCCGGCAGTCCGCCTGACCGCTCGCCTTCAGTCCCTCAGCAGGCGCAGCAGCACCGGGTTGGCGATCGAGCGAGCCTGGCGTGCCGCGGCCGCGGCCTCACCTTCGCGGCCGAGTGCGGCGCCGTGGAGCATCGACCGGACGTTCAGCTCACGCATGCAGGTCCGGGAGGCCAGCAGCCTGAGCGTGTCCACCCAGTCCGCGGTCTCGGGGTGGCCGTGGCAGAGCCCCAGCGTGCACTGGGCGTCGAGGATGTAGCCGTCGAGCCACACGTAGGGGTCCGACAACCGGTTGCTCCGACGCCGCGCGTCGGCCAGCAGCTCGAAGGCGAGGTCCGTCTCGCCGCGGGCCTCCGCGGCGAGCGCCCTGCCCCGGCCGGAGATGCCTTCCCAGCAGGGGTCCCCGAGCTGACAGGCGCGCGCGAACGCCTGGTCGAGCACCTCCGCGGACCGGGAGGCGTTTCCGCGTGCGAGCTCGAGCTGGCCCCGCAGCGCCTGGGGCCATGGCAGGAAGGCGAGCCAGTGCTCGCGGACGCACAGGTCCAGGGCAGTGTCGAGCTCCGCCTCGGCCTCCGGCAGGTCACCCCGGAGCAGGTGGACGCGGCCGAGCATCGCCGCGGCGTAGGCGGCCCGCCGCCCGTCGCCGGCCCGCCCGGCCAGCCGCCGGCCCTCGGCGAGGTGGAGCAGGGCGCTGACGTAGTCGGCGCGGTCGCTCTCGACCGATCCCAGGTACGTCGTGGCCTTCGCCGCGACCGCAGGATCGCCGGCACCGAGGTCGCGGGCCTGAGAGAGCCACACCTCGGCCCGCTCGTACCGTGCCCGCAGGAAGTCCACGTACCCCAGCTCGGCACGGGCCTCCGCCATCGCGGCGGCGTCGTCGAGTCCCGCGGCGATGTCGTCGGCCGCCAGCAGTGTCGCCATCCCCTCCTCGTCGAGGCCGCGCAACGAGTGAACGAGGGTGCCGGCGAGCGCCAGCCGGGTGCTGAGCCGAAGGCGGGCGTGGTCGCGCCGGTCGGCCATCCGCACCGCGGCCCGGAGCGAGTCGGCGCCGGTCTCGGTGGCCCCGGCGGCGACCGCGGCAGCGCCGGCCTCGGCCAGCGCCTCGATCGACGCGTGTGTCGCGGCCTCCCGGTCGTCGACGCGCCGCTCGCGGAGAGCGGCCGCCACCGCGGCTCCCGGGGTGGTGCCGAGCTCCCGCGCCAGCATCTCGGTGCAGATCGCGAGCTGGCGCTGCGCCGCGGCCTCGTCCCCGGTCATCCGGTACAAACGGATCAGCAGCGCATGGTGGTTCTCGTCGAGCGGGCTCATCGCCGCGACCCGGGTGGCGTAGCCCAGGGCCCGGTCAAGGCGTCCCTGCGACATCGCGCCGAGGGCGGCCTCGTGCAGGATCGCCTCCGACGCGGCGGCGACCCGCCGACGTTCCGCGAGCAGCCAGGACTCGAAGCCGGCGGCACCGGCGACCTCCACACCCGCGAGCAGCTCCGCCCCGACGTCGGGAAGCTCCATGGCCTCGGCCCAGCTGCCGCGTGAGACGACAGCCACGTCGACCACCACGTCCCGGGCCAGCTCGAGCACGACCGGGTCACCCTCGAGCACGGCATGCCCGGCTAGGGCACGCCGCAGCTCCGAGAGGCTCCAGCGCAGCGCGCGGAGCGGGTCGTCGGCCTCGTCGAAGAGCAGGGCCGCCAGCTCGGCGCGGGTAGGCGCCCTGTCGCCGAGGAGCAGGTAGGCCAGCACGGCCCAGCTCTTGCGGCTGCGGACCGTGTGGTCGTCGGACCCGCTGTGGATCCGTGGCCGGCCCAGCAGGTTGAGGGTGAGGCTCATCTGCGTCCCAAGGTCTCATGCGGCGCCGCCGGCGTGGGCAGAGTCCCGGGACCGGCGACGCCGCCGGCCTCAGACGTGCTCGCTGACCGGGAAGACCTCGTCGGCGACAAGCCCGTGCGCCTTGCGGTGCACCTCGCTCGCGGTCTCCGCGTCGGGGGCGTCGACCAGGCAGAAGATCTTGCCTGCCGGGCCGTCGACCCAGTACCGGAGGTAGTTCACCCCGAAGTCGCCCTGGGTCGCGAGGTCGGCCGCGTGGGCGGCGGCTACGTCGTCGAGGGCGACTCCGCCATCGACGGTGTGGACGTCCATGAACAGTGGCATCTGGTTCTCCTGCGGTGGGGGCCCCGGCTCGGTGCCGCGGCCTGTGGAAGCAAGCCAACGGCGGCGCCGTGTGACACCGCGTTTGACTCGCTCCGGCCACACGAGGGGCCTCGCTTCGTCACAGGGCATGCCCGCGGCGTACCGTGGCGGCGGCAGTACGGCGGGACCCGGACCGGGTCCACGGCAGTGGAGGAAACGTCACGTGCTTCGGCAGATGATCCTGTGGCTCGCGCGCAGTGAGCGCATCAAGAAGCTGATCAGCACGATGCCCGTGAGCAGCGGCATCGTTGGCCATCACGTCCCCGGCGAGGACACGGCGTCCGCCGTGCGCGCGACCGAGGAGCTGATCGCGTCCGGCCTCCACGTGACCCTCGACTACCTCGGCGAGGACACTCTCGACCCGGAGCGGGCCGAGGCGACGGTCAACGCCTACCTCGACCTGCTGGCCGCCCTCGACGCCTCCGGCCTGGCCCGCAACGCCGAGGTGTCGGTCAAACTCTCGGCCGTCGGCCAGGCGCTGCCCGAGATCGGCGCCAAGCTCTCGCTGGAGAACGCCCGCACCATCTGCCAGGCCGCGCGCAACGTCGGAACCACGGTGACCCTCGACATGGAGGACCACACCACCACCGACCAGACGCTGGCCACGCTCCGCGAGCTCCGCAAGGACTACCCGGAGACCGGTGCCGTGATCCAGGCCTACCTGCACCGCACCGAGGCCGACGCGCGCGCGTTGGCGTTCGAGGGCTCGCGGGTGCGCCTGTGCAAGGGCGCCTACAAAGAGCCGGAGACCGTCGCGTTCCAGGACCGGCTCGAGGTCGACAAGTCCTACGTGCGCTGCCTCAAGGTGCTGATGGCCGGCCAGGGCTACCCGATGGTCGCCAGTCACGACCCGCGGATCATCGAGATCGCGTCGGCGCTGGCGACCCGCAACGACCGCGCCCACGGCAGCTACGAGTTCCAGATGCTCTACGGCATCCGTCCCGAGGAGCAGAAGCGGCTGGCAGGCAACGGCGAGAAGGTGCGCGTCTACGTGCCCTACGGCCAGGAGTGGTACGGCTACCTGATGAGACGACTCGCGGAGCGTCCCTCCAACCTGACATTCTTCGCCCGGTCGCTGATCTCCAAGTCGTAGGAGGACCCATGACCGTCGCCATCCTGGGCGTGGGCGTGATGGGGGAGACCCTGCTCTCCGGCCTGATCCGCGGCGGTCGCCCCGTCGACGAGCTGCTGGTGGGCGAGAAGCGCGCAGAGCGAGCCGCCCAGCTGACCGAGAAGTACGGCGTGCGAGTCGTCTCCAACGTCGAGGCCGTGGCCCAGGCCGGCACCGTGGCGCTGGTGGTCAAGCCGCAGGACATGGCCGACGTGCTCGAGGAGATCTCCTCGTCGCTGACCCCGGGCACGCTGCTGGTGTCGCTGGCGGCCGGCATCACGACCGAGTTCATCGAGTCCCGGGTGCCCGACGGCATCGCGGTGGTGCGTGTGATGCCGAACACGCCCGCCCTGGTCGACGAGGGGATGGCCGCGATCTCCCCGGGCACGCATTGCGACGACGACCACCTGGCGATCGCCGAGTCGCTGCTCCGGACGACGGGTCGCGTGGTGCGGGTGCCGGAGAAGCAGCAGGACGCGGTGACGGCGATCAGCGGGTCCGGCCCGGCGTACCTCTTCTTCGTGGTGGAGGCGATGATCGAGGCGGGCGTGCACCTCGGGCTGCCCCGCTCCACCGCCACCGAGCTCGTCGTGCAGACGGTGGTCGGGTCCGCCAAGCTCCTGCGTGAGACCGGCGAGCACCCGACCGTCCTGCGCGAGCAGGTCACCTCGCCGGGCGGTACCACGGCCGCGGCGATCCGCGAGCTGGAGTCGCACCGGGTGCGGGCAGCGTTCATGACCGCCATGGAGGCCGCGCGCAACCGGTCGCATGACCTCGCCGGCGAGTCCTGAGCGCGCTCGAGGCTGCGGGAGCCAGTCGGCACTGGCACGGTTGGCGGGGTGATTCCACCTGGCCCACCCGTCCCACCTGACCCTCAGGCCAAGACCCGGTGGGCACGCGACCCTGACCCGGCAGGCTGCCCGCGGTCAGGCCTTGAGCCGCACCTGGAGCTGGCCGTTGCCGGCGAGCTGGGTGTCGACGACCATGTCGCGCGACTCCACGAAGTCGCGGAACGAGGCGTAGCCGAGCGACTTCTCCTTGAACCGCGAGTTCATCCGCTGCATCTGGCTCTTCACACCACCGCTGTAGACCCACTCGTCCTCGCTCTTCTCCAGCCCGATCCGGAGCGCGCGCACGAGCAGCGCCGTGGCGTCCGCCTGCGGGCCGGACTCGGTCTGGTCCGCCTTCTTGGCGGACGCCTTCTTGGTGGCGGCCGACTTCTTCGCGGCCTGCTTGCGGGGCGCGGGGGTGCGCACCACGTCCGGCAGGTCGTCGTAGTCGCTGAACTCGTCGCATGCGGCCACGAGTGCTGAGCTGGTCGAGCCGGTGACGCCGATCCCGACCACGAAGCGCCCCAGGCTCTTGCAGCGCTGGGCCAGCGAGATGTAGTCCGAGTCACCCGCAACCACCACGACATGCGTGAGATCGGCGTGCCGGAACAGGTCGTCGACGGCGTCGATCGAGAGCCGGATGTCGGCACCGTTCTTGGTCCCCGACGTGGAGAACAGCTGGGTCAGGTCGACCGCCCGGTCGACGAGCTGCTTCCGGTACGCCGCGTTGGCCGGCACCGACCAGTCGGCATAGGCACGGGTGAACGCCACGGTCCCGAACGACGAGGCGTAGTCGATGATCGCGCCGATGTCGACGGCGGCATCGGCGAGCTTGAGGTCGATCGGATCCTTGGCCTCCGGGTCACCGGCGTGTTGGCGCGCGTTGTCCTTGCGCCAGGCGCTGTCGCCGAACACGTTGTCGTAACGGGAGATCACCACGTTGTCGAAGTCGATGTAGACGGCGACGCGGGCGTCGGTGGAGTCGGGCATGGACCTGACCCTACGGTCCGGCGACCGGACGGTAACGTCCGTCACATGGCGGCCTGTTCCTCGTGCGTGGTGTTCGACCCCACGCTGACGACGTACGACTTCGGCCCCACCCACCCGATGAACCCGATCCGGGTCGACCTCACGGTGCGTCTGGCAGAGCAGCTGCGCGTGGTGGGAGACGGCGCGATGCCCCTGGTCGCCGCGCCGCATGCGACCGACGCCGACCTGCTCACCGTGCACACCGCCGACCTGATCGAGGCCGTCCGCCGCACGAGCGTCGACCCGGCCGACATCCAGCCGGAGCTGGGGCTCGGCACCGACGACAACCCGACGTTCGCCGGCATGCACGAGGCGGCGCGCCACGTCGTCGGCGCCTCCCTCGAGGCCGCCCGGATGGTCTGGGAGGGCGAGGTCAGCCATGCCGCCAACATCGCCGGCGGGCTGCACCACGCGATGCCCGGCAGGGCCAGCGGCTTCTGCGTCTACAACGACGTCGCGGTGGCGATCCGGTGGCTGCTCGCCCAGGGCGCCAAGCGGGTGGTGTACGTCGACGTCGACGTGCACCACGGCGACGGCGTCGAGCAGGTGTTCTGGGACGACCCCCGGGTGCTCACGATCTCGCTGCACGAGACCGGCCAGATGCTGTTCCCGGGCACTGGATTCGCCCACGACCTCGGCGGGCCCGACGCGGAGGGCAGCGCGGTCAACGTCGCGCTGCCGCCCGGCACCGGCGATGCGGGGTGGCTCCGGGCGTTCCACGCCGTCGTCCCGCCGCTGGTGCGGGAGTTCGCGCCCGACGTGCTGGTGACCCAGCACGGCTGCGACTCGCACATGAGCGACCCCCTGGCGCACCTGATGCTCAGCGTCGACGGCCAGCGGGCGGCGTACCAGACGCTCCACGACCTCGCCCACGAGGTCACCGGGGGCAGGTGGGTGGTCACCGGTGGCGGTGGCTACGCGATCGTCGAGGTGGTGCCGCGGGCGTGGACGCACCTGCTCGGTGTGGTCTCCGGTAGCCCGGTCGACCCGGACGTGGAGACCCCCGAGGACTGGCGCGGGCACGTCGCGGAGGTGCTCCACCAGGACGCCCCGACCCGGATGACCGACGGTCGCGCTCCCGATTTCCGGGACTGGAGCGAGGGCTTCAACCCGGAGACTTGGCTAGACAGGTCTATCCAGGCCACCCGGGTTGCTGCTTTCCCTCCGAATGGCCTCGATCCCGGCCCGTAATGTCCCGAATCGGCGCGATCGGTGGTACTGGACCGAACTTTCTTTGGTCGAGTGTGGTTCGGGTTTGAGACTTTGCTTCCACACCAGTCACACAAGGCCCTATTCTCACCTCAGCGTTGCACGTGGGATCTCCGGTGGGGAAGCCGGGGACGTGCCTGGGAAAGTGGTGCGGACATGAGCTCGAACCTCAATGGAGACATCTCGGAGGTGAAGTTCCTGACAGTGGCCGAGGTGGCCGCCGTCATGCGTGTTTCGAAGATGACGGTCTACCGGCTCGTGCACTCGGGCGAGCTTCCGGCCGTCCGGGTCGGACGCTCCTTCCGCGTGAGCGAGCAGGACGTCAACGACTACCTGAAGAACAGCTTCTACCAGACCGGCTGAGCCCGTCGGTCGTCCGGCCTCCGGGCCGGGCCGGACTGCGACCGGCACCATCACGGGCACGGCACAGCCGCACCGCGACGGGCGTGACACGAGTCACGCCCGTTTCGCTTGTCCGCGTGGATCGCCCGGTTCGTCTGCCTGTACGACGGCGGTTAGGCTGCTGTCTTCGACTGGTGTGGCCGCGGCTGCCGCCGTCGTGCCCGCTCCATCGTCGTACAACGTCCCGAAAGGCTCCAGCGTGGGTTCAGTCATCAAGAAGCGTCGCAAGCGCATGGCCAAGAAGAAGCACCGCAAGCTGCTCAAGAAGACGCGGGTCCAGCGCCGTCGTCTGGGCAAGTGACCACCTGACGGGCAAGCCGATGGGCCGCGTCGTCCTGGTCACCGGGGTCTCCATGGACCTCGGGCGACGGATGGCGCGCCAGCTCACGGCGCTGCCCGACGTCGACCACGTGGTGGGGGTCGACGTACTGCCCCCTCGTGGGGACATCGGCACCGTCTCCTTCGTCCGGGCCGACATCCGCAACCCGGTGATCGCCAAGGTGATCGCCCGCGAGAACGTCGACACCGTCGTCCACATGAGCGTGATCGCCAGCCCTGGCACCGCCGGCGGCCGGACGTCGATGAAGGAGCAGAACGTCATCGGCACCATGCAGCTTCTCGCTGCCTGCCAGCAGGCGCCGTCGCTGCGGCACCTGGTCGTGAAGTCGAGCACCGCGTTCTACGGCGCCACCAACCGCGACCCGGCGATGTTCACCGAGGACATGGGGCCGAAGCGGCAGGCGCGCGCCGGCTACGCCAAGGATGTCGCGGAGGTCGAGTCCTACGTGCGGGGCTTCTCCCGTCGGCGCCCCGACGTGACGGTGACCACGCTGCGCGCGGCGAACGTGATCGGGCCACTGGTCAACTCGCCGATCGTGTCCTACTTCCGGCTGCCGGTGATCCCCACCGTGCTCGGTTTCGACGCCCGGCTCCAGTTCCTCCACGAGCACGACCTGCTCGGCGCGATCCAGCACGCGACATTGAACGGCGTGCACGGCACGTTCAATGTCGCAGGTGACGGGCTGATCATGCTCTCGCAGGCGATCCGCCGCATCGGCCGGCCCAGCCTCAAGCTGCCGACGTTCGCGGTGGCGTCGTTCGGGTCAGCGATCCGGCAGGTGCGGCTCGCGGACTTCTCCCCGGAGCAGGTCCAGTTCCTGACCTACGGACGTGGCGTGGACACCACCCGGATGCGTACGGTTCTCGACTACCACCCGCGCTACACGACGCAGGAGGCCTTCGCCGACTTCGGCACCGCCCTCGCTCCCGGACTGCTGTCCGCCGAGCGGGTCGCGGCCGCCGAGGAGGCGCTCACCGGTGCGCTCAGCCCGTCGGGCCGTCTGGCCCGGCACACGACCACGATCGGAGGCGACCGTGCCTGACGCCGACATCATCCCGCTGGGCGACCCCGATCGCCCGCTCGGCACCCGGGGTCGGCCCGGCCGTGGCTCCGGCAGTGCCAAGCCGTCGTCGTCCTCACGCGGCCTTGCCGGCAACGGCACCTCCGCGCGGGCCCCCAAGCAACGCAACGCGCCGCCCCGGCAGCCGCAGCGTGAGTCGCCGCGCGAGTCTGAGCCCGCTGCCCAGACAACCTCCGAGACGCCGGCCGGGACTGCAACCGAGCCGCCGTCGGCCGAGCCCAGCCCGGTGGTCGCGCACGCCACTGACCACCCGGGCATCCCGGTCGTGGACTGGCTGGCTGCGTTCACCGGCGCCGCCCAGGAGATGTTCGGCGAGAACTGGGAGCTGCGGCTGGCCCAGTTCCTGGCGTTCCTGCGTCGGCGCCTCACCGGCGACTACACGGTGGACGAGTTCGGCTTCGACCCGGAGATCACCCAGCGCTTCTTCCTGACGGCGCTCCGGCCGGTCGCGCAGAAGTGGTTCCGGATCGAGGTCCGGGGCATCGAGAACCTCCCGGCGGACGGCGGCGCGCTGGTCGTGTCCAACCACTCGGGCACGGTGCCCCTGGACGGGCTGATGACCGGGGTCACGATCCACGACCACACCGGTCGCTACCTGCGCCCGCTCGGTGCCGACCTGGTCTTCAAGCTGCCCGTGGTCGGGGAGCTGGCACGCAAGGGCGGCGCCACCCTGGCCTGCAACGAGGACGCCGAGCGGATGCTGCGTGGCGGCGAGCTCGTGGGCGTCTGGCCCGAGGGCTTCAAGGGCATCGGCAAGCCGTTCGCCGAGCGCTACAAGCTGCAGCGCTTCGGCCGCGGTGGTTTCGTGGCCGCGGCGATGCGCACCGGCGTCCCGATCATCCCGACCTCGGTCGTCGGCGCGGAGGAGATCTACCCCCTCGTCGGCAACATCCCGTCGCTGGCGCGGCTGCTCGGAGTGCCGTACATCCCGATCACGCCGCTGTTCCCGCTGCTGGGACCCCTCGGCCTGGTCCCGCTGCCGTCGAAGTGGCTGATCGAGTTCGGCGAGCCGATCCGCACGGACTCCTACGACACGGGGGCCGCGGACGACCCGATGCTCGTGTTCAACGTGACCGACCAGGTGCGCGAGACGATCCAGCAGACGCTCTACACGCTGCTCAAGCAGCGGTCGTCGGTCTTCGGTCGCTGATCAGGGCGTGAGCGGGTCGGTGACCGACCCGAGGTCCTTCTTCACCGGGTCCGTCACGTCTTGCTTCTTCACCGGGTCCGTCACGTCGTCGACGTTCGGCAGGCCGGAGGCAGGCGCGGTGGGCGTCGGCAGGGTCTCATCCAGAGACCCCGGCGGGTCCGACCCGGTGCCGTCCGAGGTGGCCGTGCCCCCCGTCGAGCCCGGTGCGTCGGCGCCCAGGAGGTTGCCAAGCCTCGGCGGCGTGATCGCCCTCGTGTCCGCGGTGCTGACCGGAGCGCGGGGCGTAGCGTCGCCGGCGGCGCTCGTGGCGGAGACCGCTCCGCTCGCCCGCGTCGAGCCGGTCTCAGGCGGGGTTGCGGCCAGCAGGTCCACGAGCGCGGACTCGTGCGAGACCGGCCGCAGCCGGGCGGGCACGGCGAGCGGGCCACGCGGACCGCAGTCGTCGCAGAGCGTCGTGGCCTGCCGGTCGAGGTCGGACAGCAGCTCGGCGGCCTCGTCGAAGTCGGACTGGAGCGATCTCGGTGCCTTGGCGGAGAGGTCCGTGAGCACGCCCATCTCGGTGCCCGCGAAGTCGCGGACGGTCGCGATATCGTCGTCGTCGCCATTGCGCTGGTAGGCGCGGAACAGGACGTCGGCGCCGTCACCGGCGCTGCTGGCGAAGCTGCGCAGGGTCGCGGCCACCTGGGCGTCGGGGGCGTCGCGCTCGAGCAGCGTGTCGACTTCACCCAACCGGGCGGTGGCCTGACCGAGCTGGTCGCGTCCGCGGCCGGCGTCAGAGAGGTTGAGTCTCTCATCGACGTTCTCCAGGCCGAGCTTGAGCGGGTACAGGCCGTCGCCCGGCGCGCTGCTCTGGGCCGCGACCGCCAGGCCAGCGCCCGACCCGACCAGCACCAGACCGGCAACGGCGGCGGTGAACCGGTTGTGCTTGCGGGTCGTCGGGTGCCGCTGCGGCAGCACCAGGCGGGCGTCGGTCGGGACCAGCGCGGTGTCGGCCTCGGCCATCAGCCGCGAGCGCAGGTCGGCGACGTAGTCGGCACGGGGAGCCGGCCCCTCCTCGGCCGCTGCGCGCAGGGCGCCCACGACCTCGAGCAGCGGAGCGTAGGGCTCGTCGGCCCCCGTGCTCGACGTGGCGTCGACCAGGGCGGCGAACTTCTCTGCCCGGCGCTTGGCCGGGAGCAACGTGCTCATCGCGCTCGTCCCGTCAGCTCGGTGGCTCCCCCTGCACCGCTCAACGAGGCGGTGACGGTGGAGGTTACGGGGGCGACAGGGGTGACCTGTGTCGTGTTCGTCCGCATCAGCCAATCCCGTCCGGGAGCAGGGCGGCTAGGTTGCGTACGGCGCGCAGCTGGAGCTGCTTGACGGCCCCGGCGCTGCGGCCGAGCACCTCGGCGGTCTCGGCGATCGACATGCCCTGGAGGAACCGCATCACCAGGCAGTCCTGCTGGTCCGCGGGCAGCTCGCGCAGCGCGCCGAGGAGCGCTTCGTTCGTGAGGTGGGCGAGCACCGCGCTCTCCGGACCCTCGGTCTCGGTGTCCAGCGTGGACATGTCCTCCGTGGTCTGCTCAAGCCGGTTGCGGCCGGACTTGAAGTGGTCGGTGGTGAGGTTGCGCGCGATCGTCATCAGCCAGGCGCCGAAGTCGCGGCCCTGCCAGCGGAAGCCGTTCATGCTGCGCAGGGCGCGGAAGAAGGTCTCCCCGGTCAGGTCCTCGGCGAGCTGGACCGAGCCCACGCGGTAGTACACGAAGCGGTAGACCGACACGTGGTAGTGGTCGTAGAGCATCCCGAAAGCGTCCTTGTCGCCACTGCGGGCGAGCTCGACGAGGGCGATCAGGCGCTTCCGGTCGGCCTCGGCGTCCGCGCTGGAGATGGCCAGGTCGTGGTCGTCGCCGGGTGCTCCGCCAGCACCGCCACCGGCACGGGTCGCCGCGGCCGCCTGCGAGAGCACGACCCGCCAGCCGAACTCGGGCGTCGTATGCCCCGTGGCGCCGGCGAGAGCTGCCGGGGGCTCGAGCACGGCCGCGAGGGCACGTCGCAGCGCGTCGAAGCCAGCGCTCCGGTCTGCGCGCATCACGCTCCCTCCTCGGGGGCTCGCCACCCGG
>Ga0105243_10003974_pt1 | contig 11791 bp, 9 predicted proteins | sample KBSM34metaG_FD_81525 | JGI IMG/M metagenome (GOLD analysis project Ga0105243, IMG submission 81525) | Miscanthus rhizosphere microbial communities from Kellogg Biological Station, Michigan, USA - KBS M3-4 metaG | ecosystem: Host-associated > Plants > Roots > Rhizosphere > Soil | place: Michigan...
CTGACACGTTGCCTGAAAATGGTGCCCAGCTTGAAATTTGGAATAATGGTGATGTGGAGCATATTATTGACCAGCTGCCTTATCCCGCTTTACCTGTCTATATTCAGCCCGGCTCTGACGCCTCGGATGTCGAGCCGCCGATCCCATTCCAGCCGGAGATCGAGTTGACGGAGGGTCCTCATTTTGGATACGCTCTGCAATGGTTCACCTTTGCGTCGGTCTTGTTTATTGGTTATCCATTTTTTTTGCGAAAACAGGAAATGGGATCTGTATGAAATATTCGCTTAAGTCATCGTTCGCGCGTCTTGTCCTGAGCTTGTTATTTGTAGTGCTGTTGTTGACAGTTGCAGGCCGTATTGTCAAAATTACGGGCGCGTGGGCCTATTGTATTGGCTGGCCGGTCTGTGTCCCAAGTGCGCCGCTGGGCTGGTTTAAGCTCGCACATGTATTCCTGGTTGGTGTGGCATCCATTTTGATGTTGATTATTTTCCGCAAAGCATGGAGAGAGCAACGTGAACAGAGTGTGTTACTTCCTTTGACAACCATTCTCGGTGTGATGTTTTTTGGTCAGGCCATGGTCGGTGCAGTTGTGATGACGCAGTCATATCCTGCTCATCTGGTATTTTTGCATAACATCACGACGTTTGCATTATGGGTTTCGCTCCTACTGCTGGTGTATACGTCGGGAGTGCTTGCTGTCGATGGCCTGAAAGCTCAGAATGTCAACAAGCGACAACGTGCTAAGGATTTTTTTGCATTATCCAAGCCGTTGATTGTGGGGTTGCTCTTGATCACTACCTATGGTGGGCTTGTGATAGGTGCAAAGGAATGGCCTTCCTTCTCTCTCACTTTATGGACTTTGATCGGTGGCGCGCTGGCAGCTGGAGGCTCGAGCGCGTTGAATCAATACATTGACCGCGAACTGGACAAGCATATGCAGCGCACCGCGAAACGTCCCCTGGCTGATCGTCGCCTGGCGGATGCGGAGGGGTTATCGTTTGGACTTGGGTTGTCGTTGGTCAGTTATTACATCCTTGCGTGCTTTGTAAATGGGCTTGCCGCCTTGCTCTCGCTGGCCGGAATTATTTATTATGTGATTCTGTATAGTCTCTGGCTCAAAAAGGCCACCGTGCAAAATATTGTCATCGGTGGTGGAGCGGGAGCAATTCCTCCCATGGTTGGCTATGCTGCCGCTACAGGACATCTGGACTGGACAGCATGGATCCTCTTTGCCATCATCTTCATGTGGACCCCGCCGCACTTTTGGGCGCTGGCAATTGTCCGTATGAAGGATTACGAAAAGGCAGGCGTTCCAATGCTGCCGGTTGTGCGTGGAGAGATAGAGACGCGAAAACAAATATTCATTTACACAGTTGAATTGGTGCTGGTCACGCTATTGCTTCCTATTCTCAATCTGGCGGGTAATATATATTTGGTTTCTTCGCTTGTCTTTGGGGGTGCATTACTCTACGCCGCCTGGGCCGTTTGGAAACAGGGTGGGAACAAGGTTGCATGGCGTATGTATAGATGGTCGAGTACGTATCTCGTGTTTATCTTTCTGGCAATTATGATTGACGCGGTACTTTCGTGATTATTTTAGCTAGTAGAGATATCCAGCCAGCACTCGCTTTGTCAACAAATAGGGAAGGTTTAATTGAAGAAAAAGTGATGGGTAGGCGCAAGTTTGCTCAGCAGTCTCGCCTGTGTCACTTACAAACCCATGGCATGTAATTGAACATGTTAGAATCTTGCGCATCACTGCCTTGGAGAAGCCGCGTATGAAACCAATTCGTCGCAAGGAATGGGCCGACCTGATCTTGATGTTGGCTATATTTATCGGCGCGTTCATGCGCTTCAACCCAACTCTCCTTGCAGGTTTTGCCATCAACGATGGGGGAATGTTCGCGGTGATGGTGGATGATTTGAAAGCCAGCAACTATTTTTTGCCTAAATTCACTGCTTACAATCATTTGAATATTCCTTTTGCATATCCACCTCTTGGGTTTTATCTCGGAAAGATTGCCGCGGACTTGTTTGGAATAAGCGCGGTTCAAGCTGTACGCTGGGTGCCTGCTTTCTTTGCGTCACTATCAATTCCCGCTTTTTATTTGCTTGCGCTGCGACTCTTGAAAGACAAATATTATGCCGCCATTTCCACACTATTCTTTGCACTGATGCCGCGCGCGCTTTCATGGTTCGTGATGGGAGGCGGCCTTACACGCAGTCCCGGACAGTTCTTTATGTTGCTCACATTAGCAACGCTGATACGCCTTTACGAAGAGAATCGTCGCACTGATATTTTCTGGGCTGGCCTTTTTGGCGGACTGGCAGTAATGAGCCATCCTGAAGCCGCCGTGCATACATTTGTCTCTGCGATATTCTTGTGGTTCATGCTTTCTCGTTCGCGAACGGCGTTTATCAATTCACTTGCTGTTGGCATGATCGTTCTTCTCATATCCGCACCCTGGTGGGTAGCGGTTATTCATTATCATGGAGTTGAACCATTTCTGAAAGGCTTGGCTACAGGTCAAAAGGTGCTTGCTGTTTTTCATCTGCTTTTCTTTGTTTTTACTGAAGAACCATATGCGACCGTGATCGCAATTCTTGGATTAATTGGAATCGCCTACTGCCTCGCTCGCAGGGACTATCTGCTCCCGTTATGGATGGTGATCCCATTCTTTGTGGAGGGACGCAGTGCCGCGGGCCCGGCGGCAATTCCGCTGGCGATGCTTGCTGCCATCGGGTTGGTGGATGTGGTATTTGCGGCGTTGTCCACGCTGAGAGGAAGGAGTGAAGCCACTAAAATCGAAGCATCGGTTGAAAAGGCTCGTGTTGCAACGGAAAAGGCTGGCAGAAGCGATGTGCAACAGTCCGATCAGCTTTCTTCCATTGAGCGCAATGTCTTCATCTATTTGCTGTTGTATCTTATCTTTTCCACCTATCAATTTGGCTTTCAACTTTCAAATGCCACCTTGTATCCACCTGACCAGGAGGCAATGAATTGGGTACGTGAGAATACGCCCGCTGAAGCGCGCTTTCTGGTGTTGACAGGAACTACCTCTGTCTCGTGTGACTCGGTGCTGGAATGGTTCCCCGCATTGACAGGTAGACAGAGTTTGTATACTGTGCAAGGTACAGAGTGGATCGAGGGCGCAAATTTCAATTCCTATGTCAAATCAACATACCCGGTACAAGAGTGTTTATCGTCGGCTGATAACTCCTGTCTGGACATGGCAGTTAGCCGTTCACAATATGATTATGTCTACGTTTCTAAGATATTGCATTCGAATAATTGCATGCCGCTCGATATTCAAAGAACGTTTCCATATTTCCTGGAAAGTATGCGAGCAGATAGCGGCTTTGACGCTGTTTACGAATCTGACGATGTAATCATTTTTGGAAAACAGTGATTCTTGTGAGGGAAAAGCTTATTTGTGAACTAAGATAATTGCAGTTGTATCCTCATAAGCAATTACCCAATTATCTGATGCAGAAAGCGCTCTTACCAAAGGAGCATTGGCGCGCACGATCACCCAGTCAACGTCGTACTTTGCAAGGACATCCTGCCAGTCTTTGCCCACGGTTGTTACTTTCTCATATTCCCGCGTCAGCTCTTCACCATAGATATGTGTATGTCCATCCATAAAGATTTGGTAGGCCGGCCATAATTCCAGCAGGAGGTAACCCCCCCAATCGAACTCATTGAACATATGTCCTCGCTGGGGGTGATGTTGAAGCCATATGGTAGCCTCTACAGGAAAAAAACGTTCGTCAAAAACATTTCCCCGATTTTCTGAATCAATGTTCTTACCGGAGGCGAAGAGAATGATGACAGCAATAATCACAACCGAGAGCCAGATCAGTCCATTCGACGACGAATTTAATTTATGGATGTTTTTTTCGATAATAAATATTCGACTTTGCTCGTATTGATTTTGTAGCCAGCCAGCAAACGCTTTTGCGGCAATAGGCGCTACCACAACGGCAGACACAGGGATCATCCGGCTGGTATAAAGAGCAAGTCCTGTAAATGAGAGAACAAGAAGAATATAGGTCCATGACATCTTTTCAATTGTACGTGCTAGACCAATGATGAGACAGAAAAGGATGATAAGGAAAGGCCAGGTTTCCGGCAGGTGAAAGTTGGCTGATTGGTATTCCGGGATTTTGGATGTAATATATGTACTACTTCCCAATGATGCAATCGCCATCCATATGTTAGGCCCGGAAGGAGAAAAGAATGTTGTAATTAACGATAATGCTCCGCCAATCATCAGAGCTCTGGCTTTTGCGCTGCTGAACCAGGCTTTTGATGGATGATCAAGCAAATCTCCTACCAGATAAATTGCCCAGATAATCATCCCAATCACAAACATGCCATGTAAGTTGACCCATAACAGCATCACGAGCAGAAGCGGCCACCAGGCGCGCGGTTTGGCTCCGTCGATATGTTCGAATACGGCAATCCAAATGGCAGTCAGGAGATATGTAAAGATGTGTGGTCGGGGAAGAACGTGGATTTGGCCCGCCCCTACTGCCAGAACGGTAAAAATCAGCGCTGCAAAAAAACTCTTCGATTTACGCAGTGCTTCATAATAGATGATGCCCCAGGTGAGCATGATAAGTAATGCCGTAATCAGGACGATCCCGTCCAGACCGAGCCAATTGTAGGCAGTGGCAAATAGGACTTGTGAAAGCCATTCATGAGGAATGCTTGGAAATCCTACAGTGCGAAATGAAAAAATATCAGTGGTGGAAACATGATGGGCTTGCAGGATCAAATTTCCCGTAAGAATATGACGCGGTAAGTCGCCGTCGAAATTTAAGATCCTAGGTCCGTTGGCAGCAATCCCCCAGAATATTGCTACAAATAATATGTATTCAATGCGTGGAAGAAAAAAGCGGATCAGCTTCATCATGAGGATTTATCCGCGCAGTCTAGGCCACCCAACCCCAAAGAAAGAACTGTGCGCTTAAATACATATTAAGAGGTATGAATGTGTATGTGATTAATCGCCGAATCCATGGCTTCTCGCCTACCAACCCCAGGACAAAAAACGCCGGAAAGAGAGTCAATGAGTAACGTGACATAGAGATCAACGGTTGTGTTTCCACGATTCTGATTAACATGATAAGCAGGCTACCAGCAGTGTATAAATTATATTCGAGGGGTATTTTTTTCCAGCCTAATATGAGCAGAATAATGAAGAGAGTAACCACAGCCCAATTTAAGACATCAACAAATGTAAAGTTTCCTGAAAACAAAGTACTGATTGCATACCAGTATGTTTCCCATGGAGGCACGAGATGCGCATGCCACTCTGATTCCACAAACGGAACAACTCCGTTGGATATCTGCCGTGAGCGTAAATAGAGATAGAACAAGCCGCCTGTGGCCGGTAACAACAAACCGAATCCGTGTGCAGGTTTCCGGAGGAATGGATAATCCATCCACATTAAATAAACCATGGGCAGTAACAATGCCGCGCCCTGCAAGCGATTGAGGATTGCGCAAAAGGCCCAAAAGCCAGCCCAGGCCCAGGAACGGGTTCTCATGGAGCGAAGGGAAAGCAATACTGTTACAAGGAATAGCGATTCAGTATAGACGCTGAACAGGAAAAATGAGGTTGGATAAATTAGCATAAAGAATACCGCCTGTTTTCCAACAGAATTTCCTCCCCACTCGAGGAATACATCATACAAAAGTTTCAGTGCATATAAAGTAGCGAGGTGAGATATAAAAAGGCCTCCGAGAAATGTACTTCCAAATAAGGGTTGCACCAATCGTATGAGCATTGGGAATAAAGGCGGAAAATGATCGTCACCTGGGATACCTCCATAGCCATTATCTGCGATAGAGATATACCAATTTGCATCAAATCTTTGCCACATGGCCAGCCAGCTACCAGGATGCAGTGTTGCCTGATGATAAGGAAAGATTTCAGATGGCGGCGTTTTTGATGGCCCAAGTGTGAAGCCTGCGTAGTGACCCTGCAAAGCCATTCCGGTGGAAGAATCCCAAATACTGCCCGTCTGCAAATCTGTCACCATATCTTTGCCTGAGGCGCGAAATGTAAGGCTTTGTCCATTGATTTCGCGCAGATAAGTGTAGGCTTCACTGGTTTGCAGATTGAAAACAGTGAGAACAGGTTCGCCCGACAAATTAATATTTTGGACAGCCAGCGGCTGGACAGTGAGGATCATCCATGACCATAGACTGTAAAATAATCGGACGATTAAAAACGCGGCGATGGCAAAACGCCAGGATTCATCAAGTATTTTCCAACGTCTGACAAGCTGATCGATGAAAGGCATGAGGTTCAACACTCATTTTAAATGCAAACGGGACGATTTTTGTTTCGTCCCGTTTGCTATTTCATTTTAATTTTACTCTCCCAGATAATCGCGCAACTTCCGTCGGATGGACGGATGTCGTAAGCGGCTGAGTGCCTGCGCTTCGATCTGGCGCACTCGCTCACGCGTAACACCCATCTTGCGGCCGACTTCTTCGAGCGTGTAAGCCTGTCCATCCAATAAGCCGTATCGCAGCTGCAAAATACGCACCTCGCGCGGCGGTAATCCATTCAATACCTCACCCAAATGTTCGCGCAACAAGTTGTACGTTGCCGTATCGTCTGGCGGGGGAGCCTCATCATCTTCGATGAAATCGCCAAGCACTGAATCTTCTTCATCATCGGTGGGGGTTTCAAGCGAGAGCGGACGCCGCGCCACCTGGATCATGTTCTCCACTTTCTTGGGCGGCACATCCAACGCGACGGCGAGCTCTTCCACGCTCGGTTCGCGGCCAAGCCGCTGGGTCAGCTGGTGCTGAACGCGCAGGAGTTTATTGATCTGGTCGCCCATGTGCACAGGCACGCGGATTGTGCGTCCCTGGTCGGCGATGGCGCGGGTGACAGCCTGGCGGATCCACCACGTGGCATATGTGGAGAATTTATGCCCTCGGCGATAGTCGAACTTTTTGGTCGCGCGGATCAGGCCGATATTGCCTTCCTGGATTAAATCGAGGAAGGGGACACCGCGTCCCATATACTTCTTCGCGACAGAGATAACCAAACGTGAATTCGCTGTGATCAGATGCTCACGAGCCGCCCAGCCATCTTCGATGAGTTTGCGTAACTCGGTACGCCGCCGCGGGCTGGAATTGCCTTTTGCAAGTTCCTCACGTGCCATGCGTCCGCGCTCGATGCGCTGGGCCAGCTCCACTTCTTCCTCTGCGGTTAACAGTGGAACACGGCTGACTTCCTTGAGATACAAACCGATTGTGTCATCTGTATCTATATTGGCAAGGTAATCATCCAATGAGAGATCAACCTCAGGTTCAGCCTCGTTTGCCTCAACCGCGACAAGCTCGTCCTCAGTCGGTTCCGCGGTGGTTGCATCTTCCACAAAGGGAATTCCCGCGCTCAATAAAGCCGAAAAGGCTTCTTCGAGCTGTTCAACATCCTGTTCTGCTTCTGGGAAGAAGTGAAGAATATCGTCAAGTGTAACGTATGATTTTTGCCGCCCCAACTCGATCAAACGTGCTATGGCGGGGAATTCTTCCTCTTCGTCAACCATCAAAATCTTATCTACATCCATTCGTTTCTAGTCCATATTCCTTTTTACTATTAGAATACACTTTTTTTAAGTGAAATTCAATACTTTTTCATTGCTGTTTAATAGACGCCTAAAAAATCGAAAATGTTACGGCACAGGGGTGGCCGTTTCAACCGGTGGTGTACCAGCCTCCAGTGTGGGGGGAAGCGGGGTTTCCAAATAGGGCGGGTTGGTCAACAGTCCAAGGAGTGAATCCAGCGAACTTTTGCTAATAATGACGATTTCACCATCTGCATTGCGAACATAATATCCGCTTTCTGTTGGGGTAATAACACCGATCTCAGCTTTTCGTTCCACGCCACTGGTGAAGCGGATGATCAAAGTGTATTCAGGAACACTCAAACCCACGATTTCAGGATCGATATCCGGCACATTATCCAGAATGTGCAGGGTAGTGACTTGACTCGCGGCCGCTTCAGCAGCCGCCTGGTCTGCTTTGGCTTGGATAGGCAGAATTAAAGCCCACGCCTCATCTGCGCCTCGCGCAACCTCAACCGTTTCTCCGGTCTTCGCCTCAATCCGGATGCTTGTGGGCAAGCCATCATCCGCTGTGAACAAGTATGAGATCTGTGATTCAGGCGCGAGTGTCGCCGCGATGTCTGCTGGCTGTTCACGATGATTGAGATAGTAATAGAGGCCTGCCAGCACAAGCAGGAGCAGGAGATATACAACCGTTGAGCGCCGCATATCGGCTTATCCCTGCCGCCTGCGCTTGAGCCACGTTGCAACGCCTCCGAATATCACTAGCCCCGGAATGATCACGATTGAGCCCAGTAAGATCATGATCCACTGGATGGATGACGGAACAATGAACGTACGTTGCGTTGGTGTTTTGGGGGTGAGGTTCGTGAGGTCCTCCTGTTCAGCGGCCCAATCCACAGAATTGACGAACATATCGCCGTTTCCATATGCATCAAAGTTTGGATCTATCGCAAAGTTGGAGCCTCCGAATACAACGACACGCCCCTTTGTTGTCGAATTTTCACCCGCGACAACAAGGGTTAATGGTCCCTGCTTTTCCGTACTTTCGTCGAAACTTGGTGGACCTCCACCCTGTGTAAGGCTTTGGAAGTCTGTTTCACCCCAGGAGTTTTCCTTTGTTTGAACCAGTGGGTTGAGTTTCACCCCTTCCATTGACTCCGCCATATTCAGGCTTCGTGTGAACGGGAAATAGGTAACAAGATTGTTCGTATTGAGCGTTACTGGATGTGTTGAATCATAATACGCAGCCGCGGCGGTCGTGGGCTGGGGACTGTTGAGGTCGATCACAATATCGTTGTTGAAGGTAATGCCCCAATCTTTGGCAAGCATGTCGGCGAGCGGGTCGCTCTCATCGCCGAATTTCGTCAGGATGGAGGGATCATCCATGACAATAAGTGAGCCGCCGTTGGCGAGATAGTCTTTGAGAAGTTTCACTTCATTATCCGATACCGGCTTAAGTGGACCTGCTATTACGATCACGCTGGCATCTTCCGGTATCTTGTTATCGACCAAAAGGTTAAGAGGCTTTACCGAGTAGTTCTTGCTTTCCAATGTATCTTTTGCGCGCGTCATGGATGCGTCACCGGCCTTTTCAATATCACGTTCACCGTGACCGGCAAGGAAGTAAACAGCACTGCTGCCCGGATTTATAAGGCGCAACATGGCTTTCAGGATTTCAGTCTCACTGGCGAATGCTGCGATCTCTTTATGATCGCCCATTTGCAGCAGGATTTTGCCGTCACCGGTGACTCCCGCATTGCGCGCGGCTTGCGGGTCGCGATCAGGATTAATAAATTGGTATTCGAATTTGCCATTGCTGCTGGCTTTGATGTTACTCAACAACTTATCTGCACTTTCCGTGCTCATGTTTTGGGAGAAGAAGCCTGTTGCAGTTACTTTGTCAGGGAGTTTGCCAAGTGCAGCGACCAACTCAGGTGACAGTGTGTTGGCCTTGTCTTCCGTCAGGTCTGCAATGGGCACGGGGTTTTGATACGCGAGCACATTCCCAACAATGAGGATGCCAATAAAGGCAATGGACATGATCAACGCATTGCTTCCGTAACGGGCTTGTCTGCCTGATATAAAACGGCTGATTCTATCTGGCTCAAAGACGGCGTACAGCGCCAGTGCCAGTATGAGGATGCCTGCGCTAATGAGCAAGTAACGATTGAGGTTCTCAATGTTGGCAACGGTAAAGATCTGCAGCGAAGCCAAACCGCGGATAATAGCGATGAAAAAGGTCGCGATACAGGCCAGAGCGGCGATGATCAGAGCGATAAACGTATATGTACGCCAGACCGGTTGATTTTTTTGGTTTTTCATCAGCGCCATCTCCGGGTTTCGACAGCGGTTGTGCCGATGAATAAACCAAGGGCGATCAGGCTGACAAAGTATACAAGGTCGGCGAGTTTGATATTCCCGACGTTGAGTGCGTTATAGAAATGTGTTTTCATATCAAGGTATTGCAACACTTCGCTTGCGCTTCCCTGTAATACGCTGGCGGGGAAGCCAATCAGCCACCATAAAAAGACGAAGGCACTGAGGGTAACGAAGAACGCAGCCACTTGGTTTGTGAATAGAGCTGAAATTCCCACGCCCAGCGCAAGGAAGGCCGCGGCTACTAAAATGATTCCGAGGTAAGATGACATCATCAACTGCTGGTCAATACCTGGATTAACCAGACTGTTCAAGATAATGGGGTAAACCAGTGTCACGGCGAGGATTGTCAAAATAAACAGGAAGGCTCCCAACCATTTACCGGCGACCAGCTCAAAGTCGCGCAGGGGAGCGGTAAGGAGCAATTCCAGCGTTCCCATACGTGCCTCGTCTGAGATCAGTCTCATCGTGAGAGCGGGCACAGATAACACCAGCAGAAATGCAAAGGCCCCTGTTAGTGCAGACATATCCGGCGTCTGACCATATGATTGAAAAGCATTTTGCATAAAGAAATAAATGTTTATGGCAAAAATGATCCCGATGGTTAGCAGGATCATGAATGCTACGACATAAGCAATGGGACTGATAAAGTAATGATCGTATTCGCGTTTTGCAATGGTCCAAATATTTCGCATGGATACCTCATGAAGATTTCTTGCCAGAAGCATTATCGCGGGTGAGTTCAAGGAAGATCTCCTCCAGGCTAAGTCCGATAGGCCTCATTTCAAGGAGATCGTAGCCTCCCTGGATGACAGCCTTCGCCACCTGCGGGCGAATATCTTGCCCCGCGGCAAATTCGAATTCGATGGAGCCGTCTGATTTGGCCTCGACGTCATGCACACCTTTGATCTTTGCGATCCTTGCTGTTAAGCCATCTGAATCGCCGCGCACTCGCAGGATGACGCGTTGCGAGCCAACAAGGCGTGACTGTAGATTTTCAGGTGTGTCTTCGGCAACGATACTGCCTTTGTTGATAATCAAGACCCGGTCGCAGATCTGTTGCGCCTCCGGGAGAATATGAGTGGAAAGAAGAACTGTCCGGTCTTTGCCGATCTCACGGATCACGCTGCGCATCTCCACAACTTGCGCAGGGTCGAGACCAATGGTCGGCTCATCCAGTATGAGGACTTCAGGGCGATGGATCAATGCCTGGGCCAATCCCATTCGCTGGCGCATACCCTTTGAGAAGTTTCCTATATATCCATCAGCACGATCACTTAAGTTAACCCGCTCCAAAGTTTCGTAAGCACGCTCTCTTGAATTGGGAATATGGCGCAGATCTGCCATGAACTTCAAGTAGTCAAGCGCGGTCATATCGGTATAGAGCGGAACAGTTTCAGGCAGATACCCCACGCGCTTGCGGACTTCCAGTGATTCTTCCACTACATCATATCCAGCGACTGTTGCCGTTCCCTCAGTGGGGGGCATATACCCGGTGAGGATTCTCATTGTGGTGGTCTTGCCTGCGCCGTTAGGCCCGAGGAAGCCGACGATCTCTCCCTGTTCGGCATCGAAGGTCAGGTTTGCAATGGCGCGGCGCGCGCCATAATCCTTGGTGAGACCATTGACCTGGATCATTGGTGCTCCTTACACAGTTGGGATAAAGTGCTAACAAACAAAAGGCACGCGTGCCGGTGGGCAGCCGTGCCATTTCTTTTCGTATCGAGATTACTATACAGAAATATTAAATCAAAGTCAAGCAACTTGTGAAATTCTAATCAAACGCTAATAATCAACGAAGAAATGCCATCCATCC
>Ga0105243_10003975_pt1 | contig 11790 bp, 10 predicted proteins | sample KBSM34metaG_FD_81525 | JGI IMG/M metagenome (GOLD analysis project Ga0105243, IMG submission 81525) | Miscanthus rhizosphere microbial communities from Kellogg Biological Station, Michigan, USA - KBS M3-4 metaG | ecosystem: Host-associated > Plants > Roots > Rhizosphere > Soil | place...
AGCGGGTTGAGGAAGTCGGTCCAGGCCCAGACGAACTGGAAGATCGCGGCGGTGATCAACGCGGGGCGTGCTTGCGGAAGGACGATCGACCAGTAGATCCGCAGCTCCGAGGCGCCGTCGATGCGAGCTGCCTGCAGCAGCTCGTTGGGGACCGAGGTCAGGAACTGCCGCAGCATGAAGATGAGGAACGGCGTGCCGAAGAACGCCGGCGCGACCAGCGGGATGATGCTGTTCGTCGCGCCGAGACCGTTCCACATCAGGAACAGCGGGATCATGGTCACCTGCGGCGGCAGCATCATCGTCGCCATGACGATCACGAGCAGCGGCCGCTGACCGCGCCATCCGATCTTCGATAGCGAGTAGGCCACGAGCGGCGAGGAGATGAGCATCCCGAGCACCGAGAGCCCGGCGATCACGAGGGTGTTCCACAAGTACTGCCAGAAAGGGATCTCGTCGAAGACCGCCGCGAAGTTCTCGAGGGTCCACTCGGTCGGCCAGAGCGAGGGAGGTGCACTGAAGATGTCGTCGGGCAGCTTGAATGCCGTGCTCAGCATCGACAGGAACGGGAAGACGAAAAGGAGCGCGAGCGCCCACACCGACACGTGTCGCAGTGCCGTGCGGGCCGCGCGCCGCGCGGTGGGACGCCGCCGTCGCGGCGAGGCTGCGCCGATGCGGGACTCAGTCGCGGTCAGAGCCATAGTGGACCCATTTCTTCGAGGACCACAGCAGCACGAGCGTGATCGCGAGAGTGAGCAGAAACAGCACCCAGGCCATCGCTGATGCGTAGCCCATCTTCAAGAAGACGAAGGCGTTCTGGTACAGGTACATCGCGTAGCTGATCATCGATTGGCCGGGCCCCCCGCTCGCCTCGTTGAGCCGCGTCTGGGTGAGCAGATACGGCTGCGTGAAGATCTGGAGGTAGGCGATCACGGTGACGATGATCTGGAAGAGCGTGACGGGCGAGATGGTCGGCCAGGTGATGTAGCGGAACCGGGCGAACCAGCGGGCGCCGTCGAGCTCGGCGGCTTCGTAGAGCTCGGCGGGCACGTCCTTGATCGCGGCGAGATAGATGATCATCGTGCCGCCGATGGTCCACAGACACATCAGGACGATTGCCGGCTTCCCCCACTGCGGCTGCTCGAGCCACTCCGGTTGGGGCAGGTGGAGGATCCCGAGGAAGTAGTTGACGAAGCCGTACTGGGTGTTCAGGAGCCAGCGCCAGAGATAGCCGCCGACCACGACCGGCACGATCGTGGGGAGGTACACGAGCGCGCGATAGAGGGGCTGACCGCGGACCGGCAGGTTCAGCAGGTGCGCACCGGCGATCGAGATCAGGATCGTCAGAGGTACGCCGGTCACGGTGAGAAACAGCGTGTTCCACAGCGCTTTCCAGAACGTGTCGTCCTGCATCATGCGCGCGTAGTTGTCGAGACCGACCCACGAGGGCGGTTGGAAGAGGTTGAAATCGGTGAAGCTGTACACCGCCGAGGCCAGCACGGGCCACACGATGAAGACAGCGGCACCGATGAGGAACGGCGACGCGAACGCCAGACCCCGGAGGGTCTGGCGTCGCGCGCCGCGGGGGGCGGTCGCAGCCATCAGTACGAGGAGACCTTGCCGGCGACGGCCGCCAGCGCCTTGTCCGGCGTCGCGACGCCGCGGACGATGTCGTCGAACGCCGTCGCCAGGTCGGTCGAGTACTGGGCACTGTACGGCTGGCTGGCAAGCGACTTGGCATTGGGGCTCGCGAGGGCCTTCAACCACGAGTCGAAGTGCGGAATCTCCGCGTACGCGGGATCGTCGAGCAGAGCCGTCTTGGACGGGAGGTTGCCGAGCGCGAGCGTGAAGTCCACCATCGGCTTGTCTTGCACCATGTACGCGAGGAACTTCGCCGCCTCGGCCTTGTGCTTCGAGTTGCTCGGGATGAACAGCGTGCTGGTCGTGACCTGCGTCGTGCCGGCCAGCGCCGGGGTGGCCGCCGGGATGTCGATGACGCCCCAATTGAGGGTCGGAGCGACCTTGGGGATGTTGACCGCCTGCCATTCGCCGTCGACGACCATCGCCTGCTTGCCCGTGTAAAAGGGGTCCTGTGCCGACATGTACTGGCCGAGACCGGACGCGAATGTCGCGATCTTGTCGGCACCGTACGGGTCCGTCAGTGTCTTCGTGTACCAATCGAGGGCCGCGACGTTCTGGGGATCGTCGGGGCTGGGCGTCTTGCCGTCGGCGCCGTCCCAGGTGCCGCCGAACGCGTACCCGAGGGTGGTGAACAGCGTGGATGCCGAGGGGTTTCCGAGCCCGATCTGCGTGATCGCTCCGCTGCCGTCGACGACGGTGAGCTTCTTCACGGCATCCGCGAGTTCGTCCATCGTGGTCGGGGGCGTCACGCCGGCCTGGTCGAGGAGGTCCTTGTTGTACAGCAGCTGCTGGGTGTGCACCGCGATCGGGAGCGCGTAGATCTTGCCGTCGTAGGTCATCTGGTCCATGGATGCCGGGGCGAAGGCGGAGGTGTCGACCTTCTCGGCCGCGAGGTAGTCGTCCAGAGGCGCGAGGATCCCCTTGGAGGCCCACGAGCCCACGGTGTTGCCGAAGTTGTCGGAGATATCGAAGCTGCCGTTGCTGGAAGACATCGAGGTGAGCTGCTTCTGGGCATCGGGGCTCGAGACACCGACGACCTTGATGTCGGACTGGCTGGCGTTGAAGTCGGCGATGATCTTCTCCAGCGCCTTCGCCTCCTCCCCGCCCCACAGGTAGGAGAAGGTGATCGTCGTCGGACCGGCGGAGGTCGCCGCGGCGCACCCTCCCAGAGCGACGGACGCCGCGAGGACGCCGGAGAGCGCGACGGCGCGGGTGAGGACCCGCCGTCCCGTGGTGGTCAGTTCCATGGTGTTCCTTCGAGGTGCGTGGGTTCGGGTGGTGAAGCTCGGTAGGAATTGGTGTACTCCATTTTTTCCGAGTGTGTCAAGAGATTTCAGTAAAGATAGCGTTTTGGCGCCTCGACATGTGCCGCCGTGCTGTGCAATGGTTAGATCCAATTCGCACACGGCAGCGGATGTCCCCCCTGCCGAGGACCCGCGGGAGCACGATGACCGACGCACAGCACAGCAAGTCCGAACGCCTACGACAGCACCTCGTCGAGGTGATCGGACAAGGGCTCGAGCCCCATTCCCGTCTGCCCACCGAGCGTGACCTGGCGACCGAGTTCGACGTCAGCCGGCTCACCGTCCGCCGCGCGCTCGACCGCCTGGAGCACGACGGGCTGGTCTATCGCGTCCAGGGCGCCGGCACGTTCGTCGCCGCACCTCGCATCGCCAAATCCGTGGAGCTGACCTCGTTCAGCGAGGACATGCGCGCGCGGGGACTCGAGCCGGGCTCGTCCGTGCTCGTGACCGAGACGATCCCGGCGGGAGCACGCCTGGGCGCACGGCTTCGCATGAGCCCGTCCGAGGATGTCTTCCACATCCGCCGCGCGCGCACAGCCGACGGGGAGCCCATGGCCCTCGAAGACTCGTACCTCAACCCGTCGTTCTTCCCCGGGCTGATCCAGAACGTCGGGAACGACTCGCTCTACCGGATCTTGGAGCAGCAGTACGGCATGCGGATCGAGTGGGCCGAGCAGAGCATCCAGGCGAGCGTCCTCGACCCCGAGCAGGCCGACATCCTGCAGGCACCGGCGTTCTCGCCCTGCTTCTTCGTGACCCGCACCAGCTTCGACGCGCAGGACCGTGCGATCGAGTACGCCGAGTCGACCTATCGCGGCGATCGCTACCACTACGAGCTCCAGATCCATCGTTCGCGCTGAGGAAGCAGGACCCACCGCATGCGAATCGCCCTCGTTCCCCTGGACGAACGACCGGTCAACATCCAGCTGCCCCGGCAGGTCGCCGCCATCGCGGGCGTCGACCTGATGATCCCGCCTGCAGCCGCACTCCCCTCCTTCCGGACGCCGGCCGACGTCGACGCGTTGCACGCGTGGCTTCGCGAGCTGGCCGCCGCCGCGGAAGGCGACGCCGTGGACCGCCTGATCGTCTGCATCGACACGCTCGTGCACGGCGGCATCATCCCCGCGCGCATCACGGCGGATTCGCCGCGTGTGGCGCTGGATCGGCTCGACCTTCTCCGAGAGCTGCACGAGCTTCGCGCCGTCGCCGACACCCCCGCGCTCGTCATCACCGCGGCATCCCTGGTGATGCGTGCCAGCGACTCCTTCTCGACCGTCGAGGAACCCGAGTACTGGAGCACGTACGGCCGGGCGCTGCACGCCTTCGGCGGCGCGCTCCATCACGCGTTGGAAGCCGACCTGCTCCCGGGCGACCCTCCGCAGGTTCCTGCCCTGGCGGTCCCGCGCGCCGAGCAGAGCGATTTCGAGCGCCGCCGCCTACGCAACCACATCATCAATCTCGCCGCGCTCGGTCTGCACGAGGAGGGTGTCATCGATGCCCTCGCGGTGACCGCCGACGACACCGCCGCCTTCTCGGCTGGGTCGGTCGAACAGGCTTGGCTGCGTCACTGGGCGCGTGCCCTGCCGCGCGGCGGCGAGGTGATGATGTATCCCGGCGCCGACGAGGTGGGAGCCGTCCTCGTCGCACGCGCGCTTGTCGCCGCCGGAGGCGGCCGCCCGACGTGGCGGATCGTCTGTGGCGAGGATGACGGCCTCACCCGCATCCCGAACTTCGAGAACGCCCCCGTGCACGACAGCCTCGTGCGACAGATCGTCGCCGCCGGCGGCATCGTCGCCGAGGACGACGGCCGAGTCGACGCCGTGCTCGTCGCACACGCACCCGATCCCGAACACGGCGACTGCTTCGGCAGCGTGCCGCGCTCCGATCCGGCGGCCGTCGAGGCGACCGTGTTGGCAGTGCGCGAGGCGCTCGCATCCGGTGTCCTCGTGGCGCTCGCAGATGTCCGCTACAGCAACGGCAGCGATCCGGCGCTCGTCGACCGACTCGCCGCGGAGGGGCTGCTGCTGCGGCTGACCTCGTACGGCGGCTGGAACACGGCCGGCAACGCGATCGGCGGCGCCGTCGCCTCGGCGACGGCCTGGTGGGTCGGCCGCCGCGACGGCACCGCCGACCCGCGTGCCCTCCGAGAGGCGCTGCTCACCCGGATCCTCGACGACCATGCGTACCAGAGCGGCATCCGCCCGACCCTGCACGAGAGTGTCTTCGGCAGCGCGATCGGTCCGGTCGACGACGACACCGAAGCCCGAGCCCTCCACCGCATCGGCGCGGAGCTCCAGAGCCGTCTGGACGATCTGCTCGCCGGCGAGGACTCCTGGACGGTCGCCTCGGTCGCGCTGCCCTGGCACCGCAGCTTCGAGATCGACATCGCGCTGGCACGGCGCTGAGCGAACCGGACGCACTACGCTTTTGCCTGTGACCGAACGAGCTCCCCTGTCCCGCAAGCTGTCCGCCATCGCCGAGTCCGCGACCCTCAAGGTCGATGCCAAGGCGAAGGCGTTGCAGGCAGCCGGCCGCCCCGTCATCTCCTACGCCGCCGGCGAGCCCGACTTCGCCACCCCCTCGTTCATCGTGGATGCCGCGGCCCACGCACTCCACGACCCGTCCAACTATCGCTACACGCCGGCGGCGGGCCTTCCGGTCCTTCGCGAAGCGATCGCCGCGAAGACGCTGCGCGACTCCGGAGTCGAGGTGTCTCCGGCACAGGTCGTCGTGACCAACGGCGGCAAGCAGTCGGTGTACCAGGCGTTCCAGGCCGTCGTGAACCCGGGCGATGAAGTGCTGCTGCCGGCGCCCTACTGGACCACGTACCCGGAGGCGATCGCGCTGGCCGACGGCATCCCCGTCGAGGTCTTCGCCGGAGCCGACCAGGACTACAAGGTGACCGTCGAGCAGCTCGAAGCGGCCCGCACCGACAAGACGACGGTGCTCGTGTTCGTCTCCCCCTCCAACCCGACCGGGTCGGTCTACACCCCCGAGGAGACTGTAGCGATCGGCGCCTGGGCGCTCGAGCACGGCATCTGGGTGATCAGCGACGAGATCTACCAGAACCTCGTCTACGGCGGCGCCCGCGCCGTGTCGATCGTCGAGGCGGTTCCCGAGCTCGCCGGCCAGACCATCCTCGTCAACGGCGTGGCGAAGACCTATGCGATGACCGGCTGGCGCGTCGGCTGGATGGTCGGCCCGACCGACGCGATCAAACTCGCCGCCAACCTGCAGTCGCACCTCAGCTCGAACGTCAACAACGTCGCTCAGCGTGCGGCTCTTGCCGCCCTCACGGGGCCTCAGACCGAAGCTGAAGAGATGCGCCAGGCGTTCGACCGCCGCCGGCGCCTGATCGTGTCGGAGCTCGCGAAGATTCCCGGCGTGAACGTCCCGACCCCGCTCGGCGCGTTCTACGTCTACCCCGACGTCACCGGATTGCTCGGCCGCGAGTGGAACGGCACGCGCGCCGACACGTCGCTCGAGCTCGCCGACCTCATCCTCGACCAGGCCGAAGTGGCTGTCGTTCCGGGTGAGGCGTTCGGACCGTCGGGCTACCTGCGTCTGTCCTACGCGCTCGGCGACGACCAGCTTCTCGAGGGCGTGCAGCGCCTGCAGAAGCTCTTCGGCGCGGCGTGAGCACCGGCGGGCGACGGTGCCCGCATCCACGTCGTACCCAGAGAGCACATAGGTGAGCGGAGAACGATCGGAGCCCATGCGTTCGTCGTCCCCTCCGCCCCTGTCGTCGCGCCATTCGCGGCGACCGCGCAACGCACTGCTCGCCCCGTCTTCACGACCGGGGACGGCTCTCGTCGTCGCGCTCGCGACCATCGTGTTCCTGATCAGCTCGGGACTGGCCCTCCGTGCCGCTCCGATCGACGCCGACCTGTCACGCGCGATGAACGGGTGGCACGTCGACGGCGCGGGGCAGGTCACCGCCGTCGTCTACGACCTGTTCTCGCCGGTTCCGGCCATCGTCATCACCGTGATCGTGACGGGAATCGTCTGGGCCGTCAGCGGACGACTCGCCCTCGCGGTCGCCTTCGCGGGAACGATCGCGCTGACCTGGATCCCGGCCGATCTCGTCAAGATCGCCGTCGGCCGCCCCCGCCCGGATGCCACGCTGCTGCCGCATCCCGTGGAGCACATGCCCATCGACCCGTCGTATCCGAGCGGCCACGTCGTGTTCGTCGTCGCGCTGGCTGTGACCGTGATCGTCATGCTGAAGAACACGCGCTGGCACCGTCTGGCGATCATCGTCGGCACGCTCGCGATCCTCACCATGTCGGTGTCGGTCGCGGTCGTCGGTGTGCACTATCCGTCGGATGCCGTCGCGTCGATCCTCTGGGTGGCCGGGGTGTATCCGGCGGCGCGCATCATCTGGGTTCGGATGGTGATGCCGCTGGTCCCGTTCCTCCGTGAGGTTCCCCGACCGGCGCCCGCCGAGACGGTGACCGGCCCGCGCCGCCACGGCATCTAGGGCTTCTTCGCGGTCGCCAGGCGCAGGAGGACGCTCGACAGCGTCTTTCCGTGCGGATCGACCCCGAGCTCGACCACCGGGCGCACCCGGTCCGGGCTGATCTCCTCGACGCGCACCCATCGGAGATCGGGGTCGCGTCGGGTGTCTTGTACGCGGAGGAACGCGAAGCCGACCAGCGGCGACAGCCGGTCTTCTACAGCTCGACGCCGATGAGCACCGGTTCCGGTTGCAGGAGCAGCCCGAACTCCGACTGCACACGGTGCTGGATGTAGCGCGCCAGCTCCGCAACCTCCGCGGCTGTCGCGCCGCCCCGATTCGTCAGCGCGAGCGCGTGCTTGGTCGATAAGCCCGCCCGCGAGCGGGGCAGCCGGAAACCCTTGCCGAGCCCGGCGTGCTCGATGAGCCAGGCCGCGCTGACCTTGACATCCGGCTGCACCGACACGGGCGGGGCGACGACCCCGTCGAACGCCGCCAGCGGGATGATCGTCACCGGCTGGATCGCCACGGCGAGCGGCCAGCGAGGGCACTCCGGTGGCAGAGTGCGAGCGAAGGATGCCGAGACGATCGCGTTCTGGAAGAACGACCCGGCACTGTGCGTGTCGGGATCGGCATCGTCGAGCACCATGCCTTTCGACGCGCGCGTGGCGAGCACGGTCTCGCGAATCCACCGCAGGGAGACGGCGGCATCCGCGCCGAGCCGCAGCGCCTGCCGCAGCTGCGCGCCCCGCACCGGCACCTCGCCGTGGCCGACCTCCTGCAGCTCGAGGGTGATCGAGACGATCACGCCCGAGCGTTCCGCCCCCCGCCCGTAGTGCTGTTTGAGCACCGATGTGCGGAAGCCGAGCTCGAGGTCGGCAGCCGGCACGGTCTCCAGCTCACCGGTCGCCTCATCGAGCAGTTCGACCTCGACGAGCGTCTCGACGATCTCCTGACCGTACGCACCGACGTTCTGAATCGGGGCCGCACCCGCGGAGCCGGGGATGCCGCTCATCGCCTCGATGCCGGCGAGGCCGGCGGCGACGGTGTACTCGACGAGCGCATCCCAGTCGTGCCCGGCCTCGATGCGCAAGCGGCGACGACCCGCCGGCGCGCCGTCGACCGGCGTGATTCCGGATGTGCGCACGAGCACCACCGTGCCCTCGAACGGCTCATCGCCCGCGAGGAGGTTGGAGCCGCCGCCGAGCACGAACCACGGCTCTCCGGACGCCCACACGCCGCGAAGCGCGTCGATCAGTTCCTCGCGGGTGCGGGCCTCGACCATCCGGTCCGGGGTGCCGCCGACGCGCAGGGTGGTGAGGCGCGCAAGCGGAAGAGCAGCGAGCTCGGCCATCACGCCTGCCGGCGGACGCGGACCTGCGCCTTGCCGAGCACCGTGGTGTCGCCGAACGTCACGGTGAGGTCGATGCGTGCGGTGTCGTCGTCGACCGCGCCGACTTTGGCCGAGACGACCAGGTCTGCACCCTCCTCGGCATCCACGACGACGGGACGCGTGAAGCGCACGCCGTACTCCAGAATGCGTCCTGCATCACCGAGGGCGTCAACGATCGTCTCGACGGCGAGACCCATCGTGAGCATGCCGTGCGCGAGCACACCGGGCAGGCCGACGCGCTCGGCGACGTCGTCGCGGTAGTGGATGGCGTTGAAGTCGCCCGACGCTCCGGCGTAGCGCACGAGCGACTCGCGGGTGAGGTGAACGGTACGCTCGGCGACGACAGCGCCGAGTTCCAGGGGTGCAGACGTCATGAGACTTCTCCTCCGACCAGCAGCACGGAGGTCGCGGTGACCACGTGGGCGCCCTCGGCATCGGTGATCTCTGCTTCGCTCGTGACCATGGCGCCGGCGCCGAACGCACGGATGCCGGTGATACTCAACTGCGCCGTGAGCTCGTCGCCGGCGACGATCGGGCGAGAGTAACGGAAGCGCTGCTCGGCGTGGACGGTGCGCTCCAGGGCGATTCCGGAGTCTTCGATCGCCAGCAGTTGCTGCATCGTGAGGTCCTGGACGACCATCGCGAAGGTCGGCGGCGCGACGACGTCGCGGTATCCCAGAGCCTGCGCGGCCGCCGGGTCGAAATGCTGCGGCGCGTCGGCGAGAACAGCGCGCGCGAACTCGCGCACTTTCTCTCGACCCACGAGGTAAGAGGCGGTGGGCGGGAAGGCACGTCCCACCAGTTCAGGATTCACTGACACCCCTCGATCCTACCGACGGCCGCCCGCGCTCATCCGTTCCCTGCCGCCGGATCAGAGCGACGAGCCCGCGTCGCCCGCACGGCCTTGACCGCCATCTGCGCGGCGATGAAGGTGAGGAAGCACGCGAAGAGCACGTTGGCGACCAGCGGCGAGAGCAACGTCGCGATCCAGGCGCCGAGGGCTGTCGTGGTGCACGCCGCGACACCGACGAGCGCGGCGGCCAGGAGGTCGACGTTTCGCCGTTTGACGTTGCCGACCGTTCCCGAGATGGCCGTCGGGATCATCATCAGCAGCGACGTGCCTTTGGCGATGAGGTCACTCGTGCCGAAGAGGAAGATCAGCGCGGGGACGACGATGACACCGCCGCCGACGCCGAGCAAGCCCGCCATCACACCCGTGAACAGGCCGAGCACCGCGAGACCGATCCCCGAGGCGAGGGTCAGCTCGAGCACCGCTTCGCGTGAGGGGACCACGATGAACAGCATCACGATGACCACCACGAGGAACCCGACGAAGCCCCAGCGCAGCGCGTTCTGCGGGATGCGGGCCAGCAGCCACGAACCGATCTGAGCGCCGATCACGGCACCCACGGCGAGGATGAGGGCGGGAATCCAGGCGACCGAACCGTGGACCGCGTACGAGATGACGCCCACGGATGCCGTGGGCACGATGGCGGCGAGCGACGTTCCGGCTGCGAGGCGCTGATCGAAGCGCAGCAGGAGTACGAGCATCGGGACGATGACCGTCCCCCCGCCGACGCCGAACAACCCGGACAGCAATCCGGCCGCGAGACCGACGCCGATGCACGAGAGCACGAAGCGGAGATCGCGACGCCGGGCGGGCGTCGCCGGTGCGGCGCCGCTCACGCGTCGGTTCCCGCGGGCGTCTCGACGGCGTTCTCGTCCGCGCCGGCGGCTGCCTGCTCGAACTGCGAACGGTACAGACGCCAGTAGGCGCCCTCCGCCGCGATGAGTTCCTCGTGAGTGCCTTTCTCCACGATGTCGCCGTGCTCCATGACGAGGATGAGGTCGGCGTCGCGAATGGTCGACAACCGGTGCGCGATCACGAACGAGGTGCGACCCTCACGCAGCGCCGACATGGCGTGCTGCAGCAGCAGTTCGGTGCGGGTGTCGACCGAGCTCGTCGCCTCGTCGAGGATCAGCACGCTCGGTTCCGCGACGAATGCACGCGCGATGGTGATCAGCTGCTTCTCGCCGGCCGAGACGTTGGCGGCATCCTCGTCGAGCACGGTGTCGTACCCGTCGGGGAGGGAGTGCACGAAGCGGTCGACACGGGTGGCGACCGCGGCCTCGACGATCTCGGCGTCGGAGGCCGACTCGTTGCCGTACCGGATGTTCTCGCGGATGGATCCGGCGAACAGCCACGGGTCCTGCAACACCATGCCGGTGCGGGAGCGCACGTCGTCGCGAGTCAGTTCGGAGATGTCTTGACCGTCGAGGAGGATGCGGCCCCCGTCGAGCTCGTAGAAGCGCATCAGCAGGTTCACGAGCGTGGTCTTTCCCGCGCCGGTCGGGCCGACGATCGCAACCGTCTGACCCGGCTCGACGCGGAACGACAGATCGCGGATGAGCGGCTTGTCGGGGCTGTAGGAGAAGGCGACGTTCTCGAACTCGATGACCCCGCGTCCCTCCCGCAGCGCGGGCGCATCGTCGGTATCCGGGTCCTGCTCGTCCTCGTCGAGCAACTCGAACACGCGCTCCGCGGAGGCGGTTCCCGACTGCACCACGGCCGCCATGCCTCCGAGTTCGGCCAGGGGCTGCGTGAACTGCTGCGAGTACTGGATGAAGGCCTGCACGTCGCCCAGACGCAGCTGACCGGAGGCGACCATCAGGCCGCCGAGCACGGCGATGCCGACGTACGAAAGGTTCCCGATGAACATCATGGCGGGCATCATCAGACCCGATAGGAACTGAGCCTTGAACGCGGCCTGGTAGAGCTCCTCGTTCTCCGTCTCGAACTTCTCGCGCGAGTCCTGTTCGCGTCCGTAGACGCGGACGAGTGCGTGCCCGGAGAACGACTCCTCGACACGTGCGTTCAGGCGCCCGACCTTGCGCCACTGGGTCGCGAACGCCTTCTGCGACTTCGGACCGATCACGCCGAAGATGACGCCCATCAGCGGCAGGGCGACGAGCGCGACGATCGCGAGCTGCCAGGAGAT
>Ga0105243_10003976_pt1 | contig 11790 bp, 8 predicted proteins | sample KBSM34metaG_FD_81525 | JGI IMG/M metagenome (GOLD analysis project Ga0105243, IMG submission 81525) | Miscanthus rhizosphere microbial communities from Kellogg Biological Station, Michigan, USA - KBS M3-4 metaG | ecosystem: Host-associated > Plants > Roots > Rhizosphere > Soil | place: Michigan...
CCGAAGCGGGCGATGAGCTCGTCCATCGAGCCCATCGTCCGGTGGATCGCGAGGTTCAGCGCCGCCAGCACCTCGCCCGAGTGCGCATGGATCGGAGCGGCAATCGATCGGAGCCCGTACGCGAGCTCCTCGTCGTTCACCGCGATGCCGGCGATCCGGATGCGGTCGAGCTCGGCGAGGAACGCGTGCGGGTCCGTGATCGTGTTCGGTCCGCGCGGGACGAAATCGATTCGCTCGATCAGCTCGTCGCGGCGGTCCTCGGGGACAAACGCCAGGATCGCCTTGCCCATCGCAGTGCAGTAGGCCGGCAGGCGTGCACCGACGTGGAGGTTGAGGTCGATCTCGCGCTGCCCCGGCTGGGCGGCGCGGCAGCGCTCGATGTACACGACGTCGATGCCGTCGAGGATCGCGAGGTTGACGGTGTGCCCAGTCTCGTCCGACAGGCTTCGGAGGTGGGGGGCGGAGATCTCTCGGACGTCCATGGAGTTGATGGCGGAGAACCCGAGGTCGAGCACCCGGGGGCCGAGCCGGTAGCGCTTCGAGTCCGGGTCCTGCTGCAGGTAGCCGAGCTGTGCGAGCGTCGCGATGTAGCGGTGCGCCGTGCTCCGGCTCAGAGAAAGCTCGCGCGAGAGCTCGCTGACGCCGATCAGGGGCCGTTCCGAGTCGAACGCGCTGAGGATCGCGAGCCCGCGCTCGAGGGACTGCGAGGTTCCCGTCCTCGTGTCCTGCACGACGCGATCGTACCGCGTTGTCTCATCAACTGGAACACCGTCTTGACAAACGGGCAGGCGGTTGAGAGGCTCGGGTGGCTCGTGCCGGGGCGCCGCTGCCCCGCGTCCTCGCGCGGGGGTGCCGGCAGTCTCCACGAGGTTCCACTACCAGGGAGGAGAGCGGCGGGGTGAGCGAGCGGGTCGATCTGGTTGCGCTCTACTGGACGGTCTCGGGTCCCGTCGAGGTCCACGCCGGGCGCGAGTGGAGCCTGTTCGACTGGGCCGACCGCTGCGCCGAGGCCCGCAAGGTCGGCTTCAGCGGCCTTGGCATCTGGCACGCCGACCTGCAGCACGTCCTCGAGAGCCGGACGCTCGGCGAGATGCGGCAGGTGTTCGACGACAACGGGCTGCGTCACCTCGAGGTGGAGTGCCTCCTCGACTGGTTCCTCGACCCGGACGACGAGCGCCGGCGCGCCTCCGACGAGACGCGGGCGCTGCTCTTCGAGGCCGCCGGCGCTCTCGACGCCCACCACGTGAAGGTCGCCAACATCTTCGGGCGGGAGGCGTCCCTCGCGCAGTTGACCGAGCGCTTCGGCGAGCTCTGCGCCGACGCCGCGCAGCACACCGACGCGAAGATCGTCTACGAGCTGATGCCGCCCGACGTCAACGTCCAGACGGTCGACGCGATGCTCGAGGTCGTCGGGGGCGCCGCGGCCTCGAACGGCGGGATCGCGATCGACACGTGGCACATGTCGAAGCTCGGGATCGCACCGGACGAGCTTCGTCGCATCCCCGTCGAATACCTGTCGTGGGTCGAGCTCTCCGACGGTCAGGTCGAGAACATGGACGACCCCGTGGACGAGGTCGTGAACCACCGCGCGCTCCCCGGCGAGGGCGAGTTCGACATCCGCGGCTACGTCGGGGCGTGCCGCGATCACGGGTACGGCGGCCCGTGGGGGGTCGAGGTGCTCTCCGCCGAGTTGCGCGCGAACCCGATGGACGTCATCTTCCGGCGGGCCTACGACACCACGATCCGCCAGTTCGAGCACGAGAGGAGCTCGGCATGACAGCACCGTTTCTCCGCAGATCCGGAACCGCGACAATCCCTGAAGCGGCCGCTGGCGCAGCCGGCGGCGCCGACACGCGCGAGCGGGGGAGGTTGACGTGAGCGCTCCGCAGGGAGCCGAGAGGCTCGACCCGGAGCATCTCGTCTGGATCTTCCGGCAGATGTCGCGGATCCGCGAGTTCGAGGAGCGCGTGAAGCGGACGTTCGAGGAGCACCCGGGCGTTATCCGGGGTCACACGCATCTCGCCGACGGCGCGGAGGCGTCGATCGTCGGCTCGATCGCGACCCTCGGGCCGGACGACCAGTTCTTCACGACCTACCGCTGCCACGGCTACCCCATTGCCCGCGGCTCGGACCCCAAGGCGATGATGGCCGAGATCTACGGCCGCCGGGACGGCATCTGCAAGGGCCTCGGCGGCTCGATGCACCTGACCGACGCCGGGAACGGCTTCCTCGGCACCTCGGGGATCGTCGGCGCCGGCATCCCGCACGGGACGGGCGCCGCCTGGGCCGCCCAGATCCGCGGCAAGGGGCAGGTCGTGCTCTGCTTCTTCGGGGACGGCGCCTCGAAGCAGGGCGCGTTCTACGAGTCCCTGAACATCGCCTCGCTCTGGAAGCTCCCCATCGTCTACGTCATGGAGAACAACGGCTACAACGTCCACACGCGCACGGAGCAGGAGGACGCGAATCGCGCGGCGGGCGAGGACCTCTCAGTGAAGTCGAGGGCGTTCAGCATGCCGGGCGTGACGATCGACGGGCGCGATCCGCTCGAGGTCTACGAGACCGTTCGCGCCGCGGTGGGGCGCGCGCGGAGCGGGGAGGGGCCGACCCTCGTCGAATCGCAGATGTACCGCCTTTCGGCGCACGGCAACATCATCGCGCCGCCAGGGGTGCCGCTGCACTTCCCCGAGCACGAGGCGATCGAGAAGTTCGGCGCGCCCGAGGAGTACGAGGCGGCGAAGCAGGGCGACCCGGTGCCCGCATTCCGCGGGCGGCTCGTCGCCGACGGTGTCCTCACCGGCGAGGAAGCGGACGCGATCGCCGCGGAGGTGCGCGAGGAGATGCAGGCCGCGGTCGACTTCGGCCTCGCGAGCCCGTTCCCCGAGGTCGAGACCGCGCTCGACTACGTCTACGCATGAGGAGGCGATGACGAATGGCACATGAGCTTCCCTACATCGCCGCGATCATCGAGGCGATCCAGCTGGAGATGGAGCGCGACGAGTCCGTCCTCTACTTCGGCCAGAACATGGCCACGACGGAGAACGAGCCCTTCGTCGAGGCGTTCGGCAAGGACCGCGTGCGCGTGACGCCCATCTCGGAGACCGCGGAGATCGGTATCGCGGTCGGCGCGGCGCTCGCCGGCTACCGGCCGGTCGTCGAGCTGTACATGGCGGAGTTCATGCTCGTCGCGATGGACCAGGTGATCAACGAGGCGCCCCGGTTCCGCGGCATGAGCGGCGGCCAGGTCAAGGTGCCGATCGTCCTCAAGGCCGGCTACGGCTTCACCGCGGGCTGGGCGGGTCAGCACACGGGTACGCTCAACGCGCTCTTCATGGGCGTCCCAGGGCTGAAGGTGGTCGTCCCGTCGACGGCAGCCGACGCCAAGGGCCTGATGGCCACCGCGATCCGGGATGACAACCCGGTCGTGTACCTCCACAACTATCTGCTGACGCTCGACCACGGCGACGTGCCGGACGGCGAGTACCTCGTACCCTTTGGCGAGGCGTCCGTGCGCCGGGAAGGGAGCGACGTGACCATCGTCGGCACGGGCTGGACGGTCGACCGGGCACTCGCTGCGGCCGACCGGCTCGCGGGCGAGGGCATCGAAGCCGAGGTGATCGACCCGCGCACCATCGCGCCGCTCGACACCCAGACGATCCTCGAGTCGGTCGACAAGACCGGCCATCTCGTGCTCGTCGACCAGGCGACACGGCACGCGTCGGTGTCGACCGTGATCGCCGGCGAGGTCGCGGAGTTCGGGTTCGGTTCGCTCAAGGCGCCGATCGTCCAGGTCACGGGCCTCGACGCCACGATCCCGTACTCGGAGCCGCTCGAGGCGTACGTCCTGCCGGACGACGACAAGGTCGTCGCCGCGGTACAGAGCGTGCTCGGCACGGCCCCCGTGACCGCGGCGTAGGCGCGGGACGCTTGTGTTGAATCAACACAAGCGTCCCGGCGAGAGCCTCGACGGCGGGCAGGCGGCAGGGCTGCTCGCCACCATGTGGCGGATCCGGCTCTTCGAGGAGCGCGTGGGTCAGCTGGCGCGGTCGGGCGACATCGACGGGCTCGTCCACCTCTCGATCGGCCAGGAGGGCGTCGCGGCCGCCGTGTGCTCGCAGCTACGGGACGACGACCACGTCTACTCCGGTCACCGCGCCCATGGCCACGCGATCGCGAAGGGAGCGAGCCTCGAGCGCGTGATGGCCGAGCTGATGGGGCGGGACACCGGGCTGTGCCGGGGCCTGGGCGGCTCGATGCACCTCGTCGACGTCGAGCACGGCTTCATGGGCGCGACCGGTGTCGTGGGTGGCACGGTCCCGATCGCCCTCGGCAGCGCCCTCGCCGCCCGATTGCGGGGCACCGATGCGGTTGCGGTCGTCTTCTTCGGCGACGGCGCGGTCCAGGCCGGTCACTTCAACGAGACGATCAACCTCGCGACGCTCTGGCGGCTCCCGCTCGTGCTCGTCTGCGAGAACAACGGCTTCGCCGAGTTCACGCCGCGGTCGGCCCACACGGTGGTCGAGCGGGTGTCGGACGTCGTCGCTCCCTACGGCCTCGAACGCTCCACCGTGGACGGCAACGACGTCCCGGCCGTGTGGGATGCATTCGGGAGCTACCTGGCCTCTGCTCGCTCCGGCGCGGGCCCGTTCCTCCTCGAGTGCCTGACGCATCGGGTGCGGGGCCACTACGAGGGTGACCCCGGCCGGTACCGCGACTCGATGGCGGAGGCGGAGTGGAAGGAGAAGGACCCGATCCTGCGACTCGAGCGCCACGGGATGGCGGCGGGCTGGTACGGGGAGGACGAGCTCCGCACAATCGGCGAGGCGGCCGCGGCGGCAGTCGAGGACGCGGTGCGCTTCGGGCTCGAGAGCCCGTTCCCGCCGTCTGCGCTCCTCGAGGCGGCGGTCTACGCCGATGGCTGAGACGACGACGATCGCGGCGATCAACAGAACGCTCGTCGACGCGATGCGGGCGGACGAGCGCGTGATCGTCCTGGGCGAGGACGTTGCGGAAGGCGGGCCGTACACCGCCACCGCGGGTCTCGTGGAGGAGTTCGGGGTCGAGCGCGTGATCAACACGCCGATCAGCGAGGCGGCGATCACGGGGGTCGCGATCGGCGCCGCCCAGGCGGGGCTGCGCCCCGTGCTCGAGATCATGTTCGTCGACTTTCTCACGCTCGCGCTCGATCAGCTCGTGAACGCCGCCGCCAAGGCGCACTTCATGTCCGGCGGCCAGCTCACCGTGCCGCTCGTCGTCCGGACCCAAGGCGGCGCCGGGCATCGCGGCGCGGCGCAGCACTCGCAGAGTCTCGAGAGCTGGCTCACGCACGTCCCGGGCTTGAAGGTCGTCATGCCAAGCTGCGCCGCAGACGCGGCCGGCCTGCTCGCGAGCGCGATCGCCGATCCGAACCCGGTCGTGTTCGTCGAGTGCAAGTCGCTCTACTTCCGCCGGGAGGAGATGCCCGACGACCCGGTCCCGGTGCCGATCGGCGATGCGGCGGTGCTTCGCGGAGGCCGGGACGTGACCGTCGTCGCGGTCTCGCGGCTCGTCCACGAGGCGCTCGCGGCGGCGGAGCGCCTCGCGGCGGAGGACGGAATCGAGGTCGAGGTCATCGACCCGCGCACCCTCGTCCCGCTCGACCTCGCGACGATCGTCGGCTCCGTGGAGCGGACGGGCGCCCTCGTCGTCGCCCACGAGGCCGTCCTGCACGGCGGCTTCGGGGCCGAGCTCGCCGCACGCGTGCAGGGCGCCGCGTTCGAGTTCCTCGATGCCCCGATCGCGCGCGTCGGTGCGCCCTTTACGCCCGTGCCGTTCAGCGCGCCGCTCGAGGACGCCTACCTGCCGGGCGCCGACGAGATCGTCGCCGCGGTGCGAGGGCTGAGATGATCCGACCGGCGTCCGGGCCTGCGCCGTGCATCCCTCTCCGACCCGAAGGAGCGCATCCATGACCGATTACGTGATCGTCGGCGCCGGGTCGGCGGGCTGCGTGCTCGCTGCCCGCCTCACGGAGGACCCCGACGTCAGCGTGCTGTTGCTCGAGGCCGGCGGGCCGGACACGGCCCCCGAGCTCCACGTCCCCGCGATGTTCCCGGTCGTGTTCAAGTCGAGCCTCGACTGGGACCTGCTCGGTGAGCCGGAGCCCGGGCTCGGCGGCCGGCGGCTGTACCTGCCGCGCGGACGCGTGATCGGGGGCTCCGGCTCGATCAACGCGATGATCTACCTGCGCGGTCACCGCGCCGACTTCGACGGCTGGGCGGCGGACGGATGCACGGGCTGGTTGTACGATGAGGTCCTGCCGTACTTCAAGCGCTCCGAGGACAGCGAGCGCGGCGAGAGCGCCTTCCACGGCGTCGGCGGCCCGCTCTCGGTGTCCGACAGCCGCTCGATGAGCAGGTTCACCGACCTCATGCTCGAGGCGGCGGTACAGGCCGGCTACGAGCACATCGAGGACCTGAACGTCGACCGCCCCGAAGGGGTCTCGCGGTTCCAGCTCACCCAGCGAAACGGCCTGCGCTGCAGCACCGCGGACGCGTTCCTCCACCCGGCCGGGGACCGGCCGAACCTCGACGTCCAGACCGCCGTCTTCGTCGAGCGGCTGGTCTTCGAAGGCGACCGGGCGGTCGGCGTGGAGCTCGTCCGGAACGGCGTGCGCGAGACCGTCCGCGCCGAGCGCGAGGTGATCGTCTCCAGCGGCACCTACCAGTCGCCGGTGCTGCTGATGCTGTCGGGGATCGGGCTCGCCGAGGAGCTCGAGCCGTTCGGGATAGGGGTACGGCAGGAGCTGCCCGTCGGCCGGAACCTCCAGGACCACTGCATGGTGAACGTCAACTACCTCACCGATGAGCGAGGCCTCTTCGGGATCTTCACGCCGGACAACTTCGCGCTCCTCGAGAGCGAGGGGCGCGGGCCGCTGACCTCGAACTACCCCGAGGCCGGAGGCTTCTTCCGGACCCGACCCGATCTACCCGCGCACGACGTGGAGTTCCACTTCGCCGCGGCGCCGTTCTTCGACGAGGGCCTGACCCCGCCGCCCGACAACGGCTACGCCTTCGGGCCGGTGATCGTCAATCCGAGCTCGCGCGGCAGGGTCATGCTGCGCGCGCCGATGGCCGACTCGAAGCCGCGGGTGCTCTGCAACTTCTTGACGACCGAGGAGGACCGGGCGAGCATGCTCGCCGGTGTGCGGATCGCGCTCGAGATCGCGGCGCAGCCGGCGCTCAGGGCGATCGAGCGAGAGCCGCTCAGCGCTCCGGTCTCGGATGCGGAAGAGGACATCGTCGACTGGGTGACCCGATCGAGCCAGACCGTGTACCACCCGACCTCGACCTGCGCGATGGGTGCGGTCGTCGACGCGGAGCTTCGGGTCTACGGCGTCGAAGGGCTCCGCGTGGTCGACGCGTCGGTGATGCCGACGATCACCCGTGCGAACACGAACGCGGCGACGATCATGATCGCGGAGAAGGCGGCCGACCTCATCCTCGGGAAGGCGCCGCCCGACGCCGCGGACGCCGGGTAGCGCCGGCCTCGAAGGGCGCCTAGGCGCGCTCGGCTCGCTGGCGCGCGTACGCGACGAACGGCTCGATCGCCGCGGGGTCGACGAGCGCGTCGCGGCTCGCCACCTCGGAGACCGGCGCGCCCGTGATGATCCGCTTGACGGGCAGCTCGAGCTTCTTGCCGGTCATCGTGCGCGGGATCGCCGGCACCGCGTGGATCTCGTCCGGGCGGTGGCGGGGTGACAGGCTCGTGCGGAGCGCGTCCGAGATGCGGCTGCGGAGCGGGTCGTCGAGGAGGACGCCGTCGCGGAGCACGACGAACAGCAGCAGGTCGTCGGTCTGCTCGAGGTGGACGACGAGGCTGTCGAGCACCTCGTCCATCTCCTCGACGACGCCGTACAGCTCGCTCGTCCCGAGGCGCACGCCGCCGCGGTTGAGCGTCGCGTCGGAGCGGCCCGTGATCACGCAGCTCCCGCGCTCGGTGAACAGCACCCAGTCGCCGTGGCGCCAGACACCCGGGTAGTGCTCGAAGTAGGCCGCGCTGTACCGGGAGCCGTCCGCGTCGTTCCAGAAGCCGACCGGCATCGAGGGCATCGGGCGGCGGATCACGAGCTCCCCGAGCTCGCCGACCACCGGCCGACCGTCGGGGTCGAAGGCGACGGCATCGACGCCGAGGCACGGCGCCGTGATCTCGCCGGCGTAGACGGGCAGCACCGGGTAGGCGGAGACGAGACCGGAGCAGACATCCGTGCCGCCGCTTCCGACGTTCAGGAACAGGTCGTCGCCGAGCTGGTCGTAGAGCCAGGTGTACCCCTCGGGCGGCAGCGGCGACCCCGCCTCGCAGACGGTGCGGATCGACTCCAGGTCGAAGCGGCTTCCGGGGTCCAGGCTCTCCTTCCGGCACGCCATCGTGAACGCCGGGCTCAGGCCCATGAAGGTGGCGCGCGTCTCCTCTGCGAGGCGCCACTGGAACGAGAGGTCGGGGTAGCCGGGGTTGCCGTCGATCAGCAGGATCGAGGCGCCGAGGACGAGGTTCGAGACGAGGGCGTTCCACATCATCCAGGCCGTCGTCGTGAACCACAGGACGCGATCGCCGCGGTGGATGTCGAAGCAGAGCCCGAGGTTCTTGCAGTGCTCGAGGAGGATGCCGCCGTGCCCGTGGACGATTGCCTTCGGCAGCCCGGTCGTGCCGGAGGAGAACAGCACGTAGAGGGGGTGGTCGAAGGGGACCGGGTCGAATGCGAGCGGCCCCGTCTCGGAGAGGAGCTCCGTCCAGGCGGTCGTTCCAGGCACCACATCCTCCGGCCCGCCCGCGTACGGCACGTGGACGACGTGCTCGAGCGACGGCAGCCCTGCCCGGACGGCGGCGACCTGTTCCCGACGGTCGAGGTGCCGGTCACCCCAGCGGTACCCGGCGATGGCGAGCAGGACCTTGGGCTCGAGCTGACCGAGTCGGTCGAGGACGCTCCGCGGCCCGAACTCGGACGCGCACGTTGCCCAGATCGCGCCGAGGCTCGCGGTGGCGAGGAACGCGACGAGCGTCTCGGGGATGTTCGGCAGGTACGCGACGACCCGGTCGCCCCGACCGACGCCGAGCCGCTGGAGGCCGACACGCGCGCGCGCCACCTGGTCGCGCAGGTCGCCGAAGGTCAGCTCGAAGGGCTCCCGCGTCTGCGAGCGCGCGAAGACCGCGATCGTGTCGACGTCCTCCTCACGTCCCAGGGCATGCTCCGCGTAGTTCAGCTCCGCCCCCGGGAACCACACGGCGCCCGGCATCGCGTCGGAGGCGAGCACCCGTTCGTACGGCGTCGCGGCCTTGACCTCGAAGAAATCCCAGAGCGACCCCCAGAAGCCCTCGAGGTCGGTGATCGACCACTGGTGGAGCTCGGGATACCCCGGAAAGGCGAGGCCGCGCTCGGCCTCGAGCCAGGAGAGGTACCGGCCGACCTCGGACCGCTCGCGCGCGTCCGCAGGCGGGGCCCAGAGCACGTCGCCCTGGGCAGGTGGGGCGCTCCGCGCGGTCACGACTCTCCGTCCCGTGCCGTGTGGTCGCGGCCGAGGAAGGTGTTGGCCCAGGCGCTGGTCCCGGCGAGCGCGTTGTCCTTGACCACCACGGGATTGTCGAGCATCTCCTCCTCCTCGCCGTAGGCCTTCAGCCGCTCGTAGGCCTGCGACCAGATGCACTCGGTGTCGTAGACCTCGCAAAGGCCGTCGCGCGTCCCGCCGCAGGGGCCGTTGCGCTGGTTCTTCGCGCACTGCGACTCGGGGCACACGTAGGCGATCTCGGGAAGGGAGCAGTCCCCGCAGTCGCGGCACCCGAAGAGGGAGACCTTCGCCGCCTGCTCGAGCCCGTGCGCCACGTTGCGCACGAGGCGCGGTGCACGCTCGAGGCCCCGGTACGCCGAGCGGCCGGCGGGAAAGAGCGGTGCATCCGGCGCGAAGACGCCGTCGTGCATCCGCCGGCTGACGCGATAGGTCAGCGGCACGCGGAGGTCGGTGCGCCGGCGGCGCTTCGAATCGAGGTAGGAGGCGCTGACGGTGTCCGACGAGAGGCCCGTCTCGACGTCGGGCTCGAAGAGGTAGAACTCGTCGTCGAAGGGGTAGCGGAGCTCGGGAACGAACGAGCGCCAGTCGTCGGGCGCGAACGACGCGGCGAGGTCGACGATCTCGCCGAACGTCGCAGCCGGCGTGTGGCCGCCGAGGTAGGCCCCGTCGAAGCCGAGACCGCGCGAAACGGCGAGGTGCTTGGCCGCGAGGTCGACGAAGAACGCCCTTCCCTTGTCGGCGCTCGCGCCGTGGTGCTCCGCCAGCTCGAGCAGCCGGTCGGTCACCACGACCCCAGGGATCTTCCCCTGGTGGAAGGCACGCGCCGCGGGTCGGGAGAGGAGGTAGACGTTCGCCAGCGCGTGGAGCGCGGCGCCGTCCCGGCGGATCCACCGCAGCAGCTCGTCGTCCTTGCGCACGTCCCAGCCGATCTGGTTGATCACGAACCGCGCGCCCGACTTGGCTTTCTTGCGGAGCTTGAAGTACTGCGGCATCACCTCACGCTCGTGGCGCTTGTGGTTCGTCACCACGCAGCCGAGGAAGAAATCGGTGCGGTCGAGGCGCACGTCGGGCTTCCTGGCGTCCGGGAGCCCGTCGTTCATCTCGGAGAGGAGGCCGATGAGCCCGACCGAGTCGATGTCGAAGACCGGTGCTGCGAGGCCCTTGTGGCCCATGATCGGGTAGTCGCCCGACAGTGCGAGGATGTTGTGGAAACCCACCGAGCCGAGCTGCCAGCCACGGCTCTCGAGCGCGTTTCGGTTCCAGTCCTTGCAGGCCAGGTGGATGATCACCTCCTGGCCGCGCGAGATCATGTCGGTGCCGAGCGCGTCGGGCGAGAACATCGCGTTCCCCCCGGGGTTGTCGGTGATCGACAGCACGTCGATGCGCGGGTCGTCCGCCAGCTCGCGCGCGAGATCGAGCACGCCGCCCGACCCGTTGGGCGTGACGAGGCCGCGGCTCGTGACGATCTCGGTCGCGACGACGAAGGAGCCCGGCCGGGCGAGGTGCTCTCTCAGCGTTGCCATGGCTCGGGCCCCTTCGTGCCGTCGATCAGACGGCCGCCTGCGTCCGCCAGCCCTCGGCGTACGTCGTGCGTGCAACCTCGCCGTACGGGCACGGGCTGACGACCGCGCGGATCTCGACCTGCACGTGGCGCTCGACGACCGGCTTCGCCGAGCCGCCGCCCTCCTCGCCCCAGACGATCGTGACCTCGTTGCCGAGCTCCACGTCGTCGTCCACGATCGCAAGCGAGAGCATCGAGCGCTCGTTGTAGCTGTAGCCGGAGAACGTCGACACCCCGACGGAATGGTCGCCGACCATCACGCGGTCGTTCGGCCACGTCGAGTAGTTCGAGAGCGGGAGGTCGATGTACTTGGCCGGGTCGCCCTTCTCGAACAGGGTCCCCATCGTCCGCGCCACGTCCTCGCCGTTCCACGCGAGCGTGACCTTTCGCCGTGTCGGCGCCTCCATCTGCTCGAGCGCCTCCCGACCGACGAAGTCGTGGTCCAGCTTCACGAAGCCGCCGTAGCCGAGCTCGTGCGGAGTCAGGTAGTAGTCCTCGATGTCGTCCGATGCGAGGCTGCCGCCGAGCGACCCTGTGGCCTCGTACCAGTCGGCCGGGAGCCACTCGCGGTACGCCTTCATCGAGTCGCCCGTGAACACGGCGGGGAGCGGGCACGGGATCCAGCCGGACTCGAGCGTGTTGGTCGCGTAGGCGCGCGACCCGACCTGCCGCAGACCGAACTCCGAGCCGGCC
>Ga0105243_10003981_pt1 | contig 11773 bp, 9 predicted proteins | sample KBSM34metaG_FD_81525 | JGI IMG/M metagenome (GOLD analysis project Ga0105243, IMG submission 81525) | Miscanthus rhizosphere microbial communities from Kellogg Biological Station, Michigan, USA - KBS M3-4 metaG | ecosystem: Host-associated > Plants > Roots > Rhizosphere > Soil | place: Michigan...
CCGGCGATGGCCGGCAGCCTGCTGGTCGCGTCCGACGAAGGGCGGCACCTGCTGCGCATCTCCGACAATCGTGTCGACGCGCTGCTCCAGGATCAGGTCGGAGGCGTGCGCGCAGTCGCGGTCGCCGCCGACGGCGCGATCTACTTCGCCAACGCCAGCGCGGTGGGACGGCTGGTACGGGCTAATTAAGAATTCGGAATTTGGAATTAAGAATTCGCGCCACGAATTCCTAATTCTGAATTCTTAATTTCCGCACCGATCACTATCGTCCCTATCGCGCCTTGTAGCTCCTGGTCGCGCCGGTCCTGCCGTTGGTCACCGTGAACGACCCGTCCTCGCTGGCGCTCGCCTTGATCCAGTGCGCGGTCGACTCGTCGAGGTTCGCGATTCGCTCGTCGGCGAAGTTCTCGGCGCCCGCGTTCTGCGAACGGTGCAGCTGCCATGCGTCTTCCAGGCCCGCCACCTTGCGCAGCGCGGCGAACACTTCCGGCGAGCCGCCCTTCGTGGCGCCGTTGTTCACGATCGCGACGCGCGGCGTCACGGCGGCATAGGCCGCGGGATACGACGTGTCCGCGCCACCGTGATGCGGCACGAGATACAGATCGATGGGGCCCAGGATGCTCTTCGGACACACCAGGGCGAACAGCGGCGCGCCGCTGAGATCGCCGAGGTCGACGAACCGGAACTGTCCGAAGCGCAGGTGAAAACCGGTCGAGCGCGGGTTCTCCAGCTTCTCCTGTGCGGGCGGCGCCGCCGGCCCGCACGCCGCGTTCGCCTGGCCCGCGCCGGCAACAGGCCGGCCGAGTGTCGCCGCCGCCGAGCTCACCCAGAATGCCTCCACGCCCTTCAGCGGCAGCCGGTCTCCCGGTTTCGGCTCGACGTGCTTCCCTTTCGCGCGCGCGGCGACGTACGCCTCGTAGGCCGCGAGCGTGCCCGGCCACCGCGATTCGGCCAGCGCTTCCGGGCTCCGCACCAGGTCGCCGTGATCGAAGAATGTTTTGATCGGCATCTGGCGCGACAACTCGACGACGCCGCCATCGTGGTCGGGGTGGAAGTGGGTCATCAGCAGGTAGTCGATCGCCTTGATGCCGGCGGCGCGTGCGGCGGCCAGGATGCGCGTCGAGTCGCGGCCGCCGGCGCCGCCGTAACCGGTGTCCACGAGCAACGATTCGCCGGCCGGCGTCACGATGAGCGTCGATTGCCCGCCTTCGACGTCGATGAAGTAGAAGTCGAGCGTCTGCGCCGCCGACCCCGGCCGCAGTCCGACAACCATCAGCAGCGTCACCGCAATCGCAGGCAGGGCGGCGATTTTCAGACTTCTGCCGTCACTTCTGACGTCACTTCTGACTTCTAACTTCTCACTTCGAACTTCGGTCATTGCTCCCTCATGAGATGCTGATGCCCATGCGCATCGGTCTGGTCGTGACCGGCGGCGTCGATCGCTCCGGCCGCGAGCGCATGCTGCCGGGCATCGTCTGGCTCATCGAACGGCTCGCCCGGCGTCACGACGTCCACGTCTTCGTGCTTCATCACTATCGCAAGCCGTGCGTCTACCCGCTGGCGGGCGCCACGATCCACGACCTCGGCCGCGTGGAAGGTCCGCCCGGGTTCCGCCGCCTGATCGTACGCCGGCGGCTGACCGCCGCCATCGACGCGGTGTCGGCAGGCGGACGCTTCGACCTCCTGCACGCCTACCAGGGCATGCCGGGCGTCGCCGCCACCGCGGCCGGAAGACGCCTCTCCCTGCCCGTCGTGGTCACGATCGACAGCGGCGAGCTCGTCGCGTTCGAGGACATTCAGTACGGCCTTCAGCGGCGCTGGATCGATCGGCGCGCGATCGCGCGCGCCCTTCGCGCCGCCGCGCGCGTCACGGTGACCACCGAGGTCATGAAACGAACGGCCGCGGCGCTCGTCAGCGATGTTCGCGTCGACGTCGTGCCGATCGGCGTGGACCCGCGCGCGTTTCCGCCCGCGGGGCGCCGGAGCGGACCGCCGTTCCGGCTGCTTCGGGTCGCGAGCCTCAACCGGGTCAAGGACTATCCGACCTTGCTGCGCGCGCTCGGACGCATCGTGGCTTCTCTTCCCGTTCATCTCGACATCGTCGGAGAGGACACGCTCGACGGACTGACCGAGCGGCAGGCGCAAGCGCTTGGCCTCGAGTCGCACGTCACATTTCACGGGTTCCAGCCGACCGACGCGCTCGCGGCATTCTACACGCGGGCCGATCTGCACGTGGTCTCGTCACGTCACGAGGCAGCGGGGGGCGTCGTTCTCGAAGCGGCGTGTGCCGGTGTGCCGACGGTCGGCACGTGCGTCGGCTACCTGGCGGACTGGTCGCTCGACGGCGCGGAAGATGGAGGCGAGCGCGCCGTCGGCGTTGCCGTCGGCGATGACGAGGCGCTCGCGACTGCCACGATCGGCCTGCTGCAGGATGCGCCACGTCGCGAGCGGATTGCCGGCGCCGCGCGCGAGTGGGCGCTGGCGCACGACGCGGACTGGACCGCGCGGCGGTTCGAACAGATTTATTCGGAAGTCGCGGAGAAACGGCGCTAGAGCAATCGCAGGCGCCACAGGTATCGAAAACCGCACTAGACCGACGTCGTCAGCGCCACCTGCAGGTCCGGCTCCGCGCGGGGCAGGCTGGCGCGCCGCAGCGGCAGCCATACGACGGCCTCGCTCGCGGCGAGGCTGATGGCGGCGCCGGTGCTCCCCATCATGGGAATCAACACCGCCGCCGAGGCCGCCTGGATGATCAGCGAGACGGCGCTCCAGCGGACGACCTGCGCCTCGCGGCCGGCCGCGTAGAGAAAGATTTTCCGGCCGGCGTTGCTGAGCGCAGGAACCAGACCGACGCCAATCCACATCAGCGCCGGTGCCGCGGCCATGAACGACGGGCCGTAGACCATCCGGAGCAGGAGCGGCGCCGTCAGCAGGCAGGCGGCGGCGATCGCGGCGCTGCACACCAGCATCAGGCGATCGACCTTCGAGAACAGGTGCTGCGCTTCGGTCCGATCGCGTCCAAACTCGTGCGACAGCACAGGCAGCGCGCCGCCGAAGACCGCTTGCGGCGCGAGCCTCGCCAGCCGGCCGAAGCGCGATGCCGCCGCGAACAGCCCGACCTCCCCGGCCGTCGAAAGGCCGCCGAGCATCAGCGGCGCGACCCGCGCCTGCAGGTTCGCCACGATGCCCGACGCGGCGAACGGCAGCGCACGGCGCATCAAGGCGATCAACGGCTCCCGTTGCCGAGGCACTCGCCCCCCGTCTGCGAACACCACCCGCCACAAGGCGAGCGCCGTCGCGATCTGCGCCAGCTGCACGCCGGTCGCGAATGTCATCAGGGCGACGAGTTCCCCACCTGCCGCACCAGCCCCACCTGACCCACCCGACCCACCTGCCATACCCGCCCCTGTATTCACGCGCCACCAGCGTCGAGCGAGCTGAAATGCCAGCCAGCCGGTCTCGACGCCCAGCACCGTCGGCAGCCACCGCGCCTGCGACTTCAGCATCGCGCTGAAGCATCCGTACGCCGCGCCGGCGACGCCGAGCAGCGCGGCCAGGTGCAAGCCGGCGATCGTTTCCCGGTCTGTGGAGATCCAGCCGGCGCACGCATACAGGATCGCGCCGAGCGGGACGGCGGCCGCAAGGCGCAACAGCAGCGCGCCGCCGACCAGTTGCGCCGCGGGCGCCCCCGGGCGCGCGCCGTCGCGCGTCAGCAGCACGCCGAACCCGAGATCGGCGGCAACCGTCAACAATGACGCCCAGGCCGTGCACAGCACCCACTGGCCGAACCGATCGGCGCCGAGGCCGCGGCCGATCGCGAGCGTCACGCCAAACGCGATCGCCGCGCGCGCAAAATTCGACGCGAGAAACGCCGCGCTCAGTTGCGCGATGCGTGCGAGCGGCGTCATACGGCGGTCACGCCCGGTTCGACGATCGGGCAACCGGCGAGGCGCCGGACCAGGCCGGAGTCGGCCAGCTTCGGTGCCGCGTCGACGCATATCGGCCGCAACTTGACGCGCCGGGCGCGGAACACCGCGGCCAGATCGGGATCGCCGACAATCGGCCGCCCACCCACCGTCACGAGCCGGACGTCACGCCGCGCCGTTTTCAGCAGCGCGGCCGCCGGCTCGTCGTCGAACGGCGGGATGACGAGGAGATCGGCCGGCCCGCCGACGGTGAGGCGTCCCGACCTGGGCTGGCGGAGCAGCGCCGCCGCGCTGGTCGTCACCATCCGGAGGAGCTCGGCCGCCGACACCGGCGCCGCGTCGCGCGCCGCGCGCAGCTCGTCGAGCAGATCGCGCGATCCGGTCACGCGCGAATCGGTGCCGAGCGCGACGTTGACGCGCCCGCAGTCCCCGTTGCCTCGCGACCGTTCGTCTTCGTCGAGCAGCGAGCGGACCGGAACGCTGCGTCCGAAGAGGAAGTCGTTCGACGCGGGACACCACACCAGGCCGGCGCCGGCGCGCGCCACCCGCCGCCAGCCGTCGCCGTCAATCGCCACGCCATGCACGATCACGGTGTTCGGCCTCAGGCACCCCAGCGCCTCGAGCCGCGGCAGCTCACCTCGCGCCTCATCGTCGGTGCCCTCGGCAAGGTGCAGGACGAACGGCACGTCGGGCGGCGTCGCCCGCGACCGGTGCGCCACGTCGCCGCCGGGCTCGCCGCGCGCCCCGGCCGGCTGCCGCTCGAGGAGGAACGAATGCGCCCAGCCGTAGCGCCGCACCACGCGAACGGCCATCGTCCGCCGCATCTCCGGGTAGAACGGATTGTGATGCGCGACCGTCGTCACGCCGGCGAGAAGGTTCTTCAAGCTGCCGATGAAGAGCCGCTCGACGAGCGGTTGCGCACGGTCGCGGCGAATCGCGGGATCGGCGGTGAGCCGCGGGCGCATGTCGTCGATCCACGCCGAGGCGTTCTCGTAGCGATCGCGTCCCTTGAGCCGGCCGTAGTGATTCAGCTCGAGATGATCGTGGGCGTTGATCAGGCCGGGCAGCACGATCGCGCCCCGCAGATCGACGATCGTGTCGTGGGGCTTCGGGCGCCCGCCGATCGACAGGACGCGCGACGAGAAGCGGATCGACGCCGCGACCGGCGTGTCCATGCCAGGCGTCACGACGCGCGCATTCACGAACGAGACCGCATTGGCCCAGATCATGGCTCTTTCACGGCATGGAAGACGACGACGACCTGGGGATCGCCCCACTGGCGGCGAAAGGCCTTGACGGCCGGCTCACCGTCCTCGGTGAAACGCGGTTCCCTGATCGAAAGGATGTGCAGCCCTGCGTGCTCGAGCGCCGCGAGGTGATCGTCGACGGCGTGCGGATGATAGGAGACCTCGTGGAGCGTACCGTCGGCGCCGCGGAATGTGCGGGTCCACCCATGCCGCGCCCACGAGGGATGGAAGTCCGAGTAGACCAGATGGCCGCCGACCGCCAGCACGCGCGCCATCTCGCGCGTCCAGCCGCCCAGATCCGCCACGTCTCCGACCATCAGCGACGCATTGACCAGGTCGAACGACGCGCGCTTGAACGGCAGCCGGCACGCATCGGCGCACACGCGGCCGCGGCCGGTGCTGCGCGTCAGCATTGCCAGCGAGAAATCGAGGCCCAGGACCAGCGACGCGCCGGTCGAGGCGAGCAGCGGGAGGTAGCGGCCGGAGCCCGACCCGACGTCGAGCGCGCGTTTCGCGTGCAGATGCGAGAGCAACGGCTCGACGACCGCCTGCTCGATCCGCATCAGCGGGTTGTGCGCGACCGCCGGATAGGTGTCGGCCCAGAGCTCGTACGCCGCGCGCGCGGACAGCGACATCCTCAGAACCCCGTCGTTTCCGGGCGCTGGTAATGGATCAGCCGCTGCAGCGCGCGCAGCTCGTACGGCGCGCCGTACCACTTCAACCCGTAGCGCCACGCGCTGGCGGCCCGCAGCGCCGCGCGGTGCCACGGGGTGAGGCGGGCGTCGGTCACCGTCGGGTAGTAGGCGTTGATGACGCGCTCGAAATTGCGGACGCGGCGCCGGATGGCGCCGCTCCCGCCGTTCATCCACGGGATGCCGTCGCCGCGGCGCATCGACAGCTGCTCCCACGCCGGCGACGCCCACTCCTCGAGCGTCTCCGGGAACGCGAAACCCAGGCGTTTGGCTTCCGAGTACAGGCTGCCGTCGAGCGGCACCGGCGTGTACGTGTACAGCACGATCTCGGTCGCGGGATTGATGCCCTTGATCCGGCGGATGAACTCGAAGGTCGTGGCGACGTCCTTCACCGGCTCCGGCGGACAGCCGAGGACGAAGGACAACTCGGGAACGATGCCGTAGTGGCGCATCCGGCGCGCGAGCTCCAGCGTCAGCCCGGCCGACGACTTCCCGCCCTTGTTCATGCGGGCCAGCGCTTCGTCGGTCCCCGACTCCGCGCCGGAAAAGATCATCGCCAGCCCCGAGCGCGCCATTTTTTCCCACGTGGCGTCGCTGTACTGCATCAGCGTGTCGACGCGGCCGAGCGCCCACCAGCGGAGCCCGAGCCCGGCGATGCGCTCGGCGAACTCCGCGGTGCGCGCCTCGGAGATGAAAAAGTCCATGTCGTGCATCTGGACGGCGTCTACGCGATAGGTCGTCGCGAGGTGGCGCATCACGCGCTCGATGCGCGCGGGCGACTGCGCCAGCCAGCGCCGGTTCGACATCGCGACCACCGCGCAGAAGCTGCACGCGAACGGACAGCCGAACGACGAGTTGTGCGCGACGGTGCGGCGTCCCAGGTAGTTCTTGTGGACATACCGCTCCATGTCGACGCGGTGGTACGGCAGCTCCGGCAGCTCGTCGAGCGTGGTCAACGGCTGGACGGGGTTGTTGACGATCTGCACTGAACGCTCGCCTGAAAGGCTCGCGCTCCCAAGGCTCGAGCTTCCTTTCCACGAGAGGCCGCCGACGGTGTTGAGGACGCCGCCGGAGCGCAGGATGTCGACGAGCTGCAGCAGCCCCTGCTCGCCTTGCGACCGGATCACGAAGTCGACGTACGGGGCGCGCAGGACCGTCTCGAAATGCTGTGTCGGAAAGTAGCCGCCCCAGACGATCGGCACGTGCGGCAGCGTCTCTTTCACGCGACGGCAGACGGCGACCGCCTGCGTCAGTTGCGGTCCCGGCATCACCGTCACGGCGAGGAGCGGCGTGGCCGACCGCGGAACGGCCGCGAGCCGCGCGACGATCTCCGCCGCCGGATCGCGGACGATATTCCCGTCCACCAGGGACCACGCATCGTGGCGCGCCTCGAGCACCGCGGCGAGCGCCATCACCGACAGCGGCAGCGGCTGCTTTCCCGGCGTCGTCGACAGCGGGTTGTAGAGGACGATCACCGCGCCACCCACAGACCGAACGCCGCCGGCGCGCGGCGCCGCTTCACGCGGGCCAGTTGCCGCCGCATCCGCCAGCCGAGCGGGCCGCGGGACGGCACGAATTCCTGCCGCAGCTCGAGGCGCTCGGCGATCGCGGTCAGCAGCGCGAACGTCAGGTAGCCGGCGCCCGGCAGCACGACCTCGTTGAGGCCGCACTCGACCACGAAGCGGCGCACCGTGTCGTCCACCATCGCGGCGCCGTCGCGGTCGGCGCGGAACATCGGCGAGTCCATCACGACGAGCGCGCCCCCCGGCGCGAGCAGGCGGTGCGCGCTCGCGAGCGTCGCCGCGCTGTCGGCCGCATAGTGCAGCGACCCGTTGAAGACGATGAGATCGAACTGGCGTGCGGCGAACGGCAGCGCGTCGAAGTCGGCCTGCACTATGGGAAACGCCGTCGTGTAGTGCCGCGCCGCGCCCAGGCCGTCGACCTCGTCGTCGATCGCGTCCACCGCGACGGCGCGGTGACCGAGCGCCACGAGCCGGTGGCACAGCCAGCCGCTGCCGGCGCCGACGTCCAGCGCGTGGATCGGCAGCGGGCCGTGGGCGAGCACGTGGCGCAGGAGGTGGTGGTAGGTCTCGCGGCGGACGTTCCAGTCGCCGGCGTGCGGATCGTCGGGCGCGACGGCCGGCAATCGCCGGTAGTACTCGGGCGTCGACTGGCGGCGTCCCTCGCGCTCACGGACGGCGCGATACTGCCGGACGAACGGACCCAGCCGCTCGCGGCGCGTCGCCGTCAGGAAGCGCCAGACGCCTCCGCGGCGCTCGAAGACGCGATCGCACACCGCGCACGTCACTCGGTCCGATGCCGGCTCGCCGAGATCGATCCGGCATTCCGGGCATGCGAGGCGCGGCATCCAGTCGTCCACGGCCATCATGCCTTTCGCAGCACAATCAGAAAGTGATCGCCCCACGCACGGATCCCCGGCCAGCCGCCGACCCGATCCTCGAGGCGCTGCAGCGCCGAGACGAGATGCGGATGACGCGACGCGAAGGCCTCCAGGTACGGCGGCGGCGCGAACAGGCCGAGCGTGCGAAGCGACACGCGCGTGAACCTGGCCGCAGCAAAGATGCGTTCGACCTCGGCGGGGGTGTGGTAGCGCGTCCAGACGGTGCGGCCTTCGAGCGGCACAGGCACCGGATCGCGCCGGAAGCGGACGGTGGCTCGCCGCCAGGGGCCGCGCGCCAGGTAGAGCGCGATCTCCCACGGGCAGACGCGCCCGATCATCGACGCGACCAGGATCCCGCCGGGCCGCAGGCGGCCGGCGATGAGATGCGCCGCGCCGGCAAGATCGTCCACGCAGTTGAGCGGCCCGAAGTTCGAGTACGCGGCGTCGAACTGCACCGGCGCGAGCCGATCGAGCTCGTGAATCCCGACGTGCAGCACGTCAACCCGATCGATCAGGCCGGCGGCGGCGACCCGGCGGCGCGCCTCGTCCACCATGCCGTGCGACCAGTCGATCGCCGTCACGCGGTAGCCGCGGCCGGCGAGATGCTCGGCGTCGCACCCCGGACCGCACCCGAGATCGATCACGTGCGCGTGCTGCGGCACGAAGGCGTCCACCGCCTGCCACGCGCGCGCGCGCATGTGGACCAGCATCCGGTTTGCGGCATTCGACCGGTCGTATCCGGCCGCGACCCCGTCGAAGGCCCGCTGCGTATCCCGCAGCATCATTGACGCCATGGGGCGCTCCGCCACGACGTCTTCAGCGAGCACACACACCGCACGCACACCGGATCGGTGCCGACATCGAGCGATCGGCGAAATGCTCGCAGGTGGTCACTGACGATCGTGTCGATCGGCGTCCGGCGGACGTTGCCGATCGAGGCCTGGAAGAAGCAGGGGCGTACCGATCCGTTCGCTTCGATCACCACCGACACCCAGGGGGCGTTGCAGGCAACGCGCGGGAACGGCTCGTCGCCGAGAACGGCGGAGTAGTACCGCGCCAGACGGCGCAGCTTGTCGGGCGATTCGGCAATGAACCCCGACGAGAACTCGGACCCATAGCGGGCGATCGTGTGCTCGATCGTCGCCTCGAACTCGCGGACGTCCTCGCGGTCGAGCGCGAGATCCTCCAGCGAGGTTCGCGGTGTCCCATCGGGGGCCATCGCCCGCCCGAAGCCGGACGATGACAGGTCGGCCGACAGGAACGAGATGCCGTCCAGCCCGAGCGACTTCGCGTGGACGACGAGCCGCGGCAGCTCGCGGAAATTGAGACGATGCAGCGTTGCCCGCGCCGTGATCGGCAGATCGGGCGCGACGCGACGCAGCGCCGCAATGCCACGGCCGACGATCCTCAAACCGTCGACGCCGCGGATCGCTTCGTACAGCCGCTCGTCTGCCGCATCGAGCGACACGATCACCCGGGCGAACTGCTGCGCGACGCGCGCCACGAACCGCTCGAGCAGCACGCCGCTCGTGAGCAGGTGCAGCGTCGTGCCGTTGGCGCGGAAGATCTCGGCCGCGTCGAACACTTCCGGACGCAGCAGCGGTTCGCCGCCCGAAAACACGACGAGCCGGGTGCCGAGGGCCGGCAGCGCCGACGCGAGCTCGCGGATCTCGGCGAGCGAAAGGTCGTCCGCGCCGCTGTGCTTCCACCAGTCGCACGACACGCACCGGCTGTTGCAGCGCCCGGTCGGATAGAAGATCAGCAGCGGCAGCACGATCGTACGGTTGGCCGCCCGTCCGATCTGGACGAGCGCATCGGTGGCCAGCGTGCCGGCCAGGGAACCGCTCATGCGCCCACCCGAACGCTCGGCCGAAAGCCTCGCGCTCCATCGGGACGCTGAAAGCCTCGTGCTCCATAGACTCGGAGCGCGAGCCTTTCAGGCGAGCGTTCGATGAACATGTGGCTGGTGCGCATGCGTCCTTATTTCAGCGCCGTTTGATCGGTGGGCACGGCCGCAGCCTGCGGCGTCAGCAGTGGAACGAGCGGCGTCGGCCGGGCGGCGGCGGCCATCCGCTCGAGCCGGCTCAGACGCCGGTGCAGGAACACCGCCTGGACCGCGTGGTACGGCGCGCCGAGCAGCTGGCGGACGTGGCGCGGCCGCGCCGTCCAGGGACGCCGGACGAGACGGGAGACGGCGCCGCGCGACTTGCGCCCGCGGAACTCGGCGTGCACGAGCCCGTGGAGCGCGCGGTAGAAATCGGGCACATAGGTCGCGTGGTACATCATCGCAAGGTCGTTCGAGTCGACCCAGTTCTGCTTCTGCCCGAGCTGCGCCTGGACACGTTGATAGAACGTCGTCCCGGGCAGCGGATAGGAGACCGACACGCCGATATCGTCGGGGGCGCAGTCGCGCACCATCTCCAGCGTGCGATCGATGTCCTCACGCGTCTCGCCGGGATAGCCGAACTGCAGGAAGAACCCGACGTCGACGCCGGCGCCGTGCAGGAGCCCGGTGGCGTTCGCGATCTGGTCGACGCGCGTGCCCTTCTCCATCGCGTCGAGGATCCGCTGCGATCCGGATTCCGCGCCGATCCACGCGATCCGGCAGCCGGCGGCGCGCAGGGCGATCGCGACCGCGGCGGTCACCTGATCGGCCCGCAGCAGGCACTTGAACGGAATCACGGCGTCGCGCGACTGCAGCAGCGCGGCGAAGCGCTCGACCCACCCGGGCTTGAGGCCGAAGATGTCGTCGGCAATCCACAGATGGTCCGGGTGGTAGGTCTCTTTCAGCCACGCCATCTCCTCGACGACGTGTTCTGGCGATCGCGCGGCATAGCGCTGGCCGTAGATTGGCTTCGCGCACCAGTTGCAGTGGTACGGGCAGCCGCGCGTCGTCACCAGGTTCATCGAGAAATAGCCGTGGTGGGTGCGCCACATCGTCCGATACCGATCGACGTCGACGAGATCCCACGCCGGCAGCGGCAGCGAATCGAGGTTCCGGATGATGTCGCGCGGCGGCGTGCGGACGTTGCGGCCATCCGCGTCGCGCAGCCACAAGCCGTTCACGCCCTTCAGCGCGGCGAGCCGCCAGTTTGTCTCACCTGACCCACCCGCCCCACCTGCCCCACCTGGCCTACCCGACCCACCTGTCAGCGTGTCGAGCAGCTGGACGAGCGTCACCTCCCCCTCGCCGGCGACGACGACGTCGGCGCCGCGGTCCAGGTACGTGGCCGGATGATCGGTGGCGTCGGCGCCCGCGACAATCGTCGCGATGCCGCGCGCGCGGGCGAGATCGATCATCGTCAACGCCGCCTCGCGCATGCGGAGCAGGCACATCTTGCTCAGATAGTTGAAGTTGTCCTCGTAGATCACGGCGAAGCGCGGCCGATGGCGATCCAGGGCCGCGGCCCATTCCGCTTCCGAGGCGGCGAGCATCGCGTCGAACAGCGCGACGCGGTAGCCGCGCTCGCGCACGCACGCCGCAGCGTAGAGCGCTCCGAGCGGCGC
>Ga0105243_10003982_pt1 | contig 11773 bp, 10 predicted proteins | sample KBSM34metaG_FD_81525 | JGI IMG/M metagenome (GOLD analysis project Ga0105243, IMG submission 81525) | Miscanthus rhizosphere microbial communities from Kellogg Biological Station, Michigan, USA - KBS M3-4 metaG | ecosystem: Host-associated > Plants > Roots > Rhizosphere > Soil | place...
AGACTTGGTTTGCACGCGCCCGTGTCAGATTGTTGCCTTCTATCACCCGGACTTTGGCGTCGTAGTCGACGAGTCGTTGGACCTGAGCAGCAACCTCTACCATCGCTCGATCGTGTTACACGAGCTCGTTCATCATGCCCAACATGCTGCAGATAGATTTGGAAGTGTCGAAGGAAAGTGCGCAAAAAGGGCCTTATCAGAGCGGGAGGCTTACGAGATACAGAATCGATACTTGGCGAGTCAGGGGGCTTCCGCTCCTGTTCCAACCGTGAGATGGGAGAAGTTTTGCAGAACCGACACGGAGTAAACGAAAAGGCGGCGCCTCGAAGACGATGAGGGGTTATAGGCTGGTTCCGCGCCCCCCCACATGTACCTGCAACGCCGAATCGGGGGAGCATAGAATCGGTACGGAAACGTGGCTTGGTGTTTTTGGGGTCGAGCCACCTAATACGGGGGCCCAAGTGTCTGGGGATCGTCTCTAAATCTGAGTAAATAGCCCATCCCCTGTCATTTACTCAAAAACTTGAAGTCTACAATAGCGGCGATCGCCAATCCGTCGCGTAAATGATCCCTCGTCGATGGCCGGTGTCGACCCCAAAGCGGACGTTGCCGTTGCTCGACCGCGTTCAATGTGCCTGCTCGTCTCCCAGATCCAGACTCTCCCATAACCATTCATCCTCAGTTTCCCATGTGAGGATGAAGCGTTCTTCCCCATTTTGTGCATCAACGTCCTTTTGGCAGCAGTACTCCATAGGCCCGTCAGGGCTGGATGATGTACGCGTGAAAACCTTGTCAAGCGCGCTCTGTGCTTTGCGAAGTTCCTCAAGGGTGCCACGGGATATGTGTCTCATTTTTCCCCTTTTGGGCGAGTTGAACTAAAGGAGGATCACTGATTGATCGCGCCGATAATGTACGCAACGAAAATGGGGATAACGACGAGCAGGGAAAAGGAGAGGATGGTGAGGCCCATGCGGAATGCCATTCTTTTGGCTCTCGCTCCATGCTGCGAGGTCCGGCGTCATGCCCCATGTGATCGATATCCATTGTATTCAGCATCGAGCATGCATTCGGAGAGAGTAGGAAAAAATCCCACAGTCACACTTCCTCCAGCGCGGGTGATGTGCTCCCAAATCCATCCGTCTTCTGATTGAACAAAATTCCATTCGCTTTTTCTTATGTCTCCGACCGGTCGCAAAGAATTCGCCTCGGGCATCGATTGGCTGGTTTTCATAAGTCAGTTCCCGGTTGGGGCCTGTCAGGTGAATCGTGGGGCGCCGACAGGGTTAAAGGTGTGCTGCCGCACGGTTAATTCGGCACGCGCTACTCCTTGCAAATCGAACGTACCGGAGAGGCTCACCCTAACGTTCGCCCTTGCCGTCGGTCTGTGCGCTATCCCCCAAAGTGATGTGCGCTACCGCACATAGAAGCGCCTGCTTGCTGAAACTCACCCGGTTGTGCAGGTACTTGATAGTAATGGCTAATGGGGGGGCGCGCTGAGTAATGCGTTAGCAGAACCGGTCGTCACCTATTCCTTACATCGCCATCCAATGGATCCGAAAGATTCGAAGGGCGAGTGCAGCCAAAACGAGAAAATTAAGGCGTACATTAAGACTTCCACCAGCGACCAAAATGGACTTGAACGCCACTGGCGGAGTTCCATAGTTCAGCGTAGGCTTGCCCGCATATACCGTCCGGGCAAAGGGTCCTAGCACTCAAGTCTTGGAGTCGATGCCTGCTGCAAGGGGCGTCGTATGACTACGCATTTTTCGGTCGCAAATCCGCATCCTCCCAAGATGAACCACCTGCTCGCGGCGCTGCCTGCGCCGGACTACGAACGGTTGTTACCTCATCTTTTGCCCGTCCCACTCCCGCTCGGTTGGCCGGTCTACGAGGCCGGGATCTCGATCACACATGTGTTTTTCCCCACTGACGGCATCGTCTCCCTGCTCCATGTCATGAGGGACGGCGCCTCGGCAGAAATCGCGGTAATCGGGAATGAGGGGCTGATCGGCATTTCATTGTTCATGGGAGGCGAGCGCACGTCGAGCCGAGCCGTCGTGCAAAGTGCGGGTCACGCCTACGGCCTTAGCGCCAAATTCCTGAAGGAGGAATTCGAGCGCGGCGGCGAACTGCAGCATTTGCTGCTGCGCTTCACCCAGGCGATTATCACGCAAATGACACAGACTGCAGTGTGCAACCGGCACCACACGGTGGACCAGCAGCTATGCCGCTGGCTGCTGCTGAGCCTGGATCGACTACCCAGCAACGAACTTGTGATGACTCACGAATTGATCGCGGACATGTTGGGTGTGCGCCGCGAGGGCGTCACCCAGGCGGCGAAACATTTGCAGGAGGGGGGCTTGATCCATTATTACCGCGGCCACATCACCGTTGTGGACCGGGCGAAACTGGAACAACGGGTTTGCGAATGCTATGAGGTGGTCAAACAAGAAACGGATCGCCTGCTTTCGCATCTCGGCGTAACTGCCATCGCACGATCTCGGAGACCCGCTCTAGACTAACGAAGATCAGAGGTGAAGAGGAGAAACCTCTATCAAGAGGAAGAGTGCGATTCACCTGGCCAATTTACCTGGCCCGGGAGCGCAAGCGAAAATTTGTCGGGGAGCACTCATCCGATGTAGGAGAGGACGGCAAACTCGTTTCCGCCGAACACAAAGTCGGCTACTTCATGCATACCCATTTTTGCGTGGGCCCGCAGTGAGGCCGAGTTATCACGCCGTATGAAGAGAATGCCCTCGCGCGCTGGCACCAGGCGCCGCAGCTCCGAGAACATCGCTTGCGCCAGCCCCTTGCCGCGTTCTTCGGTACCTACGCAGACCGGGCCGTACACATAGGCATCGGATGTGCCGGGATATGCTGCAAGCATTGCCCTGATGATGGGAACATCGGCGTTCATTGCCCGCGTGCTGGTCATTAGGAACCCCGCTATGCGGTCGCCATGGCGTGCAACGATCAACGGCATCTCGCGCATCATCTCAGCGATTCTGGAATGTGGAAGACTGGCCGACAGCGTGCCGCCACGCTCAGGTTGATTGGCCGCTTGAAGTTCCACGATTCCGTCCAGGTCGGCCTGGGATGCAAGTCCGATATCCACCTCGCCTTTTGTCATGACTTATTTCTCCCGCGCCCAACGCGCTAGCTGGACGGTCGGAAGCCGCAGGCGGACGATCCGAACCAGCGCCGGGTTGGGTGCCATAGGTGCTCAGGCGCCCCGATTACCAGCGCGCTCACCAAAAGTGCAGCAATCGAAGCGCCGAGCATGTGAGACGCTCTTTTCCAACTCGCGCAGTCTGGCGCAGTTTCGGAAAGAATTCGTTTGACGCCCCATGGGTCCAAGCAACGCGGCTTGCAATCCGGACTCCAAGGCTTCCTCAATGCAGCGCCTCGCCAACGTAGAGAACGATGGCCTCGAAAAGCAAATCGCGCGGGTAGTGTGTGCCCGCGCCGTTGGCTCCCCAGTAAGTCCACTTGTCCTGCAGCGGCAGCACGATCGCCCAATGGTCGCCGTTGGCATAGCCTAGTAGCGTGCTGCCGGGAATTAGCTGGTCATAAAAAATCGTCTGGCCATCGTTGAGCGGTTCGGCTCGCGACAGGCTGCTCTTGGTGAAATCCATGAGGCGCGCCGTCTCTTCGGCGCGCACGAACGACCCGACGGAAAAATAGCGAACACTGGCGGGCAGTTTGTGTGAGGCCAGCCAGGGCAGGCGCTTGTCGCGGGACAAACTGTCCACCACGCCGCCGTCGCCGGCCGCGCAGATTTTCAGGTCGATACCGGAAATCAGCGCGTAGAGACTCGCATAGGCGTCCGCGATCGGCGAGCCGTTCACTGCGCCGGCAACGCTCACCACGGCATCGACGCGCGGAACAAGCTCGGGATAGCCTGCGAGGAATTCGAAGATGTCCGGCACACCCTTCGAATACCCGACGAGCACCAGCTTTTCCCCGGGTGCAATCGTTTCCGAGCCGACTGCTTCGGCAATCTGTCGCGCGTTATGCATACTGCTGGACCGGCCACTCGCGCCTACTACGCGAACGCGGTAGCCGAGCGTGGACAAATGCGGCATGGCCGCCGGAAACGGCACAGCGTCCTTGAAACACTCGCCGAAGGCGCCGGGAATGAACAGGATATGCAAGCGAGGATCGGGCGCCGGCAACGGCGGCGGATCGGCACGCCGCGGCGGCTCATCAGTCAGTCGCGTCAGGGCCACATCGCAATGGTCCATGTCTCCGTCGGGTCCGGAAGCAAGCACACTGCAATAGATTTCACGAAAACGCACACGGCCGTCACTGACCGCGGGCTGTCCCAGCACGGCCAATTGCACCGCCGGCACGTCGGTGCGGTACTTCAACAAGGGTGGCGTGCAGCCGCATGCAAACGTCAGCGCCAGCATTGCGGATCGGGGAACCCATCGGAATCGCACTAGTCCGGATATTTCATCAGGACGCGGAATTATGGCGGAGGACTGGGCGAGACAGATTGGGCTCGATCGGCGCAGCCAATAGATTATTCTATTGGCAAGACGAGCATGCCCGATATGGCCGGCCAGAACCCGCCAGAATCCGCGTAACCCCAAATCCACTAGAGCCCAATTTGATCGAACGGCCTTGGAGTGGTTGCACAGACGCACCTGCAAGCAAAAGGGGGTGGCCTGGTGAAATATCCGGGCTAGGATCATCGGGGAGCCCGTTCCAATGCAAGTTGCTCCGCCGTATACAACACGATGGCTTCGACGAGCACCTCGCGCGGATACCAGTTGTGCCCGGTCACGAACGTAGCGAGCAGCGGACGCTTCTCTTCGATGGGGACGGCCACGGCCCAGTGGTCGGCGTTCGCATAACCCAGCAGCGTTGCGCCGGGTATGACCTGATCGTAGAACAGCAGCTGGCCGTCGTTGCGCGGATCGATCTCGGCCAGTGCTGCGGCGAAAGGGCGCAACGGAATGGAGGCCGCGTCCGTGCGCGTGAATGCAACCAAAGAGAAATACCGCGCACTCTGTGGCAGGCGATGTGCAGCCAACCAGTTGAGGCGCTGTGAGGGTTGCAGGCTGGTGAGAGCGCCGCCATCGCCTGGTTCGCAACCGGGAAGCGAAGCATCCCTGACCGAGCCGTGGTACAAGCCGCTCGCTGTATCCGCCAGGGGCGATCCATTGATGGCACCTGCTACGCTGACAACGGCATCGATCCGCGGTGCGAGTTCAGGATAGCCGCCCATGAATTCGAGAATGTCCACTGCACCCTTCGAATGCCCGATCAGGACCAGCCGTTGATCGCTGGCAGGGAGCCGAGTTACGAACTCGGCGATGCGCGAGGCATTGAGCGCGCTGCTAGAGCGTCCGCTGACCGGCAGAATCTCGGCTTCGTAGCCGAGGCTGCGCAGGCGCGGCACCGCGGTTTCGAAGGGCAATGCGACGAAACTCGCGCAGTCGTTGAACATGCCCGGCACGAAGATCACATGCATGCGCGCGTCGTGAGTCGATGGTGCCCCGGGCTGTCCCGGCCTGCGAGCTTCGTCCGCGAGACGATGCAGCAACTCGTCGCATTCGCGCCGTTTTCGGTCGGGATGCTCTTTCAGGACTGAGCAGAAGATCTCGCGGAAGCGCGGACGCCCGTCCCGGATCTCGGGCGCGTCGAGCACGTTCATCGTCTGCGCCGGTACGTCGAGGCTGTATTTCAGCATCGGGCTGCGCGTGCAGCCAGGCAGCAAGACTGATCCGCCAATGGCGACGGCTAAGCAGGCTGCCAAGGCTTTCCATCTCACCACGAAGACATTCATTTCAATACCCCCTTGAGGGGTACGAAGGTCACGAAGAAACACGAAGAAGACAAAGTAAATGACATTACGATTGCGCGACAGGGGATCATCGGCGCCAGATTTACGATTTCTATACATCCAGCAATCGTCGATTTCTGGTTCCTCCCTTATTTGGGTCTTCTTCGTGTCCTTCGTGACCTTCGTGTTCTTCGTGATGAGATGGAGATGACCCTCAGTGGAACGGTCCCGACCGCATCAGCATGCCCATGATCACGACCAGGCCCAACAACAGAAGCGCTATCGCGGTTCCCAGGGTCAGGGAAAAGGGGTAAGGCGACTGGCCGTGGATGAATCCCTGCGCAATGAGATCCGTGCGTTCCTGGCGCAGTTCCCGCATATAGCTGATGTGGTTCCAGATCCCCGCGATCAAGAAAAGAACACCCAGCACGACCAGCGCCGTACTGAAATTGATTGCCGCGTGCGCCGGCACGATCTCGGTGGCGTGCGCGTTATCTCGCAGGTAGCGGAAGAACTGAAAAATCGTGAAGCCGAAGCCGATCAAGGAAAGTGCCGTGCGGATGATCGACATGAGCGTGCGGTCCGCGCTCATGCGTGTGCGCTGGAACGACATGCCAGTGCGCCGCGACGACAGTTCGACCGACAGATCTCCGCTCGTCCAGCCCTCGGGTATGCGATTCGGTGTCGTGGTGTACTTCGGTGTTTCGCTCATGGGTGACACTCCGGAAAAGATCTGTTACTCATGTTTTGCTTCCGCATGGGCTTTCCGGCGCGCCTCGTCGCGCTCCCGGATTGCCTCGATGTCGCGGTCCAGGAAGAAAGTCAGCATGGTGCGAATGGCCGCAATCGCTGCCACGCGGCCGATCTGGTCCCAGGTCGGCGCGACGGTGGTGCTGACGATGTCGGCGGCAAGTTGGAAAGTTAGCCCGACTACAAGCCACTGGGCATAGGTCATCCAGACCAGGCGCTTTTCAGCATTGCTTCCGCCGGCTACAACAACGCGGACGACGCTGATCACCGCATAGACTGACCCATAGGCAACGACCAGGATGGCGACCATTTCAATGGCTAGCGCAACAGCGCCGGCGATTTGGTATAGCAACTCTTCCACGTCAGGCGTCTCCCGTGACGCGAACTATGCAGCGAAAACCCAGGTGGCAGGTCGAGGTGTCGATGGTCTGCGGCATGCGCGCGGCTGGACGATAGCGGCGGCAGTAATTCGGCGCGCAAAGAAAAGAACCGCCCTTCATGACTTTTCGCGGGATCTGTACATCCGGCGTGCGCGGATCGAGGCTGGCTTCGCGTTCGCCGCCGCGCGGATTCTCCATCGTGCAGCAGGGGCTTTTGATCTTGCCATGGTCCTGATACCAGTCGGTGGTCCATTGCCACACGTTGCCGGCCATGTCGTGCAGGCCGTACCCGTTCGCCGGAAACGAACCGACCGGTGCCGTCCACTCGAAGCCGTCTTCGAGCAGGTTCTGCCAGGGAAATGCGCCTTGCCAGTTGTTGGTCATCGGCTTCCCGCCGGGCATGTACTCGTCGCCCCAGGTAAATTCCGCGCCTTCCAGTCCGCCGCGCGCCGCGAATTCCCACTCCGCTTCGGTGGGCAATTCCTTGCCTGCCCATTTCGCATAGGCCTCGGCATCTTCGAACGCGACGTGCACTACCGGATGGCTCCACAATCCCTGCAGCGAACTTGCGGGTCCACGCGGATGCTTCCAGTTGGCACCCGCGACATAGATCCACCAGTTGTAGTGATTTCCAAGATCAACCGGACCGGAGGATTTCTTGAACATCACGGAGGAGGGCGCCAGCAGTTCAGGTTTCGCACCGGGATAGTCGTCGGGATTCGCAGGGCGCTCCGCGAGAGTGACGTAACCGGTTTCGTCCACGAATTTCTTGAACTCGCGATTGGTGACCGTACGCGAGTCCATCCAGAAGGCGCCGACTTTGACATTGTGCGCGGGGGCTTCTTCGGGATAGTGCTTATCCGAACCCATCAGGAAGGCACCGCCGGGGATCCAGACCATGTTTTCCGAAGGTGGCTCCTCATGTGGCTTCTGCGCGGGCAGATTCAGATCGGTGCCTGTTGTGTTGGTACTCTGCATGTCAGTCTGCGAAAACCTTGTTCCAATCGCTCTTCACGCTCGCGACCACCCACTTCTGCATCTTCGCGGCATCCAGTGCTTTTTCCGCGCCCGCTGTGTAAGCGATGTCCCGTGTGTTGTCGTCGTGATTCACCAGCAGGCCCAGGCCGGGCCGCTTCCCCTGTGTTGCGAACTCTATCATCTGGATGTCGCCGTTCGAATTCCCGGCGGCGAAAATCGGCCGGGCGCCGATGCGGCTCCAGATGCGCACAACCTTGGTCGGGCCGTCATCGAATAATTCGAGCTTCGGTGTGTGATAGACGTTGCCGACGCCGTTCTCGACCTTGTACCCGAGCGCGACCGTAGTACCGACGACCCGCTCCGGCGGTATACCGTAGAGCTCCTGAGTAATCGGGCGCATGAAGTCCCGTCCACCGCCGGAAACGATGTAATTGGTAAAGCCGTTTGCAGTGAGAAAGTCGAGCAGTTCGCGCATCGGTGCATACGCGGTCTTGAGGTAGGGGCGCTTCAATGCGTCGTTCTGCGAGCCGCGCAGGAACTTCCCGGCCTTTTCCGCATACGATTCGACGGTCTCGCCCGCGTAAGCAGCCAGCAATCCCGCGGCCATGACTTTGAGGTCGGAGTCGTCGCCGTTGTAGTGCTTGGTGATGACGTCGCCGAGCCACTTGTGGTCCTTCTCGAACACGGCTTTCCAGGGCTGCTTGTCGCGCAGCGACGGATCTTTCGCCGCCTGTTCGCCGATCTTGCCGAACAGGAATCCGGTTTGGATCGGCATCGGTTTCTCGCACCACAGCGTGCCGTCGTTGTCGAAGACCGCGATGCGCGCTGCGGGTGGAACGAAATCGTTACTGCCTTTCTTTGTCACGCGGGCGACGAAATCCAGCATCGCTGATTTCGTCGCGGTGTCGTTCCAGGAAGCTAGTGGACTCCTGCCTTTTGCAGAGACCCTGGCGGTTCGCTTGCGTGCCGGCGTAGCGCGGGATGCCGCGGCTTTCGGGAACACCTTGCGGCTTGCCTTTTTCGCACCGGTGGACTTCTTCTTGGAGCTGGGGGTCGCCATGATGTGTATCTCAGCTGGCGGGCTGCGCTTCGGGGAACTTCCACTTGCCGTTCAGGATTTCGGCGCGCGGACGATATAGCCGCACCGTGTAGTTCCACCCGTTCACGATCGGAATGCAGTTCGCGATCTTGCCGTCGCAGCCGCCGAACTGGATGACAATGTTGCCGTCCACATTTTTCTTTGCCGTGATGTTGTTCACGGTGTAGGAATCGAGTGCGTTCTTCTCGAAGTAGCCCTCCGCGTTGTAGACGCTGACCGACCAGAAGGCGTCAACCGGCACCTCTTTGACGGTGAGTTGGTAGACCGTGGTGCCGTCATTCTTCGCGGGATTCTCTCCGAGGTAGACAGCGTCCTTGTCGGGATTGCCGCCCCAGCCGGCGGCGGTGCCGAGAAGGTGGCGCACGGGGTCGACTTCTTCTTTGGTACCGAATGCTTTCGAGAAGCCGCCCGCCGTCGAGGCGAGGACCAGCAATGCGTCGCGCACTTTCTTCTGGCTCGCAAGGTCCCAGTTCGGCACCTCGAACTTGCCGGTGTCTTTCTGGCTGACCTTGATGGCATCTTGCAGCTGGTGCACCTGCTCAACGTCCTTCGGATCGTTCGGATCGACCAGCGTGCGAACCGCCACGCCGACATAGCGTGTGCCGACCTTCTCCTTCGTCAGCGTGGTCTCGCCCTTGCCGTAGACGACCATGGGCACATAGTGATCCTGGTTGATGATCTGCATCGACATGAAGCGCTTGCCGGGATCGGGCAGCGTGATTGTCACCGGCCCCGCATCGAGATCGAACACCGCGGAGGAATAAAGCGTATCGCGGTTGAGCCGGATGACGGTCTGGTTGTCGATCCTCGCCGGCTCTCGGCGATGGCTGAACTTGCCTAGGCCACCGCTATCCTTGAGAAGTCCGCCGAAATACAGATCGCTCTCGGCGCGGGCGAAGTTGTCGATTGTGACCGGCGCCGGTTTCGAACTGTCGGTCTGCGCGTGCGCCGCGGTCAGGCCGGCAACTAGGATGAGGCTGACAAACGTCGTGATGATTCTCATAATTTCCCTCGGTAACGGTTTTCTTCAGTCGCGAGCCATGATCGCCGCAAACCTGCGTTCCACATCCACATAGGCATCCTTCGCGATGTCGAAGACTACCTTGACGATGCGGCCGCCAGAGAAGGCGAACTTGGTCGCATATTCTTTGGACACCGGGTCGGCGCTGTCATAGCCGACGCACAGTCCTTCGCCGCAGATGGCGTAATGTCCGCTCTGCGTGCGGAAGTCGGCGCTTCCTTCCGGCTTGTCGTCGACGTAAAGCGTCATCTTGCCCAGCGTTTCCAGGTTCTTGCTCATCGATTTCTTGACGAACTCCACGCCGACGATGTGCTTGCCGGACTTCGGCGCGGGGCAGGCGAGACGTTGCTCGGGCGGGATGCCGAGGAAGTTGTAGACGAAAGTGAGCTGGCCATCCTTGACGAACAGCGTGTAGCCACCGAAGCGTGAACCCTGCGCGACAATGACCCCCTGCGTGTCGGCTGCGAACTCCACCTCGGCGAGGATCTTGAACGATACGCCGAGCGTGCGAGCGGCCGACGCTTCGGGAATCTCCGTTGTCCCCGGGTAGTAGACATAGCGTCCACTGACGGGCGCCGCGGCTTTGTATTCGAGCGCGTGGAATTCGTGGATGCCCAGATCGTTGAGCGGAAGCACGTTGTATTTCTTCGCCTCCGTGAGCCACAGCGCGGCGAGTTCCTTGACCTTCTTCGGGTACTTGGCCGCGAGATCCCTTGCCTCGGAGCGATCGACGTCGGTGTGGAAGAGTTGCCAGCGGTCCTTGTCGAAGTGGCCGAGGTCGAGCGGCACCGGTCCGTGCTCGGCCGCCGCCTTCCAGCCTTTCTGCCAGATGCCGCGGGTGCCGATCATCTCGTAGTACTGCACCTTCTTCTTCGTCGGCGCCTTGGCCTTGTCGAAGCTGTAGCGCATCGACACGCCGGGCAGGGGCGCCTGCTTCACGCCGTCCACCATGCCAGGCATCTTCACGCCGCAGCAATCGAGGATCGTCGGCACGATGTCCGTGCAGTGGTGGTATTGATGGCGCAGTTCGCCCTTGGCCTTGATGCCTTTCGGCCAATGGATCACCAGCGGATCGCAGGTGCCGCCCGAGTAGCCGGAGTAGCGCTTGAACATCCGGTAAGGCGTCGAGAACGCAACCGCCCAGCCGGTGGGATAGTGGTTGTAAGTATCGGGCGAGCCGAGCTTGTCGATCATTTCCAGGTTCTGCTTCATGTCGTCCGGAAAGCCGTTGAAGAAGCGGTTTTCATTGACCGAGCCGTTGGGGCTGCCTTCGCCCGAGGCGCCGTTGTCGGCGCAATACAGGATCAGCGTATTGTCGAGCTGGCCGGAGTCTTCGAGATAGTCGATGACGCGGCCGGTCTGCACGTCGGTGTATTCCGAGAAGGCGGCATACACTTCCGCCATGCGGCTGAACAGTTTCTTTTCCTCGACGGACAGGCTGTCCCAGGGCCGCACGCTGTCGCTCTCGGCGAACGTCCCGTCGGTCATCGGATTGATCGGCGTGAGTTCGGTGTCCTTGGGCAGGATGCCGCGCTCGATCATGCGCTTCAGCACCCACTCGCGGTAGGCCTCGTAGCCGTCGTCGAACTTGCCTTTGTACTTGTCGATGTAGTCCTGCGGCGCGTGATGCGGCGCGTGGTTGGCGCCGGGGCAATACCACAGATACCAGGGCTTCTCCGGCCGCGTCTGCTTCGAGTCGCGGATGAAGCCGATCGCCTTGTCGGCGATATCCTTCGAGAAGTGGTAGCCGTCCT
>Ga0105243_10003983_pt1 | contig 11771 bp, 7 predicted proteins | sample KBSM34metaG_FD_81525 | JGI IMG/M metagenome (GOLD analysis project Ga0105243, IMG submission 81525) | Miscanthus rhizosphere microbial communities from Kellogg Biological Station, Michigan, USA - KBS M3-4 metaG | ecosystem: Host-associated > Plants > Roots > Rhizosphere > Soil | place: Michigan...
CACCGTGCGGCTGAAGAGGCTGGGCATCGGCTCCGAGAGGCTGACGCCGCTCTTCCGCTTGAGCACCTTCTCCATGCCGATGCCGCCCGCGGCGTCGAGGCGCACCGCATGCGCGACATCGGTGGCATAGCTGGCCTGGATCCGGCTGTACATGATCCGCGGCACCGAGGCCTGCCGGATGGTGCTGCGCGCCTGCGCGACCAGCGCCGGATCGAGCGCGATCGGCCGCAGCGTGTCTCCGTACTCGAGCAGGCTCTGGAAATGCTTGGACGCCGACTCCCCCGCCGGGGTGCCGGTCCCGTCGGCCCCTTTCCATTCCAGATCCGCGAGGTACTGCAGGTGCGCCTTGTCGAGATGCTTCGGCTCGCCGAGCATCAGGTACGCCTTGAGATAGACGTAGAGCTTTTCCGGCTCGCGCCCGTACTCGCCGAGGCGTTGCCGCAGGCGCGCCGCGAATCGCGGCAGCAGGATGCCGTCGAGCTCGCGCAGATACGCATCGCGCGCCGCATTCCCGATCGAGGTCCCCTGATAGAGTCCCCAGCGCATCGCCCACGGCCGGTCGTCGCGGTACCGGTTCGTCGAATCGACGACGGCGCGCATGGCGTCGAGGCGGGGCAACAGGGCTTCGAGCGGCGCCGACGGGGTGACGGGCGGCACTTTCCGGAACGTGTCGACGTCGCTCGCCGCTTCCGCGATGTAGGAGCGGTTGCGGCTGTAGCTCACCGACAAGACGATGATGCCGACGACCGTGACGAGCGCCAGCGCGGCGTAGGCGCCGAGCTGCACGGCCGCCTTCTTCATCTCCAGACGCCGGTTCACGCTGGCGAGCCCCGACTCGCCGATCAGCACTTCTTTCAGCAGCCGCTCGACGAAATACGCCTTGCCTCGTCCCGGAGGAGGCGCGACCGCGCCGGGCGCCACGCCGAACCGCCGGCCGATGGCCCCGAGCAGGCGATCGATCTGCGTGCCGTCCTGCGTGCCGCTCGTGAAGTACACGCCGCGCAGCTGCAGCGGCTGGTCGAGTCGCGTCGAGGCGAAGACATCGCTCACAAACTGCACGAGCGTTTCGCGCAACGCCGCCATCTGCTGCGGAAAGGAGAAGACCTTGGTCCGGCGCTGCACGTCGCGGTCTTCTTCCACCCGCGCGAAGACCCTGGCGTTCAGGCGCTCGATCAGGGCCTCGAACTCCGTGGGATATCCCTGGGCCGCCTCGCCGCTCAGCGTCTGTTCGTACGGGAACGTCACGCCCCAGACCTGCGCCCGGCCCTCCACGGTGAGGTCGTCGAAGTACTCGTTGAAGCCGGCGACCAGATCGCACTTGGTCACCATCACGTAGACCGGGAGCTGAATGTGCAGCTCGCGATTGAGCTCCAGCAGCCGGCGGCGCGCCGCCTCGACGTCGCCTTCGCGGCCGCGTTCGTCCTTGGTGAGCAGGTCCTGCGCGCTGATGGTGAGGATGACGCCGTTCACCGGCCGGCGCTTGCGGTACTTGAGGAGCAGCGCGAGAAACTCCGACCACCCGGCGCTATCCGATGCGGCGTCGGAGTCCTGCGTCGTGTAGCGGCCGGCGGTGTCGAGAAAAATCGCTTCGTCGGTGAACCACCAGTCGCAGTTGCGCGTGCCGCCCACGCCGGCGACTTTGCCGAGCCGCTGGTCCGACGGAAACTTCAGCCCGGAATTCAGCAGCGCGGTCGTCTTGCCGGACCCCGGCGCGCCGATGATCACGTACCACGGGAGATCGTAGAGGCTGTGGCCGCTGCGCCGCTGCCCCTGGATCGTGGCGACCGCTTCTTCGAAGCGCTCGCGCAGCTTCACCGCTTCGGCGGACGGCTTCGGCTCTGGGGCGGACTGCGTGAGCACGGCGGCGACGAGCCGGTCGCTCGCTTTGAACGCCCGCAGCTTCCGGAGCAGCGCCGAGCCGACCCACAGGAGGACGACGACGGCGATGGCAATCAGCCGCGCGAACTCCGACTCGAGCGGCCGATAGGTGCCGAACGCAAAGTACGGCCCAGCGTACCAGATGAAGATCGCGACGAGCAGGAAGCCGATCAGGCGGAGGAACGCGCGGCGTTTGAACACTGCGAACATGGGATGGCCTTCAGGCCCCGCGCACGTGGACGATTTCCACGCGCCGGTTGCGTGACTGGTTCTCCGGGGTGGACTCGGGACGGTACCGCGGCTCGGACGAGCCGACGCCGGTCCAGCTCAACCTGGCGCCGTTGTCGATCGACTCCCGCAGGACCTTCACCACGCTCAGGGCGCGCTCGCGCGACAGCTCGAAATTATCCTGGTATTGCAGCGATTTGATCCGCTGATTGTCCGTATGCCCGACGACGAGCACGCGGCCGGGCACACGGTTGAGCGCGCTGGTCACCCGCCGCAGCGTGGCGTCATAGGACGGGTTGACGGTCGCGCTCCCGGAGGCGAACAGGTCGCGGGACAGCAGCGTGATCCGCGTCCGGCCGCCCTGTTCCTCGACGCTCAACGCGCCGGTGGCTTCGTCCGCCGCCAGCAACTGCTTGAGCGTGGGCCCTCTGACCGGCGCCGGCGCCGCGGGCAGCGAGAACTCTTCGAGACCGACCTTCGCGAGCTCGACCTGCACCGGCTCGGCGTAGCTCGCGAGGCTGGCGTAGTACGCGGTGAACGCGATGGTGAGGATGGCCAGCGACGCGGCACCGATCACCCACCACGGCACGAACCGGACGAGCGGATTCCGCCGGTCCTCGAGCCCTTGCCAGCGCAGCGACAATTCGGACGCGGCCGGCCCGCGGTGATTGCGGATCTTTCGGTACAGGTCCTGCTGAACTTCCGCGAGGCGCTCGTGCCCGCGTGGCATCACCTGGTACTTCCCGGCGAAGCCAAAGGCCAGGCAGAGGTACTGGAGCTCCATGAGGTCGATGTGCCGGCTCGGATCCGACGAGATCCGATCCAGCATCTCGAAAAATTTCTCGCCGCCCCACGCCTCGCGATGCAGCCCCACGAGCAGCGGGTGCTGCGCCCACTCGCTTTGCGCGCCCCACGGCGTGGACAGGACCGCTTCGTCGAGCGCGGCGCACAGCGCATAGCGCGCCGACAGGACGACCTCGTTGGGCACCCCCTGACTGCGCGCGTGATCCTCGAACCGGCGGATCTCCTCGAGCGCGTGGCGCCGGAGCCCGGCCACGTCCATCGGCGTCACCGAATCGCGCAGCTGGCCGGCGAGCATCAACAGCAGGCTGGCCGCCTGCACGAGCGGGTTCAGCCCGATGCCGAGGAGCGCGCGCGCGGCGACCGGAATCTGATCGGACTCGGTGAACGACCTGGTCGCCGGCCGCGGCCGTGCGGGCTCGCCCGGGCTGCGCTTGGCGCCGCCGGGACGAGGGCGCATCAGCGTCGCGTCCGGCCGCATGAACGGATCGTCGTTATCCGCCATTGGTGGTATCCAAATCAGTTGCCGCGGATCGCCCAGAACTCGAGCGCCAACCCCGGGAACTCGCCGGCGATGTGCAGGGCGACGCCGCCTGAGTTCTTCAGCTGGTCCCACAACTCGCTGGTCTGATCGAGCTCGAAGTACGCGTACCCCGCGTGATACGGAATCTGCCGGGGCGCGACCGGCACCGGAACCACGGGCACGCCGGGGAGCTGCAGCGTGACCAGGTCGCGGATCTTTTCGACCGGCCCGATCTTCAGCTGCGCCGGAAAGCGGCGGCGCAGTTCTTCGGACGGCAGGTCGGCGCGCGCCGCGAGGATGAAGACCGCGGTGCTGTACAGCGACCGGTCGGTCACGATGGCCACGCTGATCCCGAACTTCTTGGCCTCGAGCGGGATGGCGACGGCGCTCTGCTGCAGCACGACGCTCAGCGACTCGCGCAGCGCCACGATCACCGGGTCGAACGACTCGCGGAGGCGATCGTGGCGATACGCCGGGAACTTCCGCGGCCGTTTGGCGGTGGTGGTGAACGTCGCCAGGTCGCCGGCCATCGACACCGAGATGCGAAACAGCTCTTCGGGATGCAGCGTGCCCGAATCGGCGTAGTGGGCCAGCAGCGGCTCGTAGCGGTTGACGGCCTGCAGCATCAGGAAGTCGGCGAACTCGGCGGCGCCGCCGCGGCCGGTCCCCGCGACGCGTCCGGCGAGCGCTTCGCCGCGCTGATGGAGGAGGCCGACGAGCTCGGTCATCAGGGTCGCCAGCCGGTTGGCCGTCCGCGCGTGCAGCACCGTGGGGATGAAGTTCTCGTCGAGCACGACCTGCCGGTCCTGACGAAGTTCGACCACCTGCGCGAGCGGCAGGCAGGCGTAGGCTTCGGTGGCATCGCTCGCGAGGAGGAAGCGTGTCCGCAGCGCCCCGACCTCGAGCACCGCCGAGTCTCCCCCGCTGGCGGTCGCATTGCGCGCCTGCAGCTCTCGAACGTCGTGGCGCACCAGTGCGTCCGCCCCCGCATCACGGTCCACTTCGAGCTCGCCGGAGCGGCGGAGCGGCACGGCGAGAAACAGGAGCTGATCGCGGACGTCCGTCCCGACATCGAGCGGCGCCGGCAGCGGCTCGTCCTCGGGCATCCGAAACGGTGTGCCGTCGGGGAAGACGCCGGCGGCCCGCCGCAGGCCGAACTTGCCGATGGCGAGAAAGTCGCGCTCGAGCTCGATCTCGGTAAAACCCCAACTGTGTGTATTGAGCGCCTGACAGCGGTTCTCGACGTAGCGCTCGAAGTAGCGATCCTGCTGCTGGAAGTGCTGCGGCTGCAGGAAGAGCCCCTCCGACCAGATGACTCGGTTATGCGCAGACATTCGCGTACAGAGAGCATGACGCCGCGGAGGATGAGCCCATGTGTCCCACAATCTATAACGAATGCCGTCTATCGTCCACGCGGCCGTGCCGGGCGCACGCGCCGCCGAGGGCGCCCTGGACGCGGCGCGCCGCTCGCGGATCCCCGGCTGGCTAAGTAGCGGTGAGTCTACGTGTTGCCGGTGTCGCTCTTGCTTTTGCTCTTGTGCTTCAGGCGCCGGAGCTGCTCCTCGTACGCCTTGGCGAACTCCTCGCCGAACAGCTCCCGAAAACTGGTCTCGGGGTCCTTCACGATTTCTTCGCGCAGCTCGCGGTAGAGATCCCAGTATTTCATCTTGGCCGGCACCGACAGGATCGACGCCCCCTTTTTGAGCTGGCGATCGAACTCGATCTGCAGGTGATCCGGATCGAACTCGGCGAGCATGAACTCGTAGGCGACGCGCATGCCGGCCAGCATCGCGATCTGATGGTTGCGCAGATCCTCGAAGGCGTCCTCGAACGCCTCGACCGGACCCAGATACGCGGCGTTGCGCTTCACGAGCAGGTTGTGCAGCGCATCGTCGACGTTGGCCGAGAACTTCAGCGGGTTGTTGTCGGCCGGCCTGAAGTGCGTCATCCGCATCCGGAACTCGTCCTTGATCTGCTGGCGGGATCGCAGGACGTCCATCAGCCCGGAGACGACCACGCGCAGGATCTGGCCGAAACTGTTCGCCAGCTGCGGCGTCACGTCCGCCGGATCGAGTCCCGCGCCGGCCAGCACCGACGCCAGGTCGGACGTCGCTGACGTCGCCCCGGGCGCTTCCTCCCGGACGGCAGGAGGAGCCGCCGGCTGGGGTGGCGGAGGAGGGGCGGCGATGGGCGGCGCCGGTGCGATGGACGGCGGAGCGGGCGGCGTTGCTTCGAAGGACGGTGCGACGTCGAAGGGCGGTGCGGCTTCGAAGGGCGGCGCGAACGATGGCGGCGCGGCCGGCGGCGGCGGCGTGAAGGACGGCGGCGCAGCCGGCGCCGGGCGTATCGGGGCCGGCGTCACGGGCGGCGGCGGCGGTGGTGGCTCGGTGCGGGGGCGAAAGCCGGGCGCGGGCGTGTCGAACCGCGGAGGAGCGGAGACGGATCTCCTCAGGATGGAGGAGGGATCGTCGGGCGCCAGCGGATCGTAGTCGTCGGGGATCAACGGCGCGCCGGGCCGCGGCGTCAGGACCGGCCGCGATTGGACGGCGGGCGGCTGAAAATGCCCTTCGAGCGGCGAGCTGCGCTCGAGATCTTTCGCGCTCGGGGCGTTGCGCACCGCCGGCGTCGACTTCGATTCGCCGCCGAGCAGCTTCAGCGGGTCGAGTTCCTCGCTCGACAGCGCTTCCTCGGAGGGATCGACCGCCGAAGGCGGATAGATCGGCGGCGCCGATCCAAACGACCCCGACCCGAACGGATCCTCACCCTCGAACGGGTTCGATCGGCTCGACGCAGGAATCGAGGGTGCGAGCGGCGACGGCAGACGGGGCTCGTCCCGCGGCTCGGGCGCGATCGACACGAGGATCTCGTACGGATCGATGAGGAGACGGTCGCCCGACTTGAGCGGATGCGGCACGCCGCGCGGAAGACGGTTGGTCGACGAGTTGACGAAGACGCCGTTGGTGCTCGAGTCCTCGATGTAGAAGACCCCGTCCCGATAGGCAATCACGGCGTGGCGGCCGGAGACTTTCGTGTGCGGCAGCACCCAGTCGCTGTTGCTCGCGCGGCCGATGATGCCCCCTTCGGCCCGGAAGGTCTGACGGCTCGCGGGGCCGAGCTTTGTCGCATGCGGCGGGGCAACTTCGAGGGTCAGGATCACGATCGGCTCTTCGTCGCAGTCTACCGCAGGCCGGGCGATCCATCCACGACACGGCTGCTGGCGTATCTGCGACGAATCAGTAGCACCTCAAAACGACGTCGAACGCAAAGCGCGCAAAGCTCGCAAAGAAAATGGCTGTGTTCCGAGGCTTTGCGGGCTTCGCGGCCTTTGTGTTCCAAGGTTCGTCGGTCCCGTTTCAGGGACACGTTCCACAACCAGCGCTCAACGAATCGTGTCGCAGTCGCCCGCGTGCTCGATGACCCTGCGGAGCGCGACGGGGGCGACGCGTGCGCCGAAGGCCGCGACATCGACGGCGCGCGGAGAAGCCACCAGCGCGCGGAGCGCACGGTTGAAGCGCCACTTCGGGCTGAACTCCGCCCGTCGCGCGGCCGCATGCTGCTGGTGGACGCCGGTCCAGCCGTGCTCGAGCGCGCGCATCGCCGCCGCAGCCGCCAGTTCGCCGCCGCGTACGGCGAATCGCAGGCCGTCGCCGGTCATCGGATCGATGAAACCCGCCGCGTCGCCGGCGAGCAGGAGTCCATCGAGCCCGGCGCCGGTGGCGTCCACGGCGAGCGGTCCGAGGACGACGGGTGGACCCGCGAGGCGGGCGGCGGCGGCGCGATCGCGCAGCAACGGATCGCGCATCAGCTCGCGGGACAGGAGCGCGGCCGGGTCGCGCAGGTCGGCGTCGCCGGGCCGCGAGGGGCGAACGAGGCAGACGTTGGTCAGCCCGCCGGGAATCGGCGCGACGCCGATATATCGGCCGCGGCGGATGTGCATCTCGCCGAGCACCCCTGGGGTCAGACGGGGGTCCGGAGGGGGGTCAGACACCCGTCTGACCCCATTTGTGAAATTCTCGTAATAGGCGCCGATGGCCCAGCGGCGGGGGCGTGGAGGGTGACGCGCCAGGCCGAGGCCGAACGCGATCGTGGAGTGACGCCCGTCGGCGGCGATCGTGACCCTCGCGGCGAGCGTCTCTCCGCCGCCGTTCGCGCCGATCGTGACCCCGCTGACCGCGCGGCCGGCCTTGTCGTCGGCCAAAACCGCGCCGCGCACGTTGACGCCCGCCTCGAACTGACAGCCCGCGTCGATCGCTCCTCGCAGGAGCAGCCAGTCGAGATCGCGACGGACGATCGCGCGGCCGACCACTCCGTCCGGATAGCGTCCTTCGATCGCGACGCCCCGCTCCCCGGTGACCAGCATGCCGGCAACAGGCAGCCCGCGCGCCTCGAGATCCGCCGCGAGACCCAGCGCTTTCAAGCGCGCCAGCGCCCCAGGGTTCACCGTGTCGCCGCACAGCTTTCCCCGCGGGAACGTGGCGCGATCGACGATCCGCACCCGCACACCCGCCCGCGCCAGGACGACGGCCGCCACCGCGCCCGCGGGGCCTGCGCCGACGATCAAGACATCCAGCATTTCGATATATGGTTATTTGGTTATCTGGTTATTTGATTGGGACATTGAGGCGTCAAATAACCCAATAAATTGACCAGATAACCAGATGTCCAGATAACCAAATTTCAGGCGACCGCCCCTATGACGAGCGCACTGTTCTTCGAGCCGAAGCCGAGGCAATTGCACAGGGCGGCCTCGACGCTGGCGGCGCGCCCCGTGTTCGGGATGACGTCGAGATCGCACGCAGGGTCCGGGTCGTGCTGATTGATGGTCGGCGGCAGGAACCCGCGCGACAGCGCGAGCGCGGTGGTCACCACGCCGGCGGCGCCGCTGGCGCCCTGCGGATGCCCGATCATCGACTTGACCGACGAGCCGGCCAGCCGCTCCGCACGATCGCCGAAGACCTGGTGCACGCAGCGCGACTCCACCGCGTCGTTCATCAGCGTCGAGGTGCCGTGGTAGCTGACGTAGCCGATCTCGTCGCGGTGCCGTCCCGATCGCTCGATCGCCAGCGCCATCGCCCGGACGATCTCCTCGCCGTCCGGCGCCATCTGCACGCGGTGATACGCGTCGCACGTCGACCCGTATCCGTCGATCGACGCGTAGATCGTCGCCCCGCGCGCGCGCGCGCGATCCTCGCGCTCGAGCACGACCATCCACGCGCCCTCGCCGAGCACGAAGCCGTCGCGCCCCTTGTCGAACGGCCGCGAGGCTTCACCCGGCCGGTCGTTGTACGCCGTCGAGACGGCGTGCATCCGCGAGAACCCGAAGATCATGCCGGGCGTGACGCAGGCGTCGGTGCCGCCGGAGATGACGACCTCCGTCTCGCCCGAGCGCAGCAGCGCCGCGGCATAGCCCATCGCGTCGGTCGAGCTCGTGCACCCGCACGACAACACGTGGCTGACGCCACGCAGGCGCAGGGAGATCGAGATCTCGCTCGACACCATGCCGACAATCGAGACCGGAATCGCGTACGGCGTGACCTTCTTGCCGCGCTCGACGAAGAAGTCGTAGTACTGCCGCTCGCCGACGTCGATGCCGCCGCCGCCGCTCCCGATCACCACGCCCGCGTTCGGCTCGGCGATGCGCAGGCCGGCGTCCGCCCACGCCTCGCGCGCGGCGATGACGCCGATCAGCGCGGCCCGCGAATACCGCTTCGGATCGGCGCGATAGCCGGCGTCCCAGATGTCGTCCCCGTCGAGCGCCGGCACGTCGCCGATCGCGACGGAGGGCACCGTCGCCGCGACGCGGCACGCAAATCCCTCGGTGTCGAACTCCGTAATCGCGCGTGTGCCGCTGCACCCGTGGCGCACGTGCTCCCAGAACTTCTCGCGACCGACGCCGAACGGCGACACGACGCCGATGCCCGTGATGACGATGCGCGGACCCGCGGGGTGACCCATGGACGCTATAGTAGCAACCCATGGCGTCGCGTGCATTCGTGTGGGCCGGCGGCGCAGTGTTCGTCGGCTCGCTCGCGTACTGCCTCTGGTGGTACCTCTTCGCGTTGTCGCTCGTCCCTGCGCGAGTGAGCTGGTCCGCGCTCGGCTTCGACGTACTACTGGTCGGCGTATTCGCGCTGCATCACAGCGTGCTCGCGCGCGAAAGTGTGAAAGCGCGCGTCTCCCGTTTCATCCCGGAGCCCCTGATCCGATCGGTCTACGTCTGGACGGCGAGCGTCCTGCTGATCCTGGTGTGCGCGCGGTGGGCGCCGGTCGGCGGCGAGCTCTACGACGGCCGCGGCTGGCGGCGGTTCGCCCACGCCGCGGTTCAGCTCTACGGTATCTGGCTCATCGTCCAATCGGTGCGCGGCATCGATCCGCTCGAGCTCGCGGGGATCCGCCGCGAGGCCGCGCGGGGGCCGCTGCAGATCAGAGGCCCTTACGCGCTGGTGCGGCATCCCCTGTACTTCGGATGGGTGCTCGCCGTGTTCGGCACTGCGCAGATGACGGGCGACCGGCTCGCCTTCGCGGCCATCACCACGCTGTATCTGGTGATCGCGATCCCGTGGGAGGAACGATCGCTGATGCGGAGCTTCGGCGAGGACTACCTGCGCTACACCCGTCAGGTGCGGTGGCGGATCGTCCCGTTCATCTACTAGAGCGGTCTGCCACGAAAACACGAAAACACGAAACGAACGATACGGTACGTTATTTCGTGCTTTCGTGCTTTCGTGGCCAATCCCGGCTCGTCGTGGTTCCGGCTGCGCGCGTGACGGTCACCGGTTGAAGCGCGAGTCGTCATCGTCGCCGCCGGCGTAGGTCACGCCCGGCACCGGCGCCCCCTTCTCGATGAACACCATCGAGTGCTGTGAGGGAATGTCGAACTTCTTCCCGCAGGTCTTGCACGTGACCGAATCGTCGACGCGGATCATGTAGTCGCGCAGCTTCGCGTAGAGCCCGCGATCGCGCTCGTCGGCGCCCGGGGGCAGCCGATCCTTCTTCGTCCGGACCACCCAGCGCATCTGGTAGTCGTTCTCGCGCCGGCAGCGCGGGCAGGTGAGCTTGTCGGTCCGCGTTTCGTTCTTGTTGTTGAAGAAGTCGCGTTCGTCGAGCGCCATCCGCGCATTCTATCGCGTTTGACGCGGGTTGGGCTGACACTGGACACTACAGGGATGGCGACTGAACCGGCGCGCACCTATCCGAGCGAGCTTCCGGTGGTGCCGCTCCGGCAAACGGTCGTGTTCCCCCTCACGCTGCAGCCGTTGTCGATCAACCGGCCAGTGTCGATCGAGGCCGTGAACCGCGCCCTCGCCGGCGACCGCCTGATTTTCCTGCCGCTTCAGAACAACGACAAGGACGAGCCGGAGCCCCCGGATCTCCGGACCATCGGCACCATCGCGGCGATCCGCCAGATGGCGAAGGTCCCGAACGGCGGGATCCACATCATTGTCGAGGGTCTCGTGCGCGCACGGGCCACCGAGGTGACGGTCTCCGGCGTCTCGTTGCGCGCGACGGTGTCGCCGGCCCCGGACGTCGCGGAGAAGACCCTCGAGATCGAGGCCTACGTCCGCCGCCTGCACGAGCTGATCGATCGCGCCCTCTCGCTCTCCACCGGGCTGTCGCAGGAGCTGCGCGGCCTGGTCGCCGGCATCGACGACCCGCTGCGCCTGGCCTATCTCCTCGCCAGCCTGCTCGACATGAAGGCGGAAGAGAAGCAGCACATCCTCGAGGACGACACGCTCAAAGCGAAGCTCGAGGCGATCTCCAACGCCCTCGGCCGCGAAATCGCGCTCCTCGAGATGAAGAGCAAGATCGAGTCGGCCGCGCAGCAGGAGATGACCGACGCGCAGCGGCAGTACTACCTGCGCCAGCAGCTCAAGGCCATTCAGGAGGAGCTCGGCGAGGGCGAGAAGACCGAGGTCGCCGACCTCCGCACGCGTCTCGCCGAGGCGAAGCTGCCCGAGGCGGTCGACAAGGTCGCCGGCCGCGAGCTCGATCGCCTGGAGCGGATGACGCCGGCGTCGCCCGAATACCAGATGATCCGCACCTATTTCGACTGGGTGCTCGACATCCCGTGGTCGACGCTCACCGACGATCGCCTCGACCCGGTCGCCGCGCGCACGGTCCTCGACGAGGATCACTACGATCTCGACAAGGTGAAGGAGCGCATCGTCGAGTACCTGGCGGTGCAGAAGCTCAAGATGCGGCAGAGCGCGTCGGCGCAGATCAAGGGGCCGATCCTCTGTTTTGTCGGCCCGCCCGGCGTCGGCAAGACGTCGCTCGGCCAGTCGATCGCGCGGGCGATGAACCGCAAGTTCGTCCGCATCTCGCTCGGCGGCGTCCGCGA
>Ga0105243_10003986_pt1 | contig 11770 bp, 11 predicted proteins | sample KBSM34metaG_FD_81525 | JGI IMG/M metagenome (GOLD analysis project Ga0105243, IMG submission 81525) | Miscanthus rhizosphere microbial communities from Kellogg Biological Station, Michigan, USA - KBS M3-4 metaG | ecosystem: Host-associated > Plants > Roots > Rhizosphere > Soil | place...
CCTGTACGGCATCGAAATCGCCGAGCTCAAAGGCTTCGACAGCTGGCACCCGGATGTACGCCTGTTCGAAATCAAGGAAAACGGCCAACACGTCGGTCGCTTCTTCTTCGACCTCTATGCCCGCGCCAACAAGCGTGGCGGCGCCTGGATGGACGGTGCGCGTGACCGTCGCCGTACCGTCGATGGCGTGCTGCAGAGCCCGGTGGCCAACCTGGTGTGCAACTTCAACCCGGCCGCGCCAGGCAAGCCTGCGCTGTTGACCCACGATGAAGTCACCACCCTGTTCCACGAGTTCGGCCACGGCCTGCACCACCTGCTGACCCGCATCGAACACGCGGGTGTGTCTGGCATCAACGGCGTAGCCTGGGATGCAGTCGAGCTGCCGAGCCAGTTCATGGAAAACTGGTGCTGGGAGCCGGAAGGCCTGGCGCTGATCTCCGGCCATTACGAAAGCGGCGCTGCCCTGCCCCAGGACCTGCTGGACAAGATGCTGGCCGCCAAGAACTTCCAGTCCGGCATGATGATGGTGCGCCAGCTGGAGTTCTCGCTGTTCGACTTCGAGCTGCACGCCACCCATGGCGATGGCCGCAGCGTGCTGCAGGTGCTCGAAGGCGTGCGCGACGAGGTGACGGTCATGCGCCCACCGGCGTACAACCGCTTCCCCAACAGCTTCGCGCACATCTTCGCGGGCGGTTACGCGGCGGGCTACTACAGCTACAAATGGGCCGAGGTATTGTCGGCTGACGCCTTCTCCCGCTTCGAAGAAGAAGGCGTGCTCAATGCCGACACTGGCCGTGCCTTCCGCGAGGCGATCCTGGCCCGAGGCGGATCGCGTGAGCCTATGGTGCTGTTCGTCGACTTCCGTGGCCGTGAACCTTCCATCGATGCATTGCTGCGCCATTGCGGGCTGAGCGAGGACGCAGCGGCATGAGTGAGGTAGCTGTGAACAAGACCAAGAAACGCTTCATCGCCGGGGCCGTGTGCCCGGCGTGCAGCGAGCCGGACAAGTTGATGATGTGGAACGAGGACGGTGTACCGCACCGTGAGTGCGTGGCCTGTGGTTTCACCGATACCTTGAATGAACAAGGCCTGTCGGTACCGTCGGAGCTCGGTACCCGGGTCAACCACCTGGCGCCCAAGGCGGCGCCGGCCAAGGTGCAGACGGTGCAGTTCTTCCCCAACCCCAAATTGAAGAAACCGTCTGAGTGAAGCCGTCTTGCCACCCGGGCCTTGGCCTGGGTGGCAGGTTTCAGCTCGACCCTGGGTGTTAGATAGTCAGGCCAGCGCCTGCCCGCTGGTGGCGCATGCTCGCTTGCTCCAATCAGAGCAAGGTAAACAGCGATGGACACCCGCAACCCCCTTCTGCAACCCAGCAACGTACCTGTCGATTACGACGCGGTGACGCTGGATAACCTGCGTGCAGCGTTCGACTACGCGCTATCGGCTCATCAACAAGGTATCGCCCAAGCCCTCCTGGCTCAGCAGTCCATGCCGACCTGGGATGACCTGGTCATGGCGATCGATGACCTGGATGCACAACTGCTGGCGGTGCTGTATGCGGCTTCACCGCTGATGTACAAGGGTGCGCCATGGGTCGAACTGGTTGAAGAGTTGTACGGCGCCATGCTTGAGCGCTTCGAGCAGAAGATGGCCGACCCTACCTTGCAAGCGTTGTATGAGCGCCTGGCCAACAGCGCCATTGGCAAGCATTTGGACGCGCACAAGCAAGCGACCCTGCGCTGGTACCGTCACAACTTCGCCTTGCACGGTGCCTTGCTCGATGCCCCAGGCCGCATGCAACTTGCGGCCATCAATGCCCAGGTACGCGAGCTTGCCGGGCGGTTTGCCCAGAACATGGCGCGCCCGGGCACGCTCATCCTCGACGCCGGGCAATTGCAAGGCCTTGCTCCACGGTTGTTGGGCGAGCTGCAAGCCCAAGCGCTGCAGGTTGGGCAAGCCGGCTGGTTGATACCCGCAGACCAATACGTGACCAACACGGTCCTTGAACATGCCGCGAACCGTAGCCTTCGGGAGCAGATCTACCGCCACCAGCACAGCCGTGGGGTCAGCGCCGAGGTGCAGCATGACAATGGTCAGCTCTTGCTGCAGTTGGCCCAGGCGCGTGAACAGAAGGCACATCTGCTGGGCTATGCCGACTACCCGTCACTAAGCCTGCACTCGAAAAGTGCCGGCGGCCTTGCCCAGGTTCTGCGCTTTCTGCACGGCCTGGCAGCGCGCGTCAAACCGGTCATGGAAAAGCACCGTGTGCACGTGCAAGCGCTTGCTGACAAGCACGGCCTGGACACGGCGCAGCCATGGGACAGGCGCTACCTCCATCGGCTCGAAAACCCGGCTGGGCAGGCGCTCTCCATGGACAGCTTGCGAGCGTACTTTGCCCTGGACAACGTGATCGAGGCCTTGCTGACGCTTGCGCAACGGCTGTTTGGCCTGGTCTTGGTCCGCAAGTCACTGGCGACATGGCATGCCAGCGTCCAGGCGTACGAAGTCTGGCTGGACAATGCACTGACTGGCTTCCTTTACTTGGATGTCGTGCAATACCCAGGCAAGCAGCCGGGCCAGGTCGAAACCCGTTACATCCGTAACCGTCGGGTCGATGCCGAAGGGCGTTTCCACCCGGCCACCGTGGCGGTCTTCAGCGATATTCCCTCGACCATTGATGGTACCCCGCCCTTGCTGGACCACATGGCGCTGCGCAAGCTGTTCCATGAGTTCGGGCATGCCTTGCACCATCTGCTGGTGCGCACCAACAATCAGGTGCTTTCCAATGTCAGCGCGCTTGGCGCCGATGGTGTCGAGGTGTTCGGCAAGCTGTTCGAGCGCTGGGCGTGGGATGCTGGCTACCTGGCTGGCATTTCTGCGAACGCAGAGGCTGGACAGCTGGACGCGCAGCAGTTGGCCGCCTGCCTGGATGGCCTTCGCCAAGGGGCTGTCACGGACACTGCCGAGACCCTGGCGATGGCGCTGTTCGATCTGGATTTGCATGCCACGCCGAATGACGGCAGGCGCGTGCGGCAGCGCCTGGAGGATGCCCGGGCGCAGTGTGGGTACTGGCCGCTGGAAGCATACGAGCATCCGGCCCATGCATTCGATTACCTGCTGGATTACTACGACGCTGGCTACTACGCCTACCTGTGGTCTGATGTGCTCGCATTCGATCTGTTCTCGCGTTTTCAAGCCAGCGGCCTGCTAGACCGGGCAACGGGGCGTGATTTGCAAATGGCGTTGCTTGAGCCTGGCGCTTCCCGACCATTGCTTGAAGGTATGCACGCATTTTTGGGCCGCGCGGTGAGTCACGAACCTTTCCTGCGCTGGCATGGCCTGATTTGAGCCTGTACTGACCAGAGGTGCTGGCATGGATGCCCGCTTCTTTGTACTGTGTATAAACACAGTACAGGGGCGCGCCATGTTACCTCCAGCACCGCAAAAAGGCCGTGGTACGGCGCACAATTCGCACAACCGCTTCGCCCCCAACCGCTCGGTGGTGGAGGATGACGGCTGGTACCAGGAGGTGCCGATCAGCCAAGGCACCGAGGTGCGAATCGAGACGGCAAAGACGGTCATCAGCCGCAACACCTCGCCCGATCTGCCATTCGACCGCTCCATCAACCCCTACCGAGGTTGCGAGCATGGCTGCATCTACTGCTACGCCCGCCCCTCACACGCGTATTGGGACCTTTCCCCAGGGCTGGATTTCGAAACCAAGCTGATCGCCAAGACCAACGCGGCCGAAGTGCTCGAACAACAGCTGAGCAAGCCGGGTTACGTCTGCGCGCCCATCAACCTGGGCTCCAATACCGACCCCTACCAGCCCATCGAGCGTGATCACCTGCTGACCCGTCGCTTGCTGGAGGTACTCCTGCGCTTCCGGCACCCGGTGACCATCGTCACCAAGGGTTCGCTGGTACTGCGTGATCTGGACTTGTTGGCCGAGATGGCCAGCCAGCGCCTGGCGCGGGTGATGATCAGCCTGACGACGCTGGATGACGACTTGAAGCGGGTGCTGGAACCGCGGGCGGCCTCGCCCAAGGCGCGGTTGCGGGCGATCCGGGTGCTGCGCGAGGCGGGGGTGCCGGTGGGGGTCTTGTGTTCGCCGATGATTCCGATGATCAACGACAGCGAACTGGAGCGCTTGCTCGAGGCCGCCAAGGAAGCGGGTGCCCAGAGCGCAGCCTACATGATGTTGCGCCTGCCGCTGGAAGTGGCGCCGCTGTTCGAGCAATGGTTGCAGGACCATTACCCCCAGCGTGCGGCCCATGTGTTGAGCCTGATTCGCCAGAGCCGCGGCGGTGAGCTGTATGACAGCCGCTTTGGTAAACGGATGCGTGGCGAGGGCATTTTTGCCGAGCTGCTGGCTCAGCGCTTCGCCAAGGCCGCGCGCAAACTGGCTTTTGAGGGGCGTGAAGCACAGGCGCTCGATTGCTCCAGGTTCTGCCCGCCTGGTGGCCAGTTGGCATTGTTCTGAAATGTGTTTTGAAGATGCAGAGGTGGCACGGTATATATCAATATGACATCTAATTGCCATCACTCAGTGATACTTCAGTGCGTGCAGTGATGTGTCGGCGCAGGCAGGGCGAAATACGGGGGTATCCAACTTCTAGCTGCTGGAGTTTAGGTAAGAATACGTCGCGTGCGAGTGTGAACTATGTCTAATTTTGCGCGCCATTTCATACTGGCAAACATAGTGGCAATTAAATATCAAATTAATATTTCATGACGATCAAATGTGGACATTGCAGAAACTGCCAGCCTGAAAGAGCGCGCCAAAAAGAAACTGGAGCGTGATGCCGGCCCCCTCATCATCGATGCGCTTAACGATCTCTTCGGGTGGCGGTTCGTCTGAGTCATCTTCTGGCGGTGAGTCTGCGGGTGCAGCGCCCAGCGGCGCTCAATCTGACTCATCCAGCGGGTCATCCGGTGCAGCGGGTGCCTCAGGTGCCTCTGCAGGAGGTGGTGGTAGACGGGGTCTGCCGAGACCTCAGCCAGTGGCGGTGGCTCAACCAGCGGCAGTTCGGGTTCGCAGGGTGGCACGGGTGCCAAAGGTGGTAATGCCGAAGGGGCTGGCAACTCAACCTCCAGCAGGGCAGGCACCGCAGGTCGCATAGCCCTGCAAATGGGCGCCAACCTCATGTCGGGGATGGGGCGGGCGGTGCAGTCACGCATCGACAATTCCCTCGCCGGGCGGGTTGCCATGGAAGTTTTCGAACCCGGTTCCACCCGCCGTTCAAACTTGGACACCCGGTCGTCCCGGGTCAGCGGCCTCGCATTGGTCGAGGAAGGACTGGCGGGCGTCCGAGGTCTGGCTCAGTTGATCTTGCCCTTCCTCTTCTTGACGATGCTGAAGTAGTCATTGACCGGGTCGCTGCAGTTATCGACCACACCCGCCCCCTTCAGCTTGCCCCACATGCACAGGACGCAATGACCGCGGCGACTTGTGGACGCGAGTAGCGAATTACCACTCGCGCACTCCCGCCATCAATGCACGCCGCCAACAGATCATGCGCCGCGCCGCCTACTGGGCCGATTGGCTGGACGCACGTTTTGCCACGCAGCAGGTTGCGCAGAGTGCGGTATTCTCCGACGCGCCGGTAAATGCCTCCGTGGTTGCGGTCGAAACTGCGCCGGCGGTGAAGGCGGAAATCGTGCACCAGCCGGTCACACAGCAACCTGCGCCCACGTCAGGCTATGTGCCCCGGGGGCTGGTGATGGGGAGCAAATGATGGATTCGCTGGTCACAGTAGCCGCATCTCGAAACGATACAGGGACCCGCCGCGAGGCGGATGCAAGGAGAGAAAGATTGAACCTACCCCCTCTCGGTATGGGCACTGCCGTTACCGACAAGGCATCGCGCCGCCCCTGCCGCCTCTGGCCGCGGCTGCGCCTTGGCGCGCTCGTACCCCTCGTGCTGGGAGCCTGCATGCTCCTGCCTGCCGCCTCTTCTGAACTTCAAGCCAAGGAGCTTTCCATGCAAGACAATCAAGGCCAGTACCAGCCCTACACCCCGGGCATGAAACTTCCCGAAGGCGTGTTCCCGCCGATGAAGGGTTATACCCATGAGGACTTGATTGGCGCTGCTACCCTACCCGTAGAAGCGGTGATGAAGGCTGAGGGAATAGACCCCACCCTGATCAAGGAATCGCTCTTCGCCCTGGCCAAACACCTCAATGAGGCACTGGAGGCGCAGAACGTCGAGTATCAGATTTCGACCTGGTACCAGAAGCCTTACGACAATCCCGCTGACCGCACCAAGAGTGTTGCCGCCATGGGCGAGAGCTTTGGTGCTTTGGCGATCCGTGCTGCAGGGCAGTCGCTGCGAGGGTCCCCACTCTTGAACATGGGCGAAGCATTCTTCGAACGCTACACCCGAAGCGCCGGTGATGGTGTGCACGATCTGATCGTGACCCTAAACAAACCGGGTGCCTGATACGGGTTCGAGAATGTCTCGGAGTGTTCGTCCTGTCCTGGCGGCGGGATGATCCATAGGGATATGAAATGAGCGATGCAATGCGTTTTACGGTGTAGGCAGCGACGAGGTGCTGATGCTCTCCGATTACAGCCGCTTGTCGTTTGATGGCCGTTATTTCTGGGCCGTGCCGCAAGGGCAATTGGGCGAAGTGGTCGAACCTTGGCTGGTGGCGAAAAACGCCGTTGTAATCCAGTAGCTCGGTCGGGCCGTTGTAGGGGCAGAACAAGGCTGCTCCTTCAGCTAACCCTAGTACCACTAATCCAAGTGAATAATTACAGTAATGGTACTAGGCAACTGATGTTTTTTTGCTATTATTCAGACCCCGCCTTATCTATCTGGAACGCCTGTTCTAGAGCCTCCGAATTAAGTTTCAGTTAAGTTTTCCCCGTTAGCGTAGGCAATCAGTCAACGAAGACTGTGATTTGTGGCCTGTGCGTGTCATCTAAATCCCTGCATAGCCAGAATCTTTCACCGGTAAAATGGACTTACCTACACACCGCCAAGAGGATGAATCATGCCCGTCAAGGACCCATCCAAGGTCGCTCCGGATGTACCCGCCGAGGGCGCCGATGCCGCTCTGAAGCACATCGTCGACGGCTTCCTGCGCTTTCATCATGACGTCTTCCCCGAGCAGCAAGAGCTGTTCAAGAAGCTCGCCACCGCGCAAACGCCACGCGCGATGTTCATCACCTGCGCCGACTCGCGTATCGTCCCCGAGCTGATTACCCAAAGCTCGCCCGGCGACCTGTTCGTGACCCGTAACGTCGGTAACGTAGTGCCCCCGTATGGCCAGATGAACGGCGGCGTTTCCAGCGCCATCGAATACGCCGTACTGGCTTTGGGCGTGCACCACATCATTGTCTGCGGCCACTCCGACTGCGGCGCGATGCGTGCGGTACTCAACCCGCAATCGCTGACCAAGATGCCGACCGTTTCCGCCTGGCTGCGCCACGCTGAAGTGGCACGCACCGTGGTCGAGAACAACTGCTCTTGCGGCAGCGAGCACGAGACCATGCAGGTGCTGACCAAGGAAAACGTCATCGCCCAGCTGCATCACCTGCGCACGCATCCATCGGTTGCCTCGCGCCTGGCGGCCGGTGAGCTGTACATCCACGGTTGGGTCTACGACATCGAGACCAGCAAGATCGAAGCCTATGATGCTGCCAGCGACAGCTTCCTGCCCCTGGCGGCAGGCGAGCCGGTGCCCTGCGCTACTCCGAGAGGCCGCTACTAAGCGACCCTGACACCGTCAAAACCTTGATAGCCGGCTGCACCCTCTGGGGTGTGGCGCGGCCTTCGGCTGCCTTGAAATCCCTGACTGCCCTGCCGGCATGCTCGCTGGCGGCCCGCGCCTGCGCGCCTTTCAGGGGCCAACGTGCCCACGGCCAGAGGAATGGCCGTGCAACAGAAAATGGAGAAACAGGGTGAACATTACACAGTTGAAAGCGGCCTTGCCGCGAGAGTTGTTAGCGTCGGTGGTGGTATTTCTGGTTGCCCTGCCCTTGTGCATGGGCATCGCCATCGCATCGGGCATGCCGCCCGCCAAAGGCCTGATCACCGGCATCATCGGCGGGCTGGTGGTGGGCTTTCTGGCGGGTTCGCCGCTGCAGGTCAGTGGCCCGGCCGCGGGCCTGGCGGTGCTGGTGTTCGAGCTGGTGCGCCAGCACGGCGTGGCCATGCTCGGGCCGATCCTGCTGCTGGCCGGGCTGCTGCAGTTGTTGGCCGGGCGCTTTCGCCTGGGCTGCTGGTTCCGCGTCACTGCACCGGCAGTGGTGTACGGCATGCTGGCGGGTATCGGCGTGCTGATCGTGTTGTCACAGGTGCATGTGATGTTCGACACATCGCCGCAGCCTTCGGGCCTGCAGAACCTATTGGCGTTTCCTTCGACGCTGGCGGCTGCCCTGCCGATGGAAAGCGCAGGCGCGGGCTGGCAAGCCGGTGCGCTTGGCCTGGGCACCATTGCGGTGATGTGGGGCTGGGAGCGCTTGCGGCCACAGAAGCTGCGCTTTATCCCCGGTGCCTTGCTGGGCGTGGCGGCAATGACGGCCATCAGCATGTGGCTGGCCCTGCCGGTGAATCGGGTGCAGGTACCGGCAGACCTTTCCGAGGCCATCGACTGGATCCGCCTGGATGACCTGATGAAACTGGCCGACCCTACCCTGCTGGTAGCTGCATTCGCCCTGGCCTTCATCGCCAGTGCCGAGACCTTGCTGTCGGCTGCCGCGGTTGACCGCATGCACAGCGGCCAGCGCTCGGACTTCGACCGTGAGCTGTCGGCCCAGGGCATCGGCAACATGCTCTGCGGTGTGCTGGGCGCCTTGCCGATGACCGGGGTGATCGTGCGCAGTTCGGCGAATGTCCAGGCCGGCGCACAAACCCGTGCCTCGGCGATCTTCCACGGCCTGTGGCTGTTGGCGTTCGTCGTGGTGTTGAGCAGCGTGCTGCAGCAGATCCCGGTGGCCAGCCTGGCGGGCGTGTTGGTATTTACCGGCGTCAAGCTGGTGGACTTCAAGGCGTTTCGTGGGTTGGGCAGGTACGGCCGGATGCCGATGTTCACCTATGCAGCGACCGCCTTGGCGATCATTTTTACCGACCTGCTGACCGGCGTGCTGCTGGGCTTTGCCTTGACCCTGCTGAAGCTGGCGTTCAAGGCGGCGCGGCTGAAGATCAACCTGGTGAGCCTGGCCAAGCCTGGGCACATGGAATTGCGCCTGAGTGGCGCAGCAACCTTCCTCAAGGTGCCGGCATTGACCCAGGTGCTGGGTACGGTGCCGGCGGGGACCACCTTGCATGTGCCGTTGGGCAACCTCAGCTACATCGACCACTCGTGCCTGGAACTGCTTGAGGACTGGAGCCGCAGCAATGCAGCCAATGGCTCGCGGTTGCTGATCGAGCAGCGGCGGTTGAAGCGGCGCATCGAGGGGCGCTTGCGGACGACGGCGGGGGTGGGCGCTTAGTATTCAGCTGTTGTTTTGCCTGAGCGGGCCTCTTCGCGGGGCAAGCCCGCTCCCACAGTGGGTAGCAATCCACCTTGTGGGAGCGGGCTTGCCCCGCGAAGAGGCCAGATCAGACTGCATCAATGCTGGATTCAGGCCGGCTGGCCCAGCTCCACACCCAGCTGGCGCGACAGGCATGGCCAACGCTTCCAGGCAGCGCCCGTCTCGGCGCTGCACAAGGTATCGCGATAGGCCTCTACCGATTCCTTGGCGAAGCTCGCTTCATTGAGCATTTCGTCAACCGAATGGTGCACCACTTCATCGAGCTGGTTGGCGAACGTCTCGCCGATCAGCTGATGGGCAATCAGGTTGGCCATGGTGGTATCGAACGGAATCAGCGGCTGCTTGAAGTGCTGGATATACAGGTCGTTGACCTCTTCCACCAGGCGATGCGCCAGGTACGCTTCATCCAGCAGGCAGTCCAGGCCCACGTGCCCTTGCATCACGCTGGGCGGCTGCATGAAATAAGCTTCGGCAATTTTCAGCACCGGCTTGATCTGCGATTCGATGCCTGCTTCGCGGGCCACCTCGTGGGCAGCCTCCAGCAGCTCTGGAACCTGGTCGATGTAGGCGCTGACGAATCGCGCCAAAGTACCCTGGGCGTCCTGCTCAGGCAGGTGGATCGAAGGGTGCAAATGCGGCAGTTGTTGCTCGAGTCGCGCTTTCAGTTGGTTGGTCTGGCGCTCGTGTTGATGGGCTTGGCTAATCTGCTCGCGTACAGCAGCGATGTTCATGACAACTCCAGGGACATTACGTTTCAAACGGAAGACACTAAATTAGCTCGGTATACAGAATACCTAAGACGCATTTGTTATAACCCGCGCAAACGTGTGCACGCTGTGGCATATCGGAATGCCATTATTGGGCCACATCCTATCAAGCACGCGGCTTTCAAGGCATTCGGCAAATTCATGAAGTTCATTTCACTGGTGTCATTGCGTGCCATTGGTCGCTGTCTATACTCCCGTTGAACGTAATTCGTTGATGAGGCCCGACTGCTTTTGCAGGGGCTCGGTCGTCGAAGCCAGGCAGTCTTGACCGCCGTTCCCTCTTGCCGCAGGCCACGCCTCCGGGACAACAAGAATTAGAAGGGGAACCCGCAATGATGCGACATCCACCTGTCTGGATGGGCCTCCTGTTGTGGACAGTTTTCGGTCAGGCCAACGCTGCCTGGACCGTGAACATGGCGCCAGGGGCGACGGAAGTCTCCAACGCCGTCTTCGACCTGCACATGACCATTTTCTGGATCTGCGTGATCATCGGCATCGTGGTGTTTGGCGCGATGTTCTGGTCCATGGTCGTGCACCGCCGTTCGACCGGCCAGCAAGCTGCGCATTTTCACGAGCACACCTGGGTCGAAATCATGTGGACCGTGGTGCCGTTCCTGATTCTGGTGGCCATGGCCATCCCCGCCACCAAGACCCTGATCGACATCTACGACGCCAGTGAATCGGACATCGACATACAGGTCACCGGCTACCAGTGGAAGTGGCACTACAAATACCTGGGCCAGGACGTGGAGTTTTTCAGCAACCTGGCCACCCCCGCCGACCAGATCCATAACAAGGCCCCCAAGGACGAGCACTACCTGCTCGAAGTCGACCAGCCGCTGGTGCTGCCGGTGGGTGCGAAAGTGCGCTTTCTGGTGACCGCCGCCGACGTGATCCATTCCTGGTGGGTGCCGGCCTTCGCGGTCAAGCGTGATGCCATCCCCGGCTTCGTCAACGAGGCCTGGACGCGTATCGAGAAACCCGGCATCTACCGCGGCCAGTGCACCGAGCTGTGTGGCAAGGACCACGGCTTCATGCCGGTGGTGGTCGAGGTCAAGTCCAAGGCCGACTACGACACCTGGCTCGGCGAGCGCAAGGCCGAGGCCGCCAAGCTCAAGGAGCTGACCAGCAAGGAGTGGACCCTCGAAGAGCTGGTCGAGCGTGGCGACAAGGTCTACCACACCACCTGCGTGGCCTGTCACCAGGCCGAAGGCCAGGGCCTGCCGCCGATGTTCCCTGCACTCAAGGGCTCGAAAATCGCTACCGGGCCGAAGGAAGACCACCTCGGCATCGTCTTCCACGGCAAGCCCGGCACGGCCATGGCCGCGTTCGGCAAGCAGCTCTCGGAAGTGGATATCGCCGCCGTGGTCACCTACGAGCGCAACGCCTGGGGCAATAACAAGGGCGACATGGTCACGCCGAAGGATGTGCTGGCGCTCAAGCAGGCAGAAGCGCAATGAACCGGGTTACTCGCGGCAATCAATGGATTGCAGGAGACAGGACATGAGTGCAGTGATCGA
>Ga0105243_10003990_pt1 | contig 11761 bp, 10 predicted proteins | sample KBSM34metaG_FD_81525 | JGI IMG/M metagenome (GOLD analysis project Ga0105243, IMG submission 81525) | Miscanthus rhizosphere microbial communities from Kellogg Biological Station, Michigan, USA - KBS M3-4 metaG | ecosystem: Host-associated > Plants > Roots > Rhizosphere > Soil | place...
GAGATCGAGACGATGGGCCTGGCCGAGTTCAACGCCGCCTGCAAGTCCTCGGTGCTCCGCTACACCGACGAGTGGCGCGACTACGTCACCCGGCAGGCGCGCTGGGTCGACTTCGACAACGACTACAAGACCCTCGACCTGGACTTCATGGAGTCGGTCATGTGGGCGTTCAAAGAGCTGCACGACAAGGGACTGATCTACCAGGGCTTCCGGGTGCTGCCGTACAGCTGGTACGAGCAGACCCCGCTGTCGAACCAGGAGACCAAGCTCGACGACGCGTACAAGATGCGTCAGGACCCGGCGGTCACCGTCGACATGCCGCTCGTCGCACCCGGGTCGCCGCTCGACGGCGCGAACGCGCTGATCTGGACCACCACGCCGTGGACGCTGCCGTCCAACCTGGCGATCGCCGTGCACCCCGAGATCGACTACGTCCAGGTCGAGGGCAAGGACGGCAAGCGGTACGTGCTCGCCAAGGACCGGGTGGCCCACTACGCCCGCGAACTCGGCGAGGAGCCCGCCGTGCTCTCCGAGCACAAGGGCGCCGAGCTGGTCGGCCTGTCCTACGAGCCGCCGTTCGACTTCTTCCACGGACCCGGCAAGGGCCACGAGAACGCGCACCGCACGCTCGCCGCCGACTACGTCACCACGGACTCCGGCACCGGAATCGTCCACCTCGCACCGGCTTTCGGTGAGGAGGACATGGACTGCGCGACGGCCAACGGCATCGAGATCGTGCAGCCGCTCGACGCGGGCGGCAAGTTCACCGCGATGGTGCCGCCGTACGAGGGCCTGCAGGTGTTCGACGCCAACCCGGTCATCGCCAAGGACCTCAAGGCGGCCGGCAAGCTGCTTCGCCACGAGACGATCGAGCACTCGTACCCGCACAGCTGGCGCAGCGGCCAGCCGCTGATCTACATGGCGGTGCCGTCGTGGTTCGTCGCCGTGACCAAGTTCCGGGACCGGATGGTCGAGCTGAACCAGGAGATCACCTGGGTTCCCGAGCACATCCGCGACGGGCAGTTCGGCAAGTGGCTCGAGGGCGCCCGCGACTGGAACATCAGCCGCAACCGGTACTGGGGGAGCCCGATCCCGGTCTGGATCTCGGACGATCCGGCATACCCGCGGACGGACGTGTACGGCTCGCTCGACCAGCTGGAGGCCGACTTCGGCGTGCGGCCGACCGACCTGCACCGGCCGATGATCGACGACCTGGTCCGCCCGAACCCGGACGACCCGACCGGCAAGTCGATGATGCGTCGCGTCCCCGAGGTGCTGGACTGCTGGTTCGAGTCCGGCTCGATGCCGTACGCGCAGGTGCACTACCCGTTCGAGAACAAGGACTGGTTCGACGGCGGCAACGGGCAGGAAGGCCACAACCCCGGCGACTTCATCGTCGAGTACAACGGCCAGACCCGCGGCTGGTTCTACACGCTGCACGTGCTGGCGACCGCGCTCTTCGACCGCCCGGCGTTCAAGACCGTCGCCGCCCACGGCATCGTGCTCGGCGACGACGGCCTGAAGATGAGCAAGTCCAAGGGCAACTACCCCGATGTCAACGAGGTGTTCGACCGGGACGGCTCGGACGCCATGCGGTGGTTCCTGATGTCCTCGCCGATCCTGCGCGGCGGCAACCTGGTCGTCACCGAGCAGGGCATCCGCGAGGGTTCCCGGCAGGCCCTGATGCCGCTGTGGAACGCGTGGAGCTTCCTGCAGCTGTACGCGGGCAAGCCGGGACAGTGGCGCACCGATTCGCCGAATGTGCTCGACAAGTACATCCTGGCGAAGTTGTCGGGCACCCGTGACGCGATCACCGAGGCGCTCGAGGTCAACGACATCGCCGGTGCCTGCGACGAGCTGCGGACCTTCTGCGACGCGCTGACCAACTGGTACGTGCGCCGGTCCCGGACGCGGTTCTGGGACGAGGACCGCGACGCCATCGACACCCTGCACACCGTGCTCGAGGTCGTGACGCGGCTCGCGGCGCCGCTGCTGCCTTTGGTCACCGAGGTCATCTGGCGCGGCCTCACCGGCGGGCGTTCGGTGCACCTGACGGATTGGCCGGAGGCCACCGATCTGCCGTCCGATCCGGAGCTGGTCAGCGCGATGGACGAGGTCCGCTCGGTCTGCTCGACCGTGCTCGGCCTGCGCAAGGCGCAGAACCTGCGGGTGCGGTTGCCGCTGCCCGAGGTGACCGTCGCGGCCGAGGACGCGGAGCGGTTGCGCCCGTTCCTCGGCATCATCGCCGACGAGGTCAACGTCAAGAAGGTGGACCTGACCGAGGACGTGGACGTTCACGGCAAGTTCGAGCTCGTCGTCAACGCACGGGCCGCGGGCCCGCGTCTCGGCAAGGACGTGCAGACGGTCATCAAGGCGGTCAAGGCGGGGGACTGGTCCGAGGTGGACGGTGTCGTCACGGTGTGGCCGGGTCGCTCCGCAGGCTCCGCTCCTGAAGCCGGCATCGCGCTGCTCCCGTCCGAGTACACCCAGCGCCTGGTCGCCGCCGAGCCCGAGTCCACCGCGGCCCTGCCGGAGAACGCGGGCCTGGTGGTCCTCGATTCGGCGGTCACCGAGGAGCTCGAGGCCGAGGGCTGGGCGAAGGACCGCATCCGCGAGCTGCAGGACGCCCGCCGCGCGGCGGGCCTGGAGGTCTCGGACCGGATCGTCGTCACGTTGCAGGTGCCCGAGGACCGGCTCGACTGGGCCGTCAGGCACCGTGAGCTGATCGCGGGGGAGATCCTCGCGACCAGCCTCGAGCTCGGCGAGGCCAGCGGTCCAGGGGCCGTCGACCTGGGCGAGGGCGCCCGGGTCGTGATCACCAAGGCGTGAGGAGTGTCGGTGCCCCGTTGTCGGGGTACCGGCGTAGCTTCCCACCTATGAGCACCAGCAAGGAGACGGTCGCGCACGTCCTCGGGCAGCTCGAGCCCCTGGACGTGCGCGCCCGCGCGATGTTCGGCGAGTACGGGTTGTACTGCGACGAGAAGATCGTCGCGCTGATCTGTGACGACACCGTCTTCGTCAAACCGAGCGAGGCGGCGGACGAGTACCTCGACGCGGTGACCCTTGCCGCGCCGTATCCGGGTGCGAAGGACTACCTGGCGATCCCACCGGAGCGACTGGCCGACACCGACTGGCTCCACGAGTTCATCCAGCGCACCGCCGATGCGCTGCCCCAGCCGAGGAAGAAGAAGCCCCGATCGCGATGACGCTCGCACCACGATGACCGGGCCGACCACCTCGCGCCGCTGGGTGCTGCACCTCGACATGGACGCGTTCTTCGCCTCCGTCGAGCAGCTCACCCGGCCGACGCTGCGTGGGCGGCCGGTGCTCGTCGGCGGGCTGGGCGGTCGCGGAGTTGTCGCGGGTGCCAGCTACGAGGCGCGCGCCTACGGGGCGCGGTCGGCGATGCCGATGCACCAGGCCAGGCGCATGGTCGGCGCGGGCGCGGTGGTGCTGCCGCCGCGCGGCGGCCTCTACTCGATGCTCAGCAAGACGGTCTTCGACGCCCTGCGTACCCGGATGCCGGTGCTCGAGATGATCTCCATGGACGAGGCGTTCGGGGAGCCGCAGGAGCTGGCCGGGGCGGATGCGGTAGCGGTCCGGGTGTTCGCGGAGGAGTTGCGCGCCCTGATCCGGGACCGGACCGGGCTGGTGGCGTCGATCGGCGCCGGGTCGGGCAAACAGATCGCGAAGATCGCCTCCGGGCTCGCGAAACCGGATGGGGTCCGGGTGGTCACCCCGGCCGAGCAGCGCGGGCTGTTCGAGGCGCTGCCCGTCCGGAAGCTGTGGGGGATCGGCCCGGTCGCGGACGAGAAGCTGCGCAGGCTCGGGATCGAGACCATCGGCGGGCTGGCCGCGACCTCCTCGACCGAGATCGTCTCGGTGCTCGGCGCCACGCTGGGGCCGAGCCTGCATCGCCTGGCGCAGGGGATCGACGACCGCCCGGTGGCCGAGCGCGCCGACGCGAAGCAGGTGAGCGCCGAGACCACCTTCGCCGCCGACCTGGTGACCCTTGACCAGCTGCGTGTGGCGGTGGAACGCACCGGCGCCGCCGCGCACGCCCGGCTGCTCGGCGACGGCAGGGCAGCCAGGACCGTGGTGTTGAAGCTCAAGAAGTCCGACATGAGCATCGTCACCCGCTCGGCCACCCTGCCCTACGCCACGGCGGACCTGCAGACCCTGGTGGCCACCGCGCAGCGGCAGGTGATCGATCCGCTCGAGCTGGGCCCGGTGCGACTGGTCGGGGTCTCGCTCGGGGGACTCACCTCCGTTCGGCAGGGCTCGCTGTTCCCCGACCTGGACCAGGGCGATGTGATGCTCGTCACAGAGGAGAGGCGGCCGGAGGCGGACGCGCCGCCCGCGCCGGTGGTCGCGGATGCGGCCCGTTGGCGCCCCGGTCAGGACGTCGCGCATAGTGAGTTCGGTCACGGATGGGTCCAGGGCTGCGGACATGGCGTGGTCACGGTCCGATTCGAGACACGCTCGACCGGGCCGGGCCTCGCGCGTACCTTTGCCGAGGACGACGGCGGACTTGGCCGCGCGGACCCCGAGGCGAGCCTTCATTAAGGATCACCTTATTTTTATGGTGTTCACTACTGTCACAGACAGACTTCGGTGGATGCCATAGTGGACGCAACCCCTGAATCGCTCTGAGCACCAACGAGCACCGAGAACATGTTCACCCGAGAAAAGGAAAAGCATTGATGCTCCGCAAGACCCTCATCGCCGGTGTCGCCGTGGCGGCCGCCCTCTCGCTCGCCGCCTGTGGTGACGACGCCCCCTCGGCCGAGAAGCCCTCCACCGCCAAGTCCACCACCTCTGCGCCTACCGGCATCGAGTACCCGCCCGCGCCCTCCGCGGTCGAGCTGAACGCGATGCTGGTCAAGGGCCTCGACCCGGCCACCCCGGCCGCCGAGAAGGTCACCCTCGTCCAGGACGGCGAGTCGGACCCGGGCCTGTTCGACGCCGTGGCCGCGGCCGCCAAGCAGTCCAACGCCACCGTCACCGTCGTTGACCCGATCCTCGACAACGGCGACGGCACCCTCACCGCCACCGTCAACATGGACATCGGCGGCCAGGTCAGCGCCGGCACCGCCGGCTTCGTGGTCGAGAACGGCCAGTGGAAGCTGTCGAAGGAGTACGCCTGCAACATCGTCAAGCTGGCGAACCTCACCTCGCCTGCCTGCGTCTGACGCTAGCTGGAACCGACCGAATGCCGGTGCCCCGCAAGGGGTGCCGGCATTCGGCGTTTCACACGGGAGCGGCGGCGCCGATCCGGTCCGCTGCGGTGCGGGCCAGCCGCGCGAGCAGGTCCTGGCCGATCGGCTGCTGGCCGGAGGCCACCAGCTGCACGAGGGTCGAGCCGACCTGAGCGATGACCACGTCCGAGGTCATCGTGACCCCGTCGCTGGACGTCAGCAGCCGCACCGCGATCGAGGCGTCGCCCACCGCCGGCTGCTCGAGGCCGCCGAGCCGGTACTGCACCTCGAAACCGTCGGCGTCCGTGCCCCGGTACTCGGTACACCCGGAGAGGGTCTCCTGGACGCGGGCCAGCGCGCCGGCGGCGCCACCGTCCGGGTAACTCGCGGCGTCGATGTCGACGCTGGTGAAGTCCGGCCCGCCGAACCTCGCCAGGGCGCGCGACGTCGACCCGGGAGCCTGGTCCGCCACCTCGCGCAGCACGGCCGCACACGCCTGCGGATCGGTGCTCGACCGGTCGGCGGCGTCGTACTCCGGGGCCGGCGGCAGACCCAGGTCCTGCACCGGATCCGCAAGGGGCGCAAAACCGGTCGGTAGGTCGGCGGTGGTGAGCAGGGCGGCCTTCAGCCGGGCCGGATCGGTGATCGGGCCTGCGCCTGCCGTCGCCGAGGCTGTCACCTGGGCGGGCAGCGGAGGCAACGACGTGGCTGCCTCCTCGTCGCCTGATCCGCCGCAGCCCGCGAGCAGGGGCAGCGCGGCCACCGTGCAGGCCAGGACGCGCGTGCGGCGCATCAACCGGCCCACTGCACGCGGTTGGTGATGGTCTGCCGAAGCGTCGTGGTGGCGTTCGGGTCGCGGTAGCTCTGGTGACCGCCAACGGTGACGTCCCCGCCGACGGGCAGCGGCTGATTCAGGTCGACGACCATGGTGCCGGTCCCCGTCATGACGTACGTGTCGATGTTGAGCCTGCTCGACTTGTCCGGCAGATCCCACACGGGCGACTCGGGCGTCTGCGTCACCGTGACGTCGACCGTGAGCCGGTCCCCGTCCCGTTCCCGCAGGGTCGCCGTCGTCACCTGGTCGAGCGCGATCCCGCTCATGACCTGTTGCCGGAGCGTCCAGACCGCCCCGATCCCGATCTCCGCGTCCGGGAACGACACCGTGCGATAGACGGACTGGTAGAAGGCCTGCTCGACGGCGGAGCGGGCGATATCCCTCGAGTCGGGGTCGGGGGCGATCCGGAGCGAGGTGATGGCCCCGGTCGGCTGCACGGTGAAGCCCGCGCCCGACCCCTCCGACTCCTTCAGTGCGTCGGACAGCCGCGGGTCCGGGGTGCCGATCGATCCGAGCGTCAGGTCCACCTGGATCGCCGGATCGGACTGCTCGCCTCGCACGGTCGCGGTGAGCGGTGTGCGCAGCTCCGGGGTCGAGAAGTCCTGCTGTGGCTGATCGTCGATCTGCTGATAGACCTGCGAACGGGTCGTCAGCGTGGCGTGCTGCTCGGAACCGATCGGCGGGTGCACGGTGACCCGCTGACGCGGCTCCGCGCCCGGATCGAGGACGGTGGCCGTCACCGCCGACACCGGGACGGTGACCTCGGTGGCGGACGCGGTGGCGACATCGGTGGGGGCGGCATCACCGCCGGACCCGCACGCGGAGACGAGGGAGGTGAGGGCGAGGGTTGCGGCGACCAGAGCGGTCCGGGCCGTCGCCGTTGCCGGGAGGGCGGACCGAGGAGAGAACACAGGCACCCGACCAGGTTAGCCACGGTTGGGTGTGGTGGGGCCCGGCGTGCCACCGTAAGGGATGATGGCGGGGTGAGTGAAGCGGAAAATGCGGAGAACCCCGACGCCGGGGCGAGCGAGGCAACGGGAGGTGGAACCGCGGTGGCCGCCGTGCAGGCGCCGCTGAGGATGCCGATGCTGGTCGCGATCGCGGCGCTGATCCTGGGACTGGACCTGGTCACCAAGATCCTCGCGGTGCGGCACATCAAGCCCGGCGAGCCGATCGAGCTGATCGGTGACGTGGTGACGCTGACCCTGGTCCGCAACCCGGGCGCCGCCTTCTCGATGGCCACCGGGATGACCTGGGTGCTGACCCTGGTCGCGATCGGCGTGGTGATCGGCGTCATCAAGATCGGCCGGACGCTGCGGTCGCCGTGGTGGGCACTCGGCCTCGGCCTGGTGCTCGGCGGTGCGCTCGGCAACCTGATCGACCGGATCTTCCGGGCCCCCGGCCCGCTGCAGGGCCACGTCGTCGACTTCGTGTCGGTCGGCTGGTGGCCGGTGTTCAACGTCGCCGACTCGGCCATCGTCTGCGGCGCGATCCTGCTGGTCGCGCTCACCCTGTTCGGGTTCGAACCCGACGGCACCCGGGCGGGCGCCGATTCCGACGCCACCGCCGACTCCGACCTCGATGCAGGCAAGGCGGCGGACGCATGAGGGAGACACGGTCGATGCCCGTACCCGACGGGCTCGAGGGCATGCGCGTCGATGCGGGCCTTGCCCGGCTGCTCGGCCTGTCGCGGACCGCGGTCGCCGCGCTCACCGACGAGGGTGCGGTCCTGCTCGACGGCATCGCGGTCGGCAAGTCGGACCGGCTGCCTGCCGGTGCCTGGCTCGAGGTCGAGCTGCCCGAACCCGCGCGGCCGCTGACGGTGGAGGCGCAGCCGGTCGAGGGCATGGAGATCCTGTACTCCGACGACGACGTCGTGGTGGTGGACAAGCCGGTCGGCGTCGCCGCGCACGCGAGCGTCGGCTGGACCGGACCCACGGTCATCGGCGGGCTCGCCGCGGCGGGCTTCCGCATCTCGACTTCCGGGGCGCACGAGCGACAGGGCATCGTGCACCGGCTCGACGTCGGCACGTCCGGCGTGATGGTGGTCGCGACGAGTGAGCGCGCGTATACGCTGCTCAAGCGCGCGTTCAAGCAGCGCACCATCGACAAGCGGTATCACGCGCTGGTGCAGGGCCACCCCGACCCGAGTAGCGGCACGATCGACGCGCCGATCGGACGGCACCGCAGCAACGACTGGAAGTTCGCGGTCACCGCGGACGGCAAGCCCAGCGTCACGCACTACGACACGGTGGAGGCGTTCCAGGCAGCCAGCCTGCTCGACATCCACCTGGAGACCGGGCGCACACACCAGATCCGGGTGCACTTCGCGGCGCTCCGGCATCCCTGCTGCGGCGACCTGACCTACGGCGCCGACCCCCGGCTCGCGGAGCGGCTCGGCCTCGAACGGCAGTGGCTGCACGCCCGCGCGCTCGGGTTCGCGCACCCCGCGGACGGCCGCTGGATGGAGATCACCAGCGACTACCCGAAGGATCTGCAATACGCCCTCGAGGTCCTCAGGAGTGCGTGATCGGGCCGGGGCGATCGTGGCGGTCTGCTGCGCTCTCGCCCTGGCGGTGCTGGTCGTGGTGCTCGGCCTCGCCAACCCGCCGCGGCCGACCTCGATCGCGACCGACCGGCTCGGTCCCGACGGCGGCGAGGCGGTCAGCGAGTACCTCGATCGAGCGGCCGACTCGGTCGGCGGGTCCGACGCCGATCAGCACTGGGCGCTGGTCTCGCTCGGCCCCGAGGCGACCGTCGAACAGGCCTACCGCCTCGCCGACGGCGTCCGGATCTCCCAGGTGCTGTTCCGGGTGCCGATCGATCGGGTGCAGACGCCGCTGATCGTCGTGGACGTGCCCGCGGACGAGGCGGCGGTGCGCCGTTCCCCGCTGGTCGCGGCCGGACGATTGCAGGGCTCGGCGGGGGAGTGGGACCGGCAGGCCCGCATCGATGCTGTGTCGGCCGGGCGCCTCGCCGACGGGTGCGCCTGTGTGGTCGGGATGACCGTGCGCGGCGACCTCGCACAGCTCCGCGCCCTCGCGGCACGGCCCGGTGTCCGGGCCGTGGAGGCGCTGCCCGCGGACGCCGAGTACGGACGGTTCGCGGTCACGCCGCTGCTGCCCGAGCAGACTTCCGCCGTGGCCCCCGGCCCGGACGACGGCGACGTGCCCGCCCGGTGAGAACCTGCCCGGTCAGTCCTGCTCGGTGTGCTTGCGCAGGAACTCGATGGTCCGCTCCAGCGCCAACCGGCCGTCCTCGTTGTCGAGCTTGAACTGGTATTCGTGCCCGAGCGCCGGCTTGTGGTCGGCCGGGTAGAAGACGGTCGTCACGTCCACGTCGAGCCCGCGCAGCCGCTCGGCGAGCGGCACCGACTGGGTATCGGTGAGCGGGTCGGCGTTGCCCCCACTGATGTAGGTGGGCGGGAACTGCCCGGTCACGTGGAGGATCGTGGACATCTGTGCCACCGCGGCCGAATCGTCGAAGTCCTTGGTGCCGAGGGAGGACCAGACCAACTGGTCCATGGCCCAACCGAGGATTCCTGGCAGGCCGACAACCTTCCTCACGTCGAAGACGCCGCAGTTGAGCACCACACCGCGCAGCTGGTCGGGGCGCAGCGCGGGGGTGACGCCGACCTCGCGGGCGTAGTCGGGGTTGGTGATCAGCGCCGCGAGCTGGCTCGAGAGCTGGGCCCCGGCGGAGTCGCCCGCCAAGACGATCCGCTGCGGATCCACGTGCAGCCGTTCGGCGTTCGCGATCAGGTAGGCGTGCGCGTCGTTCAGCTGGTGCACGGGGGTGGGGTAGGTCTGGTCGGGGCCGAGTGAGTAGTCGAGCGAGACCACGGTGAAGCCCGCGGCCGCGAGCAGCCGGTAGTAGGGCGCGAAGTCGGTCTTGTGGCAGGAGATCCAGCCGCCGCCGTGGGTCCAGATCACCGTCGGCAGCGGGCCCTGCGCCGCCTCGGGGAAGTAGACGTCGAGGTGGGCGTCGGGGTCTCCGTCTCGGTACTGCTGGTCCGTGACGCGCGCGACCCCGGCGGGCTCGTGTGCGCCGAGAGCCGCGGTGACGCGGTCCGCGTCCCACTCGAAGCCCCAGCGCACCGCCCTCGTGAAGGGTCGCGGGGTGACCCGGGAGACGAGCACGCCTGCCGCCGCCGTCACGACCGGGACGGCGAGCCCGAACAGCCCGAGTCGCTTCCATCGGCCGCGGGTGCGCAGCGCAGTCGAGGTGTCGCCGACTTCGGTCATGATGGTTCCTTCCGGTGTGCGGCGTCACCCCGACGGTGGCCGCAGGGACAGTCTGGCAGCTCGGCAGTGGGCTAGGGCGCGGTGTGCGCCTTCAGGAACTCGACGGTCCGCTCCAGCGCCCGTGTGCCGTCCTCGTTGTCCAGGTCGAACTGGTACTCGTGCGGCAGCGCGGGCTCGTGGTCTTCTGGATAGAACAGCGTGGTGACCTCGACGCCGAGCCCGCCGAGCTCGGCCGCCAGCGGCTTGGACTGCTTGTCGGTCAGCGGATCGCCGTTGCCGCCGCTGATGTAGGTGGGTGGGAACCCGTCGGTGACGTGGCGCATGGTCGACATCTGCCCGATCGCCGTCGAGTCCTCGAAATCGCGGCTGCCGGTGTACGCCCAGAGCGATTGGTCCGCTCCCCAGCCGACGATGCCGGACCCGCCCGTCATCTTCTCGACGTCGTAGATCCCGCAGTTCAGCACGACACCGCGCAGCTGCTCGGGGCGCAGCGCCGGAGTGATGTCGAGCTCGCGCGCGTACTCGGGGTTGGTGACGAGGGCGGCCAGCTGGCTGGAGAGCTGCGCACCGGCCGAGTCGCCCGCGAGCAAGATACGGCTCGGATCGACGTGCAGGCGCTCCGCGTTCGCGACGACATAGGCGTGTGCGTCGTTGAGCTGGTGCACCGGGGTCGGGTAGGTGCGCTCGGGCCCGAGCGAATAGTCGAGGGAGACGACGGTGAACCCGCGCTCCGCCAGCAGCTGGTAGTACGGCGCGTAGTGCGACTTGTTGCCGGAGATCCAGGCGCCGCCGTGGGTCCAGATCACTGTCGGCAGCGCCTCGGTCGCCGTCTCGGGGAAGTAGACGTCGAGGAGGGCGTCGGAGTCGCCGTCCCGGTACTGCTGATCGGTGATCGAGGCGATGCCCTGCGGGGTGTGCTTCTCGAGGGCGCTGGTGGTGGTCGCCGCGCCTCGGTCGAAGACGACGCGGACGACCATGGCGCCGGGCCACGGGCTGAGCGTGAAGGCGAGGACCGCGGCAAGGACGAGCGCGAGCAGGATGCCGACGACCCAGAGGATCCACCGCCTCCAGCGCGAGCGCGGGCGGGCGCTCGGGGAGGGCGATTCGCTCTGGGTGTCGATGGTCACAGACTCTCCTCGGTGGTGGTCGGGCGCGCCGGGCGTCAGTATCTCCGATCGAGGTGAGGGGTCGTGAGCAACACACCGCCCGCCGCGCTCCGCCTCGGCGCGGGTGACCGAAGCTGTCGGCCCCAGCGCCTACACTCGGTTCGCTAGTTATGAGGTCGCTGAAAACATCGGGGCGCTCCACGTCCTTCGAGAGCTAGAGAGGCGCGCGTGGCTGACTCGTTCGTGCATCTGCACAATCACACTGAGTATTCGATGCTCGACGGTGCGGCCAAGGTCGGTCCGATGTTCAAGGAAGCTCAGCGGCTGGGCATGACCGCGGTGGGGATGACCGACCACGGCAACATGTTCGGGGCGAGC
>Ga0105243_10003991_pt1 | contig 11760 bp, 6 predicted proteins | sample KBSM34metaG_FD_81525 | JGI IMG/M metagenome (GOLD analysis project Ga0105243, IMG submission 81525) | Miscanthus rhizosphere microbial communities from Kellogg Biological Station, Michigan, USA - KBS M3-4 metaG | ecosystem: Host-associated > Plants > Roots > Rhizosphere > Soil | place: Michigan...
CGGCGGGCACCCAGCAGAATCGGGCTTTTGCCATAGCGCAGGGCGTTGGTCAGGAAGTTCTGCAGCACGCGGCGCAGCAACTTCATGTCGCTGTCGACCCGCAGGCGGCTGCCGCGCAGGCGGAACTCCAGCCCTTTCTCGGCGGCCAGTACCTTGAACTCGGCGCCCAGGGTGTCGAACAGCTCGTTGAGGGCGAACGGCTTGGCGTCCGGGGTGATCTTGTTGTTCTCCAGGCGCGAGATGTCCAGCAGGTCGCTGATCAGCTCTTCGGCCGAGCGCAGCGAGCTGTCCATGTGCTGCACCAGTTGCTGGGCCTCCTCGTTCATGCCCTCGGCCTGTTGCGACAGGGCGGCGGAGAACAGCCGCGCGGCGTTCAGCGGTTGCATCAGGTCGTGGCTGACCGCGGCCAGGAAGCGGGTCTTGGACTTGCTCACCGCCTCGGCCTGGCTCTTGGCTTCGGACAATGCCTGGTTGAGCTGCGACAGCTCATGGGTACGCTCCGCCACCCGCTGCTCCAGGCCCTCGTTGGCATCGCGCAGCGCCTGTTCGGCTTCGCGGAACGGGGTGATGTCGGTGAAGCTCATGACAAAGCCGCCACCGGGCATCGGGTTGCCGATCAGCTCGATGACCCGGCCGTTGGGGAACAGCCGCTCGGAGGAATGCGCACGGCCTTGGCGCATCCAGTGCAGGCGCCGCGCCACGTGAACCTGCGCCTCGCCCGGGCCGCACAGGCCGCGCTCGGCGTTGTAGCGGATGATGTCGGCAATCGGCCGGCCAACGCTGATCAGCCCGTCGGGGTAGTTGAACAGCTCCAGGTAGCGGCGGTTCCAGGCCACCAGGTGCAGGTTCTGGTCGACCACGCTGATGCCCTGGTTGATGTTCTCGATAGCCCCTTGCAGCAGCGCACGGTTGAACTGCAGCACTTCGCTGGCTTCGTCGGCGATGCGCACCACGTCTTCAAGCTGCATGTCGCGGCCTTCAATGGCGGCCTTGACCACGGCTCGAGTCGACGACGTGCCGAGCACCCCGGCGAGCAAGCGTTCGGTGTGCTCGATCCAGTCACCGTCGGCGTTCTGGTTGGGGTTGAAGCCTTTGCCCTGGCGGTAGGCGAAGCGGATGAAGCTCTGCCGCGCACGTTCTTCGCCGACGAAGCGCGAGGCCAGGGTCAGCAGGTCATCGATCTGCACCGCCAGCAGCGGTTTGCTGCTAGGGCGGGCGCTGGTCTGCTGGCCGATGAAGCGGCCAGCCTGCCAGTGCTCTGACACCCGCGTGCGCGACAGCACCGACACCCAGGCAAACAAGGTGAAGTTACCCGCCAGCGACAGCACCACGCCTTGGGTCAGTGGGCTGATCGGCAGGTTCAGCGGGTTGCCATGCAGCCACGCCAGGCCCGGGAACAGCTCGAGCGACCAACCCACGCTATGGGCGGCAATCGGCAGCACCAGGGTGTAGAACCACAGGAAGATGCCGGCGGCGAGGCCGGCGAACACGCCGCGCCGGTTGGCTTGCTTCCAGTACAGCGCGCCGAGCATGGCCGGGGTGAGCTGAGTCACGGCGGCGAAGGCGATCTGGCCGATGGTCGCCAGGCTCGCGGTCGAACCGAGCAAGCGATAGCTGACATAGGCCAGCAGCAGGATCACCACGATGGTCACCCGGCGTACCGAGAGCATCCAATGGCGGAACGCTTCGAACGGGCGCTCGGCATTGTTGCGGCGCAGCAGCCAGGGCAGCAGCATGTCGTTGGAGACCATGGTCGACAGCGCCACGGCTTCGACGATGACCATGCCAGTGGCCGCCGAGGCCCCACCGATGAAGGCCAGCAGGGCCAGGCTCGGGTGGGCTTCGGCCAGCGGCAGGCTGATGACGAACGAGTCGGACATCACCGTGCCCGGCAGCAGCATCTGCCCGGCCAGGGCGATTGGCACCACGAACAGCGCAGCCAGCACCAGGTACATCGGGAACACCCAGCGGGCCAGGCGCATGTCCTGCGGTTCGATGTTCTCCACCACGGTGACATGGAACTGCCGTGGCAGGCAGATGATCGCCATCATGGCCACCGCGGTTTGCACCACCATCGACGGCCAGTTGATGGTCTCCTGCCAGTAGCTTTCCAGCTGGATCGACTGGCGCGCCTGGCTGAACAGGTCGTCAAAGCCGTCGTACAGGTTGAACACCACGAAGATGCCCACGGCCAGGAACGCCAACAGCTTGATCAATGACTCGAAAGCGATCGCCAGGACCATGCCGCGGTGGTGCTCGGTCACGTCCAGGCTGCGCGTGCCGAAGACAATGGCGAACAGTGCCAGCACCAGCGATACCACCAGCGCAGTGTCCTGCACGCGGGTGCCGGTGGCGTCGGCGTTGGCGCCGATCAGCAGGTTGACGCCCAGCACGATGCCTTTGAGCTGCAAGGCGATGTAGGGCAGCACGCCGACCAGGCAGATCAGCGCCACCACCACGGCCAGGGTCTGCGATTTGCCGTAGCGTGCGGCAATGAAGTCGGCGATCGAGGTGATGTTCTGCTGCTTGCTGATCAGCACCATCTTCTGCAGCACCCAGGGTGCGAAGATCAGCAGCAGCACTGGGCCCAGGTAGATCGGCAGGAATGCCCAGAGCTGTTCGGCAGCCTGGCCGACGGCACCGAAGAAGGTCCAGCTGGTGCAGTAGACGGCCAGCGACAGGCTGTACACCCAGGCACGCAGCTTCGGCGGCAACGGTGTGCTGCGTCGGTCGCCGTAAAAGGCGATGGCGAACATGATGGCCATATAGGCCAGGGCGACCACGGCGATCAGCCCACTGGACAACGACATGAAAACTCCGGAGCAAAAAAGGTAACGCGGTCCCGATCAATCAGTCTGGCACGCAGGCGCAGGTTCGTCAGCGCCGACGATGGTCGCAGTGGCGAGTCGTCGCAGGGATCGGCCTACGCCTGTACCGGCCTCTTCGCGGGTTTACCCGCGAAGAGGCCGGTACAGGCAACATCAATACCTGCGGGTACCCCGCCAGTAAAACACCCCCGCCAGTATCACCGACAACACCAGCAGGTAGAAGATTACCCCCGGCCACCAGTGCCCGAGGGCAAACCCGACCATCACCGGCCCCAGCGCCGCGCCCAGGTTGGACAGGTTCTGTGCGCCGTAATACACCCCGCGCAGGTGCTCTGGGGCGATCAGGTCGATGAACATGTACTCGGCGGGTATCACGATGATTTCCCCCAGGGTGAACACCAGCATCGCCAGGCACCACATCGGCACCGTGCTTGCCCATGAAAACCCCAGCAGCCCGGCGATGAACAGGCCCATCCCGGCCAGCAGCCAAGGCATCAGGCGCTGGCGGCTGATGCGCCGGCCGATCAGGTATTGCAGGGCAATCACCGTGATGGCGTTGGTGGTCACCAGGTAGCCGACCAGGCGCGCCGCCTCGCTTGGCGTGGTCGTCACCACCAGGTACTGCGACAAATAGGCAGTGAACTGGCCGAACACCACCGCGCTGAGGACCCCACCCAAGGTGAAACACACCAGCCGCCGGTCACGCGCCAAGCCCAGCGCCACTTGCGCGAACCCGGCACCCGATTGCGCCGGGGCATCGCCCTGCAGGCCGCGGTCCCCCAGGCGCTGGTAGGCCAGGCCCATCCCCAGGCCGATCAAGGCGGAGGCGATGAAGGGCAGGTGGTCGTCCAGCTCCAGCATCGCGACGCCCAGCAAGGGGCCTGCGGCATAGCCGACGTTGCTCAAGGTGTATTTGATGGCGAACACCTCGGCCCGTTCGTCCACTGGCAGCAGCGCACAAAAGCCGGCCTTGGCCGCGATGTCGACCACCGCCAGGGCGAGGTTGATCAGTACCAGGCACAGGAAGAACAGCGCGGCCGAGCGGCTGGCGATGGCGCCGATGAAGGCCAGGGCAAACACCAAGGTGCTGGCGATCACCAGGGTATGGTTGCGCACGGTGTCCACCAGGTGGCCGCCGTACAGGCTGAGCAGCGAGGCGATGATCAACGCGCCGCCGATCAGCAGGCCGATCTGGCTGACCGGCAGTTGGAAGTTATCGGCCAGGTACACCACCAGGTAGGGCAGGGTCAGGGCGCGCGCCAGGGTCAGGGTGAAGGTGGTGGTGAGCAGCAGGCGTACGGCGGGTGGGTAGCGCTTGAGGGCGGCGAGCATTGCCACGTCCTTGTCACTGGGCAAGAGGCCAAGAATAGGTGGGCAGTGAGGGTTTGTCTCGCGCGTTTCCAGTCGGCAGGTCGTTCAGCGGCGCGAAGAGCCGCTGCAGTGAGGATCAGGGTGGGGTCCCATCGAGTTCGAAGGCGGCCTTCTGTAAATCTTGCGAGTCCAGCCCGATCATCACATCGAACGTACCTGGCTCTGTCACCCGCTGCAGGTGCTGGTTGTAGAAGGCGAGCATGGAGGTATCGATGTCGAAGACAATCTGGCGTGACTCCCCGGGCGCCAACAGCACCTTCTGGAAGCCCTTGAGCTCTTTGAGCGGACGGCTCACGGAGGCGACGCGATCGCGAAGGTACAGTTGCACGGTCGTTTCGCCCGTGCGTTGCCCTTCGTTCTTGAGTGTCACGCTTACCTGCATAGCGTGCCCAGGTCGCAGGCGATGAGTAGACAGGGTCAGCGGTGAAAGGCTGAAGTGGGTATAGCTGAGGCCGTATCCAAAAGGATAGAGCGGTGTGTTATCGGTATCGAAGTAATGTGATCGATAGGCAGAAGGCTGCTGCGGGTCGAAGGGACGCCCGGTATTCAACTGTGCGTAGTACAGCGGGATCTGGCCGACGTTGCGCGGGAAGGTGACAGGCAGCTTCCCGGAAGGGTTGTAGTCACCGAACAGCACATCGGCAATGGCATTGCCGCCTTCCGTACCGCTGAACCACGTCTCCAGCACGGCGTCTGCCCATTGGCTCTCCTCGACGATGGTCAGCGGTCGGCCATTCATCAATACCAGCACCAAAGGTTTGCCCGTGCGTTTCAGCGCTTGCAGCAATTCACGTTGTTGAGTGGGCAGGTTCAGGTCGGTTTTGCTGGCGCCTTCATGGGACATGCCCCGTGCTTCGCCCAACGCCACCACGATGACGTCGGCCTGTTGGGCGATGGCTACCGCTTCGGCAAGCAAGGCCAGGGGCGGACGCGGGTCGAAGTTCACCGTTTTGTCGGCGAGCAGTAGAAAGTCATCGCGCTTATCGCTGATGTTGGCTCCCAACGCGTACAACAGCTTGGCATCGTCACCGACTGCCGTCTTCAGCCCTTGGTAAAGGCTGATGGCCTGGCCAGGTTGGCCGCTGGCGTGCCAACTGCCAAGGATATCGACCGGGTTGTCGGCCAGGGGCCCTATCACCGCGACGGTACCTCGTTTGACGAGCGGCAACAGTGCATTCTGATTTTTCAACAGGACCAGAGAGCGTCGGGCCACCTCCCTGGCTTGAGCGCGATGGAGCGGCTTTGGGTCGTGTGAAGGCTGCGCGCCGTGCTGGGCGTGGCCCAACCTGCGATAGGGGTCGTGGAATAGCCCCAGGTCATATTTGGTGGCCAGGACTTGGTGTACGGCCTCGTCGAGCAGGCTGACAGGGACTGCACCCTGTTCGATAAGCTGAGCCAGCGCTTGCTCGAAATAACGATCATTCATGCTCATCTGAGTGCCCGCGACCAAAGCGGCCTGGGCGGCATCTTCGCCACCGGCGGCAGTCCCGTGCGCGACCAGTTCTTGTACGGCGCTGTGATCACTGATCACCAGCCCCCGATAGCGCCATTGCTGGCGCAGGATGTCTCGCAGCAGCCATCGATTGGCCGTGGCGGGCACACCATTGAGTGTGGTCAACGCCGTCATTACTGCGCCCGCACCCGCCTCCAGGGCTGCCTGATAAGGGGGCAGGTAATCCTGAAACAGCTGATGTGTGCTGACGTTGGTAGTGTTGTAGTCGCGCCCACCTTCGACTGCGCCGTAGGCAGCGAAATGCTTTACGCAGGCCATGATGCTGTCAGCCGCGCCAAGCGTCGAGCCTTGCAACTGCTGTGTCACCCTCTCGGCGATACGCGAGACCAGGTACGGATCTTCACCGAAACCTTCAGACATCCTGCCCCAGCGAGGGTCGCGGCTTAAATCGACCATGGGTGCAAATGTCATGTCCAGGCCATCGGCGCTGGCTTCAATGGCCGCGATCCGCGCGGCGCTCCCGATCGCTTGCAAGTCCCAGCTCGACGCTTGGCCCAGGCCGATCGGAAATACCGTGCGGTGGCCGTGTACCACATCGCCTGCGAAAAACACCGGTATGCCCAGGCGGCCACGCTGCACGGCGGCATCTTGATAAGCACGCAGCTGCTCGCGGGTAACCCCCGGCTCGGTAAACAGTGCGCCTACCGCGCCCTTGGCCACGGTATCGAGCGCTGATTGGGAGGGTGGGGTGCCTGGGGAATGCTTCATGCGTAGCTGGCCGACCTTTTCGGGCAGGCTCATCTGCTCCAGCAGGGCCGCAAGGAACTGTTCTTTCCCCATGGAGGGCGAGCCGCCCGTAGCAGAGACATTGGCTGCATGAAGCAGCAAGGTCAGCCCCAAGGTAAGCAGCGACGTGCTGCGCCGGGCAGGTTGCTTGAATGCACCGCACTCCATCCTTGGCGTTCTCTTAGCTCACATGGCCTCAGGGTGGCAGGCGCGGGGTTGAGCGGCTACTGACAGAACTGTCAGTTGACAGTGGTAATGTGGCTTCCAATGCTTTGCACGCATCCCAGGTTCTGTACGATAACTGTCCGCAGTCGCCCACACTGCGCTGCAATGGAGCTCGTCTGGCCTTGACGCCAACGCCTTTCATTCGGGCTCTAGATAGAACAACAGCCGTCGGTGGCCCAATTCAGGAACAAGGACGATGAGTCACACCTCGCAATTCACCTTGCTCGGCAAGCGGCGCTTCCTGCCGTTCTTCATCACCCAGTCGCTGGGTGCGTTCAACGACAACCTGTTCAAGCAATCGCTGATCCTGGCGATCCTGTTCAAGCTCAGCCTGGGGGACGGTGACCGTTCGATCTGGGTCAACCTCTGCGCGTTGCTGTTCATCCTGCCGTTCTTCCTGTTTTCGGCGCTGGGCGGGCAGTTTGGCGAGAAGTTCGCCAAGGATGCGCTGATCCGTGCGATCAAGCTGGCCGAGATCGGCATCATGGCCATCGGCGCCTTGGGCTTTATCACCAATCACCTTGCGTTGATGCTGGTGGCGTTGTTCGGCATGGGTACCCATTCGGCGCTGTTCGGGCCGGTGAAGTATTCGATCCTGCCCCAAGCCCTGCGTGAAGAAGAGCTGGTGGGCGGTAACGGGCTGGTCGAAATGGGCACCTTTTTGGCGATCCTCGCCGGCACCATCGGCGCCGGGGTGATGATGTCGTCGGCCAGCTATGCCACGGTGGTGGCCGGGGGCGTGGTGGGCACTGCTGTGCTGGGCTACCTGGCCAGCCGCTGGATCCCGCGCGCCGCCGCGGTGTCGCCGCAGATGCGCCTGGACTGGAACATCTTCACGCAGTCCTGGGCGATCCTGCGCATGGGCCTGGGGCAGACGCCTGCGGTGTCGCGCTCGATCGTGGGCAACTCGTGGTTCTGGTTCGTCGGCGCCATCTACCTGACCCAGATCCCGGCGTACGCCAAGGACTGGCTGCATGGCGACGGCACTGTAGTGACCCTGGTGCTGACCCTGTTCTCGGTGGGCATCGCCCTCGGCTCGCTGCTGTGCGAGCGGCTGAGCGGGCGCAAGGTGGAAATCGGCCTGGTGCCGTTCGGCTCGTTCGGCCTGACCCTGTTCGGCCTGCTCTGGTGGTGGCATTCCGGCGATGTGCCGGCGGCGGCGCTGCCGCACGACTGGCTGGCGCTGCTGGGCATGAGCCAGGCCTGGTGGATCCTGGTGTCGATTGTCGGGCTCGGGGTGTTCGGCGGCTTTTATATCGTGCCGCTGTATGCCTTGATCCAGGCGCGCACGGCCGAAGATCAGCGGGCCCGGGTGATCGCCGCCAACAACATCCTCAATGCGTTGTTCATGGTGGTTTCGGCAATCCTCACCATCGTCCTGCTGGGGCTGGCCGAACTGACCATCCCGCAGTTGTTCCTGGTGGTGTCGTTGCTCAACATCGCGGTCAACGCCTACATCTTCAGGATCGTGCCCGAGTTCACCATGCGCTTCCTGATCTGGCTGCTCAGCCACTCGATGTACCGCGTGGAGCACCGCGACCTGGAGCGCATCCCGGATGAGGGGGCGGCGCTGCTGGTGTGCAATCACGTTTCGTTCGTTGACGCGCTGCTGCTCGGCGGTGCGATCCGCCGGCCGATCCGCTTTGTCATGTACTACAAGATCTACAACCTGCCGGTGCTCAACTTCGTGTTCCGCACCGCAGGTGCCATCCCGATTGCCGGGCGCGGTGAGGACGAGGCCATTTACGAACGTGCCTTCGCGCGTATCGCCGAGTACCTGGCGGCGGGTGAGTTGGTGTGTATCTTCCCGGAGGGTAAGTTGACCGGTGATGGCGAGATCGATGTGTTCAAAGGCGGGGTCAACCGCATTCTCAGCGAAACCCCGGTGCCGGTGATTCCCTTGGCGTTGCAGGGGCTGTGGGGCAGCTTCTTCAGCCGAGACCCGGGCAAGGGGTTTTTCAAGCGCTTGTGGTCGCGGGTGACCATCGTGGCTGGCACCGCCATCCCGGTGGAGGCGGCGCAGCCGGATGCGTTGCGTGAGCAGGTCAGCCGCTTGCGCGGCGACCTGCGTTAGCGCGCGCGGGTCAGCTGGCGCTGACTTTCAGGCCGATCAGGCCACAGACGATCAGCGCCACACTGACCAGCCGCACCAAGGCCATGGATTCGCCAAACAGGATGATCCCGGCGATGACCGTGCCCACAGCGCCGACGCCCGTCCAGATGGCATAGGCGGTGCCCAGCGGCAGCTCCTTCATGGCCAGGCCCAGCAGGCCGAGGCTGATGACCATGGCGCCGACGGTGAGTACGGTGGGGATTGGCTTGCTGAAACCGTCGGTGTATTTCAGGCCGACGGCCCAGCCGACCTCGAACAGGCCGGCGAAGAAAAGAATGATCCAGGACATGCTGTGTCTCCATCGTTGTAAAGGATGGGGCCGTCCCCGGAATGGTCACGCGGTGCGTCGTGAGGTCGTCCTCACAGTGGGCAATAGGGTGCACATTTTCTGAATACTGGGCAAGCCTGTGCCGGCCTCTTCAGGTCCCACAAGTACTCCACAGCTCTCAGGGAATGTGGGGTACCTGTGGGAGCGGGCTTGCCCGCGAAGAGGCCAGGCCAGGCAGCATCAATCCCTGGCTGGCTCGCCATTTTCAACGGCTGATGAAGGCGCTTCCAGGCGACGGAACCAGGTCGACAGCAACGCCCCGGAAATATTGTGCCAAACGCTGAACAACGCACTCGGCACCGCGGCCAATGGCGAGAAGTGCGCCGCCGCCAGTGCCGCCCCCAGCCCGGAGTTCTGCATGCCCACCTCCAGCGCCAGCGACTTGCGCTGGGCCAGTGGCAACTTGCACAGCTTGCCGGTCAGGTACCCCAGCAAATAGCCAAAGCTGTTGTGCAGCATCACCACCGCCATGATCAGCAGCCCCGACTCGGCGATCTTCGCCTGGCTGGCCGCCACCACCGCGCAGACGATCATGACGATGCTCACCACCGACACCAGCGGCAACACCTGCACGGCGGCCTGCACCCGAGCGCCCAACAGGCGCTGGGCCAGCACGCCGAGCACGATCGGCAGCATGACCAGCTGCAGGATCGACCAGAACATGTCCATGAACGAGACCGGCAGCCAGGCCGAGGCCAGGAACCAGATCAGCGCTGGGGTCAGCAGCGGGGCGAGCAGGGTGGTGACCGCGGCGATCGCCACCGCCAGCGCCAGGTCGCCCTTGGACAGCCAGACCATCACGTTCGAGGCGGTGCCGCTTGGGCAGCAGCCGACCAGAATCACCCCGACGGCGATCTCGGCGGGCAAGTGGAACAGCTGGCAGAGCAGCCAGGCCATGCCCGGCATGATCACGAAATGCGCCACCACCCCCAGCATCACGCGCCAGGGTTGGCGGGCGAGGGCAGCGAAGTCGTCGAGCTTGAGGGTCAGGCCCATGCCGAACATCACCAGCCCCAGCAGCGGCACGATGGCCACTTTCAAGGCGATGAACCACTGCGGTTGCAGGAAGGCCAGCACGGCGAACACCAACACCCAGAGGGCGAAGGTGTTGCCGACGAAGCGGCTGAGGGCGGCGAGGGCGCGCATGGGAAAGTCCTTGTACTTATATAAAGAGGTGAGTTTCCAGGGCCCTTACGCGGGCAAGCCCGCTGCCACTGGGTGAGCAAGCACCTGTGGCAGCGGGCTCGCCCGCGAAAGGGCCGGTACTGGTCAATGATTAACGATCAGGCCAGCACCGGCAAAGCATGAAGGTTAGACCCCTTGCGGAATCTCCTCCCCACCCAAGGCCTCGAACAGCACCGGGAGGAATTCGGTAAAGGTCATCATCATCAGCAGGAAGCTGGCATCGAACTGCTGTTGGGCCTCATCACCGCCATCCTGTTCGGCCTGCTCTTGCAGCAGCTCCTCGAACTTCAGGCGCTTGATGACCATCTTGTCGTCGAGCACGAACGACAGTTTGTCTTGCCAGGCCAGGGCCAGTTGGGTAACCACCTTGCCGGTGCTCAGGTGCAGCTGGATTTCTTCGCTGGTCAGGTCCTGGCGCTTGCAGCGCACGATGCCACCGTCTTCGGCGGTGTCGCGCAGCTCGCACTCGTCCAGTACATAGAAGCCTTCGGCCGCTTGCTGCGACTTGACCCAGTCGGTCATGGTGGCCGCTGGCGCGATCTTCACGGTAGCGGGGCGTACCGGCAGCGAGCCTATGACTTCACGCAGGGTCGACAGCAGGTCTTCGGCACGCTTGGCGCTGGCCGAGTTGACCAGGATCACGCCCAGGCGCGGGGCGATGGCGGCGAAGATCATCGAGCGACGAATGAAGGCGCGCGGCAGGAAGGCCTGGATGATCTCGTCCTTGATCTGGTCGCGTTCCTTTTTATAGACCTTGCGCATCTGCTCGGTCTCGATCTCTTCGACCTTTTCCTTGACGGCGTCATTGACCACGCTGCTTGGAAGGATACGTTCTTCCTTGCGCGCGGCGATCAGCAGGAACTCGCCGCTGACGTGCACCAGGGGAGCGTCTTCGCCCTTGCCGAATGGCGCGACGAAGCCATAGGTGGTCAGCTCCTGGCTGGCGCAGGGACGGGCCGGCTTGCTGGCCAGGGCGGTTTCCAGTGCTTCGGCTTCGAATGGAACATCCTGGGTCAGGCGGTAGGTCAGCAGGTTCTTGAACCACATGAGGGGCAATCTCTCCTTAATGCATAAGGCGGGCATTATTCTCCGAGCAGTGGTTCCCGTCCAACCCTGTCAGAGGGCCAGCACCTATATATAGAAGAAGAAAAGACCAGCGTTGCTAGGTCTTTGAAAGGCTTCGAAAAATTTTTTAAAAAAGTCGAAAAAAGTGCTTGCCAGGGTGGGGGCTCATCCGTAGAATGCGCGCCACACCGAGACGAAAGGGTGATTAGCTCAGCCGGGAGAGCATCTGCCTTACAAGCAGAGGGTCGGCGGTTCGATCCCGTCATCACCCACCACTCGATGTATAGCGCAGCGGTAGTTCAGTCGGTTAGAATACCGGCCTGTCACGCCGGGGGTCGCGGGTTCGAGTCCCGTCCGCTGCGCCATATTCAACTTCCAGGGCCCACTGAACACCCGGAAGTTACAG
>Ga0105243_10003992_pt1 | contig 11754 bp, 10 predicted proteins | sample KBSM34metaG_FD_81525 | JGI IMG/M metagenome (GOLD analysis project Ga0105243, IMG submission 81525) | Miscanthus rhizosphere microbial communities from Kellogg Biological Station, Michigan, USA - KBS M3-4 metaG | ecosystem: Host-associated > Plants > Roots > Rhizosphere > Soil | place...
CGAGCCTGAGCCGGCTGGCTGGACGGGGGCGAAGCCCGTGGTCGGCTCGGTGTGCCGGGCGCCATGGCGGGGAATGGTGCTGGTCATGGTTGCCTACTCGCTCAGCTTGTACACGGTGGAATTGCCCATGGTCTGGGCCTCGAATTTGGCGGCCACCCACGTGGCCACCTCGGAGTTTCCTCCGCGGGGACCTATGCCTCCACCCATGCCGCCGCCGGAGATGAAGTAGCCGATCTCGCCGTTGGCCACCATCTCCTGGAACTGCGCCAGGGTGGGGTAGGGATCGCCGCCGTTCCAGCCGCCGAGCGCGATCACGCTGGTCCCGGAGGCCAGCTCGAGGTTCGCGGCCTGCGTCGCGCCGGACACCGCCGCGGACCACTTCGTGGTGCTCGCGGACAGCAGGGCGGTCAGCTCGCTGTTGCCGCCCTCGGCGTCCGGTGAGCCGCCCAGGCCGCCTGTTCCGCCCAGGGCACCGCCGTCGCGGTTTCCGAAGCCGCCCATCGCGGCTGAAGCCGGGCCCGACGTCGGGATGGAACCGGAGTGCGGCACGGCCGCGGTGGCGAAGGTCCAGGCAACCGTGCCCAGCCCGCCGGCCAGCAGCGAGGCCACCACGACCGCGGCCGCGGCCGCTTTCCGGAACTTGCCGGCAAGCATGTCCATCCGCAACAGCAGCGCGGCGGCGGCCAGCACACCGAGGATCACCACCACGATGCGCAGCCAAGGCAGCCACGAAGCATCGCGGGCCAGCAGCAGGGCCGACCAGATCGAGGTGGCAAGGACAATAGCGGCGAGCACCACCCGGGCCGGCAGGTGCGCCCGGCCGCGCCACAGCTCCACGCTGCCGATGCCCACCAGGGCCGCGATCGCCGGAGCCAGAGCCACCGCGTAGTAGGGGTGCACGATCCCGCTCATGAAGCTGAAGATGCCCGCGGTGACCAGCAGCCAGCCGCCCCACAGCAGGAGAGCGGCGCGCGTGCGGGACGTCCGGGCGTCACGGCGGGTGAACCACATCCCGGCGGCCAGCAGGAGCAGGGCGCCCGGAAGCAGCCACGACACCTCGGCACCGAAGCTGGTGCCGAACATGCGCAGCAGCCCGGCCGCGCCGCCGAAACCGGCGTTGCCGCCCATGCCCCCAGCTGCACCGCCGATACCGTCCCCGAAGCCGCCGCCCCCGCCGGGCATGCCTTCGCCCGAGCCGGTGATGCGGCCCAGGCCGTTGTAGCCGAACGTCAGTTCCAGGAAGCTGTTGCTTTCCGAGCCTGCCATGTAGGGCCGGGCCGACACCGGGGTGAGTTGGAAGAGCGCGATGTAGCTGCCGGCCACCACGAGGATCCCGCCCAGTGCACCGAGCAGGTGCAGCAGCCGGCGCCGCAGCGTGGTGGGTGCGGCCCACAGGTAGGCCAAGCCCAGGCCGGGCACCACCAGGAAGCCCTGCAGCATCTTCGTCAGGAACGCCAGGCCGATCACCGCACCCGCGGCCGCGAGCCATTTCCAGCCGGCCCGTTCGATGGCGCGGGTGGTCAAGTAGGCGGCCAGGACCAGACAGAGGGTGAGCATCGCATCGGGGTTGTTGAAGCGGAACATCAGGGCGGCCACCGGGGTCAATGCGAGGGCGCCGCCGGCCAGCAGGCCCGCCGCGGGGCCGGATACCCGCTTCACCGCCAGGTACAGGAGCCCGACGGCGGCCACGCCCATGAGTGCCTGCGGCACCAGCATGCTCAAGGGGGAGAAACCGAACACACGGCCCGCCAGTGCGGGGATCCACAGCGAGGCCGGCGGCTTGTCCACGGTGATGGCGTTGCCGGCGTCGAGAGAGCCGAAAAGCAGCGCGGTCCAGTCCTTGGTGCCCGCCTGCACGGCGGCGGCATAAAAGGAATTGGCGTAGCCGGTGGCCGCGAGGTTCCACAGATACAGCACCGCGGTGGCCAGCAGCAGCCCGACGGCGGACGGCCGCACCCAGCGGGGCTGACCGCCGAAGGCGATCCGGAACCAGCGGGTTCCGTCCCGGTGTTCCGGATTGCCGGTGATGACCGGCGGGGTGGCCGGGGTGGCGGGGGTCATGGTGGAGGTCATCGTGCTGCCGTTTCTGCTTCGACGGGACGGGAAGTTGCAGTCTCTTCAGCAGGCGGCGCGGGCGGCTGCCGGAACACCCACAGGCGGAACAGCAGGAAGCGCAGGACCGTGGCGGCGAGGTTCGCCGCCACGACGGTGACGACTTCCACCCAACGCTCGGGCGCCGTCGTGCTGAACAGGACACTGCCGTGCACCAGGGCGAGGGCCCCGGAGGTCAGTCCGAGCCCGATGCCGAACACCAGGAGCCCCTCGAAATGGTGCCGCACGGCGCCGCCGCCCTGGATGCCGAAGGTGAAGCGCCGGTTGGCGCCGGTGTTGGCGATGGCGGTCACCAGCAGGGCCAGGAAATTGGCCAGCTGCGGGTCCATGAAGCCGCGGCAGAACAGGAAGAGGATCAGGTAGGCCAGGGTGGACGCCGCGCCGATTGCGCCGAACCGCACGAGCTGGCCGAAGAGCCTGTTGCGTGGGTTCTTCTCGGCCGTGCGGGCGGAGGCCGGCAACGGACCGCGGGCCAGGGCTGCGCGGAGCTCGGGAACCGGGATGCGGCCGCTGAGCAGGTCGCGGCTCAGCCGGTCCATGCCGCGGAGGTCGGCCAGCGCGGTGCGGAGCAGGTCCACGCTGGAGTCGGGGTCGTCGATCCAGTCCACCGGCACCTCGTGGACCCGAAGCCCGCAGCGTTCGGCCAGGACCAGTAGTTCGGTGTCGAAGAACCACTCCTTGTCCAGGGTGTACGGGAGGATCCGCTGCGCCACGTCGGCCCGGATGGCTTTGAATCCGCATTGGGCGTCGCTGAAGCGGGCCCCCATGAGGGATTGCAGCATCAGGTTGTAGCTGCGCGAGATGAATTCGCGCTTGGGCCCGCGGACCACCCTTGAATTGCGGGTCAGCCGGGTGCCGATTGCCAGCTCCGAGTGCCCGGAGATCAGCGGCGCCAGTAGCGGGGCGAGGGCTGCGAGGTCGGTGGAGAGGTCCACGTCCATGTAGGCCAGCACGGGTGCAGGCGAGGCGAGCCACACTTTCCGCAGGGCGTTGCCGCGGCCCTTCTCGTCGAGGTGGACGGCCACCACTTCGCGGAGTTCACGGCCCAGGCGCTCGGCGATCTTCAGGGTGCCGTCCGTGCTGGCGTTGTCCGCGATGGTGATCCGGAAGGCGTGCGGGAAACCGGCGCGCAGATGGCCGTGGAGCCTGCGCACGCACTCCTCGAGGTCGCGTTCCTCATTGAAGACGGGGATGGTGACGTCGAGGACGGCGGTGCCGGAACTGGTGTCCACGGGCGCGTGCCGGAGCAGGGTCGCTCCGCCGGGCCGGGCATCCGTGGAGCCAGGCCGGAAGGTGCTGCCGCGGGTGCCCGATGGCGGGGCCGCGCAGTCTGCGCTTGCTGTGGTTGAGAATGTGAGTGCCATGGACCCACAGTGACGGCGCGGGATTTGCGTGCTTTAGGCGCAAGCTGTGCTGCGGCTGTGGATGGCTGTGGATGAGGAGCCCGGCAAGAAGTTACAGCTGCACCTTATCGCTGTGATCCACCCTCGTCGTTGCGCAGGGCGTGCACCATGCGCTGCAGTATTACGAACGCGGCGGACTGCTCGTCTTGCGTCATGCCGCCCAGCATCCTGAGCTCGACGGATCGGACAGCAACGGTCGCCTTCTCGAGGCTCTGCTTACCGCGTGGAGTGAGGCGCGTGGGAAGAACTTTCCCAACGCGATCCTCCGCCGGTCGGGTCACGTATCCGTCCCTCTCCAAGGCTTGGAGCAGCACGTTCATCGATTGCCGTGTCACGAAGGCTCCTCGCGCGAGCTCGGAGTTGGACAGCCCCGGACGTTGCGCGAGCAACTCAAGGCAGGAGTAGTGCGTTACGGTCATCCCGAGCGGGCGAAGTACTGCCTCCATGGCGGCGCGTAGGGCGCTCGACGCCTCTTTCAGCAGGTAGCCCAGCGACGTCTCCAGGTCGACCCCTTGCTGACCCATGTCATCTTGACTCATGTCAGAATTCTGACATAGTTGACGCGTGTCAGGAATCTGACACGAATAGAAGGAGTAGCATCATGCCCGTTACCGGCCCTGACTTCATATCCCTCCAGGCTCGCGATCTTGACGCGTCGCAGGCGTTCTACGAGCAGTACCTCGGCCTCGTCCGCTCACAGGCGGGCCCTCCCCATGCCGTCGTCTTCGAGACGACGCCGATCGCGTTCGCCCTGCGGGACATCGTTCCCGGCACCGAGCTCGCGTCCGTTGCCCAGCCCGGCATCGGCGCCGCGATCTGGCTTCATGCCACCGACGTCCAGGCGATTCACGACGCCCTCGTCGCGGATGGCCATACGATCATCACGGCTCCGATCGACGGTCCATTCGGTCGCACGTTCACGTTTGCCGATCCCGATGGCTATCAGGTCACCCTCCACGACCGGAGCTAAGGCGCCGAACGCCGCCCGCCGGATCATCACCGAAAAGCAAGAAACGGCCCGTCCCTCGAAAGGGACGGGCCGTCAAGATCTGGAGGCGTCGGCGGCAGTGGTGTGCAGCAAAGCCCGCGCTTATGCTGGCGGGATGGCCCGCACCGCAAGAGAACGAATCGAAGGCGACCCGGTTTCATCGAGCATTTACGGCGCGCTCATGGATCAAGTCCTTGCCCTGGAAGGCTGCGAACTTCAGGAGAACGCGTCATCCTTCCACGTGGCGCACGGGCGCGCGTTCCTCGGGATCCATCCCCGCCGGGGCGGGATCCTGGTCAACATAGTTCTCGAGAGGGAGCTCACATCCGACCGTGTGCACCGGGCGGAGCGTGTATCCGCCAACCGGTGGCACAACGAAGTTATCGTCACGGAGCCCTCCGGGATTGATGCCGAACTGCTGAATTGGATCCGCGAGGCGTACGCGCTCACGGCCTGACGGGCCGTCCGTACTGGCAGAAGCGGCTCAGTACCAGTTGTTGGCGTAGTGGAAGGACAGCGCTGCCGACGGCGATCCGTAGCGTTCCTTGATGTACTTCAGGCCCCAGCGGATCTGGGTCTTGTAGTTGGTCTGCCAGTCCGCGCCCTCGGTGGCCATCTTGTCGCCCGGCAGGGACTGCACGATGCCGTACGCACCGCTGGAAGCGTTGACGGCCGTGGTGGTCCAGTCCGATTCCTTGGTCCACAGGATCCGCAGCGAATCCATCTCTTCCGGCCCCCAGCCGAAGGAGGAGAGCAGGCTCGCGGCATAGGCCTGGGCGCCAGCGGGGTCGTTCACGGGGGCGGGTTTTGCCGGGACGGCGGGCTTGGCCGGGGCCACCTTGGCCGACTGGGCGGTCACGGCGGCAGGCTTCGTGGCCGGCTTTGCCGGGGTGGAAGGCTTGGCGGCGGGCGTCGAAGCAATGGCCGACGGCGTCGGGCTGGCGGTTGCTGTGACACCCGCTTCCGGCGCGGAGACGGAGGCGCGGCTGGCATCGAACGCCTGGTCGGCGGCCTGTCCGGCGGCGCCGGCGCCCAGGAGCACGGCAGCCACGCCGGCTGTGACGGCCAGGCGCTGGCTGGTGCTGCGCAGGGCGGCAGCCTTCTTCAAAACGGTGCGCGGAGCAGAAACCTCCGCACGGCGGCGCCCATGCGGGCGCGACTGATCCTTGGCAGGAGACATGGTCGTTACCTCTCAACGCCTGCGGAGTTAGCTGTCGGGTTCGGATGAGGTCATCCGGCCGCACCAGCGGAGATTCTGGCTTTGCGGCTTCACCCCAAGGGCCGGTTCGTGAACGCGAAACGGCCCGGAGACTCTGGGTCCCCCGTCTCTGCCTGGGTTATTGGGGCGCCGGGGAGTGGCAGAGCTCGGCGCCTGCCCGGCGGTGGCCTGAAATATCCGGCGCACCCTTTCGACGGTACAGGAGCCTCACGCGAAAGTCACATTTAGGTAACGGACATCACGACGGCGGTGAGTCGCCTTGCGCAGGCGCGCTCCGGCGTTGCGGGTTCAGGTTTTTCTCAGGGAAGCGGCAACCGCACGGCGAATTCGGTCCACCCCGGACGGGAGCTGACCTCCACTGAACCGCCGTGCGCCTGCACGATCGACTCGACGATCGACAAGCCAAGGCCGGAACTGCCTTCGGTGCCGGTGCGTGCGGCGTCTGCCCGGGCGAAGCGGGAGAAAATCCGGTCCTGAAACTCCGGAGCGATGCCGCCGCCGTCGTCGGTCACGGTGATCACCGCGGCGCCGTCGGCCGAACGCATCACCCCGGTGGTGACTGTCGTGCCGTCCGGGGTGTGCTTGCGGGCGTTGGAAAGCAGGTTGGCCAGGACCTGGTGGAGCTGGGAGGCGTCGCCGCGGACGGTGATGGGTTCGTCCGGGAGCTGCAGCTGCCACAGGTGCCCCGGGGCCATGACCTTCTCGTCGCTGACGGTTTCGACCACCAGCTGCGTGAGGTCCACATCGCCGAACTCCGTCGGCTTGCCCTCGTCCAGGCGGGCGAGCAGCAGGAGGTCCTCCACCAGCGCCGTCATGCGTTCGGATTGGCTCTGCACCCGGCCCAGGGATTTGCGGCCGTCCTCGCTGAAGTTTTCGGTCATGCGCAACAGCTCGGTGTAGCCGCGGATCGCCGTTAGCGGGGTGCGGAGCTCATGCGAGGCGTCGGCCACGAACTGGCGCACCTTCGTTTCGCTCCGTTGCCGAGCTTCGAGGGCGTTGGAGACGTTGTCCAGCATGAGATTCAGGGCGTGCCCCACGCTGCCCACCTCGGTGCCGGGATGCGCAGCGGTTTTCGGGACGCGCACCGCCAGGGCCACCTCGCCGGCGTCGAGCGGAAGCCGCGAAACCTTGGTGGCCACCTCGGAAAGCTGCTCGAGCGGGCGCATGGTCCGCCGGATCATGACCGTCCCTGCGAGGCCGATCAGTCCCAGCCCGCCCAGGGACACCAGCACCATGGTCCACACCAGTGACGCCTCGGTGCCTTGTTTCGCGGCGAGCGGCAGGCCGGTGACGATGATGTCGCCATAGGGCGTTGCGGTCGCCACGAGCCGGTAGTCGCCGTTGGACAGGCTCCGGTCCACGGGCAGGCCGTTTCCGGGAAGATCCAGCAGCACCGCCTTGTCCTCCGCCGAGAGATCGGCCCGGACGCCGTCGTCGTCAATGAACCCGGCGCTGCTGACCGTCGACCCGAAAATCCGCGCGTTGATCGTCCCGGCCCCCTGGCCCCGAGCCTCAAGGGGGTCGCGCCCGGCAGGACCTCCCGACGGCGGCCTGCCGAACTCGGTGGCGCGGTGCGCCGCCTGCGTCAGCTGCTTATCCAACTGCCGGGTGAGGAAGAGGTCCATGGAGGCGTAGCTGACGATCCCGACGGCGCCGCAGATCGCCACGAGCAGGGCCATGGAGACGAGGATCAGCCGGGTCCGCAAATGCCAGGTGGCAGGATTCAGCCAGTACGGGCCGGACCGCCGGGGAGCTCCCGAAAGATTGGACATGCCTGCCCCTAGTCGGCGGGCTTGATGACGTAGCCGGCGCCGCGCACGGTGTGGATCATCGGAGGGTGCTCGGCGTCGATCTTCTTGCGGAGGTACGAAATGTACAGTTCCACGATGTTGGCCTGCCCGCCGAAGTCGTAATCCCAGACGCGGTCCAGGATCTGCGCCTTGCTGACGACCCTCCGCGGGTTCTCCATGAGGTAGCGCAGGAGCTCGAACTGGGTGGCGGTGAGCGCGATGTCCTGGCCGGCGCGGGTCACTTCGCGGGTATCGACGTTCAGGGTCAGGTCGCCCACCACCAGTTCCGCCGTGTCCATGGCGGCCACCCCGGAGCGCTGGACCAGGCGGTGCAGGCGCAGCAGGACTTCCTCCATGCTGAACGGCTTGGTGACGTAGTCGTCGCCGCCCGCGGCCAGCCCCGTGATGCGGTCCTTGACGTCGTCCTTCGCGGTGAGGAAGAGCGCGGGCACCTCCGGAGCGAAGGCGCGGATCCTGCCCAGCAGCTCCACGCCGTCGAACCCTGGAAGCATGACATCCAGCACCAGTACGTCCGGGCGGAAGTCCTTGGCCAGTTTGACCGCGGCGGAACCGTCCCCGGCGACTTCGACAGACCAGCCGGCCATGCGCAGGCCCATGCTCATCAGCTCGGCGAGGCTGGGTTCGTCGTCCACGACGAGGGCTCGGATGGGGGAGCCGTCCGGGTGGCTGAGCTGGGGAAGGTTGTTGGTGGAGTGCGAGGATGCCATGGGACAAGCCTCCGATCTGGCCGTTTGCTCCTGCTTTGCGCTTCCTGTGAGCACGCTGTGAGTCCTAAGCCTAAATCGCGAGGGCCGGAACTGGGATTCCCCGTGCAAGCGGGAAGGAACGTCGCCGCCAACAGCTCACAGGAGGGGCTTCCGTGTGACACAGCCCCTGCACAGCAACGCCGCTGAGTCTGGGCGGGACAACGATCCCGTCCCAAGATTCGGAGAAGACCATGGAACGACAGGACCCTCCCGCAACCCCGGGCCACGAAGGGCCGGCCGAGCGCGCGCAGGTGCCGGAAACCCGGAAGCCCTTCCAAGCGGTTCAGCCTGAACAATTCCCGACGGCGGCCCAACCCTCTGCTGTCTGGGGCGCCCCGCCGTCGGGGCAGCCGTCCGCTGGCTGGGGTCCGGCACCCGCCCAGAGTGCGGGGCGAACCCCATTGGGCGGGGGCACGCCCGGCAAGTGGACCCTGAAGAAGGGGCTGATCGCGGGAGGGGTCGCCGTCGTCGTCGCCGGAGCAACCGCTGCCGGCGTCTATGCCGCGGGCACTGGCGCGGCAGCCGACGCCGGAACCCAGGGCTCCGGCGGCATGACCGGGCAGGGCGGCATGCCGGCCCAAGGCGGGCCGGGTGGGTTCGGCATGAATGGCGGCGGCTTTGCGCCGGACGGCCTGGGCATGGGGACCGGTGGCCTGGCCGCAGCGGTCCATTCCGAATACGTGATCCTGCGGAACGGGAAATATGTGAACATGGCTTCTCAGACCGGCACGGTGACCGCGGTTTCGGACGACTCCATCACGGTCAAGAGCGAGGACGGGTTCACCCGCAGCTACAGCCTTGGCAGCGGCCTTGTGGTGACGCAGGGCATGCAACGCAGAATGAACCAGGACCAGGGGAGCGCCCTGGACATCTCGGACGTGCAAAGCGGTGGCGCCGTAAGAATCACCGCCTTGCAGGAATCCGGGAATTACACGGCAGAGACCATCCAGCTGGTCACGGGAACATCGAGCGTCCAGGATTCCGGCACCGGCGTTCCCGGCCGAGATCCAGGCACGGGTGCTTCCGGAAACGGAGGCACGGGTACCTCCAGCAATTGAGCTGCCGCCAGAAGCAGTGAAGCAGGCGTTCCTGTTTTCCGGCGTCGGATTCCGCGGCATCAATCACCCGTACGGAACTGGCCGGCCCAAAGCCGGCGGGTGCGCCAGCGGGCGGCCCGGATGATGCCGCGGAATCCGTCGGACTCTTGCGGGCATGCCCTGGGGGCGGTTCCAGCAAGTACGCCTCAGGAAACTCTCCGGTGCCTCCCATGAGTCACTGCAGGCACTCCAGCCACCCGTACCAGAGCCTCTCCCGGGCTTCTAGCAGACGATTCGGGGAAAATTTTTGGGACCGCGCCGAATCCCGATTGGACAAGAGATGTTTCATATCTTGAGATTCAGGCAAGGCGGGAGTTTTCGCGTCAAGATTCCAAAAGGGCCATTCTGAGCGAAGAATATTCGATTATTTCGCTTCAGGCTGAGATTGTGACGAAGCGAAGTCGGTCACATTTGGACATTCTGAAATTGTGATCTGGCGCACAATAGTCCTTTCCGTCTCAGGATGTGGACGGATCTGCGCTTTGTTACTTGCAAGTTCCCTTTATTACGTTGCACACTTCAAATGTGAACAAGAACTCAACAGCACCTGCAGCCGCAGCAATCGGGACCAGCGCACCCGCTGGCATCGCGATGAGCTGTTGTCGAATGTACGCCTAACTTCCGACCCCAAGAAGTTCCAGGCATTCGTCCCTTGCCCAACGTCGGGCGCCTTTCCCCAACTCATTGCGGGGACCGTATAAGCATTCGAAGCCGCGATGACGGCCATTCACATTGAGGTAAGCACTCCCATGTCAGTTGCATCCGGATACGTCCACATCTCTGTTCGAAACGCCAACAAGGCGGCATCCAACGCCGGCCTGCGCCCTGGCCTGGGCGGTCGCCCTGGCTACGTCCAGCCCGGCCCTGCCGGTGCAGGCCAGGCCCCGGGCTACGTTCCCCAGGGCTACAACCCCAATTCCTACGGACAGCTCCGGGCGGTTCCGGCCAACGAGGCAGCCCCCCTGACCGCACCCACTCCGGTCCTTGCGCCTTCCGAGCGTGCGATCCGCCCCGTCCCCGGCGACAACGTCGCCCGCGGCTTCGTGCTCTACATGGGTATTGACGAGGACACCGCTGCGGCAGCGGGCACCTCCATTGCCAAGCTCGCCCAGGAAATCCGCGCCTACGCCCAGTCCCTCGTGACCGGCGCCGAGAGCTACGCCGCCGTCGCGGTTGCCCCGGCCAGCGCCCCGGGTTCCGCTCTCGACGTCGTCCGCTCCACCTTCGGTGACCCCACAGTCGGCAACCGCCAGCGCGCAGAGGCCGTCCGTCCGCAGCCGCAGCAGGAAGCCCGCCCCTCCGGCGTGCTGATCGACCTCGCCCGCCGCGAAGTGCACCTCGACGGTGAATCCCTGAACCTGACCTTCAAGGAGTTCGAACTCCTGAACTACCTGGTCGAGAACGGCACCCGCACCGTGGGCCGCGACGAACTCCTCGAGGGCCTGTGGCGCAACGCCGAGGAAGTGCCGAACGAGCGCACCATCGACGTCCACATCCGCCGCCTGCGCTCCAAGCTGGGCCGCCTTGCCAACACCGTGCGCACAGTCCGCGGCCAGGGCTACCGCTTCTACGAGCACCCCGAGGTCATCGTCTGGGCCGCTCCGGAATACTCGATCTAGCGACGCACGACGGCGCCCGCTTCCCTTGAGGGAAGCGGGCGTTCTTGCGTCCGCGGCTAAAGTTGGGGCATGAGTGAGCACCACATCAAGCGCCTGGTGATCATGCGCCATGCCAAGTCCGATTGGCCGATGGGCGTCCCGGACCACGACCGGCCTTTGGCTGAGCGCGGTCACCGGGAAGCTCCGCTGGCAGGCAAGTGGCTGCTGAAGCATAAAGTCGTTCCGGACTTCATCCTCTGTTCCTCGGCACTGCGGACCCGCCAGACCTGCACCTGGGTGTGCAGCGAACTGGGTGAGAAGGCGCCGACGCCGAAACTTGAGAGCGGCCTTTATGCCGCCTCCGCGCTGCGGATGCTGAGCATCATCAACCACGTGCCGGACACCGTTGGGACGCTCATGGTCTTCGCGCATATGCCGGGTGTCCAGGACCTCGCCATGCATCTCGCCTCCCGGGACTCGGACCATGAGGCGTACATGGATGCCGCCAGTCATTACCCCACCAGTGCCTTGACGGTCATGGAGCTGGAAAAGCCTTGGGCGGAGCTGGACGGGCAGGACGCCGTCACCACCGTCGCCGTCGGGCCGCTCACCCCGGACGCGGTGGCCGTGCTCGTCCGGCGGCGCCTCGCCGCGCTCGAGCCGGACGACGACCTCGCGCACGCGGTGACCCGCCGCTCCGGGGGCCTCGCCCTCCACGTAACGGCGCTGCTCGACCTCCTCGGGCGCTGCGCCGGGCGGGAGGAGGCCCTTGAGGCGGTC
>Ga0105243_10003997_pt1 | contig 11751 bp, 9 predicted proteins | sample KBSM34metaG_FD_81525 | JGI IMG/M metagenome (GOLD analysis project Ga0105243, IMG submission 81525) | Miscanthus rhizosphere microbial communities from Kellogg Biological Station, Michigan, USA - KBS M3-4 metaG | ecosystem: Host-associated > Plants > Roots > Rhizosphere > Soil | place: Michigan...
CACCGGCAGCGTCGGCCCGTTCCCGACGGCGCGGTCAATCACGGGCGCCACGGCGTCGATCACCCCGACGACAGGTGTTGCGACGGCACCCGGCAGCTCATTGATGACGGCTTGCGGAATCTCGGCTAATTGGGTCGGGGCCAGCGAAACGGCCGGCAACGGAACGGCGGGGACGGCAGGAAACGGGGGCACTGCCGGGGCCACGGTCAGGGCCGGAGTCGGAGTCGGAATCGGAATCGGGGCCGGCGCCACGATCAGGGCCGGAGTCGGAATCGGGGCCGGGGCAACGGTCGGGGCCGGAGTCGGGGCCAGCGAAACGGCTGGCAGCGAAACGGCCGGCAACGGAACGGTGGGGACGGCGGATGTTGAGGGTTCCGCCGGAACCGGGGGCAAAAGATCACTGGCCTGCGACGGGCCGGCGAGCCACGCCGACCACACCAATGCGCCAAGGAGGGCGAGAAGAGCAGAGCGAAGAAGGGAAATGGCACCGTGCCCCAAATACCTGGCCAAAACACTCACCTCCCCGGCACGGCGTTTGGACGTTAAGTTACGCCGGTCGTCGTCGGCCGTCCATAGAAACTGGGTCGATCCTTGGGTTGAGCTGCTGACGTTCAGTCAGACTGCGGGCATGCACGGCCCCGTGTCTGCCGGCGGACACGGGGCCGTGCCTATAGGGACGGCTTCTACTTGACCGCCGCCACACCCGCATCCAGGCGCTCGATGCCCTGTGGGGTCACGAGGACCACGCGCGCCGTGCGGATGTCGTAGAAGAGGCCGGTGGCCTGCACCAGGCCGGACTTCAGTGCGGGGCCGGTGATCGGGTGCCCTTCGAGCTTCCGGAGCTGGACTGCCACGTTCACCATGCTGAGCTGATCCAGGCGGCTGTAGCCCGCAGCCTCGGCGGCCAGGGCTACGGGGTGGCCGGCCATCAGCTCGCGGTAGCTCGGGCGGGCATGTCCAAGCCAGGCGTCAAAGCCTGCGCCCAGCGGGGCGTTGCCGGCACCTTCGGCATCTTCCAGGACGGCCTTCATCGCGCCGCAGTTGGAGTGGCCGCAGACCACGATCGAGTCCACGGACAATCCCTTGACCGCAAACGACAGTGCCGAGTCGATCGAGGCATCGTGGCCGTCGCTGCACACCACATTGCCGATGTTCCGGAGCGTCAGCAGATCACCAGGACCGCTGCTGGTGATCAGGTTCGGATTCACGCGGGAGTCGACGCAGGCCACGAAAAGGGTGTCCGGGTTCTGCCCGTCGGTCAGATCCTGCACCAAGGGGCGGACCTTGTCCGCATGCCGCCGGTGGTACTTGTCGATCCCCAGGAGGATGGAGCGCAGTGGCGGCCGTCCGTCGTCGTCGACGGCGAAGGGGGCGTCCACCCGGGGTGGCGTTTGCCAGGAATTCCTCGGCGGGAGTGGAAACTCCCGGGGATCCTGGCGCTGCGGCGTCCGGTCCGCGGCATCCCGGAAAGCGGTGGTGCCGTGCTCTTCAAGCACCACGGAGGCTCCCGTGTTCCGGTGCTGGCTCTGCCAGGCGAGCAGGGCTTCGCGGAAGGAGTGGTCAAGATAGTCGGCATTGAGTTCCACCATCACGTCCTGGCCCTCGGGGACGGAATGGAGGACGCGGTTGAGCCGGGGCAGGGCGAAGAAGCTGCAGGATCCGGCGATGGTCACCCGCCACGGAAGGTGTGCGGCGGTGGCTTGATGCGCGTGGATCTGGGCCCGGAGCACCCGCCACAACACGCACAGGGCAGCCAGTGCCAGGCCAATGATGACGCCTTCGAGCAAGTTGAGGAAGACGACGCAAGCCAGGGTAACCACGTACACCAGGAGGTCGCCCGTGTGGTGGCTGGTCCTGATGTCGGCCACTTTGATGAGCTTCGCGCCGATCACCAGCAACAGGCCGGCCAGTACGGCCAGCGGTATGAGCTGGATCAGGCCCGCGAACAGGACGGAGAACACCAGGACCCAGACGCCGTGGAGGATGGCGGATGCCCGGCTGGCGGCGCCTGCTTCCACGTTGGTGGCGCTGCGGACGATCACGCCCGTGACAGGGAGGCCGCCGAGCATGCCGGAGACCATGTTTGCGGAGCCCTGGCCGACGAGTTCGCGGTTGAGCCTGGTGCGCGGCCCGGAGTGCATCTTGTCCACGGCGACGGCGGAAAGCAGCGATTCGATGCTCGCGATCAACGCCACGGTGAGGACGGCCATGGCCGCGGCACGCCAGTTGTCCCCGGGCAGGCTGGGCAGGGCGACGGCGTCGAACAGGGAACCGCTGAAACTGATGCGTTCAACGCCCGGCGCCACGGGCACGGACAGGGCGGTGACCAGCACGACGGCGGCAAGGGGGCCGGGAACCTTCCGCACCACCGGCGGCAGGAACTTCCAGGCGAGGAGGATGGCCACCACGCCCACTCCGAGCAGGGCGGAGTGCAGCTCCACGTTGGTGATGGCTGCCGGGAGTGCGGTGAGGTTTTCGACGGCGGAACCGGCCGCCTGGCCGCCCAGCAGGACATGCAGTTGCTGCAGGATGATGGTGATGCCGATGCCGGCCAGCATGGCTTTCACCACCACCGGTGACACGGCCAGCGCGGCGCGGCCTACGCGGCTGACTCCCAGGAGCAATTGCACGACGCCGGCGGCGGCGGTGATTGCACACGTCACCTGCCAGCCGAACTCGTCCACCAGGCCCGCGACTACGACGGTCAGTCCGGCTGCCGGGCCGCTCACCTGCAGGGGTGAGCCGCCCAGGCTGCCTGCGACGATCCCGCCGATTGTTGCGGCGATCAGCCCCGCCATGACGGGTGCCCCCGAGGCCGCGGCGATGCCGAGGGACAAGGGGAGCGCAACCAGGAAGACCACGAGCGAGGCCGGGAGGTCGGCGCCCAGGGTGTTGAGGAAGGCGGGCCGCCTGGAGTTGGCCCGGCCCCGCTCCTTGCCCGCCGGGAGCTTGCCCGGCGGGCTGTGTGCGTCGTTGGGAACAGCTGCGGAATCTGGTGAGTGAGGCATGGTTTTCCTTGGTTCGGGAATTATTTACCCGTTAACTCAAGAAAATTGCCGGTGATAGTGACAAGAAATTGTGATCCGTATGACAAAACTTGTGAATATTCTTCGTCGCATGAGGACAAAGAGGAACTTTTGACCGGGCGGCTGCGTTGGGGAGGATGCGTCAGCGCCGCCCCGCAGGAGTCAGGCGCGTGCCTCTGCGGCTCAGGCTGCCGTCACTCCCAGCCGTTCCAGCAGCAGCGCGCAAGCGCTGGGGACCGGCTGGATGATTTCCGCGGTGGTGGTCCGTGCCAGGCGGCGGGCCGTTTCGCTGAGCGGTCCGCCCGCAATAATCACCGCTTCCGCACCGTCCAGCGCAGTGGAATCGCCGACGGCGGTGGCCAGCTCCTGGTACTGCCGTTCCGGATCCGCGGCGAGCACCAAGGGTTCGGAGGCGGTGAGCCGGACCCCGCTGAAGGCTTCCGACTTTCCGTGCAAGCCGACCAGCGCGGCCAGGGAATCCGCCAGCAGCGGTGTGCTCGTGGCCATCCCGAAGCGGCGGCCGCCCTTGGACGCCTGGTGGATCGACCCCTGGCCGATGCCGAGTACCGGAACGTCAAGTTCCTGCTCGAGCGACTCCCGGCCCGGGTCGCCGATGGCGGAGACGATCACCGCGGCCACCGTGCCGCCGTCAGGCCCTGCCAAATAGTCCAGCACCGCGGTGCGGACATGCGCCGCCGAGGCGGCCAGAGACTCCGGGTCGATGATCATGGCCGGGCCTCCGGCCGCCGTCAGTCCGACGACGTCGAAACCCCGTGGCGTGAGTGCCTCTTCGGCCAGTTCGGCCATCATGGCGGTGGTGCGGGAATTGCTGTTCGGGTTGACCAGCAGGACCGTGCGCCGCGCCTGCTGCTCCGTGGACGTGGCGTCAGTGCCCATAGATTGCCGCCTCCTCGTCGCCGGAGGCTTCGCCGTCTTCTTCCATCGGCTTGCCGAAGGTTTCCGGCGGGAACTGCACGGCGACCGCCAGCACGATGAACAGGACGGCAAGGGTGGTGAACATGCCGCCCAGGCCCGCGGCGTCGAAGACTGCGCCGGAGATCAGCGGGAAGAGGCCGCCGGAGAGCGAGCCCGCCGCCAGGATGATCGAGGTGCCGAAGCCGCGGGTGCGGGTGGGGTAGAGCTCCGGGGCGAAGAGCCAGATGGTGGTGTTCAGGATGATCACCGAGAAGTTGAACAAGGCGCCGAAGACCACCACGAGCACGATGCTGTCGGCGAGGAACGCCATGGACAGGCCAGCCGCGCAACCCAGGATGGCGGCGGCAGTGAGGACCTTCTTGCGGGGCAGGCGGCTGGCGAGGAACGCCGCGGTGCATGCGCCCACCAGCGAACCGGACTGCATGATCAGCGTGAACCACAGGCTGGTGTTCACGGCATAACCGCGGGAAACCAGGATGGTGGGCATCAGGGTGAGCATGGAAATCTGGGCGGCGTAGGACATGCACACCGCGATGCACAGCAGGACGGTGCGCTTTAGGAGCTTGCCGCGCAGGGCGTCCTTCCAGTGGCCGGTGGATTTCGCTTCGACGGGGTCCGGGGCGGCGGTGATGAACTGTTCGGGGTCGCTGATGGGCCCGGAGAGCTTGCCGCGGGCAAGGCGGGTGATGACAAGGTTGGCTTCGTCGATCCGGCCCTTGGAGGCCAGGAAGCGCGGGGTTTCGGGAACGAAGCGGCGGAAGAACATCACCAGCAGGGCCGGGATGAAGAGCAGGCCGAAGACCCAGCGCCACTTGTCCGGGCCGTCGAAGAGGGTGAAGACGAGGATGCCGAAGGCCGGGGCGAGCATGTTGCCCAGGCCCGCCGCGGTGACGTTGATGAGGCCGACGGCGGTGCCGCGGTGCTTCGCTGCGAAGAATTCGGCCATCATGATGACAGCGACGGCGATCTCGCCGCCCAGCCCGAAGCCGACGATGAAGCGGCCAATGGCCAGCACCGGATAGTTGGGCGCGATGGCGCACAGCAGCGAGCCGCCGGCGAAGATGATGAGGTTGATGACCAGCATCTGGCGCCGGCCGTACTTGTCCACGATCAGGCCGGTGGCCAGGCGGCCGAGAGCAGTGGCCGTGAAGGTCATGGTGTTGAGGAGGCCGATCTCTGCCCCGCCCAGGCCCCATGCCTGCCGCAGGATCGGTCCGGTGATGCCGACGGCGTTCTGTTCCAGGGCGTCGAAGAAGACACCCAGGAGGATCATGAAGACGATCTGGCGGTGGGCGCCGGTGACGCAGATCTTCTGGTAGGTGACCTCGATCTCCTGTGCCAGGGACGCTTTGCGGGGGCTGGTGTCCGGTCCGGCGGCTGGCCTTGTGGCGGTTTCCGGGGAAGCTTTTCTATCCACGGCGTGCTCCTCACTGAGTGGAAGGGGTCGGTCGGCGCCCGCGCGGGCGCGTTCCATGATGCGAAAATGAGTTTTCATTGTGGCGATGTGTGACTCAGGTTACATCTTGGGATCCCAAAGTTTCAATGGTTGCACCGCAAACAAAATATGACCGCCGCCCACAGCGTGGGCCGGCGGTCATACGCGGTTTCCGCGGAATCCGCGGGTTTGGGCTACTTCTTCAGGAAAGCCAGCAGCGCCTCGTTGATCTCCGCGCCGTGCGTCCAGAGCATGCCGTGCGGGGCGCCGTCGATCTCCAGATAGTCGGCGTCGGGCAGTGCGCGGGAGAACGGCCTGCCGGTGACGTCGATGGGCAGGATCCTGTCCGCCGTCCCGTGGACGATCAGGGTGGGGACGTCGATCTTGGGAATGTCCGCACGGAAATCCGTCGGCCAGGTGGGCTGCGCGGCGACGGAGGCGAAGGCCCCTGCCTGGGCGGCCAGGCCCCAGCTGGCCCGCACGGACTCCTCGCTGAGCCGCGGAGTGCCCAGGAAGGTGTCGCTGTTGTAGAAGTTCTTGAAGAACTCGGTGAAGAAGGCGTAGCGGTCCGCCTTTGCGGCCTCCAGCAGTCCGTCGAACACTTCCTGCGGAACGCCGTCGGTGCCTTCCTCCGGATCCAGCAGGTACGGTTCCAGGGATCCGAGGAACACGGCCTTCGCAACCCGCGCGGACCCGTACGCCGAGATGTACCGGGCCACTTCCCCGGTCCCCATCGAGAAGCCCACCAGCACGGCGTCATTTACGTCGACGGTGTCCAGCAGGACCTTCAGGTCTGCGGCGAAGGTGTCATAGTCATAGCCGGCAGTGGGCTTGCTGGACTTGCCGAAGCCGCGGCGGTCATAGGTGATCACGCGGTAGCCGGCCTCCAGGAGCGCCGCTGCCTGCTTCTCCCAGGAGGAGCCGTCCAGCGGGTAGCCATGGATGAGGACCACCGCCTGCCCGCTGCCATGGTCCTCGTAGTAAAGCTCGATATCCGTGCTGTTCTCGGTTCCGACGGTGATGTAGGCCATGGCAACGCTTCCTTTCGGTGACGATCGCGGTCGTTTCCCAGCCTAACCGGCGAGGGGCCCGAATCGAGCGGAGCGAGATTTGGGAGCCGGTTAGGCGCTAGTGGGATGGTGCTTGGCTGCTAAGGAAATGGCTGTTAACGAGTGCGACGGCGGGAGGCAACCTCCCGCCGTCGCGTGCTGTTTCGCTCAGGTTCCCATGCCGAGATGTGCCCCGCCTGCTACATCCAGGGTGACACCGGTGATGTAGCGGTTCCCGGGGTCGGCCAGGAAGAGGATGGCGCGGGCCACTTCTTCGGGTTCAGCGAAGCGGCGCATGGGAAGCTGCGCCTCCCTCGCTGCCCGGCTGGCAGCCGCACCCGGGCCGGAATCCTTGTCGAACTGTGCCCGCATGGGGGTGTTCACGGGACCGGGGGCGATGGCGTTGACGGAAATGCCGTTGGGCCCCAGCAACTCGGCGAATGACCACATCACGTGCAGCACGGCGAGCTTGCTTGCGTTGTAGGGCAGATAGTTGAGGCGGGCTTCCTTCGCTGCGACGGAGGAGAGGATGATGATGGCACCGGCAGTACCGGTATCAAGCATTGATTTGGCCGTTTCCCGCACCATCGAGAAGGTCGCGGAAGCGTTGATCCGCAGGATGGAATCGAACTCTTCAGTCGTTGTCTCCATGATGCCGGGCGTGGTGCCGAGTACTCCCGCTGCATGGACGAGCGCGTCGACGCGCCCGTACTTGCTTGCAGTGTCCCTGACGACGGCGGCGCACTGCTCTTCGGACGTGACGTCGAGCGGGAAGAAGGCGGCCAATTCCTGGCCCTCTTTGGGCGCCCGGTCCGCGCCAACGACCAAGGCTCCTTCGGCCCTAAGGGCATCGACCACTGCGTTGCCGATCCCGCCGCTCGATCCGGTTACCAGAACCACCTGGTCTTTGAGGCTCATTTGGTATCTCCGTTCGTGGCGTGGCTTTGCCATTGCCGGCCTTGTTGTTCCTCCGCGGGCAGCCCGGAGGCCGCGAGGATCCGATCGAGCAGCCGCTGGGTATGAACGGCTTCGCGGCCCGAGGTGAGGGGCTGCGCCCTGTCGGCGACGCGGTCCAGGAAATGGTGGACGGCGGCGGAGAAGCCCAGAGTGTCGGTCGCGGTGGCCCAACCGTAGGCCTCGGCGCTGAGTTCGCGTGATGTGGTGACTCCGTTGACAGTGGTGGACACCGTTTCGGGCGCGCGCACTTCCACGGTCTTTCCGTCGCCATAGGCGTCCAGCTTTTCGTTCCAGGCCCCGGCGGTCCGGGCTGCCATCAGCACACCGGTGTTGCCGGTACTGAAGCGGATGACTGCTGCGACGCCGTCTTCTTCCCACGGATCATCGCCGGCTGCATGCGCGGCCACGTCCACGGGTTCGCCGCCGCAGTACCAGCGGAGCAGATCGACCATGTGGATGGCGTTTTCGAACGTTGCGCGGTATTCCGAACCGGGCCGGTTCTTTTGGGCGACGCAGAAGGTAGCGCCCTTCTCCCCGAACGCCTCGCGGCCTGCCGTGTAGACAGGTGCGTAGCGGCGGTTGAAATCGACCATCAGGATGCGGCCGCGTTCGTCGGCGAGGTCCGCCAGGCGTTCTGCCTCCTCGGTGGCCGGGGCCAGGGGCTTCTCGCAGAACACGTCGACGCCGTTCTCCAGGCACAGCTGGACGGCATGCGCGTGCTCGGACCGCGGAGTGAGGACGAAGACGGCGTCCAGCTTCTGGGCGGCCAGCATGTCCTCCACCGAGCGGTATGCGGCACCGAAACCCCAGCGCCGGACCAGGCTTCCCGGATCCTCCCGCCGGGACACCAGTGCAGCCAGCTCAACGTCGTCGCGCTGTACGAGAGTGGGCAACTGGGCAATCGTGGCGATATTGCCGGCGCCGATCACGCCGACCCGCAAACGCTGGGTGTTCATCGTGCCTCCTGCACTTCGGCGAGATCTGAAAGCATTGCGCGCAGGGCGGCTGCTGATTCCCGGAACCCGTCCTCAGGGCTCGGGAGGTCCTGCGGGTGCCAGCGGTACTCGTACTCGATGCTGAGCAGATCATCGTAGCCGTGGCGCAGCAGCGCAGCGAGGATCTGGGGCCAGGGCAGGATGCCGTTCCCCACAACCCTTGACCGGACGGCCCGTTCGGAGGCATTGACGCGGGCCGTTTCCGTGGCACGGAAGGCCGCGTTCGGGTCAGTGAACACGAGGTCCTTGACGTGTACGTGGCCGATCAGATCGCCTTGGACGGCAAAGGCCTGTTCGTAGGTCTCGTCGTGGGTGAAGGTCAGGTTGGTCTGGTCGTAGAGAACACGGACGGCCGGGTGGGCAACCTCCCGGACGAGCGCCGCGGTTTCGGCCGCAGTCTGGGTCATGGTGCCGAAATGGTTCTCCACGCACAGGCGTACCCCGGCCTGCTCGGCCTCAGGCGCCAGGGTCTCCAGGGCTTCCCGCAGCTTCGCCCAGTGCCCCGCGTGATCGCTGTTACCCGGGTGCCAGGATCCCGCGTACACGCGCACCCGGTCGGCCCCGAGCAGATGCGCGGTCTCAATGGCGCCGCGGAATTCGTCCACTCCGCCGCGCCATTCACCCTCGTCCAGCGAGTTGATGGCCGTGGTGTACGGCGTCAGGCCAAGAATGGGCAGGCCCTCATCTTCCGCCGCCTTCAACGCCTCCATGGCAGCGCGGCGGTCGCCCTGGGGGAGACCCGAGGTGTAGCCATCCTGGTAGATGACTTCTGCGGCATCGAGCCCTGCGGCCCGGAAAAGTTTGATTGCCTGGGGGACTGTATGGTTTGGGGTGCCCAGTGTGTGGCCTGCCAGTCGCATACTTACACGTCCTTTCTGAAAGTGTCTTGAGTTGCTGTCCAGTCCGCGGGGCCGACCAGCCGTGGTGGGGTTGCGACACGGGATCGGTCGACGATCTCCATCAGCAGCCCCCAGGGGGTAACGAAATAGGTCCAGCGGTTGCCCGCCACGCGGGGACTGTCGCCGGCGACTTCCTTGCGTTCTCCGAGCACGCGCACTCCGGGGGTTTCCCGCAGCACGGTAACCGCGTCGTCCACGTCATCGACGACGAAGCACAGGTGGTGCCCGCCTGCGTCGCAATGCCGTGGCGGGCTTTCCCGCCGTTCGGCGCTGCTCCATTCGAAAAGCTCGATGTTCAGGTTCGGAGGCATCCGCAGCATGGCGAGGGTGAGCTTCGCATCGGCAGGGACTTCGAAGTTCGTGGGCATGAACTCGGAGTCGGGTCCGCGCTCGGAGCGGTACAGTTCCTCCGCGCCGAGCACCTCGACGAAGAAGGTGACTGCGTCCTCGAGGTTCGGAACCGTCAGGCCGACGTGGTCGGTGTACTGCAGCCCGGGCAGCCGGCGCAGCGTCTTCGGGCTGGCCCCGGTCATTTGCGCGGTCCCGAGGTGGAGGAGCGCACCAGAAGAACAGGCTCCAGAACCACGTGGTCTACCGAACCGTTCAGGTTCTGCTTTTCTGCCAGCTCGATCGCGATGCTTCCCATCTCGTCGATCGGCTGCCGCACTGTAGTCAGGGCCGGGTTGAAACGGGAACCCAATGCCAGGCCGTCAAAGCCCATGACCGATACGTCTTCCGGCACACGGATACCGCTTTGGCCCAGCGCCGAGATCACCGCGAAGGCGACCATGTCATTGGCGGCGATAATCGCCGTCGGGGGGTTTTCCATCTCCAGATAGTGCTTTGCCGCGCGGGCCCCCGCGTCCGGGTCGGAGCCGCTGTCGAGGACGACGGGCGTATTGCCGCTTTCCGCTGACAGCTCCAGGTATGCGTCCATCCGGTCCTGCGCAGTGTGGGTCCCGGAAATACCGGAAACGTAGCCGATCGAGGTGTGCCCCAGGGAACGCAGGTGTTCCAGGGCGAGGACGATTCCGCGGCGGCTGTCGACGGTGACGGTCGGGACCGAGTCGTCGCCTTCCACACGGTCGATCACTACTACCTTGTGCCCGAAATCGAAGCGCTTGAGGGCCTCGGTATCGACCTTCGTGGAGGGCGCGACGATTCCGAAGGGGGCGTACATGGCCTGCATCGCGGTGAAGTACCCTTCGGTCTTGGCGGGGTCTCCGTTCGTGACACACAGCAGCAGCTGGTAGCCGCGTTCGTCAGCGGCCTGCGTCATGGTCTTGGCAAGTTCTGCAAAGAACGGGTTGGTGATGTCAGGCACGATCAGTGGGATGAAGGTGCTGGTCTTTCGACGCAAGGCCTGGGCGAGCGGGCTCATGGTGTAGCCGAGCTCCTCGGCGACCCGGAGAATGTGTTCCCGGGTTTCGCTCTTGACTGCCTCCGGCTTGGAGAATGCCCGGGAAACCGTAGAGCGGTGGACGCCTGCGGCCTTCGCGACAACGTCAATGCTAAGGTCTGCCATTTTCTCTTCCTCCGTGGTCGTCATATGCCTGCCAAATCGGGCGCATCGCATCTTCAAGCTGGGCCAGGGTTGGCAGCCCTTGGAATCCATCTTCCAGCGTCCTTGCGACACTGCGTACGAACGAATCGTAGAGAGGGTCGCTGTCCACGTTGAGCACGGCGGATTCCGTCTCTCCATCCACGGTGGTGAAGGTGGCGGAACCGTCCGAGCCGATGGAGGCGAATCCTGCCTCGCCTGCCGAGGTGTAGCTGCAGTAGCGCTTCAGCGGCGAATCGGGGAACGCATACCCCACCTCGACGATGGCTTCACGGCCGCTTGGGGTAGTGATGATGAGGCTGGCATGGTCCTCTACACCCGCGCCGTGCAGAACGGAAGACAGCCGGGAATCTACGTTCTGGACTGTCTCGTTGCTGCCCTGTAGGAAAAGATCCACAAAGTGCGGTGCCAGGTTCGCCAGGCACCCGCCACCTGCTGCAGCAGGGTCCAGCATCCAGGAATTGCCGTTACGCAAGTAGCGTGAGGGCGGCCCGGCGATAAAGGAGATTCTCTGGTACGCCGGGCGGCCGGCCTTGGCCAGCCAGCGTTCAACCGGGCCGCCCCGCTGAACGAGCGGGACTGTTACGGGTACACCGGCCGCTTCCGCAGCTTTCCGCACCTCGGAAAGCTCTGCAAGGGAGGTGCCCAGAGGCTTCTCCACGACGAACGGAATGCCGCGTTCGATCAGCGCAAAGCACTTTTCCGCCATGCCGGCGTGCGGGCCAAAGACGTAGGCAAGCCCGAGATCCGGCAGATCCACCAGCTTCCGCCAGTCAGCCTCCACCGGAGAGCTCCAGGCTTCTGCAAGTCCTTGGACGAGGGATACGTCCTCGTCACTGATTCCGACGACCTGGTGTTCTTCGCCGACTGCCCGTGTGAGGAGCGGGACGTGC
>Ga0105243_10004001_pt1 | contig 11744 bp, 4 predicted proteins | sample KBSM34metaG_FD_81525 | JGI IMG/M metagenome (GOLD analysis project Ga0105243, IMG submission 81525) | Miscanthus rhizosphere microbial communities from Kellogg Biological Station, Michigan, USA - KBS M3-4 metaG | ecosystem: Host-associated > Plants > Roots > Rhizosphere > Soil | place: Michigan...
GGCGCTGGAGCCGTTCGGCTACTACACCCCGACCATCACCGTCGAGGCGCCGCGCAACGACGACAAGCTGACCGTCACCCTGCACGTGGACAAGGGCGAGCCGGTGCGGGTGCGCAACTTCCATGTGGGCATCACCGGGCCGGCCGAGGACGATAGCTACCTGGGCGAGGACCTGCAGAAGTTCCATCCCAAGGCCGACGAGGTCTTCGACCACACCACCTACGAGACCAGCAAGGTCACCATCACCCGGCGCCTGGCCGAGCGCGGCTACTTCGATGCCGACTTCACCCAGCGCCGGGTGGAGGTGACCCGCGCCGACCATGCCGCCGACATCGACCTGAGCTGGGACAGCGGGCGCCGCTACAACATGGGCGCGATCCGCTTCCACCAGGACTATTTCAACCAGGATCTGTTCGATCCGCTGGTGTACTGGGACGAAGGCAGCTACTACCACGAGGGCAAGCTGGACCGGCTGCGCGAGTCGCTGGTCAAGCTGGACTATTTCAGTACCGTCGACATCCAGCCCAAGCCCGAAGAGGCCGACGCCGACGGCAACGTGCCGGTCGACGTGAACCTGACCCGCGCCAAGCGCAGCATCTACACCAGCGGCATCAGCTACGGCAGCGAGAGCGGCGCCGGCGTGCGCCTGGGCGTGGACCGCCGCTACGTCAACGCGCGCGGGCACAAGCTCAGCACCCAGCTGGACTACGCGCAGAAGCGCAAGAGCCTGATCACCAGCTACCGGGTGCCGGCGTTCCGCTGGCTCGACGGCTGGTACACCGCCTCGATGCGCGCCTACGACGAGCAGACCGACTACATCGATCTGCGCAACCTCAAGCTCACCGGCAGCCGCAGCGGCGAGATCAACGAGCACTGGACCGCGATCGCCTCGCTCAATGCGCTGCGCGAGCGCTGGCGCTACGCCACCGACGAGGTGTTCGACAACGCGCTGTACCAGTATTCCACGCTGGTCTATCCGCAGATCGAAGCCGACTACGTTGGCGTGGACGACAAGGTATTCCCGCGCAAGGGCTTCAGCGGCAACCTCAGCCTGCGTGCCGGCGCCGAAGGGCTGGGCTCGGACGCCAGCTTCACCCAGGCGCACATGCGCCTGAGCTGGTTCCAGGGACTGGGCGACAACAGCCGCCTGCTCCTGCGTGGCGAAGCCGGTAGTACCTGGACCAACGCGCTGGTGGCGATGCCGCCGAGCCTGCGCTTCTTCGCCGGTGGCGACAACAGCATTCGTGGCTACGCGTTCCGCGAAGTCGGCCCGCGCACCCCCAAGCCGGACCGCTTCGCGCTCGGCGCCAAGCACGTGCTCACCGGCAGCGCCGAATACGAGCACTACTTCAAGGGCGGCCCGTGGGGCGGCGCGGTGTTCGTCGACAGCGGCAGCGCCTTCGACGATACCCCGGACTGGCACACCGGCGTTGGCTTCGGCGTGCGCTGGCGTTCGCCGGTGGGACCGGTGCGGGTGGACATCGCGCACGGCTTGAACGATCCGGACTCGCAGTTCCAGCTCTACCTCAACATCGGAGCCAACCTGTGAGCGCGACCGGCCCCGCCACGCCCGCGACGCCGCCGCGGCGCCCGCGCTTCTACCGGCGCAAGCGCTTCTGGTGGGGTTCGGGACTGACCATCGCCGGGCTGGGTTTGCTGGCCTTGCTGGCGGTGTACTGGCTGCTGCAGACGGTGGCCGGGCGCGACGTGCTGCTGGCGCAGGTGGTGGCGCGGCTGCCGGCCGGTTCCTCGCTGACCTGGGAGCGCGCCGAGGGCCCGCTGGCCGGCCCGCTGATCCTGTACAACCTGGATTTCCGCTACGACCAGATCCACTTCACCGCCGAGCGCGCCTACCTGGATCCGGACATCCGCCCGCTGCTCGGGCGCAAGCTGCAACTCGACACGCTGCAACTGAAGAACGCCACGCTCAACCTGGCCAAGAGCGACGAGCCGTTCGAGCTGCCGAGCTGGCCGCAATCGCTGCCGCAGATCGAAGTGCCGCTGGCGCTGCAGGCCGATCGCATCCTGATCAACGGACTGCGCATCACCCAGGCGCAGCAGCCGATGATCGATATCCACACGCTGCATGGCGGCATCGAAGTGGCCAACGGCGAATTTCGCGCGAAGCGCCTGGTCGTCACCAGTGACCGCGGCGACTTCCGCGTCGATGGCGATTACGTGCCGGCGCAGGACTACAAGGCCAATCTCACCGCGAGTGCGGTATTGCCGGCTGCGCGCGGACGCACACCGGCGCGGCTGGGCCTGATCGCGCGCGGCAACCTGGACAAGATGGAAGTGGCGATCGCCGGCAATGCGCCGGCGCCGCTGCGCATCACGCTGGTGTTCACCGGTCGCACCGATCCCACCTGGCAGTTCGCTGCCAGCAGCAAGGCGCTGGACCCGTCGCTGTTCGTCCCGCCCGGCGACGCCGCGGCCCCCGCCAGCGAGCCGATCGCGTTCGACCTGAGCGCCTCCGGCAAGGGCGGCGACGCCAAGCTGCAGGGCCAGCTCGCGTACGGCGAACAGAAGGTCACGCTGGACCCGTCCAACGTGCGCCTGGACAACCAGGTGCTCACCGTCGCGCCGCTGCAACTGCGCGCCTTCGACGGCCAGGCGCGGCTGCGCGGCACCGCCGACTTCCGCGATCCGAACAACGCCACGTTCCGCTTCTCGGTCAATGCCAGCGGCCTGAATTTCGCCACCGCCCCGGATCCGTCCACGCCGGACGCGCCGGCCGTGCCGATCAAGCTGGTCGACGCCAATCTCGGCCTGGCCGGCACGCTGAAACAGTGGGCCACCTACGGCGAAGCCACCGTATCGCGCGGCAAGGACAGCGCCGAACTGCACCTCGATGTGCGCGGCGACGACCAGCACGCGCAGCTCAAGCAGGTGCAGGCGAAGATGCCCAGCGGCACGCTCGACCTCGGCGGCGAAGTGGCCTGGGTACCGGAATTGAGTTGGGATGTGAACGCCAAGCTGGCCGGCTTCGATCCCGGCTATTTCGCGCCGGGCTGGGACGGCAACCTGTCCGGCCAGTTCGCCTCCAAGGGCAAGCAGTTGCCGGCGCATGCCGATGGCAGCGCCGCCGGCTACCAGGCCAGCCTCGACGTGCCGCGCTTGAACGGCAAGTTGCGCAGCCGCCCGCTCGACGCCAACGGCAAGTTCGCGCTGCAGGGCGAACAGGGCGAAGGCAAGCTGCAACTGGCGCTGGGCGACAGCCGCGTGCAGGCGCAGGGCAAGGTCGGCGACCAGCTCGACATCGATGCGCAACTGCAGCCGCTGCAGTTGGCCGATTTGCTGCCCGGCGCCACCGGCAGCCTGCGCGGCAGCGTGCAGGTCAAGGGCCGCCGCGATGCGCCCGACCTCACCGCCGCCCTCACCGGCAACGGCCTGAAGTGGGACAGCTACGGCGCCGACAGCGTCAGCCTGCGCGGGCGCCTGCCTTGGCGCGGCAGTGGCGGCGAACTGGCGCTGCGCGGCAGCGCGATCAGCGCCGGCGTGGTGCTCGAGACAGTGCGCGTGGATGCGCGCGGCGCGGTGGAAAACCTGCAGCTCGATGCCGACACCCACAACGACATGGGCGCGCTCGCCTTCGCCGGGCAATTGCGCCGCGACGGCGCGCGCTGGCAGGGCGGCCTGAACACGCTGCGCGTGGCGCCGGCCAAGGGCGAGCCATGGCAACTGCGGCAACCGGCCACGTTCGCCATCGCCGGCAGCGCATTCACCCTGTCCGACACCTGCCTCGGCGCGAACGGTGGCGGCGCGCTGTGCCTGGCCGCCAACTGGCCCAAGCAGGGACTGACCGTGCGCGGCGACGCGCTGCCGCTGTCGCTGGTGCAGCCGTGGCTGCCGCCCAACAGCGGCCGCAAGATGTACCTGCGCGGCGAACTCACCCTCGACGGCAGCTTCAAGCCGGCCGGCAACGCCTGGCAGGGATCGCTGCGGCTGGCCTCGCCGGAAGGCGGCCTGCGCCTGGGCGACAACGCGCGCGGCGAACTGGTGCGCTACGACCAGTTCAGCTTCGTCACCGACTTCACCGCCCAGCACATCCACTCCAAGCTCGGCGTTGGCTTCAAGGGCGACGGCTTCATCGACGCCACCGTAGACACCGGCTGGGATGCGTATGCGCCGCTCACCGGCGAGATCTACATGAACATGTCGCGGCTGTACTGGATGGAGCTGTTTTCGCCCGATCTGGTGCGGCCCAAGGGCCTGGTCGAAGGCCACGTCAGCCTGCGCGGCACGCGCTCGCAGCCGTCGATGGGCGGCAACGCCACGCTCAGCGACTTCACCGGCGAACTGCCGGCGCTGGGCCTGACCCTGAGCGAAGGCAAGGGCCGCTTCGACGCGCAGCCGGACGGCTCGGCGCGCATCGTCGCCTCGGTCAAATCCGGCGAAGGCACGCTCAACGTCGACGGCGGCCTGTCGTGGTACGGCGACACCACGCCGCTGCAGTTGAACATTCGCGGCACCAACGTGCTGGTGTCCAATACTGCCGAGTTGCGCGCGGTGGCCAACCCCGACCTGCAGTTCGGCATCGCCAACAAGACCATGAAGTTGAACGGCCAGGTCACCGTGCCGTCGGCGGACATCGACCTGGAGCGGCTGGACCGCGGCACTTCGGTGTCCGAAGACGTGGTGGTGTTGGATCCGGCCGACCCCGAGGAAGCGCCAAGCTCGCCGCTGGAGATGGACCTGCGCGTGGTGCTCGGCGACCAGGTCAAGATGGCCGGCTTCGGCCTGAAGGGCGCGCTGACCGGCGCCATGCAGGTGCGCTCGCGCCAGGGCCGCGAGATGACCGCCACCGGCGGCCTGGACGTCAGCGGCCAGTACAAGGCCTACGGCCAGGACCTGACCATTACCCGCGGCCAGCTGACCTGGAGCAACAACATCGTCTCCGACCCGCGCATCAACATGCGCGCGCAACGCAAGGTCGGCGACGTCACCGCCGGCATCGACGTCACCGGCCGCGCCACCGCCCCGCGCGCCGACGTGTGGTCGGACCCGTCGATGTCGCAATCCGAAGCGATGTCGTACCTGGTGCTGGGCCGCAGCCTCAGCAACGCCAGCAGCGACGAAGCCGACCAGGTCACCGCCGCAGCCAGCGCGCTGTCGGCGGGCAGCGGCATCCTCGCCTCGCAACTCGGCGCCAAACTCGGCTTCGACGACGCCGGCGTCAGCCAGTCGCGCACCCTCGGCGGCTCGGTGGTCGGCTTCGGCAAATATCTGTCGCCGAAACTCTACGTGAGTTATGGCGTGTCGCTGATCGGCAGCGGTTCGGTCTTGACCCTGAAATATCTGCTCGGCCGCGGTTTCGACGCGGAAGTGGAATCGAGCACGGTGGAGAATCGTGGGTCGCTTAATTGGCGGAAGGAGAAGTAGTGCGCCATTCGAGCACGGCGCATGCTGCAACCGCAAAATCTCCTTGACAGCCTCCGGTGCGTTCTATCACAGTTCTATCGGGGATCCAGTCTGCGGCAGACTTGCAGCATTTCGGCATGCGCAATGCGCTGACGTGCCTGCACGCGGTGATCCCCAGGGCACGATATTGAAACCAGGGGGAAACATGGATTGTCGCTTCGGCACCGGCTTGCCTGTCACACAGCTGTGCAATCCGTCGCGATTGCCACCCTAGCAGTCGATCGCACCGTACTGGCGCGCCGTTTTTCGGGTGCGTGCCGGTCTGCACTACATCTAGATACCGACCGTGTCCCTGCCGCGCAGGCCATCTGCGCGCTGCAGCCTCGCATTGGTTGCCGACTGCTTTCTTGAGACTTCTCTATGGATAGGTTCCAGACGTTCTTCCGGCTGCGTGCAGGCGTGGCGCTGTTGGCCCTCGGGTATGCGGCGACTGCTGGCGCGGACGAATTGCGATTCGACCAGAAGTACGTCGAACGGATCAAGCAATCCCAGGAGATCGGGCGCTTGAGCGTCGATTCCTTCGGTGAGCAAGTCAGTCTGAAGAACGGCAGTGTGGTGTTCAACTGGACGGACATCGACATCCCCGGCAACAGCAAGCTGCCGGTCCGCCTGCAGCGCACGCATGTCGTGGAAGACGACGGAGCGGGACGCAGTGGGAAGCTTGACGGTTTCGGCGTTGGCGGTTCGCTCGATGTGCCGTACCTGATGGGTGTGTTCAGCACGAATGGCTGGCAAGTTTACGGCAATAGCCCGAATAGTCGCTGTAGTCAGCCCGCAGAACCACCGAGCTACACCATTCCTGCGCGGGATTATTGGTCAGGCAATAATCTGCACATTCCGGGCTCTGGCGATCGCCAGATGCTCAAGGATCCTTCGACCCAGTTGCCAGCGCCGAGCAACGGCACCAGCTATCCCTGGATCACCAAGGACTTCTGGCGATTCTCCTGCCTGGCGAGCACCAAGAACGGATATCCCGGCGAAGGATTCGTGGCGCTTTCGCCGGAAGGCGACAAGTATTACTTCGACTGGGTGGTCAGCAAGACGCATCCATCCATCTCCAAGCGTCTGGGCAACTACTCCGCAAGCGCGTCGATGTCGCGCCTGGCGGTGTTTTTCCTGGCTACGCGGGTCGAGGATCGCTTCGGCAATTGGGTCACCTACACCTACAACGGCGATCAGTTGTCGCGCATCGATGCCAGCGATGGCCGCTACATCCGCGTGACGGGTAACTCCGGCAGCAATATCACTTCGGTCGAGTCCAGCATCGGCTCCTGGACCTATGCCTATGGCGACAAGTCGCTGACGGTAACGCAGCCGGACAATGCCCAGTCGCGCTACGTGCAGAGCGGCGACATGATCATTACGCCGACGCCTGACTTGCCGCTCTATGAAAATCCACCGCGTTGCCCAGCGCCCGGGATGTCTACCGGCAACTTTACCTACGCCGTCACGCTGCCGAGCAATGCCACGGCAACCTACGCGTTCTCGGTGAAGCGGCATTTCCGCCACAACATCCCCAAGCAGTGCAACAGCTTCTTGGATGCCGCGGGTCCGAGTACCAGCTATCAGTATCTGACCATTCCCAACTTCTCGGACAACTTCACCCTGGTCAGCAAGTCGATCAGCGGACCTGGCCTGCCGTCGATGCAGTGGTCGTATACCTATGACATCGGTGCAGGTGCGCTAGCCTTTGCGGAGACTTGCCAGCGTTCGGACCTGCCGCCGACCGCGTGCAGAAAGTCGATGCAGACCGAGGTGCGGGGCCCTGAAAACGACTTCAAGCGGTACACCTTCGGTGCGTGGTACAACTTGAACGAAGGACTGGACCTGGGCGTGGAGACCGGTTCGTTCACCAGCGGTTCGTCCGGGGATACAGTGAATATCCTCAGCAAGAGCGAGAACGACTACATCACGAGCGATGAAGTCGCCAATCAGCCGTTTCCAAACTTCGTCGGCTCTGGGCATGGATCGAATATCGACGACGTCTCCATCGCGGGGCTCAGGCCGCTGAAGCGCACCACCATCACCCAGGATGGCGGTACCTTCCAGATGGCGGTGAATAGCTTCGATGTGTTCGCGCGTCCCACCAATGTGACCCGCTCCAGTGCATTCAATACCCGTACCGAGGCCACGGCGTACTACGACAACCTCAACCTGTGGGTGATCGGTCAGGTCGCCTCCGTGACCAAGACGGCGCCCGGCGATGTGCAGGAGATGTCCGCCAACACGTACGACGCCGCGACGGCCCTGCCGACGCGCTTCTCTCGGTTCGGCAAGACCATCCAGACGGTGGCCTACAACGCCGACGGAACGGTGTCGAAGGTGACAGACGGGAAAGGCAATGCCACCAGCCTCAGTGGCTGGAAGCGTGGCATGCCGCAGGGCATTACCTACGCGGACGGCACCAGCGATACGGCCGTCATCGACGACCGTGGCCTGATCAGCTCGGCGACCGACGAAAACGGCTATGCGACCAGCTACGGCTACGATGCGATGGGGCGACTGACCAGCATCGCCTACCCGTCCGGCGATACGGTTGCCTGGGCGTCCACCGGCTTGGCATTCGAACAGGTGAACGGCACCGAATTCGGTCTGCCCGCCGGGCATTGGCGGCACACCGTGTCGACGGGCAACGCCAGGAAAATCACCTACCTCGATGGCCTGTGGCGGCCGGTGCTGACCCAGGAGTACGACGCCGCGAACGTGGGCGCGACCCAGCGGTTCAACCGGTTCACCTACGACCATCAAGGGCATACATTGTTCGCGTCCTATCCCGGCACGTCCGATCAACTATCGACCGGCACCTGGACGCAATATGACGCGCTTGGCCGGACCACGTCGGTGTCCCAGGATTCCGAGCTGGGGCTGTTGACGACGAAAACCGAGTATCTGCCCGGCAATCAGATGCGCGTGACCAACCCGCGGGGCAACCAGACGCTCTCCGGATATCAGGTCTTCGACCGCCCGGGCTACGACGCGCCGGTATGGTTCCAGCATCCGGAAGGCGCCACCACCGAGATCAATCGCGACATCTTCGGCAAGCCCCTGTCTATCCGCCGTCGCGACGCCAACGGCACCGTGTCGGTCACGCGCAGCTACATCTACGATACCTATCAGCAGCTGTGCAAGACGGTGGAACCGGAGACCGGCGCCACCGCCAATGGTTACGATGCCGCCGGCAACCTGGTGTGGAGCGCCGCAGGCCTGTCGCTGCCCAGCACCACGTCGTGCGACGCGGATACGGCCTTTGCCTCCGGCCGCCGGATTGACCGCAGCTATGACGTGCGCAACCGAATCAGGGCGCTGAGCTTCCCCGATGGCAATGGCAACCAGGCCTGGAGCTATTGGCCCGATGGGGCGGTCAAGCAGATCACGACCACCAACAACGGCGTCGCCACCTACAACAGCTATGCCTATAACAAGCGCCGCCTGCTGATCGCCGAGAGCCAGGGCCAGGCCGATGGCGAAACCTGGGCGATGGGCTATGCCTACGACGCCAACGGTAACCTCGCCGCGCACCGTTATCCGTCCGGGCAGACGGTGGACTATGCACCCAATGCCTTGGGTCAACCGACCCAGGCGGGCAGCTACGCCACTGGCGTGAGCTACTACCCGAATGGTGCGATCAAGCAATTCACCTACGGCAACGGCATCGTCCACACCCTGACCCAGAACGCGCGTCAGTTGCCGGACACCAGTCAGGACGCTTACGGCGGCACGGCGTTCCTTAGCGATGGGTATGACTACGACGCCAATGGAAACGTGGCCGCAATTAGCGACGGCGCCACCGGGCGCGGTGGTCGCGGCGACCGGACCATGACCTATGACGGTCTGGACCGATTGGTCAGGGCCGAGTCGCCGATGTTCAGCATCGCGACCTACAGCTACGACGTGCTCGACAACCTGACCCACGTCGTGGCCCCTGGTCGGGATCACTACTACTGCTACGACGCCAACTGGCAGCTCACCAACGTCAAGACCGGCAGTTGCGGCGGTAGTACGGTCATCGGCATGAGTTACGACCCGCAGGGCAATCTCAGCAACAAGAACGGCCAAGCCTTTGTGTTCGACTACGGCAACCGCCTGCGCCAGGCGACCGGCAAGGAGAGCTACCGTTATGACGGCAATGGTCGCCGCACACTGGCCACGCAGAGCGCCGGCAATATCGGCTCGCTATACGATCAGGCAGGCGCACTGCGCTACCAGAAGAACCAGCGCCAGTCCAAGGCGACCGACTACATCATGCTGGGCGGCAGCCTCGTGGCCGAGGCCGATTGGTCGCTCGGGCAGGCAGTCGCAGTCAAGGACTACGTGAACTGGACAGCGGTTGGCGGCGCCACGCGCTACGTGGTGGAAGAGAGCGTGGATGGTGTGACGTGGACATCCGTCTATGAAGGGACCGATCCCAGTTGGACATCGCTCGCCAGGCCTTCTGGCACCTACTCGTATCGCGTATCGGCATGTATGCAGGACGGGACGTGTAGCCAAGCGACCAATGTGGTCCACGCGCAGCGGCCGGCATTCGACATCGTGCCGCTTCTGTATCAACTGATACTCAACTGAGGAGATTCTAATATGTATTCAAAATCGTTGGTGGGAATGTTGCTGGTATTTGCCGGTCTCAGCTTTTGTCATACGGGTCGGGCAGCGGAACTAGTAGGATCGGGCAAGATCACATTCGTTGAAAACGGCTGGGGTGGCGAAGGCCTGGTCATCAACTACTCCAAAAATGGACCGTCAGGATGTTCAGCGGCACTCAATGACTTTGGGATAGACAAGAATCATCCGGCGTACAAAGAGCTGGTGGCGATAGCGCTCGCAGCTTATACCTCCAATGCAGATGCCGACCTGATAGTCGATACCGGGGTTTGCATTTTCGGTAGCCGCACCAAAATTATTTCCATACGCCTGAAAAAATGAGTCCTCCCGGAAGCTTGTGTCCATCGGGAAATTATGAAGAGCTAGCCGCGGAGTATGACGCGGTTGTGCTGCGCAAGCTTCTCAGAAATTAAAATCGCAAAAGTTGTCGTCTGCAAGAGGGTGGTTATGCGTTCTATTTTGTTTTTCGGATTAGGCTTGCTCGGGTTGTCGCTTAGCGGCTCCGCTGATGCATTGCAAATCATAGAAGGACGAGTTGTGCAGGTTGAAGCCACCTATATGCCCAGCCAAATTCCTTTCGTCCTGAGCGAGGGAAATGCCACGTGCCCTGCTGGCCAGACGCTCTATTGGACGGGCAATACTCAGGAAAATACAAAGGCCATATATGCCACCTTGATATCGGCATTCGTGAGCGGGAAAAGAATCAGGTTTATCATGGATGATAATGATGTGTCTTGCAGGGGAAAATTCATTTACATATTTGATTAATAACGGGGCTAATGGTCAGGCGCCATCGGTGCCAATTTGATGGCTAAAGGGCAATTGATGTCGTCGAATATTATTGCTCTGTGTGCATAAACATAAACAAAATCATTTGTTAGGTTTTGGCTGCAAATGAATGCAGTGTTTTCGAAATGGATTTTAGATAACGAAGTAACGGTGGTGAATTGTAGTAGCAATAGCGCCCTTTCAATTGGAAGCAATGAGAACTCTGCTGGTAGTGTGCATGCTGATGCTTCTAGTCAATGAAATCAATCACTCAAAAGTGCAAGGACGAGTCATGTTGAAAATCCGGGTGGTTAAGGCAATGCTGCGCGTCACCGCTGCAGCGGCCATTTCATTGCTCGTCGCATTCAGCGCCTCGGCGCAGACGATTCGATATGTCCATACAGATGGGCTTGGTTCAGTCGTGCTGACGACGGACAAGGATCGGAATATTGTCGAGCGGAGTGAATACGAGCCGTATGGCAGCCTATTGAATCGCCCGCTCACGGATGGACCCGGCTACACGGGGCACGTCATGGATGCGGCGACTGGGCTGACATATATTCAGCAACGATACTATGATCAAGCGATAGGGCTGTTCCTTAGTGTTGACCCCGTAGCTGCAAATTCCTTAAATGTAGAAAATTTTAACAGATACAGATATGCAAACAGCAATCCATATAAACTCGTCGATCCTGACGGGCGACAGGTTCGTAGGCCTGGTGACAAGCCGGATAGATATATAGATGGCTCATGTGTAGAAGGGGGGGGGTCATGCGTAACGTTTTCTGCTGGTAGTGGATCCGTTCTAGCCCGGCACAAAACACCCAAAAGCCAAGATGAACTTATCGAAAGTGTCGGCGGTGACGTCGAGACTATGAGATATGCTAGGGAGATGCATGGAAATTTTGTTGGCGCACTAAGTGGTTTCGCAGCCGGTGGAGGATTGGGGTTTGGTA
>Ga0105243_10004004_pt1 | contig 11739 bp, 16 predicted proteins | sample KBSM34metaG_FD_81525 | JGI IMG/M metagenome (GOLD analysis project Ga0105243, IMG submission 81525) | Miscanthus rhizosphere microbial communities from Kellogg Biological Station, Michigan, USA - KBS M3-4 metaG | ecosystem: Host-associated > Plants > Roots > Rhizosphere > Soil | place...
ACCTTTATTAATTACGCTTCCAGAGAAATCAACTGCAAGATCGTTTACTACGGCCCAGGTTTGTGTGGTAAGACGACCAATTTGCAGTACATCTTCGATTCGACTGCTCCCCAGGCGCGCGGCAAGCTGATCAGCCTTGCGACAGAAACTGACCGCACGTTGTTTTTTGACTTCATGCCGCTCGAGCTCGGCACTGTTCGTGGATTCAAGACGCGCTTCCACCTGTACACGGTTCCCGGCCAGGTCTTTTACGATGCATCGCGCAAACTGATTTTGAAAGGTGTTGACGGAGTTGTGTTCGTGGCTGATTCGCAGGAAGAGCGAATGGATGCCAATATCGAGTCGTTGTACAACCTCGAAGAGAATCTGCAGTCGCAGGGTTACGATCTGATGAAACTCCCCTACGTGCTGCAACTGAATAAGCGCGACCTGGGTAACATCGTTGGGGTTGAAGATCTCGCGGCAGAGCTGCAACGCAAAGGCGAACCTGTTGTCGAGGCTGTAGCCTCCACGGGTCAGGGTGTGTTCGACACGCTCAAAGCCGTTGCGAAACAAGTACTGACTGAGCTACGCAAAGGATAAAAATAGGCCACAGACGAACGCGGATAAACGCAGATCTGAATTCAGATCAGTGTTATCCGCGTTCATCTGTGGCTTATTTTAGTCTAAACTTTTGAGCATCAGCAGCCCGTCGCCGCCGTTGGAATAGTACTTCGGAAGTCTTTGAGTAACTGAGTAGCCGAGGCTCTCGTAGAGTTTCTGCGCGGCGATGTTCATCGTCCGGACTTCCAATCGCACGAGTCTCACGTTTCGTTTACGAAACCCGTCTTCGACCGTTCCCATCAGTCGCTTCGCCAAACTGCGTCGTCTGTGTTCTGGAGCCACTCCGACGGTCGTGACGTGTCCGGTGTGATCCGGTTCGACGAGTCCGATTACAAAGCCGGCCATCACTCCGCCAGTCGTTACCGCGCGATAGGAAACTGACTCAGGCGCGGTCAGAAGGTAGTCGAACGTTTCGCGGCTATAAGCTTCGCCGTCAATGAAGCAACGCTGATCGAGCCGCCAGCATTCGTCGAGCTGCGAGATGGTGAGCGGACGGATGTCGTAGCTCGTGTTCCACGAAGGCGTCGGAGTGTTCTCCTTCTTTTCGCCGTCGTACTGAAGCTCCGATTGTGACCACCAGCGGGATCGAAATTTCTTTAGTACTGCCATGACCTTGTTGGTTCGGGAGAGAAAAAACCGCGTCTAGTCTACCATCGACATTTAGCGAACGCCTACAGGATTAACATGCAGTCGCCGAAGCTGTAGAAACGATACCGCTGCGAGACGGCGTGTTCGTATGCACGAAGGACAAAGTCGCGTTCGGCGAAGGCGCTGACGAGGATCAGCAGCGACGATTGCGGCAGGTGAAAGTTGGTTAACAGAGCGTTCGCAACGCGGAAGTGATAGCCAGGTTTGATTGTCAGACTTGCAACGCCCTTGCCGGCAACGACGCGACCATCCTCCGACGCAGCAGACTCAAGTGCTCTCATTGTCGTGGTTCCGACGACGATTACACGACCACCATGGGCACGTGCTTCGCTGATTGTCTGCGCCGCGGATTCCGAGATTTCGAAGCGTTCGCCACTGACTGAGTGTTCGGCCACATCGTCGACGCGCACTGGCTCGAACGTTCCGTAACCAACGTGCAAAGTTATATCAGCGATCGACGCAAGCTCGGCAACTTGCGCAAGCACCTCGGGCGTGAAGTGTAAGCCGGCCGTTGGCGCGGCAATGGCGCCGCGATGCTTGGAATAGACAGTTTGATAGCGCTCACGATCTGCGTTCGAAACACCCGAAGGTCGTTTGATGTATGGCGGAAGTGGTGTGGAACCGATCTCCGCAAGCGTGTCGTCGAAAGAGCCTTCGCAATGGAAGCGCACCTGGCGTAATTCGGTTCCCCGTTCGTCCAGCATTTTTGCGATCAACTTGCCATCGCCGAAGACCGCATGTGATCCCTTTTTCAATCTCGCGCCGGGGCGAACGAGTGCTTCCCAAACTTGAGTTTCGATCTCGCGCACGAGAAAGATCTCAACCTGCCCGCCCGATCCTTCACGCTGCCCGATCAGACGTGCCGGAATCACACGGGAGTTATTAATGACAACTACATCATTCGGACGAAGATAGTGAGGAAACTCTTTGAAACTCGAATCGACCCATTCCTGATTGCGCCGGTCCAACACGAGCATTCTTGAAGCATCACGTTCTGCCAGCGGAGTTTGTGCAATTAGCTCAACCGGCAGCTCATAATCAAAATCCGTGATCTTCATCCGTGTTCGTCCGCAGCTGAAGGATGCTCGTAATGGAAAACTGCCGTGAGTTGAGCACCAAAGAGAAGGATCAAACTGGAAACGTAGCTCCACGTCAGCACAGCAACGACTGCACCGACCGAACCGTAAATCTGATCGTAGTGAAAGTAGCCGAGGCTCGCTGCAAAAACGTACTTCGCAATTTCCCACAGCGCGCCCGCAAGGAACGCGCCCGGCAACGTATCGCGCAACGTCACCTCAGCCCTCGGCATGAAGCGATAGATCAGGACGAAGAGCGCGACCGTAACGAGATAACTAACTGTTGCAAACAGCACTTGCCAGAAGGCGCTCCCGACCGACGCGAGCAACGTATATCGTTCGAGTTGTCGCGGGGAAAGACGGACCGCCATTTCACGAAACGCTACCAGGATCGAGGTCCCCAGAACAGAGAGTGCGAGCAGCACGCCCACCAGTCCGACCATTCCGATCGTCAGTGCGCGACCGTGCCAGAATGTTCTCGACACTGTTCCCCAGATGCGATTAAGGGCACGCTCGATCACCGCAAAAACCCATGACCCAGCCCAGAACACAATCACGACGCAGGTCACGATTGCTCCGACCCCCAGATCTGAAAACGCCTCGATCGTCTCCCGCAGAAACTTCGCCGAACCCGGATAGACGTCGACGGCGTGCGTGAGCAGTTGGCTGCCTGCTGCAAGCTTGTTGCTGAGGGCAAACAGTAAAAGCAGTGCAGGGAAGAGCGCCATCAAACCGAAGTAACTCATCGCGGCTGACGAAGTGAAGAGATCGTTTTCGTGAAACTGGTGTAGCGAGTGGCCGAGCATCGAGCCCCATGGCGAGCGGTTTCGAACACCGAATGAATGACGCGAGAATGACAAAAAGCGCTTCATGATTTTGCCGCGGATGAACGCGGATTAACGCAGATCAGCGGGGGTCGAAGAGGTTGGGCATCCTGCCGCCGGGGGGAACAATACCGAAATGCTCGTACGCAAGCGGCGTCGCCAGACGTCCGCGCGGCGTGCGATCCAAAAACCCAATCTGAATCAAATACGGTTCGATGATCTCCTCTATTGAATCTTTCTCTTCGTGAATTGACGCCGAGATCGTGCCCAGTCCGACTGGTCCACCGTTGAACTTCTCGATGATCGTCAAAAGCAGTTTTCGATCCATTTCGTCGAGGCCATACGTGTCGACTTCCATGCGATTCAGTGCATCGTTTGCGACTGCTCTGTTGATGCGACCGTCGTAATCGACTTCAGCGTAGTCACGCACGCGGCGAAGGAGGCGGTTAACAATACGCGGCGTGCCACGCGAGCGGCGTGCAATCTCACGCGCGCCTTCCTCGTCGATCTGGACGCCGAGAATTTCCGCGGAACGTTTGCAAATGACTTCGAGATCCTCGTGCGGGTAGAAGTCGAGATGGAAAACGATACCGAAGCGACCGCGCAAAGGGGCAGTAATGAGACCGGCGCGCGTGGTGGCGCCGATCAAAGTGAACTTGGGAAGCTCGAGTTTGATTGAGCGCGCCGCAGCGCCCTGTCCGATCAATAGATCGAGTTGATAATCCTCCATCGCCGGGTAGAGTTTTTCTTCGAGTGCCGGCAGCAGACGATGGATCTCGTCGATAAAAAGAACGTCGCCTTCCTGAAGGTTGGTGAGCAGGGCCGCGATGTCGCCCGCTTTCTCAATCGCCGGACCAGCGGTCGACTTCAGTTCCGCACTCATCTCATTCGCGATGATGTTGGCGAGCGTAGTCTTTCCTAAACCCGGTGGACCAGTGAGCAGCACGTGATCGAGGGCTTCGCGACGATTGCGCGCGGCCTTCATGTAGACACGAAGATTCTCTTTGACCTGCCGTTGGCCGATGTATTCGTCGATGCGAGTTGGGCGCAGCGTCAGATCGAGTTGACGATCGTCGTCGTTGGGCAAACTGTCTTTCACGCGCGCTGATATTGACTCAGGAGGCATGGCGTTTTCAAACTCTGGCTAACTTCTTGAGACCGCGTCTCAGGATTGACTCGACTGTTATATCACCGCCTTCGCCAAGTGCCGCATCGATAGCCTTCTCGGCGGCGGATCGCTGGTATCCGAGATTGAGAAAAGCGGACAACGCGTCGGAGCGAACAGAGTCTTCAGAAGAGACGTGGACAGACTCAGGTTTGGCGCCCTGTTGATCTGCGATTTGCTCTTGTGACAACTGACTCATCTTGTCGCGGAGATCGACGACAAGGCGCTCAGCGGTTTTTCTTCCGATGCCGGGAATCTGCGTCAGTCGCGCGAGGTTGTTGGACTTAATCGACTCGATCAGTTCGTCCGCTTTCATGTGCGACAAAAGCGCGATGCCCAGCTTCGGCCCAACGCCGCTGACTGAAATGAAATTGATGAATAGCTTTCGTTCATTTGCAGTCTTGAACCCGTAGAGCTGTAGTGCGTCTTCTTTTACGTGCGTGTAGATGAGCAGTTGAACGACGGATTTTTCATCGTCGAGGTCGTAGAAGGTCGAGAGCGGGATGTTGACTTCATAGCCAACGCCGCTGACGTCCACGACCACCTGGTTCGGTTCTTTGGAGAGCAGTGTGCCGCTGAGATGCGCAATCATTCGGGCGGGATTGTAGCAAAAAACGAAACGTCCGATAGGACCTATATGACCTATTCGTGGTATTAGCGCTATACTGGCTGTGCTCATGAAGTCCGAGAAAATCTCAGAATTAACAACCAGCCGTTTGAGTGTTTACCTGCGTTGCCTGAACGCGCTTCACACGGCCGGTATCAAAACGATTTCGTCACAGGCGCTGGCCGAACAGTTCAACTTAAACTCGGCGCAGATCAGAAAGGATCTCGGTTACTTCGGCGAGTTTGGCGTGCGTGGAGTCGGGTACTACGTCGACGACCTGCGCGATCACATCACGAAGATCCTCGGTCTCGACAGCCCACACCGCGTTGGCATCGTCGGCGCCGGTCGATTAGGCACCGCACTGGCGAACTACAATGGCTTTGGCAGATCAAACTTCACCGTCGTGGCGTTGTTTGATAACGATCGCCAGAAGATTGATCAACGGATTGCAAAGCTCGCCGTCCACGACGTTGATGAGATCGCAAACGTGATTCGAGACGAAGCGATCGACGTGATCGTGATTGCAGTTCCCGCAAAGGCGGCGCAAAGAGTTCTCAACCAGGTGACGTCCGCCGGCATTAAAGCCGTGCTGAACTTTGCGCCCGTCTCACTGACCGCTCGACGCGGAGTCAAAGTCAAAACAGTTGATCTGACGACTTCATTGGAGTCGCTATCGTATTTTCTATCTCAGCCTTCAAACAGCACGGTCACTCAAGCACGACGGAGAACGTCCAGCAAACAAGCATGGATGAGCAAGCAGCCAAACAAGATCTAATCCGCGTTTGCCACTTGATGTACGAGCGAAGCTACGTCGTCGCATCGGACGGCAACGTGAGCGTGCGGCTCGCCGACGACCGCATCCTCGCGACGCCCACCATGACGTGCAAGGGTCGCATGACCGAGGACCTGATTGCGATCACGGATCTGAATGGCAAAGCACTCAATGAACGGCGCGCCTCGAGTGAGCTCGCAATGCATCTGCTGATCTATCGCGAGCGTCCGGATGTGAAGGCTGTGTGTCATGCGCATCCGCCACACGGAACTGCATTCGCCGTCGCCGGGTTAGCTATAGATCAACCGATACTTTCGGAAGTGATCCTGACGCTCGGTTGTGTGCCGCTGGCCGCTTATGGAACGCCATCGACGGAAGAGTTGACAACTGAGATGCAGCCATTTGTGAAACATCACAACGCGCTACTGATGGCGAATCATGGCGCGGTCGCTTACGGCGCGGATCTCTGGCAGGCCTGGGATCGTCTCGAGACGTTGGAACACACGGCGAAGATCGCGATCCTCTCGCGCATGCTTGGCGGTTCGAAGAATCTCCCACCAGATGCGATTGAGAAGTTGATCAACGTGCGCGAAGCTGCCGGGTATCTCGGCGAATCAGCGCGCGGACAAGCATGCGGTTATCTAAATCCACTTGAGAATGGCGATGGCGCGAAGATTTCACTCACGCGCGAAGAGCTGGTCGAATTGTTAAGTCAGGCAGTAAATGGTAAATAATCCGTTATCAAATCTGAGTTTATCTGTGGCTGAAGGAGCATAACGAATGCAAGAAGCACTCGGAATGGTTGAAACGAAAGGCCTCGTGGCAATGATCGAAGCGGCCGACGCGATGGTGAAGGCTGCGAACGTCACGCTTGTCGGCTATGAAAAAATCGGCGCCGGCTTTGTGACTGCGATCGTTCGCGGCGACGTTGCGGCAGTGAAAGCTGCGACTGATGCAGGCGCCGCGGCAGCGCGACGCGTCGGCGAACTCGTGAGCGTCCACGTGATTCCGCGCCCGCACGGAAGTGTCGATGAAACTCTACCCATAGGGCTCGATCGATAATCCGACATGATCATTGCCCGCATTATCGGAACAGTTGTCTCCACGCAAAAAGACGAACGGTTGAGCGGAAAGAAGTTGTTGATCGTGCGACCGATTAATGTAGACGGCAGTGATACGACCGGTTACGTGGTGGCAGTTGACACAGTGGGCGCTGGATTTCACGAGCGCGTGCTGGTCGTTGCCGGCTCGAGTGCGCGGTTGGCCCAGGGCATGAAAGACGTGCCGGTGGATGCGGCGATTGTGGGAGTGATCGATACTGTGGATGTGGTCAGTGGTCAGTAGTCAGTAGTCAGTTGTCAGTTTTATCGTGTCACAACGGACCACTGACTACTGACTAAATACAAACTATGCAACTCGCGCGCGTCATCGGCACAGTGGTGGCAACGGTCAAGAACGATTCGCTCGAAGGCCGGAAGCTGTTGATCGTCCAGACCGTCGATAGAAACCTGGAAGCCTCAGGCAAGCCGATGGTAGCGGTCGATTCGGTAGGTGCAGGTATTGGTGAACTGGTCTTCTGGTGTCGCGGCAAGGAAGCGAGTTTTCCTTTCAAGCGCGAAGACACGCCGACTGATTGCACGATAGTTGGGATTGTTGACTCTGAGCAGCACGTGACCAGATGATTCTTGCGCGCGTAGTTGGAAATATCGTAGCCACGCAAAAGAACCGGCGTTACGAGAGTGCGCGCGTGATGTTGTGCCAACAGATCACACCGGAAGGTGAGGAGACGAGTTATTCGACCCTGGCGCTTGATTCGGTTGATGCGGGTGTCGGTGATACGGTGCTGATCGTTCAGGAAGGTTGGAGTGCGTCGACTGCAGCGACGGGCGAAGCCGGAGCCGCGATTGATTCCGCGATTGTCGGAGTGGTGGATCGGATCGACTTGTTATAACGATGGAAGATCAGGCGAGATTGATGGCTGAGAGAATCGCGCGGCGCGTGGCTGGGAATTCCAGCGCGCCGCAAAGCACTGACATCGGGTCAGAGCTGGCCGCAATGCGTGCGAGTCTCGATGAACTGCAGAACCGGCTGGTTCAGATCGAAGCTAAAGTGAGCGGCCCACGGGTTCATTCACCGTGGCAGCATCCCAGCCTCGAGCGTTTCGGTGTTGAAGAGGCCACAGTCTCAGAACTCGTGGATTACTTTCAAAATGAGAAAACGTGCAGCGTGGAACCGGGTGGCAAGCCGTGTGATCACTGCGCGATGTGTAGCTCTCGAGGATTTTAGCCAATATAGGTCCTATTAGGACTTATAGGACCTATATTGCTGTGTCCTATATTTACTTGCCACCTGGCCGCAAGCTGTTCGCGTTTATCTGCGGCGCCTGTCTCGCACCTTCGTCGGCCTTGAAGTAAGGTTCCTCTTTAAACCCGTATAGCTTGGCGCCAATCACAGTCGGGAAGCGGGCGCGCGTTGTGTTGTAGTCCTGCGTCGCTGCGTTGTAATCGTTTCGAGCGGTTGCCACACGATTTTCAGTGCCCTCGATCTGCTGCTGTAATTGCAGAAAATTCTCGTTTGATTTCAGATTCGGGTAGGCTTCCTGAATCACCAGTAAGCGTCCAACGGTGCCTCCGAAAGAATTTGCAGCATCGATCACCGCCTGCTTCTGCTCGGGCGTTTTGTCGCCGCCTTCACCCTGCGGGGCCTGTTGTGTCGCGTTCAATAATCTTGACCGTGCCTCCGCGATCTTGCCAAAGACTTCCTGCTCCTGAATTCCCGCCATCTTTGCCGACTCTGCAATGTTATTGAAGAGATCAGCGCGACGTTGTAGTTGAGCCTCGACATTCGCCCATTGGGCTTTTACAGTCTGTTGTTTCGTAGTAAGCGTGTTGTAACCACAGCCGCTGGCAGCAACAGCAATCACTACCAGGCCGGCAAGAATCATTAGTCTTCGGATCTTCATCTTAAAATCTCCCATGTGTAAGTTACGGTGTTGCTTTTTCAAGCTCGTCAACTGCCTCAACAACCTGCTCAATCTGAAACAGGTAGGCTCCAAAAAGATCATTCGCCTCTTTCTCCGACGCAGGACGCCGGTCACTCGCGCGAAATTCAAAAATTCTTTCAAAGGGTACGGGGTCGAGTTTCAATAACCGCGCGGTCGCACGCACGCAATCAGGTTTCGACACCGGCGCTTCCCGTCCGTGCAACATCAACACAGCGCGAAACAGTGCCGCGAAGCTCGACAAACTGTCGTTCATCAAGTCGCACAACTTCTCGATCGAAACTGAAGCCGGGATGTAGAGACGTCGCAACTGGATCAACTTGCTTCTCAGCTCGTATTCCGTTTGATGTCGCAAATTCGCATCCGAGAGTTTTACAAACTCGAACGGATCGCGACCGTAGAGAACTATGCGCGCGTTTGCCATCTGATGAAATTCGATCGGAAAAACGTCCGCAGCGTCGGCAAGTTCCTCGACGGTGAAGTAAACAGGCAATGGATGGCCCAACCGTTGCCACTCGCGCATCGGCGCTTGTGCCTGGCGTAGATCCTCCGGCGTGATCAGCTTCAACGCGATCAGGATGTTGTAATCAGAGCGGAGCTCGATGTGATCGCCGGCTGCGGCCGAACCGTAAAGGACGACCGATGCGAGATTGTCTCCGTGCGTGGCGCGCAAATCATCCACCAGCCCGGATAGTGCTTCCTGTACTATTGTCTTAGCCATGATTTAATTGCCTTACCAACTGCCGCCAGCGCCTCCACCGCCGAAGTCACCGCCACCGCCAAAACCGCCACCAAATCCACCGCCACCACCACCACCGAAGCCGCCGCCACCGCCAAATCCACCTCCTCCGAAACCGCCGCTTCCCCAGCCGCTGCGTCCACGTCCGCCCAGATTGCTAAACAGACTTCCCCAGAGCAGCGCCTGCAAACAACCACCGCCACCTCCGCCTCTTCTTCGCGAAGAAGAAGCGAGCACGAAGACGATGAAGATAACTATGATCAATATGCCGCAGACCGCGCTCAAGCTCTTTTGCTGCGGCTGCGGTCTTCCTCGTTCTTCAACTCGATAGACTTTGCTCTCGCCGATGCCTTCAACACTGAAACCACGTTTCGCGCCAAGCGTCGCAACGTAAGCTTCAACCGTATTGAGAATTCCCTGGCTGTAATTCTGCTGCCTGAACTGCGGCACGAGTCGTTCACGTTGAATCTGGCCCAGCAGTCCATCGGGCAAATCACCCTCGATGTGACGACTCACCTGCGTGTTGTACTTGCGATCCTGAATCGCGACCACGAGTAAGAACGCCGCTTTTTCGCCATCCTTCGATCCGATTCCCCAGCCACGCGCAACTGCGAGCGTATAATCAAAGATATCGAGATCTCCGGTCGTGTCGACGGTCAACACGGCGTATTCGATATTTCCGCGTTCCTTCAAATCGCGATAGATCTGTTCGAGTCGCGCTCGCGTTTCAGCGTCGATCACGTGCGCATTGTCGACGATCGGATTAAAGGGAACGGGTAGGGGAACGGGCGATGGAGGTGTGACCTGGGCCTTGACTTCAAGTGCCGGCAGCGAAAAGACCAAAAGCAAGAGGCCGATACTGGCCCATGCAAACTGAAATTTTCTCAAGCGCAAACGCAATGGCGAATTCTCGTCAGTGCTAACCCTCGATCAACCTGTGTAACACATAGAAGAGGGCGACTCCTCCAAAAACGACAATTGACACCGTGGGGTTTCTTTCTTCTTTATGGTTCACCTCAGGGATCAGGTCGCTCGCAGCTACGTAGAGCGTCACGCCGGCTGAGAATGGCAAAGCGTAACCAACCACGTTCGTCATTCTTTCGTTAACCAGTGCAACAGCAATCACGCCCGCCAGAGTTGCTGCACCAATCACAGCGGTTGCGAGCAAAGCTGTCGTCGTCGAACGCCCGCTAGCTAGCATGATCGATGCCACAGTGAAGCCTTCGGGCATTTTGTGCAGCAGAATCGCGATAAAAACGAGAATTCCCACTTTGAAGTTGACGAGGAAAGCGGATGCAATTGAGACACCGTCAAAAAAGGTGTGAATCCAAAGACCACCGACAGCCGTGTAGGCGGCGGACGGTTTCATAAACGACTCGGGATGAGTTTCGGCGCCGAAGTGGAAGTGTGGCGCGAGTGTGTGCTCGAAGAATTGAATTGATAAATAGCCGGCGAGAAGCAGTGTCATTGCTTCGACAACGGCTTCAGGAGCCGCGGCGCCCTGGGCATGATTGAGCCAGATACCAACGGTTTCCGGGAGAATCTCGATGAAGATCGCGGCCAGCATGAACCCGGCGCCGAGAGCAACGAGGTATTTCAAAAAACGCTCGCCCAGGCGGTGAGCGCCTGATTTAACCAGAACCAGCCCTCCGAGGACATTGGCGCCCGCAGCCAGCAACCCAAACAAGAGAATAGATGTCATTTGTCGGTGCGAGAGTGTAGCACCAGTATAGGTCCTATTGGTCCTATAGGACCTATTTCCCTAGCCATAAAGGCCGACAGAAGGCGATCATCTCAACTGTTTTAAGTATTGACACACTCTGACGCGCGGCGTAGTATCCGGCCTTGGGTGGTCAAAAGTGGTCGGAAGTGGGTCCAACCTCGTAGCAACACCGATCATCGGCAACACTTTTCCTTTAGGCCACCCACCAAAGCTCTCTCGTCAGGTCAGAAACTATGCTGCGAGGAAACTACACGGCGCGAATTGATGTGAAGGGGCGTCTGAAAGTTCCTACGGAATTTCGGCGACTGATCGAAGAGAAGCACGGCAAGGATTTTTATATCACGAGCCTTACTGGTGAGTGCGTTCGAATTTACCCGTTGCCGGAATGGGAATCGATCGAACAACGGCTCTCGTTGTTGCCTTCAATGGATCCGGCGCGACGAAAGTTCCTTGATAGAACGAACTATTACGGTCAGCAGGCCACGATCGACGGGCAGGGCCGCCTGTTGATTCATCCGCTGCTGCGCAAGAGTGCGGAAGTAATAGGCGACGTGGCGGTGCTCGGTTACCTGACGTACCTC
>Ga0105243_10004006_pt1 | contig 11735 bp, 10 predicted proteins | sample KBSM34metaG_FD_81525 | JGI IMG/M metagenome (GOLD analysis project Ga0105243, IMG submission 81525) | Miscanthus rhizosphere microbial communities from Kellogg Biological Station, Michigan, USA - KBS M3-4 metaG | ecosystem: Host-associated > Plants > Roots > Rhizosphere > Soil | place...
GCCGTGGTCTTCGACCTCGGCAATGTCCTGATCACCTGGGACCCGCACCCAGCCATCACCAAGGCTGTCGGGGCGGAGCAGGCAACGCGCTTCCTGGCCGACAAGGAGTTCGACTTCGCGGCCTGGAACCACCAGCAGGACGCCGGCCGCTCGTGGGACGAGGGTGAAGAGGCAGCGGTGACATCTCACCCGCACTGGGAGCCCGCCATCCGTGGATACCGTGAGAACTTCCCCCACTCGCTCGTCGGAGCGATCGAGGACACCGTCCAGATTCTGGTTGAGCTGCACGCGGCCGGCATACCGCTCTTTGCGCTGACCAACTGGTCCGAAGAGCTGTTCCCGACGGCTCTGAAGCGTTTCGACTACCTGGACATCTTTGACGACATCATCGTCTCTGGCGAGGAACACGTCGCGAAGCCCGACCCCAAGATCTTCGAGATCCTGCAGGAGCGCATCGGCCACAGTCTGCACGACTGCATCTTCATCGACGACAGCCTGGCCAACATCAAGGCTGCCGCCGTGGCCGGCCTGGATGCCATCCTGTTCACCGACACCGGTCATCTTCGCGAGGATCTGGCGTTGCGTGGCCTGCCGCTGTCGCCCGCATAGACTGGACGCTCCCAGCGCACCCGACGGCAAGGACCACACTCGTGTCGATCAAGGACATCCGGATCTTCGGTGACCCCGTGCTGCGCACCAAGGCCATCGAGGTCGTCGACTTCGACAAGGAGCTTCGCCAGCTGGTCAAGGACCTGACCGACACGATGGTGGACGCCCCGGGTGCCGGCCTGGCGGCTCCCCAGATCGGCGTCGGCCTGCGGGTTTTCACCTATCACATCGACGACGAGCTGGGTCATCTGATCAACCCCAGCCTGGACCTGTCCTCGGAGATGCAGGAGGGCGAGGAGGGCTGCCTGTCCTTCCCGGGCATCTTCTTTGACACCCCGCGTGCACTGCGCCTCGTGGCCAAGGGTTTCAACCAGTATGGCGAGCCGGTCATCATTGAGGGCTCGGAGCTGATGGCCCGCTGCATCCAGCACGAGACCGACCACCTGGACGGCATCCTGTTCATCGACCGCATGGACAAGGCCCAGCGCAAGGAGGCCATGAAGGCGATCCGCGACGCCGAATGGGCCGGTCAGGTGGCCCCGACCATCAAGGTCAGCCCCCATGCGACGTTCGGCCTGGGCCGCTGACCTAGTGCGGCTCGTCTTTGCCGGCACCCCGGAAGCGGCAGTGCCCAGCCTTGATGCGCTGTCCGGCTCGTCGCACGAGGTGGTCGCGGTCCTGACGCGCCCTGACGCTCCGGCGGGACGTGGCCGGTCGTTGTCAGCCTCGCCGGTCAAGGAACGGGCGCTGGAGCTGGGGCTCGAGGTCCTCACGCCGGCTCGGCCGGGAGATCCGCAGCTCCTGGGCCGGCTGCGCGAGCTGGCTCCGGACGCCTGCCCGGTTGTGGCCTACGGCGCCTTGATCCCGTCGTCCGCGTTGAGCATTCCCGCGTATGGCTGGGTCAACCTGCACTTCTCCCTGTTGCCCGCCTGGCGAGGCGCGGCGCCCGTCCAGCACGCGATCATGGCGGGTGACGAGGTCACCGGAGCCACGACCTTCCTGCTCGAGCCCGGCCTCGACACCGGCCCGATCCTGGGTGTGATGACCGAGGTGATCAAGCCCACCGACACCTCGGGAGATCTGCTCGTCCGGCTCGCCCAGGCAGGCGCCGGCTTGCTGGTGGCCACACTTGACGCACTTGAGGCGGGTGACCTCCACCCCGTCGCACAACCCGCCGAAGGGGTCTCGCTGGCGCCGAAGATCCGCGTCTCGGACGCCCGGGTGTCCTGGGGCACACCGGCATGGGTTGTTGACCGCCACATTCGGGGCTGCACTCCTGAGCCCGGTGCCTGGACGACCTTCCGGGGTGAGCGGCTGAAGCTCCACCCCGTCACGTCGGCTCCGGTTGCTCTTGTGAACGGGAACGAGAACGGCGCGCCAAGTGCGGTTGTCGCGCAGGGCGCGGTGATCGCGCCCGGCGAGGTCGCCGCGACCAAGCGTGCAGTCTGGGTGGGCACCGCCTCCGGCACGGTTCAGCTCGGCACCGTTCAGCCACACGGCAAGAAACCCATGCCCGCCGCGGACTGGGCGCGAGGTGTCCGGATCGAGCCAGGAGAGAAGTTTGCCGATGTCTGACCAGCGCCCCGACGACTCCGGGCGACACGCCGACAGCTCGCAAGAGCCGCGGCGCGACGCCGCCGGTCGGCAGCGACCCGTGCGCAAACATGGCAACCTCGAGCGTTCCGTGACACGCCCCGCAGACAGGTCGCGCTCCACAGACCCCGCCCGGCTGGCGGCATACACCGTTCTGCGAGCGGTCGCCGACGGCGCCTACGCCAATCTCGAGCTGCCGAAAGAGCTGCGGGACAAGGGCATTCACGGCCGCGACGCTGCCTTCGCCACCGAGCTCACCTACGGGGCAACACGACTTCGTGGTCTCTACGACCCGATTATCGCGGCGGCGGCCGGACGCCCCATCGTCAACATCGACGCCAACGTCCTGGACACGCTGAGGCTCGGCGCACATCAGGTGCTCGGGATGCGGGTCGCCGCCCACGCCGCTGTCGACCAGACCGTCGGGCTGGCCCGGCTGGTCAACGGAGCCAGCGCCGGCGGGTTCGTCAACGCGGTCATGCGCCGCATCAGTGAGAAGGACCTCGACACCTGGATCGCGCAGGTCGTGCCCGCCGACGACCCGATTGCCGCTCTGGCGACCCTGCACAGCCACCCGGAGTGGATCGTCCGGGCCCTGCGGGCGGCCCTGATCGGGCATGGGGCCTCGACCGCCGAGACGCTGGACGCCGACCTCGAGGCTCTGCTCGTCAGCAACAATGCGGCGGCCAAGGTCTCCCTGGTGGCACGCCCGGGCCTGTGCGACGTCGAGGAGCTGACCCGCGCCGGAGCGGCGCCGTCCCTGTTGTCGCGCGTGGGCGCAGTCCTCGACTCGGGCGACCCAGGCTCGATCTCGGCGGTCCGCTCCGGACGCGCCGCGGTTCAGGACGAGGGCTCGCAGCTGGTTGCCCTCGCCGTGGCGACCGCCGAGGTGACCACCGGTTCAGAGCACGAGAAGTGGCTGGACCTGTGCGCGGGGCCGGGCGGCAAGACCGCACTCCTGGCGACCTTGGGCTCACAGCGCGGCGCGACGTTGTTCGCCAACGAGATCAGTGAGCACCGCACCGACCTGGTGCGCCAGACTCTCGACGCGGCCATCGACTCCGGCATCGAGGTGATGATCGGCACGGGTGACGGCCGTGAGATCGGCGAGGACGAGCCCGAGACCTACGACCGGGTGCTGGTCGACGCGCCATGCACCGGTCTGGGTGCGCTGCGCCGACGGCCCGAGGCCCGGTGGCGCCGAACCACGGCAGACCTGGCCGAGCTCGGCGTCCTGCAAAGGGAGCTGCTGGTCTCTGCGATCGAGGCCACCCGGCCCGGCGGAGTCATCGGCTACGCGACGTGCAGCCCTCACCTGGCTGAGACCCGGTTCGTCGTCTCTGACGTCACCAAGAGGCGTCAGGACGTCGATGTCGTGGATGCCCGCGACCTGTTCCTGGACGCCGACGGCCAACGCCTCGAGCACCTCGGCGAGGGACCCTTCGTCCAGCTCTGGCCCCACGTGCACGGCACAGATGCGATGTTCTTCGCCCTGCTGCGCAAACGTGCGTAGCACCAACACCTCACGTCACCTAGGGTTCGGACGTGCAGATCTCACCCAGCATCCTCGCCTCCGACTTCACCAACCTCGAGAGCGAGCTCAAACGGATCGCCAATGCCGACTGGGCCCATGTCGACGTGATGGATGCCCACTTCGTGCCCAACCTGACCCTCGGCCTGCCGGTCGTCGAGGCCCTGGCACGTGTAAGCCCTCTCCCGCTGGACTGTCACCTCATGGTCGACGACCCCGACCGGTGGGCGCCGAGGTACGCCGAGGCCGGTGCTTCGAGCGTGACCTTTCACATCGAGGCAGCTCGCGAGCCCACATCGCTGGCTCGCAACCTGCGTGCCCTGGGCGTCCGCACCGGTATGGCGCTCAAGCCGGGCACCCCTTTTACTCCCTACGCCGACCTGCTGCCCGAGCTGGACATGGTCCTGGTCATGACGGTCGAGCCGGGATTCGGTGGTCAGTCGTTCATGGCCGACCAGCTGCCCAAGGTGCGTGAGGTCCGTCAGGCGGTGGCCAGGTGCGGCGGCGAGATCTGGGTGCAGGTCGACGGGGGAGTCTCGGCCACCACCATCGAGGCGTGCGCCGAGGCAGGGGCGGACGTCTTCGTCGCCGGGTCAGCCGTCTTCGGCGCGGAGGATGCGGCAGCGGCGGTGGACCAGCTGCGCGCCTTGGTCGCGCGGCATTCCCCTGCGGGATGATCCGCAGGGCGTGGGCCGCTGCGGCACGACCGGCGGCAGGCCGCGCAGCTCGGCGCGAAGGACCGTCTCGGCGAACGTGATGACGTGCCCGTCTCGGGTGCCGGGGGCGCTCACGCCAAGGCCGCATTCCGTCGGCTGGTCATCGCAGTGACATACTGACCTCACGTGCTCCGTGATCGGTGTAACTCCGAACCGGCGGTGAAAGTCCGCGACCCGACCGCATCCAGTGGCCGGTGAACCTGGTGAAACTCCTGGGCCGACGGTGAAAGTCCGGATGAGAGGTAGCAACAGCGGCGCCTGTCAGTTGACCCCATTGGGGTTGGCGGCGGGTCAGTCGTGGTGACCTGAGGTCATTGGCGTTTTTGTGGACCCACCTGGGTCTGCCGCATCCTGCCATGACCCGCTGGTCACCGTTCGCGCCCCGGAGCTCGCCCGAACAGGACTCGAGCACGAGGGGCAGGGCATGGCAGACCACGAGGTCGATGCACCAGGGCATGCGCGCGATGTCGCGCTCATGCGTCGCGCCTTGGAGCTGGCTGCCCGCGGACCTCTGGGCGACCCCAACCCGCGTGTGGGTGCGCTCATCCTCGATCACCACGGCACGGTTGTCGGCGAAGGGTTCCATGCGGGTGCCGGCACGCCCCATGCGGAGATCATGGCGTTGCGCCTGGCCGGCGCGGCGGCCAGGGCCGGCACGGCAGTGGTCACCCTCGAACCGTGTGCGCACACCGGGCTGACCGGGCCCTGCAGCCTGGCGCTGATCGAGGCCGGCGTGTCCCGGGTCGTCTTCGCCCAGTCCGACCCGAACCCCTCAGCACGTGGTGGGAGGGCAGTTCTGGAGGCTTCCGGCATCAAGACGACAGCCGGTGTACTGGCGGAGGAGTCGACCGCACTCAACGACGCCTGGACCTTCTCCTTCGTGCACGGCCGGCCCAAGGTGACGTGGAAGTTCGCAGCCACCCTCGATGGCCGCTCGGCGGCGGCTGACGGCAGTAGCCGATGGATCACCGGCCCCCTGGCACGGGCCGATGTCCACCAGCTGCGGGCAGAGTGCGACGCCATCCTGGTGGGCATCGGGACGGTGATCGCCGACGACCCGGCGCTGACCGTGCGCGGGCCGGACGGAACGGCATCCGGCCGGCAGCCATTACGTGCGGTCATGGGGCTGCGGCCGGTCCCGGCCTCCGCGCGTGTGCTGGACCATGGAGCGAGGACACTCCAGCTGGCCACCCGCGACCCGGTTGAGGCACTCAAGTCCTTGGGCGAGCACGAGATTCACCACGTCTGGCTCGAGGGCGGGCCGACGGTGGCCGCCGCGTTCCTGGGGGCCGGCCTCGTGGACGAGGTCATCGCCTACCTCGCCCCCGCCCTGCTCGGCGCAGGCGCGCCGGCGGTGGGGGACCTCGGAATACAGACCATCGACCAGGCACTGCGGCTCGTGCCGCACGAGGTCACCACGATCGGACCTGACATCAGGATCCGCGCCAGCATCGCCAAGCCCAGCAACATCCTCATGACCAACAGCGAAGGACTCTGATGTTCACTGGAATTGTCGAGGAGCTCGGCGAGATCGTCGCCATCGAGCGCGGTACTGACTCGGCGGTGCTCACGGTGCGTGGCCCACTCGTGACCAGCGACGCCACAGCGGGTGCGTCCATCGCGGTCAACGGCGTCTGCCTGACCGTGGTCGAGCATGACGGCCAGACCTTCTCGGTGGATGTGATGGCCGAGACCCTGAACCGCAGCAGCCTGGGCAGTCTGCGGGCCGGCAGCGAGGTCAACCTCGAACGCGCGATGGCAGCCAGCGCCCGGTTCGGCGGCCACATCGTCCAGGGCCACGTCGACGGCACGGCCCACATCCTGGCGCGCCTGCCCGGCGAGAACTGGGAGGTCGTGCAGCTCACCCTGCCGCCAGAGGTCTCCCGCTACGTCGTCGAGAAGGGCTCGATCACCGTCGACGGGATCTCACTGACCGTCTCGGCCATCACCGACGACACCTTCTCGGTCTCACTGATTCCCACCACCCTCGACCGGACCACGTTGGGACACAAGGCAGTCGGCGACCCTGTCAACCTCGAGGTCGACGTCATCGCCAAGTATGTCGAGCGGCTGCTCACCCACTCTGGTACCAACGGGGAGCCCACCAGATGAGCCTGCTCGAGCGACTTTTCGACGCCCAGCTGAGCATCGCCGGCCAGCCGATCCTGTGGCGCGAGATCGTCGGGAACGCCTTCGGGTTCGCCTCGGCGATCGGCGGGCTCAGACGGCGGGTCTGGGCATGGCCCGTGGGGATCATCGGCAACCTGCTGCTGTTCACCGTCTTCTTCGGGGTGGCCTTCGTCAACCCCCAGCACGAGACGCTCTACGGCCAGGCCGGTCGGCAGGTCTTCTTCGTCATCACCAGCCTGTATGGCTGGTGGCGGTGGAGCCGGATCAGTGCGCAGCGCGCGGCCGATGCCCCCGCGATCACCCCGCGTTGGGCGACCGCTACAGAAAGACTGCAGTACCTCGCGGGGTGGGTCTGTGGCGTGATCCTGACGCAGTGGGTGTTCGCGCAGATCGGTGCCGGCTTTCCCGCCCCACGCTGGTACTACTGGTGCGACGCCTGGATCTTCGTCGGCTCGATGGTCGCGACCTACGCCATGGCCCAGGGCTGGAACGACTTCTGGCTGGCGTGGATCGCCGTTGACCTGGTTGGCGTCCCCCTGCTGGTCCACTCGCACTTCTACCCCTCGGCCGTGCTGTTCGCCATCTACGGCGGGCTGGTCATCTACGGCTTCTTCGTCTGGCTCAAGGCCTCGCGCACCGAGGTCCCTGACCGTCGAGTCCCTGACAGTGAACATATGGAGGTGCCGGCATGAGAGCAGGGCTGTCCACGATCGAAGAGGCGTTCGAGGCACTCCGGGCCGGCCTGCCGGTCCTGGTGACCGACGACGAGGACCGCGAGAACGAGGGTGACGTCATCCTGGCGGCGGCGACTGCCACGGCGGAGTGGATGGCCTGGACCATCCGCTACACCTCCGGCTTCATCTGCGTACCGATGCCCGAGACCCGTGCGGATCGCCTGGAGCTGCCCCCGATGGTGGCGGACAACCGCGACCCTCGTCGCACGGCCTACACCGTGACCGTGGACGCCGCCGAGGGTGTCACCACGGGCATCAGTGCCGCGGACCGTGCCCACACGGTTCGCCTGCTGGCGCAAGAGGGCACGATGGCTTCGGACTTCGTCCGCCCGGGTCACGTCGTCCCCCTGCGCGCCAGGGAGGGCGGGGTACTCGAACGTGGCGGGCACACCGAGGCGGCGGTGGACCTGTGCCGCCTCGCCGGACTTGCGCCGGTGGGCGCGATCGGCGAGCTCGTCCATGACGACGGCTCGATGATGCGTCTGCCCGCGGTCCTCGGGCTGGGTGCCCGGTACAACCTGCCGGTCGTCACCATCGCGGCGCTGATCGCCTGGCGTCAGCGCCACGACCGCATCGAGCGCCTTGCAGAGACCTGGCTGCCGACCGAGCACGGCGTATTCCGCGTGGTCGGCTATCGCGACCTGCTGACCGGTGACGAGCACCTTGCGCTAGTCAGTCCCAAGGGTCTGCCGGGCCGAGCACCGTTGGCACGACTGCATTCTGAGTGCCTCACCGGAGACGTGTTCGCCTCCCAGCGCTGCGACTGCGGGGGGCAGCTGGAGCGCTCCCTGGAGCGGGTCGGCGCGGAGGGCGGCGTCGTGGTCTATCTGCGCGGCCACGAGGGCCGGGGGGTCGGACTGCTCAGCAAGCTGCAGGCCTATGCGCTGCAGGACACCGGCTTTGACACCGTCGATGCGCAGACCGAGCTGGGGCTGCCGATCGACGCGCGCGAGTACGCGGCAGGCGCGGCGATCCTGGCCGACCTCGACATCGCCTCGGTGCGGCTGCTGACGAACAACCCGATGAAGGTCAACGCCTTGCGCGAGTACGGCATCGAGGTCGCCGCTGTCGAACGCCTGAGCATGGTGCCGGGTGCGCACAACCAGGTCTACCTGCGCACCAAGCGCGATCGCATGGGCCACGACCTGATTCTCGACGAGCACGACAAGGGGGCATCGGCGTGAAGCGCGGTTCTCCCAGCCAACAGGTCGACGGCAGCGGTCTGAGCGTCGCCATCGTCGCGGCCTCCTGGCACTCGACGGTGATGGACGGGCTGATCGACGGCGCCCGCCGTGGTCTGGCCGACGCGGGCGTCCTGTCCGTCAAGCTGGTCCGGGTGCCGGGAGCCTTCGAGCTGCCCGTTGCCTGTGCGCGCCTGGCGCCCTCGTACGACGCCGTGGTCGCTCTCGGCGTGGTGATCCGGGGTGGCACACCGCACTTCGACTACATCTGCCAAGCCGCCACGATGGGCGTGACCGACGTCAGCGTCCGGTCCGGCACCCCGGTGGGCTTCGGCGTCCTCACCTGTGACGACGAAGAACAGGCCCTCGACCGCGCCGGGCTCGAGGACTCGAGTGAGGACAAGGGCCACGAGGCGGCCACCGCAGCGGTGGCGACCGCGGTCATATTGCGTGACCTGCAGGCGTGAGACACGTAATCTGCACTGGTGACTGACAACGCGATGCGCCGCGCCCTGGCTCGTGTCCGTGAAGGCAAGGCTCTCGACGAGGGCGAGGCGCTGGTGCTGCTCGGCGCCCGGGGCGCCGACCTCGACGAGCTGCTCGGGTCCTCCACCCGTGTCCGCGATGCCGCGATGGTCGCGGCCGGCCGACCCGGGGTCGTGACGTACTCCCGCAAGGTCTTCATCCCGCTGACCCGTCTGTGCCGGGACCGTTGCCACTACTGCACCTTCGTGACCGTCCCGCATCATCTCCCCGCGGCATACCTCTCGCCTGACGAGGTGCTGGACATTGCCCGCGCGGGCGCGGCACAGGGCTGCAAGGAGGCGCTGTTCACCCTCGGTGACCGCCCCGAGGACCGCTGGCCGCAGGCCCGCGAGTGGCTCGACGCTCACGGCTATGACGACACGCTGGCTTACGTCCGCGCGATGGCCATCCGGGTCCTTGAGGAGACCGGTCTGCTGCCGCACCTGAACCCCGGCGTCATGTCGTGGTCAGACCTTCAGCGGCTCAAGCCAGTCGCCCCGTCGATGGGCATGATGCTCGAGACGACGTCGCGGCGCCTCTTCGAGGAGCCCGGGCAGGCGCACTTCGGCTCTCCCGACAAGGACCCAGCGGTTCGGCTGCGGGTGCTCGAGGACGCAGGCCGGGTGGGCGTCCCGTTCACCACCGGCATCCTGGTCGGCATCGGCGAGACGGCGGCCGAGCGGCTCGACTCGATCCTGACGATCCGGCATGTCGCCCGCGAGTACGGCTCGGTCCAGGAGTGCATCGTCCAGAACTTCCGGTCCAAGGACGACACGGCGATGCGCGCCACGCCGGACCTCGGTGAGGAGGAGTACCTCGCCACGATTGCCGTGACCAGGCTCCTGCTTGGGCCCTCGGTCAGTGTGCAGGTGCCGCCGACCCTGTCCGAACCGCAACAGATCCCGCGCCTCCTCGCCGCCGGCGCCGACGACTGGGGCGGCGTCTCGCCGGTCACCCCGGACCACGTCAACCCCGAACGCCCCTGGCCCGAGATCGAGGACCTGCGCCGCTGGACGGGCGAGTCCGGGCTGAGGCTGGCCGAGCGGCTCACGACCGGCGCGCGATACGTCCTGGGTGCACTCCAGCGGGACGAGCCCTGGATCGACCCCCGGCTGCATCCGCACGTCCGTGCCCTGGCCGACCTGCGGACCGGCCTGGCCAACGAGGACGCACGGCCGCAGGGTCTGCCGTGGCAGGAGCCGGACGGCGGTATGCAGGTCAGCGGGACCGGCAGTGGCCGGGTGGACCTGCATCGGGGGGTCGACGAGGAGGGCAGGAGTGCCGATCGCCGCAGTGACTTCGACGAGGTCTACGGCAGCTGGCAGGAGGTGGCGACCCGCGCACCGGACTCGTTGGCCGCGCCGCCGCGCCTCGACGCGGACGTCCGGGCGGCTCTGGTCCGCGCCCAGGACGACCCGGCCGGGCTGAGCGACGAGGACTACCTGGCGTTGCTCACCTGCGACGGGGCCGATCTCGACGCGGTCACCTCCCTGGCCGACGCTGTGCGCCGGGACGTCGTCGGGGATGACGTCACCTATGTGATCAACCGCAACATCAACTTCACCAACGTCTGCTACGTCGGGTGCCGGTTCTGCGCGTTCGCCCAGCGCCGGACCGATGCCGACGCCTACACGCTGTCCCTCGAGCAGGTCGGGCAGCGCGCCGCCGAGGCCCAGGCGGTCGGTGCCACTGAGGTCTGCATGCAGGGTGGCATCGACCCCTCGCTGGGGCGGACGGCCTACGCGGACCTGGTCCGGGCGGTGAAGTCAGCCGCTCCGGGCATGCACGTGCACGCCTTCTCGCCGATGGAGATCGCGACCGCCTCGGCCAAGGCCGGCATGTCGGCCCGTGCCTGGCTGATGGAGCTCAAGGATGCCGGGCTCGACTCGATCCCGGGCACCGCGGCCGAGATCCTCGACGACGAGATCCGGTGGGTGCTCACCAAGGGCAAGCTGCCGGCGGCGCAGTGGGTCGAGATCGTCGCGACCGCCCACGAGCTCGGGATCCCGTCGAGCAGCACGATGATGTACGGCCACGTCGACCACCCCCGGCACTGGGTCGCCCACCTGCGCACCCTCGCGGCGTTGCAGGACCGCACCGGCGGCTTCACCGAGTTCGTCCCGTTGCCGTTCATCCACACCAACGCGCCGGTCTACCTGGCCGGTCTGGCTCGTCCGGGACCGACGATGAGGGACAACCGCGCCGTCCACGCCGTGGCTCGGCTGATGCTGCACGGGCGCATCGACAACGTGCAGACCTCATGGGTCAAGCTCGGCGTCGACGGCAGCCGTGCAGTGCTGCAGGGTGGGGCCAACGACGTCGGCGGCACCTTGATGGAGGAGACGATCAGCCGGATGGCCGGTTCGGAGCACGGGTCGGCCAAGACCGTCGCGGAGCTCACCTTCATCGCCGAGGGCATCGGACGTCCGGTGCGCCAACGCACCACGACCTATGCGGTGCCGCACACCTGATCGCGCAGTGATCTGGAGGTAGAGATGCCGAGCGAGGACAGGCTCCGGTCGCTGGCCCAGATCAACGATCACCTCCAGGCGGTGGGGAGCCTGGAGGAGCACATCAACCGCATCCTCGAGAAGCAGGTCAAACAAGTCCCGGAGAGGCAACGTGGCCGCATCGAGGTGCTTGAGGTCGGCTTCGGCTACGGTCGCGTCCTGCTGGAGCTGAGCTGGCTGTTCCGCGATCGCGAGGTGGGCTTTCA
>Ga0105243_10004009_pt1 | contig 11731 bp, 12 predicted proteins | sample KBSM34metaG_FD_81525 | JGI IMG/M metagenome (GOLD analysis project Ga0105243, IMG submission 81525) | Miscanthus rhizosphere microbial communities from Kellogg Biological Station, Michigan, USA - KBS M3-4 metaG | ecosystem: Host-associated > Plants > Roots > Rhizosphere > Soil | place...
CCGACTGCCGGCGCCGACCTCGCGTTCGAACGCCTCGCGCACCGCGCCCAGATCGTCGCGATGACGCAGGTAGACGGTGTAGGCCAGCGCGTCTGCCTCGAACGAGTGGCCCACGCGTTGCGACGCGAGCTCGCGCAGCACCCGGATGTTCTCGAGGGTTTCTTCGGTCTGCCGGCGCACATCACCGATGTGCACCGTCTCGTGGCCGACGATGCTCGCAGTGCCGGAGATGAACAGCGCCTGGCGTCCCGCCCCGACCTCGGCCAGCGCGGCCCGCGAAAACGTCGGCGCACGCGGCCCATAGGACTGCGGGTAACGGTAGGCGCTGACCTGGCGCGGGTTCTCGATCGCGAGCGGCGCATGCCGCCCGGCGAGGAACGAAACGCGCAACGGCCCGCCGCGCGTGCCGAGCGCGCATGCGGCCGGACTGCCGTCGAACGCACTGCGGCCGGCGGCAAGGAAGACATCCTGCCGGCCGACGTTGAACTGGCGGTAGCGCTCGATGCCGCCGGTCTCGAGGTTGTGATGTCGGCGATGTAGCGCACGCAACCGCGCGCGCCATGCTCGATCGCGCCCTTGACCAGCCAGGCATCGGCCCAGGCGCCATCGGGCGTGGCCGGTGCGAGCAGCGGTGCGTCGACCGCGCCCGGCGCCGAACCGACGATGCGCGCGCCGAGCACGCCGGCGTCGGCCACACCCCCCAGCGGCGTCCGGCCGAAAGCCAAGGGTGCGAGCCCAACCCGAGGTGCCCGCCGCAACGGCGCAGTGACAGCGGAGATATCGGCTTGGGTACGGCTCGGCAACGCGTGGAGGCGCTGGATCAACGCGTCGGAGATTCCGGCGGTTTCGATCGACGAGCCCGGGCCCATCGTCAGCATCACTCCCCAGTCGCCCGACCGCACCTCGCCCTCTTGCAGTAGCCGACGGTAAGAGAACAGGAACGATCCGCTGGACAGGTTGCCGTGATCGCGCAGCACGCTGGTCGTGTGGCGCACGTCGTGCATGGTCAGCATCAGATTTGCGCAGATCGAGTCGATGACCTTGCGCCCTCCGGAGTGCACCACCCAATGCGATATGTCGCGCTGGCGCAGGCCGGTGCCTTCGAGCAGCCGCTGGATCGCGACAGGTGCGTTGGCGCCGACCATGAAGGACACCAGCAGCGCCACCCAGAAGCCCGGGGCGAGCCTCCAGAAGCGCCGGCTTGCGTACGTGCCCAATGCCGGTGCGGGGCGTCCTTCGAGATTGCGGCGCCAGAAGGGTAGAGAGAGCAGGACTGACGCGCGACAGCTCCTGGCGAAGCCGCTCATCCACCAAGCCGTGCGGCGGTGCGTCGAGTGACATTCCAATGGCGACGACAACGCGCTAGTCTTACTGTGTTATTTAAATCAAGGCATTATGCGCACTTCTTCGAGCAAGAGGTGAGCCTTGATGAAGGAACTGCAGGAATTTGAGCGCTACTTGACGCATCTGGGCGAAGGGTTGGGTCATGCCGACCGGCAGGCTGGGCTGCGTGGGTATTGCACGGGCCTGATGGCGCCGCTCAAGCGCAAGAGCGTGGAGCCGATGGCAGCGCACCTGGCGCCGTCGGCCACACGCTCGCGGCACCAGTCGTTGCATCACTTTGTGGCCGATTCGGCATGGTCCGACGAACAGATGCTGCTGCGCGTGGCGCAGTGGGTCGTGCCGGCGATGGACTTCAGCGACGGCGGCTGGTGGATCGTTGACGACACCGGCTTTCCCAAGCAGGGACAGCATTCGGTGGGCGTCGCCCGGCAGTACTGCGGGATGCTGGGCAAGCAGGACAACTGCCAGGTGGCGGTGAGCGTGACGCTGGCGTGCCAAGCGGGCAGCCTGCCGGTAGCCTGGCAGTTGTATCTGCCCCAGGAATGGGCCGAGGACATGGCACGTCGCGAGAAGGCGGGCGTTCCGCCGGACTTGGATTTCGCCACCAAGGCGGCGATTGCGCTGGCGCAGATCGAGCGGCTGATGGAGCAAGGTGCGCCCAAGCACTGCGTACTGGCCGATGCAGGCTATGGCGTGGACACGGCGTTCCGAGAACGCCTGAGCGAGCTGGGTCTGGCCTATGTGGTGGGTGTGACGGGCCAGGTGACGGTGTGGCCGCCGGGGCACGCCCCGCTGCCGCCCGAGCCGTACAGCGGTCGTGGCAACGTGCCCAGCCGGCAGCGCCTGGGAGAAGCCAAGCACCAGCGTCCGATGTCGGTCAAGGAGTTGGCGTTCGAGCTGGATCCTTCTCAATGGCAGACCCTCGAATGGCGCGAGGGCACCAACTTCACCTTGCGATCGCGATTCGCCCGCGTTCGCGTGCATGCAGCGTACCGCGATCAGCAGCGCTCGCAGCTGCGCCCTCAGGAGTGGCTTCTCATCGAGTGGCCCGAGGGTCATCGCGAACCGATGAAGTATTGGCTGTCCACGCTGGCCGAGGACGTGCCGCTGCAGCGCATGGTGTTGGAGGCCAAGATGCGCTGGCGCATCGAGCGCGACTACCAAGACCTCAAGCAGGAACTGGGGCTGGGGCACTACGAAGGCAGAGGCTGGCGTGGCTTCCATCACCACGCCAGCCTGAGCATCGCCGCCTACGGCTTCTTGATGGTCCAACAACTGCGGCACCCCGAGGGCGCCGGCAAAAAAAACGCTGCACGACGCAAAGAACCTGCCCTACCCACGCATTACAAGCCTCGCGGCAGCCCAGCGCACGCAGCGCCACGTCCCATCGTCCATCACGACCTTGCGGCTGCTTATCGCCGCAGCCTTGCTCAAGACCCTGCCCCGATGTCCGTGTTGCCTACGCGAAAACGCAAGACTACGCTTTTGACACAGTAAAACTAGAGGTGAGCCACTCGCTGCCGGTGGCGCCGAACCTGCTGGCTCGCGACTTCACGCCCGAGGCGCCCACCGCGTGTGGGCTGGTGACCTCACGTACATCCAGACCGGTGAAGGCTGGCTGTACCTGACCATCGTGCTGGACCTGTTCAACCGCGAGATCGTCGGTTGGTCGATCCAGCATCGAGCTCGAAGCCAATCTTTGCCATCCAGCTCGTCAAGACGTGGGTTGCTGTAGCCGCCGACGTTGTACCTCCCCTGCCCGTTGCTGCTGTCCGGCGTCGCCATCAACACCGTCAGGGAGTCATCGAAATATTCGGCGAAGTCTCAGCCGATCCAGCGCTCATATGGTCCCGGGTGCGACATGCGGGACCCGGCTCCGCTCACGTTGCGCAGATGCTCCAGCAGCATCTTGGACAGCAGGTCCTTGCGTGCCGACAGTTCGATGACCTGACGCCCAGCAGCGGCTTGGCCCTTCTTGTTGCCAAACGCGGAGCAAATCTGATTTGCGAGTGCTTTCATATCTATTCCTTAAGTCGAGTGAAAGAAGCTGGCGTCGCGGTCTGCGCAACCGTGCCAGGCACACTGGAAGCATGCGGGTTTCATGATGGGCCACAGCGCAGAGTCGGCCTTTCCTTTGCGCGCCAACCGATTGCGCCTGGATGACATGGCGGGGTTACCCCCAAGCCTCGAGTCCGCTGACCTCAACCCTGCCTATTGAATTTCGCCTATGTCTTGCCGCCCCGTCACGCAGGTGTTGACGCTGTCTCGCTCGTGCACGGGCAAGGTCACACGAATCTCGTGATGCCCTGAGCCGGCTTGACCCGGGCTCGGCGATCCCACCTTCGATCCCGATCTGCTGCAGCCTCGCCAGATGCGAGCGCGCGCGCGAGGACGGCCTGCACCTCACGCATCACCTGATCCCGGCATGCCGTACTACCGACTGCAGGAAGCCCAGCGTGTGTGCAGCCACTTACCCATGTACCGCAACGGGGACTTCACCCGCAGCAGCTATTTCCGCGGGCTCGGCTCTGTCGTGGATGAAAGGTTCAACATGACGCAATCCAAAACTGTCATGGCGCAATCTAACGCTGTCAAAAGCAAGAAGCCGCAGCACGCCAAGCAGCTGTTCGCGGGCTGCGGCCCGGTCGCCCCGGGCGCGCCGCGGCAAGGCGGCGGCGGGCACTATCACTGATCCTGCAACTGAGCGGGGCAGGCTTCGGCAGCCAGACTTCGACCTCGGAGCTGCATGGTTGAGCGGGAGCAATGCCCGACCCGGTTCGGCTACTGACTGAGGCGACAACTCAGATGGGCGGAAAACTGCGGCGGGCCCCGGTTGGGGCCCGCCGTTTTGCGTCCTGGTCTCGAGGCAAGCGCTCTGACACCCGGATCTCTTTCCTCGGATGCGTGAACCCGCGTGCCATCGCCGCGGCCCCCGCACCGACACGCGGTGCGATCTTCACTGAACGGCGGCTGCATCGGGTTCGATTGATGCCAGTTGCTCCATTCCCACCCGCAACTCAGACGCTTCAAGATCGAGCGCGCGAGCAACACGGAGACGGTCAGGTCGTTCACGTCGCGACGACCGTGCAGCGTTCCCTGGCTACCGTCGTGCAGGATGTTGCCCAGTGAACGCCGCCGATTGCCCCACGATCAGCCAATCTGGCTCAAGACCTGCGGCCGCTCGCGCAGCATCAGGCCCCGGGGGGCGCACTTGGCGTGGCAGTCGAACACGCTTGCTGCTGGAGCAGCTGAGCCGCCTGGGACAGCAGGTGCTTGGTGACGTCGATCGACAAGGACGGCTGATGCTCCCAGTGATGCCAGAACAGCTCCACGGCGATCGGGTGGCCCGGAGCGAGGTCGACGAGACGACATTCGTCGACCAGGGCCTGCGCCTGCATCACCGGGACGAGCCCATACGCCACTCCATTGACAAGCGACTGGAGCAGCGTTGCCGGCGCCGGGAGATAGTGCCGGCGGTAGCGTTCTATGGGGAAACCGAAGACGGCCTGCAGGAACTGGTCATGCAGTGTGTCCTTGCGGTTGAAGACCACCGCGGGAGCGGGCAGGACCGACTGCACCGAGAGACCATTCGGAAAGTAGCGGGCAGCGAAGTCGGGAGTCGCGTAGCAGCGGTATTCCATCACGCCCAAAGGGAGCGCAACGAAGCCTGATGGAGCCTTGCGTTCGGTCGACACACAACCGATCACTTCACCGCGGACCAAGCGCCCGATCGTATGCGCCTGATCGTCCGCGACGACCTCTATGGCGATCCGGTGCTGCTCCAACAGGGCCCATAGGGCGGTCGGCAACCACGTCGCGAGCGAATCGGCATTCACGGCCACCGCCACCGAGACGAAGGCACCAGGGTCTGTCGGGCGGCGCAGCACGTTCAGGGTTGCCTGCTCGCTCAAGCGCAAGGCCTGTGCATGACGAAGCAGCAGCTCGCCCGCCGGCGTGGCGACCACGGGGCGCTCGCGGATAAGGAGCACGGTCGCTAGTGTCTCCTCCAGGGCCTTGATGCGCTGCGATATCGCCCCTTTGCTGACGTTGAGCAGGATCGCGGCGCGTTCGAAGCTGCCCTCGGCGACTATGGTGGCAAGGGTCTCCAGCTGTTCGCGGTCTAGCAAGGTGGGCTCCAAGGTCGACAGAGTCCATCGTTCGCAGCCAAGGGCCGCGAGGCGCCGCAAGCCTGCAGGCACATCGAGACGCTGCAAATTTAGGCAATCGAACGGACAGTAGCTATGACTATAGCATAGTCATCACTACTTTTTTGGCGCTGTAGCGGAACCCAGAGCGTGCCACCGCTTCATGCCGAAAGCCGCCCCGGAAGCACTGCCGGCCGACACGGGCGCGTGTCGCGTTCTATGCGGCCATCACCGACAACGATCACGCGGTCCGCCATGTCGATGGTCTCGCGGCGGTGGGCCACGAAGATGCGCGTGAGCTTCATCTCGCGCACGGCATCGTTGACACGCTGTTCGGTGGCCGCGTCCAGGTGAGCCGTGGCCTCGTCGAGGACCAGGATGCGAGGTTGCTTATAGAGCGCGCGAGCCAGCAGCACCCTTTGGATCTGTCCGCCCGACAGGCCGCTGCCCAGATCGCTGACAAGCGTTTCATAGCCCATCGGCATCTCAACGATGTCCTCGTGTATGGCTGCCTGGCGCGCGCAGGATTCGATGCGTGCAGCGTCTGGTTCCGGGGAGAAAAAGCTTATGTTGTCGGCGATCGATCCCGAGAAGAGCCGGTCATCCTGCATGACCGTTCCTATCAACCGCCGGTAGTTCTTCAGGCCCACTCGCTTGAGCGGGCGGTCGCCCATCCGGACCTCTCCTTCCGTCGGTTGCAGTATGCCGAGAATCAGCTTCACGAGAGTCGTTTTGCCTCCCCCGGAAGGCCCCACGATGGCCACGCACTCGCCAGGCTCTATTCGCAGGCTCACGTCCCGCAGCACGTCCGGCTCCGACGATGCATAGCGAAAACAGACATCCTTGAGCTCGATCGAAGGCTGCAGCCGCACGAGGTCGATCTCGTCCGCAGCGTCGATTTCGGGCGCGGCCAGCACGATGTCGGCCAGCCGCTCGCAATGCACGCGCAGCATTCGGATTTCGAAGAACTTGTCGACCAAGGCCCCGATCCGCTGGGCAAACTGCTCCCGGTAGGCCAGGTACGCGAACAACATGCCCACGGTGAAGCGCTGGTCCAGAACGAGCAAGGCAGCAAGCCAGACGACGACAACCCGTTCGATGCCGAACAACATTAGCTCGCTGGAGCTTGCGACGACGTCGAGGCGCTGGCCCGCGAGCCGCGCGCGAAACTGCTCGCCCGCAAAATACATCCAGCCCGCCCGTCGCTCCTCGCCACGACCGAAGAGCTTGATGGCTTGAATGCCGTTGGCCGTCTCGAGGAAGTGCGTTTCCTGGCGAGCCTGGTGCGCGATTTCGCGCGCAGCCGTTGCGTGCTGCGCGCGGTAAAGCCAGGCGCGCAACAACAGATACGCTAGCACCGGCAGCAACGAGACTGCTGCCAGAACCGGGCTGTACAACGCCATCATCGTCAGCGTGCCGGCGGCCAGGGCACCATCGAGTAGAGCCTGTACGACGCTGGTGGACAAAGTTCTCTGGATGGCGCCCACCGAGCCGAAGCACGACATGATGTGACCGACATGTCGTTTCTCAAAGTACGCCGTCGGCAAGCGCAGCAAGTGCGAGAACACCGCCCCGAGCCACTGGTAGTTCATCGACACGCCCAATGCTGCGACGAGCCAGCCCCGCGCTGCGCCCACGATCCCCCGCATCAGGATCAGTCCGAGGAAGCCTATGCCGAGTACCGTCAACAGCTCGCGGTCCGCCGACACGAGCGCCTGATCGACCACCCATTGCAACTGGAAGGGCAGCAGCACTACCAGCGTCTCGAGCACCACACCGAGCAGTAGCAGTTGAACCAGCACCTTCTTGAGGCCGCTGACCTGGCCGATGAGGCGCCCTATGCCCACCGATTGGGCATCCTTCAGCGGCACGAACGTGGCTGCAGGCTGCAGTTCCAGGGCAATGCCGGTGAAGTGCTCGGCCACCTCCTCCAGCGGCATGCGGCGAACGCCGCTCGCCGGGTCGTGGATGACGACATGGCGGCGGCCGACACTTGCCAGTACGACGAAGTGGTTCAGGTCCCAATGCAGCAGACACGGCAGCTGAAGCTGCGCCAGCTGATCCATCTCCAGGCGCAGCGGCGACGGCTCGAGATCGAGTGCACCCGCCATGCGCATAAGCGCCTCCAACGACGCCCCCCGGCGTGAGACGGCGAAGCGCCGCCGCATCGCCGCCAGGTCGGTATCGTGACCATGGAAGCGCGCAATCATCGCAAGGCAGGCGATGCCGCACTCAGTCACCTCAGCCTGCAGAACGACCGGCAAGCGACTGGCAAAGAGGTTCCAGTGTGTCACGTGGTTTCCTTTGTTGCCGGAGCCGCCCACCGCTTCAACGGAGCGAACAGCCAGTCCACCAGACGACGCTCCTCCAGGCGCAGGCTTGCGTTCACGGTCAAGCCGGCCATCAGGTCGTAGGTTTGGCCACCGGAGACGCGCAACTGTTGGGAGGCCAGGCGCACCCTCACCCGGTGGCTGACTCGGCCGTCCGCCGCAACGACGCCGACATCGATGCCGGCGACGGTGCCTACCTGCTGGCCGAACATTGCATGCGGGTAGGCGTCGTAGCGCAGCCAGACCGGAGTGCCGATGCGCACGAATGCCATCGATCGACTTGGCACAGCGAGCTCGGCCTGCAAGCTGCTGTCGGCAGGCACCAGCGAAGCGATCTCCGCCTCGGCGGCCAGCGACTGGCCACGACGCACTGCCACCCCGACGATGCGACCGGCTTGCGGCGCACGTACCACCAGTTCCCGTCGCGCTTCGTTCTCGGCCTGCTGCTGACGCAGATCGGCGGCCATCCGCTCAAGCTGTTCACGCTCTCGCTGCTCCTGCAGCGGAAGCTCACGTTCTTCGGCCAGCGCCTGCTGCAGCCGCGCCTCAATCTCGGCGGCGCTGCGTCGCGATGCGGACAAGCGCGCCGCCTGTTCCAAGGTATCGGCGCCGCGCTCCTCAACCAATGCGGCGCTAACGAATCCTTGAGCCTGCAGATCTTGCATGCGCCGTTGGTTCTCGCGCGCCAGTTCGCCACGCCGCTGGTGCAATTCCATCTCGGTCCGGATGTGCCCCAGCTCCTCGCCCAAGCTGCGCTTGCGCTCCCGCAGGGCGCGGCTCTTTTCCTCGAAAGAGCGCCCGAGCGTTGCAGATTCGGCGAGCACGCTCGCCAGCCGTTTCTCGATGAGCCCTGTCACCGCCTGCTGGGTCTCGCCCTTGGCGGTGGTCCGTTCGCCGGACACGACGGCGATCACATCCCCTGCGGCGACGATCTGCCCAGGCTTGACCGACACGTCAACGAGGACGCCCCTTTGAGGCGCAGACAACTGCAGAATGCCCATGTCGGGCACCAGCTGGCCCGTGACTTCTTCAGTCCGGCTGACGCTGAACAGGCACAGGAAGCCGATGAGTGCTGCGAGAGATGCGCATGCGAGGGCTGTCGCGGCGTGGGCCCACACAGGGCTGTCGATGACAATGCTGCCGTATAGCCGATGACGTTGCCGCTCGATCACTTGGTCACGAAAGAGGCCGCTCATGTCGTCGCTCATGCAGCCTGCAGTGGCAGTAGACCCATGCCGGATCTCGAGGGCTCCTGGACGCCCCGGCGGTACTCCCCCGGAGTGACGCCGAATACGCCGCGAAACATGGTCGAGAAGTGCGCAGCGCTTGAGAACCCCAGGTCCAGCGCGATTTCATTCAAGGAGCGCGATCCGGCCGAGGGTGCTCGCAAAATTTCCGCGCATGCCTCCACGCGACGATGCCATAGGTAGCGGCCAAGCGACGGGGCACCGGGACGGCTGAAGGCGCGTTGCAGAGTACGCACGCTGCAGCCGAATGCTTGCGCAATGCGCGACAGCGAAAGACACGGATCCTTGAGCCGGTGCTCGATGTACATCTCGATCGCCCGCACATCGATGCCAGCGCGAGGCAGGCGTGCTCTTGTCGTGGGAGCCGCAGCCAGTGCCTGCACCAGCAGGTCTGAAAGCATTTGACCAATCTCGTCGGCCAAATCCGCAGGCAGCTCCAACGCAGCCAAGCAGATGTCCCGTACCCATCCGAACGTCAGCGTCCCGAGCACGCCGTCGGGCTCCAGTCTTGCGATCCCGCGAGGCAGTTCCCCAGCAGGATCCGGCAGACGCAAGTTCAGCAAGAGCTGCTCTACCCTTCCTTCGTCGTCCACGCACACTTCTTCGAGTTCATTGACCAGCAGCATCTGGCCCGGGCGCAGGCGTTCCACCTGTCTACCGGCAGTAATGCGGCTCGTGCCAGAGAGTTGAACGAGGGCCAATTGCCTGCCGCTCCCGCGTCTCGCCAGACCGGAGATGCGCGACTCGCGAGCGTCGGCCTCGAATTGACAGTAGTGCAAGGGGCCGATCGTTCCGGACCTGATGCGGGCCCGAAAGAAGGCCGGCGAGACGAGCGCAGTCGTCACGCCGAGTTCCGCACCCGCCTCGAGGCCAGCTCGCAAATGCCGTTCAAGTGACGTCCGCCAATGCTCGGCAACATTGTTCGAAGCGGAGCCGGCGACTGACTCAAACCGAGCAGCGTCCCCGGCCGTCTGGTGCAAGCGTGCATGCCGCGGCGACCGAGAAAGTGACGCAGCACTGGCAGCAGGGTCGGTGGTCGCATCGAACCATGCACCAGCATTCGATCTGTCGAAAGTGTTCATTGATTGCCTCCATCGTTCGCTGGGGCATTCTGGAGTTATGAGGCATCGCCGCGCTTATCCTTTAGAACAACTCACCCCAGTTCACCATCGATGAATGCGCTTGGATTCCGGGCTGAAGCGTGCACGCCAGCGTCGTCACTTCGGTCCGAAGCCGTACGACACAGCAATGCGGCACACACCGGCATTCAGCATCGCTGCAGGCCGGGTAGATGTTCTAAACAGTCGTCAGCGCCCAAGCCACCCGTCCCACAATCTGTTCACCGGCGATGCCGATGCATGGTGCGTCGACAGCCGATCGGAGGTGATATGAACATCATGAATCGAATGGCTTGTTGTGTCTCTACCGCGCACCTGGAGCGGACGAACCTCGACGGCGCACCGCCGCATCTCTTGCGTCCCCTCTGCGGTCGACCAATGTCCGTCATCGAGTGGACTGAGCTGATTCTGGCGAGCGCGCTCGCTGGCGCCGCCCGCAGTCTCCGCCGGGTGCCTCGCTCGCGACCAGGCGGATTTCCCCTTGCAGGCCCGTTGACGACTTCGCGCGGCAGGGTGGCGTTTGCGTCCTGACGGCGATTGCTCTCATCGGCACCGAATTTGAATCGCCGAGGATCTCGGATGCTGCGTACGGACGCTGCGCCGGGTCTTCCGCCGCGCTGGCTTGCCGCCGATTCAACGCTACCTCTGGGAAAACCGCGTCGAGGCCTCCGTCGTGGTACTTCGCACGCCGGCTGCCGCGGAGCGATCGTTGACCGAGATCGCAAGCCGCCGGGCCGCGAAGCGCGTCTTCCACGTCGTAATGAAGCGCGAGTCGCAGCGCAGCTCGCCCATGATCTCCTCGCGCGAGGCGCCTTCATCAAGCAGCAGGATCAGCCGCGCGAACCGCGAACCGACTATCTCGCTTCCTGAATCGGCCCCAAGCGCCCGAGGGGACGCGCGCCGCTGCTCATGCGCTGGAGCACCGTCAAGGCCTCATCGGCGCGATCGACCGGCAAGAATAGATGATCGTGGTAATAGGCCGACACGACGTTGCAGGGAATGTCAAGCGCTGCCAATGTTCCCAGCACTTCCGACATGAAGCCGACTGCGGCCAGCTCGGAGTGAATGTTTAGCGTGATCAGGGCGCAGCGAAAGCGATGCGGTATGCCGTGGCGGAGCGCCTCTTCTTCTTCGACGATGGCAGAGCGACCTTCGGCTTCGTCGTAGGTGCACAGCGCCCGTAGTCCTGCCGGCTGCTCATTATTGGCAAACGTGCAGTACACGAAGCTGCCAGCGCGTAGCACCGGCGCCATTCCACGCAATAAGGCACCGAGGTCCTTCTCCCCGCTCGCCATTCTTCGCCTCCCAAGAATTCTCAGATGTGTGGAATGATGAACCATACATCTGTGTCACGAGTGCAGTTCAGTCCATATGACACCGTGTCAATCCGAATGAACCGCATTTGTCGCCGTGATTTCCAATTTGATCGGGATAGGGGCCGACCCGCAGGCCGGACCCCTCCCACACCACCCGGCATGCGGGTCCGCACCGGGCGGTTCGAGAAGTTGAGGTCAGGAGAATCTCGGGACTCCCAGGCTGTCGAAGTA
>Ga0105243_10004010_pt1 | contig 11730 bp, 11 predicted proteins | sample KBSM34metaG_FD_81525 | JGI IMG/M metagenome (GOLD analysis project Ga0105243, IMG submission 81525) | Miscanthus rhizosphere microbial communities from Kellogg Biological Station, Michigan, USA - KBS M3-4 metaG | ecosystem: Host-associated > Plants > Roots > Rhizosphere > Soil | place...
AATTATCCGACCAGCTCGCGCTTCTGGGAGGTGATCGACAAGCACAAGGTCAACATCTTTTACACCGCGCCCACCGCTATTCGTGCCTTGATGCGCGATGGCGACGCGCCGGTGAAAAAGACCAGCCGCGCTTCTCTCCGCTTGTTGGGCACTGTCGGCGAACCGATCAATCCGGAAGCCTGGCTCTGGTATCACCGCGTGGTGGGCGATGGCCGCTGCCCCATCGTCGACACCTGGTGGCAGACCGAGACCGGCGGCGCGTTGATCTCGCCCTTACCCGGCGCCACCGACCTGAAGCCCGGCTCGGCCACCAAGCCGCTGCCCGGCGTGGTGCCGCAACTGGTCGACGCCGACGGCAAGGTGCTGGAAGGCGCCAATAGCGGCAATCTTTGCCTGCTCGAAAGCTGGCCGGGGCAAATGCGCACCGTCTATGGCGATCACCAGCGCTTCATCGACACCTATTTCAAGACCTATCGGGGCAAATATTTCACCGGCGACGGCTGCCGGCGCGATGAAGACGGCTATTACTGGATCACCGGCCGCGTCGATGACGTGATCAACGTCTCAGGCCATCGCCTGGGCACCGCCGAGGTGGAAAGCGCCCTGGTCGGCCATCACGATGTGGCCGAGGCCGCGGTCGTGGGTTATCCGCATGACATCAAGGGCCAGGGCATCTATGCCTATGTCACCTTGAAGGTCGGCGTGGCTGCGAGTGACGCGCTGAAGGACGAGCTCAAGAAATTCGTCGGCCACGAAATCGGACCGATAGCCCGCCCCGACGTCATTCAATTCGCGCCAGGGCTGCCGAAAACCCGCTCGGGCAAGATCATGCGCCGCATCCTGCGCAAGATCGCGGAAGGCGATACTTCCAGCCTGGGCGACACATCGACCCTGGCCGATCCCAGCGTGGTGGACGATCTGGTGAAGAACGCCAAGCGCTGAACCGTGTGGATATTTTTCTATATTTTGGCGGCCATGGGCGTCGCCTATTGGGCCAAGCTGGACGGCCGCAACCCAGCGATCTGGTTTGCGGCCGCGCTTGTCGTAACGCCGCTGGGCGCGAGCGTCGCCTTGATGGTCTGTGACCGGTACTTTTCCTAGTTCTTCTTCACGGTGACGGTCGCGGTTGGCGCCGAAGCGGAACCGCCGTGACTCTTGTAATTGTCCCACATGAAGAAGCCGATGACGGCCACCACGACCAAAACCGCGCCCAACAAAAAGCCGATGATAGCGTTGCCGCCGCCGCTTGAACTGTCGACTTCCACTGCCATAAGATTCTCCCTGAATTTGAATCCGGGGATGGCAACGGTTCCAACGCCGAAATGTTCCGTGATCTAAGTTCCCTCAGCCCCGGCTAAGCGCCGCGTAGCCGTCCATCGCGGCCGCCAGGTCGATATCCTTCTGGGTGACTCCTCCCGCATCATGAGTCGCCAGGGTCACCTCCACCTTGTTGTAGACATTGAACCATTCGGGATGGTGATCCATTTTCGCGGCCAGCAACGCCGTGCGCGTCATGAAGGCGAAGGCGGCGTCGAAGTCCACGAACTGGAATTTGCGGCTGATGGCCTCGCGATCCTGGACCAGGCTCCAGTCGGGCAGCCGCTTCAGCGCGTTGCGCAATTCCTCAATCGCCAATTTGGGGGTCGGTTTCGCCATCGTCATAGCCTCTCAGCGGATACTCCTGTTCCACGCGATAGATGCTGCCGTCGCTGGTCAGCTTGCTGGAATACAAACAAAACGCATTCACCGCGAATTCGGCGCTGGTGGACAAGGCATGGTCGACCAGCCATTGCCGCAGCTTTTCCATTTCCGGATTGCGCAAGCGCGCCAGGGTGACATGAGGCATGAATTTGTGGGCGTCTTGCGGTTGTCCCACCCGGCGGATTGCACTGTCCACCTTGCGGGCGAGATGATCCAGCATGTCGTTAGGCCGCGCCGCCGCCCAAAGCGTGTGGGGCTGCTTGTTGCCGAACTGGCCGACGCCATGGAGTTGCAAGTCAAAGGCGGGCGCATCGATCCCCGCCAGGACATCGTCTATGGCGCGGGCATCGCGGCCATCCACCTCGCCGATAAAGCGCAAAGTGAGATGCAATTGCTCCCGGCTCTGCCAGCGCGCGCCGGGCACCCCGCCCTGCCACAGCATCAATTCGTGCGCCACGGTGTCGGGAACGGAAATGGCCGCGAACAACCTCATGCCGCCCGCCTCAGCGGCAGGCGATGACGCATCAACAATACGCTGCCGCCATAGGCCAGACCGGCGATTGCCATCGCGCCCGCCAACGCCACGACATCGCCTTGGCCGCGCAAGAGATAGGCCCCGGCCCAGGCGCCGGCACCACAAGCCAGCGCCGCCAGCAGGGATGCCGGAAGGGCCCGCAGAAATTGGGTTTCGATCGCGATTAAGGCGCGGCTGCGGCCCGTGAAGGTCAACAGGGCGACGTTGATCCAGGCGCCCAGTGCGGTGCCCAATGCCAATCCCGCCACGCCCAGACTGAATCCCCAAACAAAAATTACCTTGAGCAGGATATTGCTGATCAAGGCGATTACCGTGCTGCGCGCCGGAGTCATGGTGTCGTGCCGGGCATAGAAGGTCGCTTGCACGATCCGCAGCATCGCCATGGCGGGCAGCCCCGCGCCATAGGCCATCAGCGCCAAGCTCGCCAATTGCGCCGCCTGCGGACTGAAGGCGCCATGCAGAAAGACCGCGCGGATGATGGTGCCGGGGATCAACAGAAACGCGACCATGAAGGGCAAGGTGAGCAACAGGCTCATCGCCGCGCTGCGGTTCTGGGCGGCATCCGAGCCTGCCGTGTCGCCTTTGGCCAGCCGCGCCGACATTTCCGGCAACAGCACCGTGCCCAGGGCGATGCCCAACACGCCCAGCGGCAGCTGGAAAATGCGGTCGGCATAATAGAGCGCGGTCCGGCTGCCGGTGGGCAGCAGGCTGGCCAGGATGGTGTCGATGAAGGGCGCGATCACCACCGAGGCCGCGCCAAAGGTCACGGCGCCGAAGGCGACGAAAAATTCCTTTATCTCCGGCGTCCAGCGCGGCCAGGTGATCTTCAGCCACAGCCCCTCGCGCGCGCCGGCCCAAAGAATGAAAATCAGCTGCGCCACGCCGCCGGCGAATACGCCCCAGGCGGCGGCATAGCCGGCATTGGGAAACCAGCGATAGAGCAGAAGCGCGGCGATCATCGCCAGATTCTGCAAATTGGACCAGAACGCCCCCGCCCAGAAACGGTCGATGGCGTTGAGCATGGCCGACAGCTGCACCGCCACCAGGGTCATGATCAGATAGGGAAAGGTGACGCGCGCAAGGCTCACCGTCAGGTCGAATTGCTCGCCCGACCAGCCCGGCGCCAGCACCCGGATGATCAGGGGCATGAAAATCGTGGCAAGCACCAGCAGCACCACTTGCGCCGCCATCTGCCAGGCAAACACCGCATTGGCGAAACGCGCTGCATCCTGGTGTTTGCCCTTGGCGCGCAGTGCGGCATAGCGCGGCAGAAACGCCGGGTTGATGGTGCCTTCGCCGAAGATGGCGCGGAAATAATTGGGAAACAGGAAGGCGACGAAGAAGGCGTCGGACAAAAGCCCCGCGCCCAAGGTCCAGGCCAGCAAAGCATCGCGGGCAAAGCCGGTGATGCGCGACAGCAAGGTAAAACCGCTGACCGAGATCAGCTTCTTGAGCATCAGCGGCTCACGAGCTTCTTCACGAGGGGAAGCATGCGCGCCACGATCACCTTCACGCCGGCGGGATTGGGGTGCATGCGGTCCGCTTGGTTGAGTTTTGGGTTCAAGGCCACCCCGTCCAGGAAGAAGGGATAGAATAGCACACTGTAGTCCTTGGCCAGCCGCGGATAGATGCCGTCGAACTGCTTGACATAGTCCGCACCCAAATTGCGCTGGGCATGCATGCCGGTCAAAAGCACCTTCACATGGGCGGCCTTGAGCCTGTCCAGGATGGCGCGCAAATTTTTCTCGGTCACTTCGGGCGGAATGCCCCGCAACATGTCATTGGAGCCCAATTCCAGAATCACGGCATCCGGCGAATCGGCCAGCGACCATTGCAGCCGCGCCAGGCCGCCGGCCGAGGTATCACCGGACACGCCCGCATTGGTCACCACCGCGTCGATCCCGGCTTTCTTCAGGGCCGCCTGCAGCTGGACGGTGAAGTCGGTGCCGGGCGGCAGGCCATAGCCCTGGGTCAGGCTGCTGCCCAATGCGAGAATTTTCACCGGGGCGGCAACCGCCTGCCCTGCTCCCGCCATGATCGGGAACAGAACTATGCTAAGCAGCTTCTTGAAACCGCGCGCCATCGTCACTCTCTAAGGACCTATGAACAATCCCCCGCCGGCGCTCCAGCTTCAAGATGTCAGCCTGACGCTGAAAAGCCTGGCTGGGCCGGTGGATATCTTGAACGGCGTATCCTTATCGGTGAGCGCGGGCGAAACTGTGGCGCTGACCGGTCCCTCCGGCTCCGGCAAATCGTCCCTGCTGATGGTGGCGGCCGGATTGGAAAAGGCCACGGCCGGACAAATTTCCGTGACCGGGACCGATATCACCCGCATGGGCGAAGACGCTTTGGCGCGTTTCCGGCTGGGCCGGGTGGGCGTTGTGTTTCAGAGTTTTCATTTGATACCGACCATGACGGCGCTGGAAAATGTCGCAGTGCCGCTGGAACTGATGGGCTTGGCCGACGCCTTCGAGCGGGCCGAACGTGAATTGCGGGCCGTCGGCTTGATCCTGCGGACAGATCATTATCCGGGGCAGCTTTCCGGCGGCGAGCAGCAGCGCGTGGCGCTGGCGCGCGCCTTGGCGCCGGGACCGCAGATCCTGTTCGCCGATGAGCCCACCGGCAATCTGGATAGCGGCACCGGGGCGGGCATTGCCGACTTGATCTTCGCCTTGAATGCGGAACGCGGAGCAACTCTGTTCCTGGTCACGCATGAGGAATCCTTGGCCCGCCGCTGCAACCGCATGCTGCGCATGGCCGATGGGAAGATCCTGGCAAATGACTAACCTGCGGCTGGCCCTGCGCTTTGCCCGCCGCGAGCTGCGCGGCGGCTTTGCCGGCTTTCGCATTTTCTTCCTTTGTTTGGTGCTGGGATCCGCCGCCATCTCCGGTGTGGAGTCCTTGAGCGATGCCTTCCTGACCGGACTTCAGGACCAGGGCCGGGTGTTGCTGGGCGGCGATGTATCGGTAAACCTGGTGCATCGGGCTGCCTCCGCGAAAGAACGCGCCTTCCTGGATGCGCAAGGCAAAGTTACCGAAGCGCTGTCGATGCGCGCCATGGCTTATGCCCGCGAGGGCAATGGACGCCAGCTGGTCGAAGTGAAGGCGGTGGACGAGCGCTGGCCGCTGTTCGGCGCGCCGCGATTTATTCCGGCACAAGACCGGCGTGACGTCCTGGCCTGCGAGGATGACGGTATCTGCGGCGCGGCGGCGGAACAGACGCTATTGGACCGGTTGCGGGTGGGACGCGGAGACCTGATCAAACTGGGCAGTGCCACCTTCCGGATCATCTCTGTTTTGGACAAAGAGCCGGATCGCGTCTCGACCGGCTTTTCGCTGGGGCCCAGGCTGCTGATTTCCAGCAAAGGAATTCCCGCCACCGGCCTGGTCACGCCGGAAAGCCTGGTGAATTACACTTATCGTATTGCGCTCCACGGCGCGACGAACAATTCCGTCCAGGCGCGCACCGCCATCACCGCTTTTCGCGACAAGGCCGAACGCACCTTTCCGGAAGCCGGTTGGAATATCCGCGACCGCAGCGATGCCGCCCCCGGCATCCGCCGCTTTGTCGAACAACTGACCATGTTCCTCACCCTGGTCGGGCTGGTGGCCTTGGGCGTGGGCGGCGTGGGCGCGGGCCAGGCAATTCACGCTTTTCTGGATCGCAAGCGCAACGACATCGCCATTTTGAAAACCTTGGGCGCCAGCGGCGCCTTTGTCTTTTCAATTTTCTTTCTGCAGGTGATGTCGGTCGCAGTGCTGGCCACCTTGCTGGGCGCCGCAGCCGGCACGGTGCTGCCCTTTGCGGCGGTGTGGATTTATGGCGATGCCTTGCCCGTACCGCCCACTGTTGGATTCTATGCCTTGCCGCTTCTACTGGCATCGGCCTTCGGCTTGCTTTCCGCGGTCGCCTTCGCCGTGCCGCCCTTGTCGCGCGCCCGCGCCGTGCCGCCGGCAAGCCTGTTCCGGGACGCCATCTCGCCCGCCAAGGTCGAAGGTCAAAATCTCTACCGAGCGGTCTCCGCCGGCGCAGCGCTGTTGATAGCCGGCCTCACCCTGGCGGTTGCGCCTCGTCCGACCTTTGCCGCTGAATTCCTGGTGGGCGCGGCCTTGGCGCTGGGATTGCTCAGGCTCTTGGCGGAAGGCTTGCGCCGCGCCATTAGCGCCTTGCCCGCGTCGCGCTCGCCCTTGCTGCGGCTCGCCTTGTCAAATCTGGTACGACCCGGCGCCGCCACTGGAGGCGTGATCACGGCACTGGGTTTGGGGCTCACGCTGCTGGCCACCGTGACGCTGCTGAGCGCGACCATCAACGCCCAAGTGGCGGCGGCCCTGCCGGCGCGGGCGCCCAGCTTTTTCTTTGTCGATATCCAACCGGACGAAGCGCAAGGCTTCGACCGCACCGTCACCGGCTTTTCCAGCGCCACCGATTACAAGCGAACACCCATGATCCGGGGACGCATCACAGCGCTCAAGGGCATCCCCTCGTCCCAGGTTCAGGTCGCGCCTGGCGCGCGCTGGGCGCTGCGCGGCGATCGCGGCATCACCTATGCAAGCACGCCGCCGCCCGGCACCGTGCTCACCGAAGGCCAATGGTGGGCAGAAGACTATCGCGGCCCCACCCTGATCTCACTGGATGAGTCGATCGGCAATGGCGCCGGACTCAAAATCGGCGACAGCATGACCCTGAATGTGCTGGGCCGAAGCTTTGAGGGCCGCATCGCTTCATTCCGAAAAGTCGACTTCACCAATGGCGGGCAGAATTTCGTGCTGGTCTTGTCGCCGGGCCTGATCGACAAGGCGCCGCATGCCTTCCTGGCGACGGTGCGGGTTGCCGACGATCAGGAAAATGCCATGTACATGGCGGTGACAAACCGCTTTCCCAACATTTCCACGGTGCGGGTCAAGGACGCGATCCAGCAGGTACAGACGCTGCTCGCTTCTGTGGCAAAAGGGGTCAGCGCCGCCAGCCTGATCACCATCCTGGCGGGGCTTCTGGTGTTGGCGGGAGCCATCGCGGCGGGCAACCGGGCGCGGATCTATGACGCAACCGTTCTCAAGGTTCTGGGCGCGACGCGGGCCCGAATCGCCCTGGTCTACCTCATCGAATATGGCTTGCTGGGCGTGGCGACCGGGATCATCGCCTTGGGGGCCGGCACCTTGGCGGGCTGGGTGGTGGCCCATTCCATCCTGGAAGTCCCCTTCACCTTTGACGGCCAGGCGGTGCTGGTGACCGTGGCTGGCGGCGCCCTGGCAACACTGGTTTTCGGCCTTTTGGGCGCCCTGGCGGCCCTCCGAACACGTCCGGCAAGGCGGTTGAGGACGGTTTAACCGTCTTTAATTTGTCAAATTGCGGCGTAAACCTCGGCGGAGCTTCAAAAAATACCGATTTTCGATGGTCTTGATACGGCCCCCGCAAACCACGATATACTGGGGGTCAAAGGAGTAACCAATGGCTGACTTCGACAACAGACTTGTGCGTGGCGCGACCACGATCGACGACACGATGGATACCGGCCTGCGCGCCCATATGCTGCGGGTCTACAACTATATGGTTGGCGCCTTGGCGTTGACCGGCGGCGTCGCCTATCTGGTGGCGAATTCGCCGGTGCTGCTGAACGCCTTCTACCGCCAGGCGCTGACTGCCAATGGCGTGGCGCTTTCCCCCACCATTTTGGGCTGGGTGGTGATGCTCGCCCCGCTGGCAATGGTCTTCTTCCTGTCCTTCCGCATCATGCACATGAGCCAGGCCGCCGCGCAGGCCACCTTCTGGGCCTATGCGGCGATGGTCGGAGCGTCCTTGGCCTCGATCCTGATCGTCTACACCGGCGCCAGCGTGGCGATGACCTTCTTCGTCACCGCCGGCACCTTCGGCGCCATGAGCCTGTGGGGCTATACCACCAAGCGCGATCTCACCGGCTTCGGCAGCTTCCTGTTCATGGGCCTGATCGGCATTCTGCTGGCCAGCCTCGCCAACTTTTTCTTCAAGTCGCCGGCGATGGACTTTGTGATCAGCGTGCTGGGCGTGTTGATCTTCACCGGCCTGACCGCCTGGGACACCCAGAAGATCAAGAACACCTACTATGCCGTGGGTGGCGATGTGGCGGTGGTCGGGAAGGCGGCGATCATGGGCGCTCTGGCGCTCTATCTCGACTTCCTGAACATCTTCCTGTTCCTGCTGCGCTTCATGGGCAACCGCCGCTAAGCGTGGGCAGACAATCCAAGAAAGGGCCCGGAGGAAACTCCGGGCCTTTTTTCTTTAGGACAGGGCTTTCGGCAACTTCTTCTCGAAGATTCGCAGCACTTGGGTCAGTTCATGGCCGCGCTTGAGAATCACCCCGCCTGCCGCCACCACACAGTATTGGCCTTGCCGGCCACGCAGCTTCGGACGCTTTTCGATCCGGAAGAGCGGCACTTCGGAGGCGCGGCGGAATACGGAAAACACCGCCACTTCGTCGAGGAAATCCAAAGCATAGTCGCGCCATTCGCCGGCAGCGACCATGCGGCCATAGATAGTGAGGATGCGATGAAGTTCGAGGCGATCGAACGTGACCTGCGCAACTGCGACCGGTGACATGTCTCGCGCCTCTCCCAACAGGGCGGCGCGATGCAACGCTATTGGTTCTTCCACCATCGCAAGAGATGATGGTGCGGGAACCCTGCTGCTGCAAGCATGGAACCGCATGATTCTGTTGAGGAGGCCGAATCGTTCCTGTCGAAATTGTCACCCGGTGCCCTGAAATGGTCATGATTGAACCATGGCCTGGTCTTTTTCCGACGTGACATTCGAGTGGTCGGTTGGCTGCGGGCCGCTCCGGATTAACAAGCCCCCCAGCCCCTTTCCGGGATGGTTTCGCGCCAACCGACAGCTCTCAAAAAAAGCGAATCGATGATGGCGGCTCCAGCGCGACGCTTATTGCCGGAGCGTTGCGATAAATTCGCGTATCCAGGGTGAGGAGCGGCGCGCAAAGCGCGTGAGCAGGTCCAGTGGACCTACGAAAGCGACGAACGCCGCAGCGCCTGAGCAAAGCGAAGGCGCGAGGCCGGGACGCCCGGAGCGTAAGCGGGGGGCAATGGCCGGCCTTATTGCCGGAGCGTAGCGATAAAAGCCCTGATCCAGGCCGCATACTGGCCGAACAGCCCGCCAATCGCCCCGACCAAGGCCGAGATCATCACGCCATAAGGAAGAAACTGGTCAGGATGGTCGCCCAGCAGGTTCGCCATACCCACCGCGACCAGCCCGCAAGCCGCGCCAATAACCAGCCCGCCCAGCGCGCCGGAAACATAGCCCCGCGCCAGGTCGCGGGCATAAAGCAGCGCCGCGGTGCCCGCGATCATCATGCAGCCGAACAGGCTGAAATGTTCCTTGATGAGGGGGCGATAATGGCCCAAAGCCACGAACCCAGCCTCGCACACCACGCCGGCCAGAAGGGCGCGGTCCAGAATCTTGGCGTCCACCAGGGTCTTGGCGATTTTTTTCATGGTTTCCAAAGCCTAATGCCTGACGCGCCTGGGTAAACCACTTTTCTGGCTTTTCCGGGCCGAATTCTCTAATCAGTTCAGCCATGGTGGGCGAAACTGTGGCCATGGCTCCCGGCACAGATCCGGGCCAATTCCTGCGCGACCTCTGGTACATGCCGGCGCTGGCGAAAAGCCTGGCGCCCGGCCAGATGCGCCGTGAGATGCTGCTGGGGGAACCGGTGGCGCTGGGGCGCTTGAAGTCCGGCGAGTTGTTCGCCTTGCGCGATATTTGTCCGCATCGCGGCGTGCCGCTGTCCGCGGGCCGCGTCATGGCGGAAGGCAGCGTGGAGTGTCCCTATCACGGCTGGCGCTTCAAGCGGGACGGAGCCTGCAGCAAGATCCCCTCCCTCACCGGTCATGAGGATTTGAAGGCCGAAAATATCCGCGTCCGCGCCTATCCGGTGCGCGAACTGGACGGCCTGATCTGGGTCTATATGGCCGCCAAGCCGGGCAGCGCGCCAAAGTCGGAACCGCCATCGGTCGGCGTGCCGCATGCCATGCGCTGGACCGAGAACCAGGCATTCCGCTGCGGCATCGACCATGCCGTGATCGGGCTGATGGATCCCGCGCACGGCCCTTATGTGCATGCCCATTGGTGGTGGAAAAAAACGCCGCGGGTGAAGGAGAAGCATTATGCGCCTTTGCCCAACGGCTTTGCGATGACGGCGCACAAGCCATCCAAACCGGTATACAGCTTGTTGGGTGACGTCACGACCGAGATCACCTTTGAGCTTCCCTCCACCCGTTTCGAGATCATTCGCGGCAAGCTGTTCGGCGCCGATTTCAAGGTCGTGGGCCTGACCGTCTGCACCCCGCGCGACGCTGAAAACACCGATGTAATCCAGGTATTTTATTGGCCCGCCTGGTTGAACTTCATCTATCCCTTCTTCTGGGCTCTGGGTGCGACCTTTATCGGCGACGACCGCAAGATCGTTGAGTTGCAGCGCGAGGGGCTGAAATTCAATCCCAACCTGATGCTGATCCAGGACGCCGACCAGCCCGCCATCTGGTACCACCGGGTCAAGAAAGCCTGGGCGGAATCGGTCGAAAAAGGCACAGAATTCGTCAATCCTGTGCAGGAACGGACCCTGCGCTGGAGAAGCTGAGCTGCTTTCCCGATTCAGGGGTTGCGCGCGCGGCCCTGACCATCTAGACGGTCCCCTTAACCTACAACTCGGCCGGACCCAATGCGCCCCCAAAAGCGCCGGCCCTTGCGTGCGAGCTTCAATGCCAAAGCGTACCGATATCCACACCGTCCTGATCATCGGCGCGGGGCCCATTGTTATCGGCCAAGCCTGCGAATTCGACTATTCCGGCGCCCAGGCCTGCAAGGCGCTGCGGGAAGAGGGCTACCGGGTGGTGCTGGTCAATTCCAATCCCGCCACCATCATGACCGATCCCGACATGGCGGATGCCACCTATATCGAGCCGATCACGCCGGAGATGGTGGAAAAGATCATCGCCCGCGAGCGGCCCAATGTTCCGGATGGCAAGGTTTTCGCCCTGCTGCCCACCATGGGCGGGCAGACGGCGCTGAATACGGCGCTGTCCTTGCGCAAAATCGGCGCGCTCAAGCGCCACAATATCGAGCTGATCGGCGCCACCGCCGACGCCATCGACAAGGCGGAAGACCGTGAGCGCTTCAAACAGGCGATGACCAAGATCGGGCTGGATGTGCCCAAGGGCATCACCCTGAAGGGCCAGCTGCGCCAGAAAAAGGATTCCGCCGGCCAGCCGTTGTTCGACGGCAACAATGCGCCGGTGATGGAATTGGCGCCGGAGACCTTCTCCAAGGCGCTGGGCGCGCTGGATGTGGTGGGGCTCCCCACCGTGATCCGCCCCAGCTTCACCATGGGCGGCACCGGCGGCGGCATCGCCTACAACCGCGAGGAATTCTTCGCCATCGTCGAATCCGGCATGGAAGCCAGCCCCACCAACGAGGTGCTGATCGAGGAATCGGTGTTGGGCTGGAAAGA
>Ga0105243_10004013_pt1 | contig 11727 bp, 8 predicted proteins | sample KBSM34metaG_FD_81525 | JGI IMG/M metagenome (GOLD analysis project Ga0105243, IMG submission 81525) | Miscanthus rhizosphere microbial communities from Kellogg Biological Station, Michigan, USA - KBS M3-4 metaG | ecosystem: Host-associated > Plants > Roots > Rhizosphere > Soil | place: Michigan...
CCGCCGGAAACCTTGTAGCTGTTGTCGTCGAACTTGCCGCCTGCGTGCAGGACGGTCATCACCACTTCGGCAGCGGACACTTCCCGGCCAAGCTTGGCGCTCATCTGCTCGTGCTTGCCCGTCGGAATGCCGCGACCGTTGTCGTACACCGAAACCGAGCCGTCGGCGTGGATCGTCACCGCCACGTGGTCGGCATGGCCGGCGAGGGCTTCGTCGATGGAGTTGTCGACCACCTCGAACACCATGTGGTGCAGGCCGGTGCCGTCATGGACGTCACCGATGTACATGCCTGGGCGCTTGCGGACAGCCTCCAGGCCTTCCAGGGCCGTAATGCTGTTGGCGTCGTAGTTGCCGTTGTTTGCCGGGGTGTTCTGTTCGTCGCTCATTGCGCTTGCCGTAGGCTCCGCAGGTCGGGCACCGCTTTGGGCGATGCGCCGAGAATGAAAGGATTCCAACCCGAATTATACCAGCCGGGGTCGAGCGGCCCTGTTGTGCCCACTATGGCACAGCCACGATCTGTGCATGTTCCACGTGGAACCGGGCGATGTGGGTCAGTTCCTGCAGCGCCACCGGGGTTTCGGTAGCGGTGACGAAAATCTGGGCCGGCCCGCCAAGCAGCCGCTCCAGTACCCGTGCCTGGTGGGTGCGATCCAGCTCCGAGGCCAGATCATCCAGGGCGATGACCGGCCACTCCCCGCGCTGTTCCGCATAGTCTTCGGCCTGGGCCAGCAGGCAGGCCAGGGCTGTCAGCTTGGCCTGGCCACGGGACAGCGCATCACGGCCAGGAATACTGTGGAAGTCCACGCTCCAGTCCGCCCGGTGCGGCCCAACCGAGGTATAGCCCGCTTGGCGGTCGCGTTCGCGGGCCAGCAGCAGCGCATCGGCCAACGGCAACTCGTGGCGACGCCAGCCCGGACTCAGTTCCATCGCTTGGATACCCAGCTGGGGAGCCAGTTCCGCCGCAAGTGCCACGGTTCGTTGCTGCAGCCGTTCCAGATAGTGCTGGCGGCGGCTGGTCAGCGGTTCGCCTGCCTCGGCCAGCTCGTGGTCCCAGGTATCCAGCATCCGCGAAGGCCCGCCCTGTTTGAGCAGTGCATTGCGTTGCTTGAGCGCCCGGGAGTAGCGGCGCCACAGGGATAGAAAATCCGGTTCCACGTGGAACAAGCCCCAATCGAGGAACCGGCGGCGGGGTTCGCCGCTCCCGCTGACCAGTGCGTGGCTGCCTGGTTCAAAGGTCACCACCGCCAAGGCAGCACAGAGGTTGCCGAGCTGGGCAACGTCTTCGCCATCCAATCGTCCCTTCCAGTCCTGGCCACTGTGGCGCAGACCGGCCTTTCGCCGATGAGGAGGGTGGCTGGCGCGCTGTTCATCCCATTCCACGAAGATCTCCAACGCTTCCTGCCCCTGGCGGACCAGGCCATCACGTACCCGGCCGCGGAAACTGCGCCCATAGGCCATCAGGTGCAGGGCCTCAAGAATGCTGGTCTTGCCGGCGCCATTGTCTCCGGTCAGCAGGTTCAAGCCCGGCTGCGGAGAGAGGTCCACCGCATTGAAGCGACGCAGTTGGTGCAGGGCGAGGCGGCGGATCTGCATGGGGCGCGAAGGACCATCCGCACAGGGCGGTAGAGGAGCGGGGAATCCATCAGCTTACTGCATCGGTCAAGCCCAGCGGCTGCAGCTGGATGCTTGGCACACAGGACACCGTTGGCGCTGACCCAATGCTGGGTTCCACGTGGACAACGGTTGCCGTAGCGGCGGTGCCAAGGCCCGCACCCAGCGAAAAATCCTTCAAATCTGTGCGCCGTGGCAGGGGGTTGACCCGCAGATTTCAACGATTTCAGTGCCACTTACAGGATCTTCAGCAGCCGGCACCAGCCGCCACCGGATCTACACCTGCAGATTCCTTGAAATCCGGGAAGCCCTGGCCCGCGAGGTTCCACAGATTTCAAAGAAATTCGCATTGCCGTTTCACGCTATCCACAGCAGGACTGTATGACTTATACACAAGGTATGGGCAATCTGTGGATAAAAAAGGCCTTCAGCGCTCAGTTCGAAACTATCCACAGGTTCCCCCCCAGCCCCAGGGCCCGCTATACAGGGGGTTTCAGGCCAATAAATCTCTTTTAAATCATAAAGATAGGCTGTTTTTCCACGAAATCTTGCCCTACCATCACCACCATGCTTTAGATTTATACCCAGATTTAGAAGCTTGGCAGGGCCCGAATCTCCCGGAATCAACCCTGTGGACAGTCGCGTCAGCAGGCACTGCAGATCGATCGTTGAGCCATACCCAAATCGTCGCGACTTCCACTTTCTTGGAAGCGCTCCCTCGATCTGCGGATTCACCCGCACAACTCGCCCTCGACATGATCGCAATTGCGTTGGAAGCAGGCCTCGAGGTGAGTGAAGCTCTTCGTCAATGCAGGCAGCACTTCACGCCACGAGTGATCGAAGAGAAGCGGAGCATCTGAAAGAACCAGCGGGCATGACTCAGCTCCGCAAAGATCCAGGTGACGATGCTCCACGTGGAACAAAAAAAACGCCCGGGAAGATCCCGGGCGTCGTTCGGTTCCACGTGAAACAGCGCTGATGTCAGAGACGCAGCGGCATCACCACGTGGCGCGACTTCTCGCTGCTGGATTCACGCACCAGCGCCGAGGAGTTGGAATCGCGCAGCTGGATGATGACTTCCTCGTCGCGCAGGGCGGACAGGGCATCCAGCAAGTAGTTCACGTTGAAGCCGATGGCCAGGTCGCTGACGGTGGTGTCCGCTTCAATCTCTTCCTGGGCCTCTTCCTGCTCCGGGTTGTGCGCGCTGATCTTGAGGTTGCCCGGCGAGACTTCCACGCGAATACCGCGGTACTTTTCGTTGGACAGGATCGCCGCACGCTGCAACGACGCACGCAGCGACTCACGGTTCACCTTGACCTCGCGATCGGCGCCGATCGGGATCACTGCTTCGTAGTCCGGGAAGCGGCCATCGATCAACTTTGAGGTAAAGGTGACATCGTCGCGCTTGACGCGCACGTGGCTGCGACCGACTTCCAGCTCGATCTCACGGTCGCCGCTTTCCAGCAGGCGTTGCAATTCGGTCACGCCCTTGCGCGGCACGATGATCTGGCGCTTGGAACCGCTGGGCTTGGCCAGATCGGTTTCGCACAGGGCTAGGCGATGACCGTCAGTGGCAACCGTACGCAGCGCATCGCCACGCAGGTCGAACAGCAGGCCATTGAGGTAGTAGCGCACGTCCTGCTGGGCCATCGCGAACGCAGTGCGTTCGATCAGCTCCTTCAGGGTCGCTTCGCCGATCGCAACGCGCTCGGTCGCTTCCACTTCATCCACCGACGGGAAGTCGTTGGAGGGCAGGGTAGCGAGCGTGAAGCGGCTGCGGCCTGCCTGCACGGTGATCTTGTCACCGGTCTGCGAGACGGTGATCCGGCTGCCATCGGGCAGGGCGCGGATGATCTCAAACAGCTTGCGGGCGGGGATCGTGGTTTCGCCGTCCTGCGCATCTTCAACCGCGATCCGCGACACCATTTCGACTTCCAGATCGGTACCGGTCAGCGACAGCTGGCCGTTCTGCACCTGGACCAGGAAATTGGCCAGAACCGGAAGGGTCTGGCGGCGTTCGACCACGTTGACGGCCTGTGCCAACGGCTTGAGAAAGGCTTCGCGCTGCAGTGTGAAACGCATGTGGTTCCGTGCCCCTATGCTTTAAAAAGATGTGGAATAAATCAAAAGCTTGGTGGTGATGGTAGAGCCAGAATCGCTGGAAAACACAGCTAAGTCTTTGTAATAAAAGAAGTTTCAGGCCTCGAAACCCTCTGCACTACCAGCCCCCAAGGGGTGGGGAAAGCTGTGGATAAATTTACCGCGAAATCGAACGGCTTTTTTATCCACACCCTGTCCCGCGCTTGCTACCGGATTTTGCACCGTTTTATGCGATGACGCCTTATCGGCGGATGTGCATCATTCGCTCAGCTTCCGGATCAGCTTGTCCCAGTCCTCGCGGAGCTTGCCGTCGGCCTCCATCAGGGTGCGGATCTGCCGGCAGGCATGCAGCACCGTGGTGTGGTCGCGACCGGCGAAGGCGTCGCCGATCTCGGGCAAGCTGTGCTCGGTCAGCTCCTTGGTCAGGGCCATGGCGACCTGGCGCGGACGAGCCAGCGAACGGGTCCGGCGCTTGGACAGCAGATCCTTGATCTGCAAGCCGTAGTAGTCGGCAACCGTTTTCTGGATGTTGGGAATGCTGATCGCCTGCTGCTGGGCGCGCAGCAGATCGCGCAGGGTTTCCTGGGCGAACTCGGTGGTGATCGCACGGCCGGTGAAATTGGCACGGGCAGTCAGGGTATTCAGCGCGCCCTCGAGGTCGCGCACGTTGGAGCGCATCTTCTTGGCGATCAGGAACGCAACATCATCGGGAATCTCGGCACCGCGTTCGCGCGCCTTGGCCAGCACGATCGCAGCGCGGGTCTCGAAGTCCGGCGGTTCGATCGCGACCGACAGGCCCCAGGCAAGCCGCGACTTCAGGCGCGCTTCCAGGCCTTCGACTTCGCGCGGATAGCGGTCGCAGGTGAGGATGATCTGCTGCTTGCCATCGAACAACGCGTTGAAGGTGTGGAAGAACTCTTCCTGGGTGCGGTCCTTGCCGGCGAAGAACTGGATGTCATCGATCAGCAGCGCGTCCACCTGCTGGAACTGCCGCTTGAACTGATCCATGGTCTTTTCCTGCAGGGCCCGGATCATCGCGCTGAAGAACTGTTCCGAGCGCAGGTACAGCACCTTCGCCCCCGGGTTGGCCTGGCGCATGGCGTTGCCGGCGGCGAACATCAGGTGTGTCTTGCCCAGGCCGGTGCCTCCGTACAGCAGCAGCGGATTGTGCGCACGGTCGCCCGGCTTCTGCGCCGCCTGGAAGGCAGCGGCCAAGCCCAGCTGGTTGCTGCGGCCTTCGACGAAGTTGGCGAAGGTGTAGTGATTGTCCAGGTTGCCGGCGAACGGCACCTGCGGTTCGCTGGAAGCATGTCCCGACGGCGTGGAAACCGGCGCGTTCTGCGCCTCCACCGGCCGCGGGCGCGAGCCGATTTCAAGAAAAACGTCGCTGAAACCGGCGAAGTGGGCCAGCAGTTCGCGGATCCGGGCCAGGTACAGTTCGCGTACCTGGTCGACGATGAAGGCATTCGGTGCATACAGCACCAGGCTGTCCACGCGCAGATCGGCCTGCAGTGGCTTCAACCAGGTGTGAACGTCTTCCGGCGGGAACTCCGCTTCGAGGCGCTCGAGACTACGGGACCAGGCATCCATCAGCAATAATCGTCCGGTGGCCGGGGCATGGACGCGACAAGGCGCCCAAACACAGGCCGGAAAGGGGGGAAATGGATGGCTCAGACTACCACCGAGCGCAGGGCTTCGGAATGCTTGTCCCCTACTTATTCACAAAAACATCCACAGCTATTGCACAGGCCGGTGAATTCGCGTAGCTCCAAGGGGTTGACGCGGGGTGGGGTACCTCTCTAAAATTTCCGGTTCTTTCCGTCCCATTCATACGAGAGGCCCACATGGCCACCAAGCGCACCTTCCAGCCCAGCAACCTCAAGCGTAAGCGCGACCACGGCTTCCGTGCCCGTATGAAGACCGCTGACGGCCGCAAGATCCTGTCGCGTCGCCGCGCCAAGGGCCGCAAAGTCCTGAGCGCCTGATTGCCATGCCGCATCCAGCGGCAGACGCAATCCATTCGACAGTGAATACTGCAGACCCGCGCAAGCGATTCCCTCGCTCTGCGCGGGTTCGCACGCGTGCCGAATATTCAACGGTCTTCAACGGCGCCCGCCGTGTGTCCGATCCGCTGATGACCCTGCACTGGCTGCCGGCTGACCGGCCGGCCAGGCTGGGTCTGGCGGTTTCCCGCAAGGTCGATCCGCACGCCGTTGGGCGTAACCGGATCAAGCGCGTCCTGCGCGACGCCTTGCGTCAGACACGAACCGATATGCAGCCAGGCGACTTCGTCGTCGTGGCTCGTAGTGCTGCGCGTAACGCCAGCAACGACGATATCCGCCAGGCCTTCCTGCGCCTGTTGCGGCGCCTGCGTGCATTGCCCACGCCGGGCGTGGACGGCACAATGCCGCCGCCTGATGGCATCGCAACTCCCTCTTTGACCGAGCCGGCACCGCGTTCCGGCACCGCTGAGCCTGCCCGCTGATGAACCAGACCCGCGTATTCCTTATTTTTGCCTGGCTGATGGTGGCCGTGCTGCTGTGGATGGAGTGGAGCCGCGAAAAGGCTGCCCCGACTCCGGCACCGGCGACCACGTCGGCTCCGGCCGCTGCACAGAATGTTCCGGGCGCGACCCCGGGTAGCATCCCAGCGCGCAGGTTCCCGGTGCCCCGGGTCAGGCCGCAGTACAGGCCCAGGCCAGCGCCACCCCGTCCGCACAGACCGTGACCGTCACCACCGACGTGCTGCGCCTGAAGCTCGATGGCGGCCGCGTGCTCGACGCCGAACTGCTGCAGTTCCCGCAGAGCAAGGACGAAGGCAGCCCGCCGGTGCGCCTGCTGACCGAAGATCCCGCGCATCCGTACAGCGCGATCAGCGGCTGGGCCAGTGAAGACAAGAACACCCCCGTCCCCGGCGCTGACGGCTTCAAGCTGGTCGGCGACACCAAGGACTTCGTGTTGGCCAAGGGCCAGAACGAACTGCAGGTCCCGTTCGTGTGGACCGCCGACAACGGCGTGACCATCAAGCGCACCCTGACCGTCTCCCGCAACGAATACGCCGTTCGCTTCAAGGACGAGGTCAGCAACATCGGCGCCGCGCCGTGGAACGGCTACGTCTACCGCACACTGGACCGCAGCCCGACCATCCTGTCGCGGAGCATGACCAACCCGGACTCCTTCAGCTTCAACGGCGCCACCTGGTACGACAACGACAAGAAGTACCAGCGTCGTGCGTTCAAGGACTACCTGGAAGACGGCACGCTGAACCAGAACATCACCGGCGGCTGGCTGGCGATGCTGCAGCACCACTTCTTCACCGCCTGGATCCCGCAGAAGGACCAGACCGCACACTACGTGCTGTCGCAGGTGGCCGGTCGTGACCTGATCGAAGCGCGTGGCCCGGCCTTCACCGTGGCCCCGGGCCAGTCCACCAGCACCGAAGCCCGCCTGTGGGTCGGCCCGAAGCTGGTCAACCTGATCGCCAAGGAAGACGTGCCGGGCCTGGACCGCGTGGTCGACTACAGCCGCTTCTCGATGATGGCGGTGATCGGCCAGGGCCTGTTCTGGGTGCTGAACCAGGTGCACAAGCTGGTTGGCAACTGGGGCTGGGCGATCGTCGGCCTGGTGGTGCTGCTGAAGCTGGTGCTGTACCCGCTGTCGGCGACCCAGTACAAGAGTGGCGCCAAGATGCGTCGCTTCCAGCCGCGCATCGCGCAGTTGAAGGAACGCTATGGCGATGACCGCCAGAAGTTCCAGACCGCGATGATGGAGCTGTACAAGAAGGAAAAGATCAATCCGATGGGCGGCTGCCTGCCGATCCTCATCCAGATGCCGATCTTCTTCGCGCTGTACTGGGTGCTGGTGGAATCGGTCGAACTGCGCCAGGCGCCCTGGTTCGGCTGGATCCAGGACCTGACCGCACGCGACCCGTACTTCATCCTGCCGGTGATCAACGTGGCGGTGATGTGGTTCACCCAGAAGCTGACCCCGGCACCGGGCATGGACCCGATGCAGCAGAAGATGATGCAGTTCATGCCGCTGGTGTTCGGCGTCATGATGGCCTTCATGCCGTCCGGCCTGGTCCTGTACTGGGTGGTCAACGGCGGCCTGGGCCTGCTGCAGCAGTGGTGGATGACCAAGCGCCACGGTGGCGAGCCGGTTCCGGCCACCACCGCACCGGCCCCGGTCAAAAAGAAGTAATCGGTAGAGCCGGCCGCTGGCCGGCTGACCTCAGCAAAAGCCCGCCGCAAGGCGGGCTTTTCGCATCCGGCGTTAGAATCGCCGGCACACACACCGTTCCTGCATCCATCGAGTCCGCCATGCCGCGTGCGTCGTCGTTCCGCCTGTTCCTGCCCTCGCTGTTGTTGACCCTGGTCGTTGCCGGCTGTGGCGACAAGGATGCGAAGGCGCCGGCGACCACGGTCACCCAGCCCAGCGCGCAGGCCGCGGCCGCCGCCGATCCCGCCGCTGCGCCGTTGCTGGCTGTGTTGCAGAAGCAGCTGGATGGCTACCGCCGGATCATCGTGCTGCTGGCCGACGAAGAAAGGCAGTCGGCCGCCGACCGCAGCACCTCCACCCAGATTGGCCAGCAACTGTTCCACGATGGGCTGGAGCAACGCTCGGCCATCGCCGCGCAGTTCGACAGCCTGCTGCGCGGTTCCAGCCCGCAGCGCTTCGCCACCCTCGGCACGGTGCTGGATTACATCGAATCCGCACCGGAACTGTTCGATGCCGATCGCCTGGCCTTCCGCGAAGTACTGCGTGATCTGCACGAGCGGGTCGGTACCGATTCGTCGCTGCCGGCGGTGAAGCTGCACCAGCGCATCGGCGAGGACCTGGAGGCGCTCGACGAAATCGAACGCAACTACAACCAGGAACTGACCCGCATCTTCAGCCGCTTCGAGCGCACCCGCGCCATCGAGCTGAAGCGCGAGAAGTGGGATGACTACATCGCCCACCTGCACAAGGACTACAGCCGCGAAGCGATCCTGCGCGACTACGGGGTGATCGAGCCGTACCCGATGTCAATGAAGGACAGCGACCGCGAGATCTTCGGCCGCGACCGGCCAGCCAAGACAGTGGTGCTGACCTTCGACGATGGCCCGCACAAGGCCTACACCGATGAAGTGGTGGCGATCCTGAAGCGCTACGACGTGCCGGGTGTGTTCTTCGAAGTCGGCCGCAACCTCGGCAAGGTCGAGAGTGATGGCAAAGTCAGCCTCGGGCCGATGGCGAAGATCAGCCGCAGCCTGATGGAAGATGGGTACGCCGTGGGCAACCACAGCCTGACCCACGCCCAGCTGTCGCGTACCACCGGCGACGCACTGCGCCAGCAGGTGCTCGACACCGATACGCTGCTGAAGGATGTCGACAGCAAGCGCGCACCGCTGTTCCGCTTCCCGTACGGCGCGCGCAATGCCGAAGGCCTGCAGCTGCTCAACGAGGCCGGGCTGAAGTCGATCATGTGGAACATCGACTCGATGGACTGGGCCGACCCGGTGCCGGAGTCGATCGTGCAACGCGTGCTCGACCAGGTGAACAAGGAACAGCGCGGCATCATCCTGTTCCACGACATCCACGATCGTGCGGTGAAGGCGTTGCCGCAGATTCTCGACCGGCTGATTGCCGACGGCTACCAGTTCGCCGGTTGGAATGGCCGTGAGTTCACTGTCGCCCGCGCGCGCAAGGGCGAGGCCAGTGCCGCCACCGTCACCACCGGCTACGAGAAGTCGTGGGCGATCGTGGTCGGCATCGACACCTACGCCAAGTGGCCGAAGCTGGAATACGCCAGCCATGACGCACAGGCGGTGGCCGATACCCTGACCGGGCAGTTCGGCTTCCCGTCCTCGCAGGTGATCGTGCTGAAGAACGAGCAGGCCACGCGCAACAACATCCTGGCCGCCTTCCACGACCGCCTCGCCGACGACCGCACCGGAAAGAACGACCGCGTGTTCGTGTTCTTCGCCGGCCATGGCGCTACCCGCCAGCTCGCCTCCGGGCGCGACCTCGGCTACATCATCCCGGTGGACTCGGACCCGAAGGAATTCGCCACCGACGCCATCGCGATGACCGACATCCAGAACATCGCCGAAAGCATGCAGGCCAAGCACGTGATGTTCGTGATGGATGCCTGCTACAGCGGCCTCGGCCTGACCCGCGGCGGCCCATCGTCGTCGTCGTTCCTGCGCGAGAATGCGCGTCGCAGCGCGCGGCAGATGCTGACCGCCGGTGGTGCGGACCAGCAGGTGGCCGATGCCGGCCCGAACGGCCATTCGGTGTTCACCTGGGTGCTGCTGCAGGCGCTGGCCGGCAAGGGGGACCTCAATGGCGATGGCCTGATCACCGGCACCGAACTGGCCGCCTACGTGGCGCCGGCGGTGTCCGCGGTTTCACACCAGACACCGGCCTTCGGCAGCCTGCCCGGTTCGCAGGGCGGCGAGTTCGTGTTCCAGGTGCCGGACAGCCAGGAATTCCTCAATGCCGACACGCGCCAGCTGACTGCCGATGCGATCGCGCTGAACAGCAAGGTGGATGCCGCCAGCGAAGCCAAGGGGAGCCAGACACCGGTGACCGTGGCCGACCTGCAGGGCGGCAAGGCCAAGCTGGTGGTGCCCACTGCCGGACCTGCCTCCGACCGCCAGCGCGCGCAGCAGGCCAATGACCGTGGCCTGCAGCTGTACCGCGAGAAGCAGTACGACGAAGCAGTGGCGCAGTTCACCGAAGCGCTGAAGCTGCGCCCGGACTTCGCCCAGGCTGCCAACAACCTGGGCTTTGTCTACTACCGTCAGCAGCGCTACGCCGAAGCCGCGCGCTGGCTGGAGAACACGCTGAAGATCGACCCCTCGCGTGCGGTGGCCTATCTCAACCTGGGCGATGCCTACTTCAACGCCGGCGACAAGGCCAGGGCGAAGCAGGCTTACACCACCTACCTTGCGCTGCAGCCGCAGGGCAGCGGCGCAGCACAGGCGCGCGCGCAGCTGGAGAAACTCTGAGCCATGAACGAAGCGATCCGCACCGACACCATCGTGGCCATTGCCAGCGCACCGGGCGCTGGTGGTGTCGGCCTGCTGCGCCTGTCCGGTCCGCGCGCCGCGGCCATCGCCAACGCGCTGGGCGCGCCTGCACTGCGCCCGCGCCACGCGCATTACGCACGCCTGCGATGCCGACGGCGAGGTCATTGATGATGGCATCGTGCTGTGGTTCCCGGCACCGAACAGCTTCACTGGCGAAGAAGTGGTGGAACTGCAGGGCCATGGCAGCCCGGTGCTGCTGCAGCAACTGGTCGCGCGCTGCATCGCGCTCGGTGCACGCCAGGCGCGGCCGGGTGAGTTCAGCGAACGGGCGTTCCTCAACGGCAAGCTCGACCTGGCCCAGGCCGAGGCCATCGCCGACCTGATTGCCGCCGGTGACAACCGCGCCGCGCGCGCTGCACGCCGTTCGCTGGACGGCGTGTTCTCGCGCCGCATCGACGCGGTGATCGAGCAGTTGGTACTGCTGCGCATCTATGTGGAAGCAGCCATCGACTTCGCCGACGAACCACTTGATACGCTTGGTGGGGCACAGGTACGGCGTGGGCTGGAGCAGGCGCGCAGCGACCTGGCCTTGCTGCGCCGCGATGCAGAACGCGGTCGTCGCCTGCGCGATGGCCTGCACGCGGTGCTGATCGGCCCGCCGAACGCGGGCAAGAGTTCGCTGCTGAACGCCTTGGCCGGCAGCGAGCGTGCCATCGTCACCGACATCGCCGGTACCACCCGCGACACGCTGCGCGAGACCATCCGGCTGGATGGCCTGGAACTGACCCTGGTCGACACCGCCGGCCTGCGCGATGGCGGCGACGCCATCGAACGCGAAGGCATGCGCCGCGCCCACGTGGAAATCGAGCGCACCGACCTGGCGCTGATCGTGCTGGACGCGCGCGACCCCGTTGCAGGTGAAGCCGCGCTGGGCGAAGCCGTGGCCGCGGTGCCGCACAAGGTCTACATCCACAACAAGTCGGATCTCTTGGATGCGTTGCCGG
>Ga0105243_10004018_pt1 | contig 11716 bp, 16 predicted proteins | sample KBSM34metaG_FD_81525 | JGI IMG/M metagenome (GOLD analysis project Ga0105243, IMG submission 81525) | Miscanthus rhizosphere microbial communities from Kellogg Biological Station, Michigan, USA - KBS M3-4 metaG | ecosystem: Host-associated > Plants > Roots > Rhizosphere > Soil | place...
AGGCTTCCACCGAGCACGAGCCCCACGGCGACCGGCAGCAGCGGGTGACGGCGTCCCGAGCGGGCGAAGAACACCACGAGGGCGCCGATGGCGACCCCGGTGAGGCCGATGACGACCGACGTCGAGTCCGCGAACAGCCCAAACGCGATGCCCGTGTTGCGGACGTGGTGGATCGTGAACGGCCCGGCGACGTCGACGGCCCCGCCGAGCCCGAGCCTCGTAGAGACGATGGCCTTCGTGAGCTGGTCGGCGCAGACCGCGGCGACGGCGACGAGCGCGAGACCGAGCCACTGGGTCGGACCCGCCGCGAGCGACCGCGCAGCGCCCGGGACGGGCTGCAACGCGTTCGTCGCGGAGCCGACGCGCACCTCGAGCTGCGCCCGGGGTGCGTCGGCGCGCGCGGGCTCGCTCACCCGCGCTCCTCGTCGCGCTTGCACGTGACACAAAGGACGGCGTAGGGAACTGCCGCGAGGCGCTCTTCGGGGATTGGCTTCCCGCAGCGGGTGCACGTGCCGTACGTTCCGGCGTCCATCCGCTCGAGCGCGGCGTCGATCTCGTGGACGATCACCTCGGCGTTCTCGTCCAATGACTCGTCCACCTCGCGGTCGAGCATGTCGCTGGCGTGATCGGCGAGGTGCTGGTCGCCGGCGGCGTTCGACAGCTCTCCCTCGTCCGTGTCGTCCTCGACGATGTCGTGCGCCGCGCGAAGGATGCGCTCGCGCAGCTCGAGCAGCTCCGCGCGGCGTGCGTCCAGGCTCGTGGTCATGTCGGGCCTCCTGACGCGAGCCTGCGCTCCGCCTCGTCGAGCGAGACGCCGTCGACGGCGACGACCTTGTCGCGCGAGGCCTGACCGGCCACGATCCGAAGGGCGCGCGCGTCCACGTCGAGCACCTCGGCGAGGAGCGCCACGACGTCGCTGTTCGCCGCGCCGCGCTCCGGGGCGGAGCAGACCCGCAGCTTCCAGACGTCGCCGAGGCGCCCGACGACCTCGTTGCGACGCGCGCCGGGCGCCACCCGGAGGCGGAGCCGCGCGCTCGTGGTCACCGCCCGGACGGCTGTGAGGTCGATCGAGGTCACGCGACAAGGATAGTGGTGTGCGCCGCGGTCGCTCGCGCGTGTGTCTGGGAGGGTCCGGCGAAACAGTCGCCGTGTTCGTGCGGAGCCCGGCACCGTGTGAACGGGAGCCGTCTCGCCAAACCCTCCTATCCCGCCAGCTGGATCCCGTTCGGAGCGGAGCCAGGGTCCTCCTTCGGCGCCGGCGCGGCGTCGTCCGACGCGTCCTCCGACACGAGCCCGAGAGCCGCGCCGAGCATCGCGCGGATGCGGTGCACCTCGGCGAGCAGCTGCTCCTTTGCGGCGATCGCATCGCGGACGATCCGGCGTGCCTCGGCGTTCGCCTCCTGGACGATGACGTCGGCCTCGCGCTGCGCCCGCTGCGTCGTGTCCTGCGCCGCGCGTTCCGCCGAGACGAGGGTCGAGCGCAGCAGCGTCTCGAGCTCCACGTGGCGGGCAACCTCGGTCTCGAGCGTGTGGACGCGCTCGCCGAGCTCCGCCCGCTCGCGCCAGACGGCCTCGAAACTGTCGGCGACCTCGTCGACCGCCTTCTCGACACTCGAACGCCGGTACCCGAAAAGGCCGCGGCGCAGCTCGAGGTGTCGGACTTCCACTGGTGTCAGGGACATCACTCCTCCTTGCTCACAGAATTCTGCCGATCAGAATGTTCACGATGCGCCCCAGCAACAGCAGCGCGACCACGGCGACGATCGGTGACACGTCGAGCGGGCCGAGCGGTGGGATGAACCGGCGGAAGATCCGCAGATACGGCTCGCACACGTCGTACAGGAACTGCCGCAGGCGCTCGAGCGTCGGCGATCCGCCCGCGGGCACCCACGAGGCGATGATGTACGCGAAGATCAGCAGGACGTAGACGTCGACGAAGACGGACACGAAATGCTGCACGGACGTTGCCGTGTCGGCCAGCAGCATCGAGCCGGCGCCCGCATCGCCCATGGTCCCGGGATTCTGGCTGGTGCCGGAGGTTCCTCCGGCGCGATGCCGCGAGAATCAGGCCTGGTTGAAGAAGCCGCCTGCGGGATCCAGGGCGCGAGCCCGCTCCTCGGCGGAGACCTCGACGTTGCGCGGTGTGAGGAGGAACACCTTGTCGGCGACGCGCTGCATGCTGCCGTCGAGCGCGTACGTGAGCCCGCTCGCGAAGTCGATCAGCCGCTTCGACAGCTCGGTGTCCGCAGACTGGAGGTTCAGGATCACAGGCACCGAGTCCTTGAAGCGGTCGGCGATCTGCTGCGCGTCGTTGAAGCTTCGCGGTAGGACGAGGTGGACCCGGACCTGCGACGAGGCCGCGTCGACCCCGCGGAGCCGCGTGCGGCGGGACGAGGTCCTCGGCGGCGCGGCGGCCGACTCCGGCTCGGACACGCTGTCGCCCTCCGACCAGGCATCTGCTTCACGGCGCGGGAGGCGGCGGACGTTGGCGCGCTCCCGCCGGCGATAGGTGCGCTCGAGCTCCTCGCCCGACGTCGTCAGCTCCTCGTCGTCCCACTCCTCGTCCTCGGCGATGCCGAAGTAGACGAGCGTGCGGTTCCAGACGTCGCCGAGGCCCATGCAGGCGGGATCGTAGCCCCTCGTGACGACGAACACGCCCGGTCGGCGCGGCTAGCGGAAGAGCGTCGAGCCCACCCGGATCAGCGTCGCTCCCTCCTCGACGGCAACCCGCCAGTCCTGCGATGTCCCCATCGAGAGCACACCGAGGCGGTGCGCGGTCGCAAGCGCCGCAAGCCGACGGAACCAGGGCCGCGAGGCCTCCGGGTCGTCGGCCAGCGGCGGCATCGTCATGAGGCCGCATGTCCCGGGAAAGCGTTCCAGCCACCCGGCTATCGCGTCGGGCGCCACGCCCGCCTTCGCGGCCTCGCCGGAGAGGTTGACCTCCAGCAGCGCCGGGACCGTGAGCCTCCGGGCGGTCGACTCCGTGTCGACCGAGTGGACCAGCTCGCAGATCGAGTCGACTGCCCGCGCCTTGTTGGACTGGAGGTGCCCGATGAAGTGCCAGCGGAAGGCGTCGCCGTAGACGGCGTGCTTCGCGACGAGATCCTGTGCGCGGTTTTCGCCGACCACCTCCACCCCGGCCTCGACGAGCGTCCCGAGCTCGGGGAGCGGAACGTACTTCGTCGCGGCCACGACGGTCACGTCCGGGCCGGCCTGCTCGCGCACGCGGAGGTAGCGCTCGCGGACGGCCGCAGCGCTCAGCGACGCCATTCGCCCGCCTCGGCGAGTAGGTGCTCGCGCTCGTTCGCCGCCGGATCGTCGATCACCTCGTCGAGCAGGCGGGCGAGCGCGGCGCCGATCGCCGGTCCCTCGCGGTAGCCGAGCTCGATGAGGTCTCGCCCGTCGACCGCAAGGTCGGCGAGTCGGTACGGGCTGTCCCGCTCGGCCTCGAGCAGCCGCTCCAGCTCGGCGAGGTGGTCGAGCTCCCACGCCTCGACGCGTTTGACGTTCAGGTCGGCGCGCTTGTGGAGCAGAAGGCGGCGCGCGCGGTCGAGTCCGTGCGACGCGAGGAACCTGCGCGCGAAGACCCCGTCGATCGGCCCGTCGAGGTCGAAGGCGTGGCCGACGACGAGGCGGCGCACCTCGTCGCGGAGGACGTTCGGGTAGCGCAGGCGCCGGAGCACGCGCCCGGCGATCCGGGCCCCGAGCCGCTCGTGGCCGGTGCCGCCGGGCCCGACGAGCCCCGGCTTGCCGAGATCGTGGAGGAGTGCGCAGAGGCGAACGCTGAGCTCGGCGCCGAGCTCGGCGGTCTGCTGGACCACCTCGAACAGATGCGCGTCGAGCGTTCCAGGCTGTCGCGACGACCCGAGGTCGTAGCCGATCACCGGGCCGTACTCCGGGATCACCTCGACGAGGACACCTGTGTCGCGGGCGAGGCCGAGCGCCTCTCCGGGCCGAGCTCCGAGGAGGAGCTTCGACAGCTCCCCCATCCCGTCCGACTCGAGGCCGCCGCCGATGCGCTCCGCCGAGACGTGCCGAAGCCCGCCCGCCTCCGCGCGCATCTGTGCGAGCGTGTCGGGCGTGACCGTGAAGGAGAGCTGCGAGAGTAGGCGCAGCCCGCGGAGGATGCGCAGCGGGTCCTCCCGAAAGCTGTCAGGTCCGACGGTGTGCAGCTCGCGCCGCTCGAGGTGCGCCAGACCGCCGAACGGGTCGAGGAGCTCGCCGGTCTCGAGTCGGCGGGCCATGGCGTTCACGGTGAAGTCGCGCCGCCCCATGTCGTCCGCGATCGACACAGACGCGTCGGCGACGATCTCGAAGTCACGGTGACCCGGCCCGACGCTTCGCTCCCGGCGCGGCGGCGTCAGCTCGATGCCCGACGGGGCGAGCGCCCGGATCGCGCGGTCGCGGGGGTAGAAACGAACGCCGACGAGCTGGCCGTGGACCTCCATGTCCTCGACGCGGCCGTGCGGCTCGAGCGCCGCCCGGAGACCCGTCTGGTCGACGCCCGGCACGAGGAAGTCCTCGTCCGAGTGCGGGATCCCGAGGAGCTCGTCGCGCACCGCCCCGCCGACGACGTAGGCGTCGATCCCGAGCGAGCGGACGTAGCGGCGGATCTCGGTGGGCACGGCGCGGTGAGCTCGAAGGGCGCGGCGCTACAGGTGCGCGACGGCCTCGATCTCCACGCGCGCGCCGGAGGGAAGCGCAGCGACTTCGAACGTCGAGCGTGCCGGAGGGCGGTCGCCGACACGGGACGCGTAGACCTCGTTCATCGCCTGGAAGTCCGCGAGGTCGACGAGGAAGACGCTCGTCTTCACGAGGTTCTCCATCGAGCTCCCGGCCGCCTGGAGGATCGCCGCGAGGTTCGACAACGCCTGCCCGGTCTGCGTCCCGACGTCCCCCTCGATTCCCGTGTCGCCGGGTCGGAGGCCGAGCTGCCCGGCGACGAACACGAGGTCACCCGCGACGATCGCCTGGTTGTACGGCGCGCCCTGGAAGGGGGCGGGCGCGTTCTCCGTGCGAATGACGTGCTTCTCCACGGTCTCTCCCTTCGTCAGATGCGTCCGCGAACCGCCCGCGCGAGGGCGACGCCGAGCGCCTTGAAGATCGCAGCCAGCGCGTGGCCCGTGTCCTCGCCTTCGATCAGCCGGACGTGGATCGTCAGCCCTGCTTCGTCGGCGAGCCGCCCGAGAAACCGGGCGGCGAGGTCGGTGCCGAGCCCTCCGGCTCCCTTCAGCTCGGCGTTCGAGGCGACGAGCGGGCGGTCGGAGCGTTCGACCACCACCGTCGCGAGCGCCTCGTCGGCGGGCATCGTCGCCTCGCCGTGTGCACCGAGCTCGAGGCGCGGCGCGACGGCCCGCCCGAGGGCCGTCCCGGCGGCATCGACCTCGGCCTCGGGGTCGTCCGGATCGATCTCGAGGGCGAGGTCGAAGCCGGCCGCACGCGCAAGCTCGGCGAGCAGGTGGTCGAGCACGGGCACGCCGGTGGCGACGTTCGCGGCGCCCGTGCCGTCACTGATGCGTGCGCCGCTCACAGGTCCCGGCGCTCGATCGACGCGCCCAACGCGCGGAGGCGCTCGTCGATTCGCTCGTAGCCGCGGTCGATCTGGCCGATGTTGCCGATGCTCGACTCGCCCTCGGCGCAGAGCGCCGCGATGACCATGGCCATCCCCGCGCGGATGTCCGGGCTCTCGAGGCGCTGGCCGTAGAGCCTGGCCGGGCCGGTGACGACGACGCGGTGCGGGTCGCAGAGGATGATCCGCGCACCCATCGAGACGAGCTTGTCGACGAAGAACAGGCGGCTCTCGAACATCTTCTCGAAGACGAGCACCGTTCCGCGCGCCTGTGTAGCGGCGACGACGGCGATCGACGTGAGGTCTGCCGGAAAGGCGGGCCAGATCCCGCTCTCGATCTTCGGTATCTGGTCGCCGAGGTCGTCGACGACGTGGAGCTCCTGGCCCGGCGGGACGCGAACCGATGACTCCCCCACCTCGAGAGCGATCCCCAGCTTGCGGAAGGCGGGGATGATCGAGATGAGGTCGTCGGGCTCGACGTCCTCGATTGTCACGTCGCCCCCTGTCGAAGCGGCAAGCGCCGCGAAGCTCGCGACCTCCACGTGCTCTGGGCGGATGCGGTGCGCGCCGCCACGCAGCTCGTCGACGCCCGTGATCCGGAGCATGTTCGAGCCGATCCCGTCGATCTGCGCACCGAGGGCGACGAGGAAGTGGCAGAGGTCCTGGATGTGCGGCTCGCAGGCCGCATGACCGACGATCGTCTCGCCCTCGGCGAGGACGGCGGCCATGACGGCGTTCTCGGTGGCCATCACGGACGCCTCGTCGAGGAACATCCGCTTGCCTCGGAGCCGGTCGGCCCGCAGGTCGTAGGCGCCGTTCAGCTCGACCTCGACGCCGAGCTCCATGAACGCGTGGATGTGCGTGTCGAGCCGGCGGCGGCCGATGACGTCGCCACCGGGCGGCGGCACCGTCGCGCGGCCGAACCGCGCGAGGAGCGGGCCGGCGAGGAGGAAGGACGCGCGGATCTCGCGGCCCAGATCGGGGTCGAGCTCCGTCTTCGCCACGTGGGTCGCGTCGACAGAGACCTCGTTCGGCCCTGTCCACTCGGCCTCGGCACCGAGGTCGGCGAGGATCCTGACCATGGTCTCGACGTCGCGGATCCGCGGGACGTTCTCGAGCAAGACGGGTCCCGACGCAAGCACCGTCGCCGCGAGGATCGGGAGAGCCCCGTTCTTGTTGCCTGCTGCGCGAACGGTCCCCGACAGCGGACGTCCGCCCTCGATCACGAACGACTGCATAGCGGGGCGGTATCGTACCCGGCTCTGTGGAGGTCACCCGGGAGAGAGCCTGGACGACGCTGACGCGCTACACGCAGAGCGAGTCGCTGCTGCGGCACGCTCTCGCGGTCGAGGCGTCGGTCCGCGGCTACGCACGCCGTTTTGGAGAGGACGAGGAGCTCTGGAGCTGCGTCGCCCTCCTGCACGACTTCGACTACGAGATCCACCCCACGCTCGACCGGCATCCCCAGGATGGCGCGCCGATCCTCCGTGAGGAGGGCTACCCGGAGGTCGTCATCCGCGCCGTGCTCTCGCACGCGGAGCACCTCGAGCTCCCGCGCGAGACGCTGCTCGAGCGGACGCTCTTCGCGTGCGACGAGCTGTCGGGCTTCGTCCACGCGTGCGGTCTGGTTCGACCGACGGGCCTCGACGGCCTGGAGCCCAAGTCGGTGCGGAAGAAGCTCAAGCAGCCGTCCTTCGCGGCGGGGGTGCACCGCGATGAGGTCTACGCGGGCGCCGAGCTCCTCGGCATCGAGCTCGACGAGCACATCGCGAACGTCATCGTGGCTCTCCAGCCGATCGCCGCCGAGCTCGGGCTCCGCAGCGCCGCCGACGCCGTCGCCTGACCGCGGTCAGCTCTCGAGGCAGGAGACGAGCCGGTCGAGGTCCTCGTCGCTCGTCCACCAGCCGCACGAGATCCGCACGAGCCCCCGGCCGGGGATCTCACGGACGTGCACGCCGGCCTCGTGGGCGCGTGCGACGATCGCTTTCGGCTCCTCCTCGGGCCGGAAGCTGACGAGCGTCGAGGCGGCGGCCGGTGTGACGACCTCGACCCGCGACGCGAGGAGCCCGCGGCACCGCGCCGCTGCCGCGGTCGAGCGGTCGAACCACCAGCCTGGCCGCAGCTCGATCGCCGCGCGCATCCCACGCAGCGTTCCCTGCGACCACCAGCCCGTCTCGAAGCGCCGTGCGTCCGGCTGCCGCTCGAAGACGCCGTCGGGGTCGTGACGAACCTGGCCGAAGTAGCTCGGTGAGACGACCTCCAGCAGGTCGGGGTCGCGCACGACGAGCGCCCCCGTCGCGTCCGGTCCACAGAGCCACTTCTGACCGGAGATGGTGAGGAAGTCGACACCCTCCATGGTGGTCGGCACTGCCCCGACGGACTGGGCCCCGTCGGCGAGGACAGGCACGCCGCTCCGTTCCCTGATGTCGGCCAGCGGGAGCACGGCGCCGGTCGTCCAGAGCACGGACGAGGTCGCGATCAACCGCGTTCGCGGCGTGACGGCCGCGAGAATCGCGTCCGGCTCCGGTGGGACGACGACGGCGAGGGCCGGCGACGCCCCGATCGGGCCGAGGAGCCCGAAGTGCTCGTCGGTCGTCGTCACCACCTCGTCCGCGGGCGCGAGGCCGAGCCCGCGGAGCACGATCGCGCAGCCCTCGGTCGTCGAGCTCGTGAGCGCAACCTGCTCGGGCCCGGCCGCGACGAGCGCCGCAAACGCCTGCCTCGTCTCGGCGCGGAGCGCAAGCGTCTCCTCGAAGTACGCGTGGCCGCTCCGGCCGACGCGGGCGTCGCTCTCGACGGCGCCGACGAGCGCATCCACGACAGGTCGGGCGAGCGGGCCGAACGTCCCGGCGTTCAGGTACGCCACCGTCTCGAGGACCGGGAAGAGCGCCCGCGCCTCCTCGAACGTCACACCTGCACCGTCTCGACGGACACTTCGACGATGGGGTGGTCGGAGAGCACGACGCCATTGTGCAGCCGCCGGTCGTCCGCCCACACGGCAACCGAGCCGACGCGCGCGCCGCGCACGAGGACGTGGTCGATCCCGTCGGCGGGAGACGAGTAGCCGCGCAGCTCCGGGTCGCCGATGTTGAAGTCTCCTGCGAGCACGACCACGTCGCCCCAGGCTGCGGCCCGCTCCGCGAACGCCGCCGCCCGGGCCACCTCGCCCCGGGGCACCTCCGGGTGCGAGTGGTCGTTCGACGCGTGCAGGTTGGCGACCGTGATCCCAGTGCCTCCGGCGATCCGAACTGCGTGCACGATCCTCCGCTCCCGCCCGTGCTCCGAGATCCGCAGGTGACCGAGGTCGGTCGTCGCGTGCCGCGGCGCCACCAGGATCGCGTTCGCCTGGCCGGCGAGCCCGGAGCGGAAGAAGCCCTGGTGCGACCGCGTGACCCACTTCGACAGAGGCCCCGGCCAGAGCGGGGGCCGGGTCACGGCGTCGAAGCGGCGCATACCCGACCAGTCGTCGAGGCGCGGCAGCGCCCAGACCGGAAGCTCCTGGAGGCAGACGACGTCCGGGCCGTCCGCGGTGACGAGGTCGATCATCCGCCGCAGGTACCCCGTACGCCGCGGCGGGTCGGCGTTGCCGTGGAACACGTTCCAGGTACGGACGACGAGCCTCATGGTTCCGCCCGCCGAGGCTACGGGTACCGTCGTCGCTCTGCGCCGATGCACGTCGTCCTTGCCGATCCACCCGCATTCACGCCGCCGTACGACCACGAGCTGGCCTCCGCGCTGGCGCGGGCGGGCGCGCGGGTCGAGCTCGTCACGGCGCCCTTCCGCTTCGGGGCGCGCCCGGCGGCGGACGGCTACACGCTCGCCGAGAGCTTCTACCCGCGGTCGAGCGGCATCCGGCGGGATGCCGTCCGGCGGCTGGCACGGGTCGTAGAGCATCCCGTCGAAATGCGGCGGCTGCTCCGGCGGCCGTCCGACGTCCTCCATCTTCAGTGGCTCGCCGCGCCCGAGCTCGACCTCGCGCTCCTCCGCACCTCACGGCCCCTCGTCTTCACGGCCCACGACCTCGTCCCACGGCGGACCGCCCGGCGGCACGGTCTCTGGCGGCACCTCTTCGCGCGCTTCGATCGCGTCGTCGTCCACTCCGCGCGAGGCCGCGAGACACTCGAGGCGTTCGGCGTCGACGCCCGGAAGCTCCGCGTCATCGCCCACCCCGTGTTCGCGAGCGACCCGCCGCGCGTCGACGACGGCCGGACGGTCCTCGCGCCCGGCGTTATCCGGCCGTACAAGGGCGTCGAGGACGCGGTACGGGCGACGCTCGCCGTCCCCCAGGCGCGCCTTCTCGTGGCCGGTGATCCTCGCATCCCGCTCGACGATCTCCGCCGGTCGGCGGGCGACCGCGTGGACTGGCGGCTCGGCTACCTCGGTCGCGAGGAATTGGAGCAGGCTCTTTCCGAGGCGACCGTCGCCGTGTTCCCGTACCGCGCCGAGCTCGACCAGTCGGGTGCGCTCCTGCAGGCGCTCGGCGCGGGCGTCCCCGCCGTCGTCTACGACGTGGGCGGACTCGGTGAGGTCGTCGGTCGGTTCGGCGCAGGCCGGGTTGTCGCCGCCGGCGACGTCGAGGGACTGGCCGCGGCGCTCCGCGAGCTGCTCGACGACCCGGAGGCGCTCGCCGCCGCGCGGGACGGCGCCGGAAGCGCCCGCGAGACGCTGACCTGGGACGCGGCCGCGGAGGCGCATCTCGCGCTCTACGAGGAGCTCGTGTGAGGCTCCGGCGACGCGGGCCGCTCGACGAGGTCGTCGAGCGCCAGCTCGCGCTCTTCGCCGCGGACGACGCCGACCTCCTCCACGAGGCCGACGAGGCGGAATCGCGCTGGAACGCGGCGGGGCGCGACACGGCGGAGGAGGCATACGGCGACTACCAGCTCGTCGTCGACGCGATCGCCGACCGCCTGCTCGAGATCCGCGAGGCGTACGCCGCAACGCTCGACGAGGTGACCAGCGACGAGTACCGCCGTGCGTTCGCGGCCGGCGCAGCACACCGCTTCCGCCGCTATGCATCGCTCGTGGCCGATCTGGAGGACTCCTAGTCGAGCTCCGACCTCCGCGCCGGTCGGAGCGATCGGGCGAGCTTCAGGTGCCTCTCCGCCTCCTGACGGCGACCCTGGTTGCGGAGGGCGCGGCCGAGCGCGTAGTGCGCGTAGTCGTCCGCCGGCGAGAGGTCGAGAACCTTGCGGAACTCGGCCTCCGCCTCGGGCCAGCGCCTGATGCGGAAGTACGCGATCCCGAGGGCCTCGCGGATCGATGCCTTCTCCGGCTCGAGCCGCTTTGCCTTCTCGAGCGCGACGGTGGCCTGAGCGGGCATGCCGCTCCGAAGATGACCGAGACCCTGCTGGTAGAGGTCGTAGGCGTCGCTCATCGGCCACCCTCGGCGCGAAGCGATCGCAGCGAGAGCGCAGCGCGCAAGCGCCGTCTCGGCGCTTCACGTTCGGCCGCTGCCCGGAGCAGCCGCAGGAGCTCTCCACGCGCGCGCTCGGCGGCGGAGCGGGCGCGCGACGGCGGGCCGTACCGCGCCTCGGCGAGCGCCTCGGCGAGCGAGACCGTCGGGAGCCGGAGCACGCCCTCGGCCGTGCGGCCGAGCTCGGACGGCGTCGCGTCCGGTGCGACGTCCGCACCGCGATCGACCAGGGCGTCGACGAGCTCCGCGCGCACGCCTGCGGCAAGCCGGCGCGGGTCGTCCCGGCGAAGCCTGTGCGCACGCCGCGCCCGTTTCGCGCCGACGATGCCGAGCCCGACCGCGAGCGGGGCCACCGCGAGCAACACCAACCACCATGGGGCACCCGCGTCCGCAGGCGGCGGCTTCGCGGCAGGTGCCGAGGCGCCCCCTGCCGCCGTCAGCGGCTGTGCGGTGAGGTCGAGGAAGCGGCCCGTCCCGAGCGCCCGCACGGCGTCGGCGGAGTCCGACGCGAGCGTGTAGATCGCAGAGAGCGTCCCCCGGCCCGGCGTCGGGTCGAACGCGAGCCAGCCGTACCCCGCGAACCACGCCTCGACCCACGCGTGGGCCTGTTGGTCGGTGACAGTCCAGACCCCGCCCTTCCACGTGCCGGCCGTGAAGCCGACGGCCACGCGCGCCGGGATGCCGAGCGTTCGCAGCATGAGCGCCATGGCACCGGCGTAGTGCTGGCAGTAGCC